>Ga0075695_121_pt1 | contig 5313 bp, 6 predicted proteins | sample RifGroA2_FD_67696 | JGI IMG/M metagenome (GOLD analysis project Ga0075695, IMG submission 67696) | Microgenomates (Gottesmanbacteria) bacterium GW2011_GWA2_43_14 | reverse complement strand
GCTTCTTCTGGTCTGATTATTCGTATTCCTCTGAATTCTTTAAGATCCAGTAAATGTTTATCATAAGTGATGATATATTTGGATTCAGATTCAAAAGCACATTCGATAATTACATCATCATCGGGATCATTTTTTACTGCTTTTATTTTCGTTTGAGGACTTACCAGAGTTACAAATGCGAGAACTTTCCCCATAATTTCAGACACTTCTGTGTCTGAGAAGTCAAAATCTCGTTTCAAAATTTCCTGATATTCTGAAAGAATCTCAGTAGTGGAATATATCTTAACCCCTTGTCTAATAAGATCAAATAATAATTTCTGTGCGACACTGCCATCCCACAACGTAGCAGAGAGCAATACATTTGTATCAAAAGTAACGGCCATTATTACTTCGCCTGCAAGTCTTTTTCCGTAATCCCCCTATTTTGAAGCTTCATCTTCGCTTTCTTGGAAAAAAACCCTAAATCCTTAATAAGCTCTTCTTTGCTAGGCGTAGTAATCCTTTTTAAGATGATGGTATCCTTAGTTCCTACTACAGCAAAGATCGTTCCTTCCTCCACGTGAATATCCTCGCGTATATCTTGAGGAATTACGACTTGTCCTTTTGATGACATCCTTACTGTTTCAACATTCATTTTAATTACCTCCAATTGTCTTACTTTCTTACTATAAGCATAACTTATTTAAATACTTTTTTATCAAAAATAGCGACCCCCCCCAACTCCATTAATAAGATGGCACTTCGTGCTTGATAAAATAGAAATTGCCCTTCTCTTCTTGTTCTTGATGTATCGCTTTGCTCTTTTGATGGAACGGACTTCAAATTTACTTTAAATTTTTCCTCAGCTTCGCTACGGAACGTTGCACTAAATTTTAGTTCCTGCAAGTATTCGGGAGAGATTAACACAGAACGCCGTCCCACAATTCTTTCCTAAACCCTCAGAATCCACAACTAAAAAATAAATGATGATCCTAAATTTTCTTTACTTAACTGGTTATCTGATCTTCAAGGGTTAAATTTAACCTCGCAGAAATCTTTATATACTTCAATAATTTAATGTAGATAATGGATAAAAGAGGTCAGTTAGGGTTAATTGAGTTCCGCTATTTTATGGTTGGCTTGGTTATAGGCCTAATTTTGGCTTTGATACTGGTATTTTTAGGCTCTGCTGAAATTATACCAGTAAATTTCTGCGGTCTCGTCGGCGGCGGAGCATAACTATTACTATTTTCTAAAATAGAAAAGATTATAATAGGCAAGCCTTTGTCAAAGGGCTTATTTAAGCAGGACTTATTTAAGCATAAGAGGTTGATAAAATGGATGTTGAACTGATTCAAAAGATAAACAATCTGGCTCTGGATTTAATGAAACAAGGACTAGCGCAGGACCGGGAAGACGCTGTCGAGCAGGCAGAAAAGATTTTTCGCAGCAAAAACAACCAGGGATACGCGGAACTGCGGGAAAATATTACTGCTGTAGAAGCTAAAAAACAGGAAAATGCCGAGACCGCCAGCAGCGTAGAATTAAGCCAGAATCAAATCAAGGTAATTTTAGAGCAAAACACCCAGTTTTTAGTGAAAACCATTCGAGAATTCAAGGATAAAATACAGGTTCTAGAAAAAGAAGTTTCTGATTTGAGGACCAAAGTAGCCTATAATAAACTGCCTACATCCAATGATATTGTTTCAGCCAAAAAGATGGAAGAGGCTTCGGAAACTTCCAAGAAACAGTCTGCTGCTCCCATAAATCATCCCCGAGTGGGAAAGTTCCAGGAAAGTGATGTTTCAATTGAGAAAGTTTTTTACATGGGAAATAAGTAGGCAGTTTTTGCTTTTCTTTGATTCCAGTAGAAATTTTAGTAAATTTATACCCTGAAATATATTTAGTAAATTTATACCATAAAATATAAATAGTATGCCCTAAAATAGGCTCATATGAGTAACTACTCTAGGATAGATAAAAGGTTAGGGCTTAGAACTGTTTTTCGACTAATAACTATCTTTCTACTAATGTTAGTTATAACCGCCAGCAGCGCTTTGGCCGCAGTAGAAATAACTCCGGCAGAGGTTATATTAAATGTTGATTATGGCGATTTAAAAGATGAAGACCAAACGGTTATTAGAAGAACATTCGATATCCCGGTAAGAAACACTGAAACTATGGCTGTAGTTGTTTCAGCCAGCATTACCGGCTTGCCTTCGCGCTATAATGCGCCAACCATCAATACGGCAACAATTCAGCCTGGGGAAACCAGAACGATAACTGTTGCTATTGACATTCCGCAGCAGCAAAGTTCTGGACGAAGGCAAATTGGAGTTATCGAAGTCAAAAATGCCAATACCAATGCCCTGTATGATACAGCGCTATTAATTCAAGACACTAAAAAGATGCTGGCCATTGACGAAATCAGTGTGGAGTATGAAGATCTTGACGGCGAGACGGAAAGAGAAACCTTTAATGGAGAGGACCCTAAACTAGGCTTAGATGAAAGCATAAGGCCGGGAAGCCCAGTAACTATTAGTTTTAAGGATATAGAAAATCTATTTGACCAGGATTATGATGAAGATTCCAGCGACATTGAAGATATTACCTTAACTATAGAAGCTGATGATGAGGACTTATTTAAAGGCAATTTTGAAGAAGAGTATGATTTAGGCGCTCTGGGAGCTGAAGATAGCCAAGATTTTGAAGTTAGCTTTATTGTTGATGAAGAAGCCGATGAAGGCGCTTACGTGTTAACCATAGAACTAGTTGGCGAGGATGGAGAAGGCGCTAAACATGCCTTTAAAACAGAATTAACTCTGGAACTAGACCGAAACAAAGATGATATCAGAATCACTAAATGGGAAATTTTGCCCGAGAACCCAACCAGCTGCGATAAAAAGGTAATCTTTAACACCGAAATTAAAAACGTGGGAACTCGCTCGCAAAATGACGTGTCTATTCAATTATACAGCCCTTCGCTGGAGATTCTTCAGAATATTCCCGACTTAAAATTAAACCGCTTCTCCAAGGATGATCATTCTTATTCCAGAAGCTTCTCCATAGACTTCAGCAGTAAAGAGATTGCTGCCGGAAGGCATGATGTTGAATTTAATGTATTTCTAGATGGCGACCAGGTTGATCACCAGCGCAAAACACTAGCCGTAGGAGACTGCCCTAAAGACCAGACCAATGTCCCTGCATCTGAAGAACAAAAGAAGTCTGGAGAGGAGTTGGAATCTGAAGATAAATTGGAAACTTCCGCCGGAAGAGCCGCTGAAGATGCAAAGGCTAGAAGAATTGAAGCGGATAAAACAACCATCTCCTCTAGTAAAATTGTAAGCATTGTAGAAGATCCCTACACTAACGAAGACGTGTTATTATCCCTCATAATTATATCCCTTATTTTGTTATTGGCAGTAATTGCCATTTTCACTGTAATAATCATTAAAACCAAAAGCGAGGTACCTAAAAAATGAAATTAAAAACAATCTTTGCCCTGATGCTGGTGGCAGCAATAGTCTTTGGAATATTGCCTGCTGTAGTAATAGCCACCGCACCAGGAGCAGCGCACAACAAAGTTATAACTACGCAAAATCAGCCTTATGTATTTAAGGCGGAAGATTTTAAATTTACCCATCCGGCAACCCCAAATCATGGTTTTTATAAAGTCATGATTAACGGGTTTGGAGTTACGGCTGCCAACAATAACGGCACAGCCATTCCCTGGAAAGGACAGCTTCAAGTAAAGAATGCCAGCGATAACTGGGTAGCTTTAAACCCCAATTCTGGACAAGTCCAGTTTGTTCTGGTCAGCGATATTCAGCTAGGAAAAATGCGGTTTGTTCCGGCAACTGGAGAACGGGGAGAGCCGTATACGGCTTTCTATTTCCTGAATGGCGATGATAATGGAACGCCCAACGACCCTAATGATGATCAGGCAAGCGGAAATTATATCATGACCATCAATGTAAATGCCGCGGTTAATCGCGCTCCCGATGCGGTAAATGACGCAGCAACGGCAGCCACTGGACAAGACATCACTATTTTAGTGTTAGCTAACGATATAGATCCAGACGGCAATGCGCTAACTATTACCAGCGCTACCCAGCCAACTAATGGAGCCGTTTCCATTTTAGGCGGCACAACGGTTGGAATAGCTTACAGAAGCAACAGCGGATTTACCGGAACTGATTCCTTTACGTACACTATCAGCGATGGCAACGGCGGCACTGATACAGCTACTGTTACAGTTACCGTAGGAGCTCAGCTGCCAGCGACAAACCAGTTGGAAATCAAGCGAGTGGAAATCAACGGCAAAACCAACGGCAAACTGGTGCTGGATGATGAAAACGAAATCGAAGTGGAGGTCAAGAATAACTTAAACCTGGACCTCGATGACGTGGAAATTACTGTAACCATTCTGGATGTAGATGGCGATGATCTTGACGAGCAGGAAGAAATAGACATTGACAGTAGAGATGAAGAAACTATAACTTTCACCTTTGACCTGCAAGATGAACAGTTGGATGAAGATAATTACATTATCCAAGTGAAAGCCGAAGGAACCGACCGAAATAATGTCAACTATGTGGATACAGAACGAGTTACTGTTAAAGTAGACCGGGAAAAGCATCAAGTAGTTATTAGAAAAGCATCTCTAGACCGAACTACGGCTTCCTGTTCAGCTCAAAGTGTTAACCTGCTGGTTAGAATCGAGAACGTTGGAGAAAATGATGAAGACGACGTGGAAATCAGAGCATTCAACGAAAATCTGGATTTAGACGCCCGGCGCAGCAACATTGAACTGGATGATTTCCAAGGCAGCGATAACGATTACCAGGTTACCATTCCTTTAGATATCAAGGATGCCCGATCTGGCGAAGAAGTAATCAGGGTAGAAGTTCTGCGCGATGGCGCTGTTGATGACCGGAAAGATGTTACTTTAACGGTAAACTGCGATTCTCGTTCTGAGACTACAGATGCCGCTGCTGGCGCTGGCCAAGAGCTGATTGATGAAATCAGAAAAGGCCTGGAAACACGAAAAGCATCCGGCAGCAATACCGAAGTCAGCTCAATAAGAAACAGCAATTCCTACATGGTTCTGTTGGGAATACTGGCGGTATTAGCTTTCGTAGCTGTCGTCTTAGCCTTGGCGGTAATGGCTACCAGAAAGAAAAAATAAATTTATTTTTTTATTTTCTAGTTTTCTTTTTTAACTGTTTCTAACTTCCATTTCCTAGCAAGATTTTTTAAAGTAGCAATTGTTTTAGAAACTAATGAGAAAAGTTGAAACAGTATTAATCGAAGTTAAAACCGGCAAAACTTTCC
>Ga0075695_124_pt1 | contig 8232 bp, 5 predicted proteins | sample RifGroA2_FD_67696 | JGI IMG/M metagenome (GOLD analysis project Ga0075695, IMG submission 67696) | Microgenomates (Gottesmanbacteria) bacterium GW2011_GWA2_43_14 | reverse complement strand
TTTAAAAGCGAAGATATCAAATTTTTTGCGGTTTATTGTTTTCCGTCAAAAAATTTTCGGTATCGAGCTTTTAAAATAATTTATGAACGCAAAACTAATCTTAAAAGACGGAGAAATTTTTGAAGGACAAAGCTTCGGTTATGAACAACCAAGGTCAGGCGAACTTGTTTTCTCAACCGGTATGGTTGGCTATCCCGAATCCTTGACAGATCCATCCTATGAAGGACAGATTCTTGTTTCTACTTACCCAATTATTGGCTCCTACGGAGTGCCGGATAAAAAATATTGGGAATCATCTCGTATCCACGTTTCTGGGCTGATTGTTTCCCAATATATTGATACACCTTCGCATTTTCAAAGCCAGATGAATTTGGGAGAGTGGTTAAAAAGCCTAAAAATTCCCGGTTTGGTTATTTCCGATACCCGTTACTTGACCCAGAAATTAAGAGATCAAGGAGCTCAGTTGGCTAAAATTATTTTTGATACTTCGACTTCGCTCAGTATGAATTTTGATGATCCGAATTTAGAAAATTTAGTGGCCGCCGTGTCCACCCTAAAGGTGTCCAAAGAAGGAAAGGGTCTTAAAACTGTCGTGTTAATTGATTGCGGAGCGAAAAGAAACATTGCAAGGAATTTAGTCGAGCGGGGAGTGAGAGTGATTACGGTTCCTTGGAACTTTGACATTTTTTCGCTTAAAGAAAAAATTGCTGGAGTGATTGTATCCAATGGCCCGGGTGATCCGAAAATGGTTGATATAACAATTAAAACCGTGAAGAAAGTTTTGGCAAAAAAAATTCCTCTTTTGGGAATTTGTCTGGGAAATCAGATTTTAGCGTTAGCGGCTGGAGGCGATACTTATAAAATGAAATTTGGTCATCGCGGGCAAAATCAACCGTGCATCATGGTTGGGACAAAACGATGTTTCTTGACGACGCAAAATCATGGTTTTGCCATTGGTAAAATTCCTGAAGGATTTTCTCCCTGGTTTATAAATGCTAATGACAATACTAATGAAGGTATTATCCACAAAAAATATCCGTTTATGTCAGTTCAGTTTCATCCAGAAGCGACGCCTGGACCAACAGACACAGAATGGATATTTGACGAGTTTTTAAAAAAAATATGAAAAAAATTTTAATTTTAGGATCAGGAGCCCTTAAGATTGGCCAAGCAGGGGAATTTGATTACTCAGGCTCACAAGCAATCAAAGCTTTTAAAGAAGAAAGGATTAAAACAGTTTTAATTAACCCAAATATTGCTACAATTCAAACTTCCAAAGAACTGGCAGATAAAGTTTACTTTTTGCCAGTGACTCCAGATTTTGTCACCGAAGTAATTAAAAAAGAAAAACCTGACGCAATTGTTTTGTCTTTTGGTGGCCAGACAGCCTTAAACTGCGGAATGGATCTTTACAAAAAAGGAGTTTTGCGTAAATATCGTGTTCAAGTTTTGGGAACACCGGTATCTGCAATTATCCTGACTGAAGACCGGGAAAAGTTTGCCAACCATCTTCATAAAATTAAAGTGGCTACGCCAAAAAGCTTTGCCGTAACTACAGTTGAAAAAGGCTTAAAACAAGCTCTAGAGATTGGTTATCCGGTCATGATTCGAGCCGGTTTTTCCTTAGGCGGGCAAAAATCAGGAGTTGTCCGTAATGAAAAAGAGTTTAGTCTTTTAGCTCAAAAAGCGTGACTGTCTGCAACATGGAAAATATGGATCCGCTCGGTGTTCACACCGGTGAATCAATTGTGGTCGCACCCAGTCAGACTTTGACTAATTTTGAGTATCATTATCTGCGGGAACTTTCAATTAAAATCGTTAGGAGTTTGGGGATTGTGGGCGAATGTAATGTACAATTTGCATTAAATCCAAGTCCAACGATGGGGCCTGTCTCGTCCCAAATAGATTATTACGTCATTGAAGTCAACGCCCGTTTGTCCCGCTCTTCTGCCCTGGCTTCCAAAGCGACCGGTTATCCTTTGGCTTATGTGGCCGCTAAATTGATTTTAGGAAAAAGCTTAATGGAGATAAAAAATCAGGTCACCCAAATTACCCAGTCTTTTTTTGAACCGGCCTTGGATTATATCGTAGTCAAGATTCCCCGTTGGGATATGGATAAATTTAAAGGAACAACGGAAAAAATCAACAGCTCAATGAAGTCGGTTGGTGAGATTATGGCCATCGGTCGGACCTTTGAAGAAACGATTCAAAAAGGCGTTAGGATGCTTGATATTGGGGTTCAAGGAGTAACTGATAATAATTTTGATCTGACCGAAGAAGAAGTTTTGGCAAATATTAAGCAGGCTAACTCAAAAAGAATATTTTTTATTGCTAAAGCCTTAAAATTAGGAGTGTCAGTGGAAAAAATCTATCAGTTATCCGGGATTGATCCCTGGTTTTTATATCGATTATTGGAAATTATTAAGGCGGAACGTGAATTGGCCTCCGTAGGGAACGCATATATACGTTCCTTACAACCCAAACAATTATTAAAATACAAACAATTAGGTTTTTCTGACAAAAAAATCGGTCAAATTACAGGTAATTCGGAATTCGAAATCCGTAATTTAAGAATAAAAAATAAAATTACGCCTTCGGTTTTTCAAATCGATACCTTAGCCGGGGAATTCCCCGCCAAGACAAATTATTTGTACACAACCTATAATGGAAGTCACCACGATGTTAAACCGATTGGGGATAACGGAGTGATGGTTTTGGGCTCTGGACCATACCGAATCGGTTCATCGGTTGAGTTTGATTGGACCTGCGTCAATAGCTCTCTATTCTTAAAAAAATATGGAAAAAAGTCAATCATTGTTAACTGTAATCCGGAGACTGTTTCCACTGACTATGATATCTCTGACCGACTTTATTTTGAGGAGTTAAGCTTTGAACGGGTGGCTGATATTTATGAATTTGAAAAATCTTCTTCAGTCGTCGTTTCGGTCGGTGGACAAACACCTAACAATATTGCCAAAAAAATTGATCAATACGGAATAAAAATTTTGGGAACAACAGCTTCCAATATTGATCGAGCCGAAGACAGAAAAAAGTTTTCCCAACTTTTAGATGATTTGAAAATCAAACAACCGGTTTGGAATAGCTTTACCGATATGGAAGTCGCTTTAAAGTTTTCCAAAGAAGTTGGTTATCCGATTTTGGTTAGGCCGTCTTACGTACTGTCCGGAGCCGCTATGAATCTTTGCTATAATCCGATAGAATTAAAACATTTTATTGAAAAAGCGACCAACATTAATAAAAAACATCCGGTGACCATTTCAAAATATATGGTCAATGCCCGCGAAATTGAATTTGATGGTGTGGCTGAAAAAGGTAAAGTTAAAGTTTATGCGATTTCCAATCATATTGAACATGCTGGGGTTCACTCCGGTGACGCGACGATTGTCTATCCGGCTGAGCGGGTCAGATTTTTTAGCGGGGAGAGGATGATTGAAATTGCCAATCAACTATCAAAATCTCTAAACATTTCCGGCCCTTTTAATATTCAGTTTATGGTTAAAGATAATGAAGTCTATGTAATTGAGATGAATTTACGGGCCTCTCGGACATTTCCTTTCATTTCCAAAGTAACCGGAGTCAATTTTGCCGAGGTAATCGTTGACAGTTTTTTTGGAAAGAGTAAAGAATATAAAATTAAATATCCCAACTACGTGGCCGTTAAAGCACCACAATTTTCTTTTGCCAGAATGGAAGGCGCCGACCCGGCTTTAGGTGTTGAGATGGGTTCAACCGGGGAAGTGGCCTGTTTTGGTGATACGGCTGAGGAGGCTTATTTAAAATCTTTGTTTTCCACCGGTCTATCATTAACGCTACCAAAAAAACCCATCTTTTTCTCAAAACCAAAGGCGTTCGGACAAAATTGGTCTATAAACTTTTTGAAAAAGCCAGTCCGACCGTCATTGATCTGATTGAAAAACGTCAGGTTTCACTGGTCATTAATTTGAGTGAAGATTATAATAATGATAGTTCGTTTAAAAGAGTGATCACCGATGGATATTTAATCAGGAGGGCGGCGATTGATAACAATGTTCCGTTGTTTACCGATTTGAATTCCGCCCGTTTTTTCGTTAACGCTTTGGATAGATATAAAATAAAAGATTTGAAGATTAAATCCTGGGACGAATATCTTTAATCAAAATGCTCTGTCATTCCCGCGAAGGCGGGAATCCAAACCTATTAATGTAACTACATCTATTGAGATTTTATTCCCTTTCTAACGGTCTAATTTACTACTTTTGTAGGTTATAAACAGTAGACAAAATTAATCGCATACTTTTTAATATATTTAATGAAGAAACTCTCATTTGTCCAGCTAAATCGTTCGTCAGAAATTATCGGAAATATTAGTGTTGCTTGGTTTTCAGGAGGAGTAATAGCTCCAATAATTTCTCATTCATTTAAATTAATTGAGTTCATAACTTTTTTTGTTGTATCATTAATAATGTCGGGAATATTTTTTAGTATTTCATTAGAAATTATTAAGAAAAAAAACAAAAAAATATGATTACTTGGACTGTTGGTAACGCTTATCTTTTTGCTGCAATTTTTAGTTGCATTGTAATATTTATTCTTTATTATTATTTCAAAAAAATGACATGACACAATTCGATCCTTATTTGCTAATAGTTACTTTTGTTTTTATGTTTGTTGCTGGGTATTTAGTCTTCTTTCGTTGGAATAAAAAATAATTCTCAAAGATTTAAAGATTAAGAATTAGGATAAATATATGTAGGCTTTCTTATATTGTTAATACCTTCTGAATCTTGAATTATTCTTTGTCTTTTAATATAATAGCGCATTATGTTGGAACAAAGAAAAGTAACGGAAGCGATTATTCGTCAAACAATTGAAAATATTAATCCTCATAACCTACAATCAAACATTTATAGGTTGGCTATAATTAGTGGTGGGCAACCATTTATGGATGGAGCTTTAAAAGGTCGATCAGGTTGTTATGAGGTTAGTGCCTTAACTTTAAGCGATCAGGAAATTAGAGCAAGAAAAGAGGTGGGGGCTATATTTCAAGAAAACGGTATTCCAAAAAAAGATATTTATGAACATCCGATGGCAGTATTTGGTATGTTGCGAAGCAAAAATCCTGGGGCTCCAACCCTTGTAATAGGATCCCATACTGATACCGTCCAAAAAGGCGGAGCTTTTGACGGTAGAGCTGGTATCTCTATGATGTTGGAAATGCTCCGGGTACTAAAAGAACAGGGGATAGAATTGAATATAAACATTCTTTTTACGGCCTTTTCAGGAGAAGAATCAGCTGCCTTTGGGACAGCTTTTTTAGGATCAAGAGCTTTGGTTGGAGAAATTACCGATGATATTTTAGATCAAGGTCCGCCCGGCGGGAAAACTTTTCGACAGGTTTTAAAAGAAAGAGGGATTAAACCCGATGATTTAAAAACACCTTTTCTTACGGAAACAAATTTTGGTTCGATCATCGGTTTTGTTGAAGGCCACATTGAACAAGCAGACGGTATGAGAATCGATGGGGTTAGCTTACAGGTAAATGAAGCCATAGCTGGGGCAAATAGACAAAAAGTTGTTTTGGAAACCAATCTGACACAAAAAAAAGATTTTAAAAACGTTGGTTTTTTGAAAGTTACTGCTCAGGGGCGGGCAAATCATTCCGGTAGCACAATGATGAATAATCCAGACAGAAAAGACGGACTCGTAATAATGTCGTATTTATTAGAAAATTTGGAACCTTTGCAAAAAATATTAACAGAACAAGGTTTAAATGTTAAATTAACGGCCAGCTCAATCAAAATCGATGGGCAGGCGATGAGCAAAATACCAGGCAGGACGGAAATTATTCTAGGAGTTGACGGGGATGATCCAGATCAAGTTGAACATGCTTTAAAACAATTGGATCAATTAGTTAAGGAACAAAATGAAAGATTACAAGGAATTAATCACAAGGAAGGTATATTTCTAGTAGCAGAATCTTTACAAGATCAGGTATCAGTCCCTATTTATGAGTCTACGGGAATTTTATCTGCTTATAGCGATGTTTCAAAAATCATTAGGAAAGTTAAACAAACGTTTTTTGGATTGGCAAAAGAAAACGCTGTGGGAACTGTTACGACCTTTGATATCAAAGATGGAAAAACAATTTTGCAGATTGATATGAGAGGTGTTAGTGAAAAAAGAGACGAAGGAGTAGAAGAAGTAATCGAAGAGATCGAAAAAATAAGTGCGCAATCAAAAATTGAAAGTAAAATCGACCAAGTTCCGGGTAGTAGTAATCCAGTTGTCCTTGATCATGAGTTTGCAGATCAATTTATTGAAGTAGCAAAACAATATGGATTAGGACAGGCAAAAAGATCATATAGCCCGGCAGGACATGATGCTGGAGTTATTGCCGCCTCTAAAAATATTACAAATTCACGTAAACCAATTCCAACTGCTCTATTTTTTATTCCAAGTGAAGGTGGTAGTCATAATCCTTCAGAATACACAAGTCCTGAAGATATGAAGATTGGTTGTCAAGCTTTGACAGCTTTCGTTATGGAAACTTCGTCTAAATATTAAACTCCCTTGATAAATAAAATCTTTTTTTATATCATTTCATCTAATGAATTCGTCATTAGGTTCTTCTATTAAATACATTAAAACAGATATTCTTGTTATTGGCGCGGGGGGAGCGGGGATACGGGCGGCGATTGAAGCGAAAAAAAGAGAATTGGAAACAGTTCTTTTGGGTAAAGAGGTTTTGGGCTGCGCTCACACCGGCATGGCCATGGGCGGAATGAATGCGGCGATGGTTAAGCCGGCCACTCCGAAATTTCATGCTCAAATCACCATTGAAGGCGGTTACTTCATCAACAACTACAAAATGGTTAAGGTTTTTACTGATGAAATGCCGGCAAGAGTCTATGATCTGGAAAGTTACGGCGTCATCTACGACCGACTTGACAACGGCGAATTTTATACCTGGGCCGGACCGAAACAAAAATATCCTCTTAACGTTTGTGTTGGCGACTATACCGGGCGGGAGATGATGCAGGGATTGGTTGACGAAGCCCGAAAACTGAAAATAAAATACACCGATGAATTTTTTGTCAGCAAATTATTAACGGTTAAAAGTCAGGTTGTAGGCGCAATTGGTATTAATATCAGAAATGCTGAGACAGTCGTTTTTCAGGCCAAGTCAGTGATCTTAGCTTCAGGGGGGGCTGGAAGGATGTATAAAGTGACCACAAACGCTATGTCAAATACCGGCGACGGTTATGCAATGGCCCTTGACGCCGGCGCAGAATTAATCGATATGGAAATGGTTCAATTTCATCCAACCGGCATGGCCAATACCCCTTCAAGTCTAGGCGTTTTAGTGACGGAAAAAACCAGAGCTCACGGCGGAATTCTTCGAAATCGAAAGGGAGAGAGATTTATGAATAAGTATTATCCCAAAGAAATGGAACTGGCCAAGCGTGACGAAGTCAGTCGGTCAATTTACCTCGAAGTGGCGGCCGGACTTGGAACAAAAAATGGAGCAGTCTATCTTCACGTTGATCATTGGACAAAGGACAAAATTTTGGAAATTATTCCCGATGTTTATGAACAGTATAAAAATACCGGGGTTGATATTTCCAAAGAACCAATGGAAATCTACCCATCAATGCATCATATGATGGGGGGAATAAAAATAAACGAATGGGGAGAGACAATTATTCCCGGACTGTACGCCGCTGGCGAAGTAGCCGGAGGAGTTCACGGTGCCAATCGACTAGGCGGAAATTCCATTGCAGAAGGTCAGGTATTTGGTCGAAGAGCCGGAATCGCGGCCGCCAAATTTGCCAAAAAAATAAAAAATATTCCTTTGCCAAAGAATCAGATAAAAAACGAACAGGCAAGAATTTTTTCTTTTATAACCAGAAAAACCGGTGTTATTCCGCATGCTGTTGAAGATAAATTAAAACAAGTGATGTGGGATAAAGTCGGAATCTTCAGGGATGAAAAAAAACTGATTGAAGCAAAAAAAGCCATAACTAAGTTAAAATTAGAAGCGAAAAAAATGAAAACCCGGACCACTTTAAAAGAAAGAAATCGTGACTTACAAGATTGTTTGGAAATTGAAAATATGTTGGCGACCGCCGAATCAGTCATTGAAGCGGCAATTTTACGCAAAGAAAGTCGCGGAGCCCATAGTCGAACTGACTATCCGAAAACGCTAGATGTATGGAGAAAAAACATTGTTGT
>Ga0075695_122_pt1 | contig 9303 bp, 10 predicted proteins | sample RifGroA2_FD_67696 | JGI IMG/M metagenome (GOLD analysis project Ga0075695, IMG submission 67696) | Microgenomates (Gottesmanbacteria) bacterium GW2011_GWA2_43_14 | reverse complement strand
ATTTGCTCTATCTACTTCGAGTAATTATAAACAATATCTTTAGTCAGTGACACAGGATTATGTAAAAAAAGAAGTAAAAAAGTTCCTCACATAGTCCACCAGTCGGAGCAATTTCTACGGATTTCTTCGGAATTTAACTAAATTTACAAAATTGACTACTATAGGGTAAAGTTTTATAATTTCCCACTTATGGCAGATGAATTTAGCCATAGAATACCTGAAGATGTAGCAGATTGGCATCCTTCAAGAGGATTAGAGCCTGATTTTGGCATGACTGATGAGGAGTTGGAAGCTGCAATCCAAATCCTAGAAGTGATACATACTCAAGTACCAACTAGGCGGGATTCACCAAGGCCTTTTTATCAGGAAAGAGTTTCATCTCCTATAGACCATCCTGTATTTTCGGACTTAGAAATAACACAAAGCCCTCTTGATATATTCCTTTCTCAACATGCAGAAAACCGGATGATTGACCATCTGGATTCTGCAGTTCCTCTGGAGGCTATAGGATTAGTACTTGGAAGAATTGGAATTGACCAGATTGATGACCGGGATAGAACATACGTCGAATTAAAAGAGACAATACCAATGAGACCGATTGATGGCACTTCAAGAACAACCGCCACCTCTGCGGCAATAACTGTAACCGGATGGATAAGAGCGTGGGAAATCCTTGAGTATTTAAGAACCGAACATCCAGAGACTTATGAAGATGTGCATATTATTGGTTGGTATCACCAGCATCCTATCGGAACCAGTTTATCTCAAATGGATGTATTCCTGCACAACACTGTTTTTGATGAGCCGCATCAGATAACATTCGTCAGAAATTCAACAGATGGAGCAACGGGAGTATTTTACAGAAATATTGATATTAAAAATGGAAAAAGACTAATTCCAACAAACCATTTCAGACAATCATCAGGGTATTATTATGAAGAAAAAAAACCAGTAGCCTATGACATTTTGGAATACTTGGAAAAAGTTCAACAGGAAGCTGATTTATCAAAACCCATTGATTTTTCGGAATTAGAAAAAATTATTAGAGATCAATTAATACCATGGATGACTGCAAAAGAAACAGAACACGAATTAAAAGAAATTATAAATGTAGCAGGAATAATTTCATTTGAAGAATTATTGCAAAATGAAGAAATAATTATTACTTCAGAAGATGCAGTAAATTTTAATGAAGATCAACTCGATTTAGGTTATATCGGTTCTGCTATTGACACAATCGTGATTATGCTAGATCAATTAGGTGAGGAAGAAGAAAATATTGTTGAATTGATTCAAATAGAAGAAGAACCTCAGCGATTGAAATCTTTATTGAATAAACTCCAAAATTCAGTCGGAAATGCTCTGATTAGATTAGGAAAGAAAATAAAGAAAGATTAATTACTTTTACAGTTCGGATAATATCCCACAGGGGGAACTAATTAATTTTAGAGCTTCATAACAATAGAAATTACATAAAACGCTTCGACATTTAAACCATTTTTCGATTGTATATAAAATCTATTTTATATACAAAAATTAGCACATTATTAAACCTAAAGTACTATTATTTGAAAAAATGAAATAAGGTGTTAATATAAGACCGTTATAAAGCGCTAAATTAATGTCCCAACTAGCTTTAGAAAGACTAAGAATTTCAATACCAGATAATCGAACTTTTGAACCTTCGTTTGAAGTGAAAAGATTTGATCCTTCAAGAATTGAAAGACTGGCAGAGATAATAGTTAATCGAGCCTTAAAAATCGGTTCCGATGACCGTTTACTGTTAAGGTATGATCCCGGGGGTAGCCAGCTTGCTCAATTTGTTGCTTATAAAGCAGCTGAAAAAGGAGCGGCCGTTCTACCAAGATCTAATGATCCTTTGGTTTTGGCCGCTGTATTAGCAGGTGTTGCCCAAAACGAGACACCAAGAGTGTTCAACGAAATGGCTGCAGGAGAAAACGGAGATATTTCCTGGGCAACCAAAGTTTCAATTATTCGGAGTAGCGATTTTCCTGAAGCAATGGATGTAGTTCCGGGAGATATCTCCAAAAAATGGAATCAAGCTACTGAAGCAGCTTTAAGATTACGGGTAGATCGAAGACCTTGGAATCTTATTTATCTTCCGACGGAAGCCGAAGCAAAAATTGATGGAATGAATTATGAGGATTACTTAGAAATGTTTTTTCGAGCCTGTGATCGTCCATGGGATCAAATAGATGCTGCTCAAGAAATCCTTGCTAATGAAATTCTTAATCCAGGAAAACAGTTGGAACTATTTGGTGGTGAAAAATTAGAAGAAAAATGGAGAACTTATTTAACAATGAGCATCGAAGACCAAACTTTTGCAAATTCAACAATTGATAGAAATATTCCTGGAAGTGAAGTTTTTTCAAGTCCAAATAGAGGTACAATAAACGGACGACTAGCTTTACCATATCCAGTTATGTTTGCAGGAAGGAGATCGCCTAATCTTATCCTTGAATTCAAAGATGGTAAGGTTGTCAATTTTGAAGTTGAAAGTGATAATCTTGAGAATACTAAGTGGATGGAATCAGCGTTAAATGCTGATGAAGGGGCTAGAGAAGTCGGTGAAGTGGCTTTGGGAACCAATAGAGTATTTAATAGACCAATGCTTAACGGATTATTTGTTGAAAAAGTTGGCGGAAGTTTCCATATAGCTATAGGATCTTCTTATTTGTTTACTGAATATAATGGTAAACTTGTTCATTTAGATAATGGTGTTAGAAGCGTTTATCACGAAGACTTAACTTGCATGATGTTGCCTGAGTTTGGAGGAGGTAGAGTTTTAATTGATGGAAAATTAATCCAAGAAAATGGTAATTTTTTAGATCCTAGACTTGCAGTATTAAATTTATCTTTCTAAATATTTTAATTTAAATTCGTACATAGTAAGTTTTAACATCCTCCACGATCTTGGGGAAACTAAATAGCTACAAATAAGTTCGAACTTCGTTAGCTATAGGGAGCAATTTGACCCACAAGCGCATTTATTATAACCTCATGTGCTTCTTAATTATTGAAGTATTTGTAAATGATTAATAAAATTGATTTATGGCTATATATAAGATAGTTGGAGTTGTAAATTTTTTCTTAGGAATCTTTGAGGTTGTTTTTCCTCTCATTTTTATTTTGTTTACTATTCCCAGGCTGACTGAATTATATGCTGAATTCCAAGCAAATGGCCCAAATCTAATACATACATATATATTTTTAAGTATTCTTATAGTTATGGGATTAGGCAATTTTTTCCTCGGTTTTAAATTATTTTCAAAATTTGGATATAAAGAAAAGTATTTAAAAATAGCGATAATTTTTATAATTGTGAGTTTTCTTTTAGGTGGAGTATTTACCAAAATTACCAGTATTTCAATAATAATGCCAATTTACAATTTATCTTCTGAACTCTAGGAAATTGCTGAAACTCGGGGTTTTTTAATTTCTTCCCATTCATGTTTTTTATTGAATAATACAAACCGGAAGATGTATACTTCTGAATAAAGATGTCTCAATATTACAATCCAAATCGAGTCAGGAATTTATATAATCCCGGATCTGTTGAATTATACCGTCTAAGCAGAAGCAGGATAGATAACTTCATCAATTGCCCCCGCTGTTTTTATTTGGACAGGAGACTGGGGATCGCCCAACCACCCGGATTCCCTTTTTCCCTCAACTCCGCCGTCGATAAACTCCTCAAAAAGGAATTTGATATCCACCGGGCAAAAGGCACAAAACATCCTCTGATGGAACATTACGGTATCGATGCCAAACCTCTGGCCCATGAAAAGATCGACGAATGGCGGGATTCCATGAGAAGGGGAATCAGAATACAAATTGCCTCAACCAATGTAGTCGTCACCGGAGGAGTGGATGACGTCTGGGTAAACCCGGAAGGAGAATTCATCATCGTCGACTATAAAGCCACTTCCAAAGATGAAGAGGTAACACTCGATGCCGATTGGCAGATCGGTTACAAACGGCAGATGGAGATATACCAGTGTGATCCCGTATAAGGGAGATGACAGCTGGGTCGAAGGAACCATTCTGAAAGCGATTGATTGCTTGAAAAGCGATACCATACCGGCTCCAAATGCTGATTGTGACTATTGTAGATACCGGAAAGCTGTACGGGAAGTGGAATAATATGTTAATATCTTAAATATGAAAAAGTTATTTTTCTTTTCTCTGGTATTTTTCACCGCCCTCCTTATGGTATTGCTGAAAAGCTCCCTGCCTGCAAAGGCCCAATCGAACGATCGTGTCCCCGGCCAAATACTTGTTAAATTTAAGGAAAGCGTCAGTCAAAGAGAGAGAGACAATATTTTTAAAGGTCAGAAGGCCAAATCCGTCGGCAAAATAGAAGAGCTGGAGGTGCATATAGTCCAGGTCCCGGAGGCAGCGGCAGAAAAAGTTCTCACAGCGCTATCCAAAAATCCAAAGGTCGAATACGCGGAAAATGATTATATTGCAACCGCCTTTATGACTCCGAATGACCCTGGTTTCCCCCAACAGTGGGGACTATACAATTCCACAACATTGAACGCGGATATCCATGCCACGGCAGCTTGGGATATTACTTTGGGCAATGGGGTAAGAGTCGCCATCCTAGATACCGGTATCAGCAAAAGCCATACGGATTTGTCTTCTAAAGTTGTCGGGAGAGTGAATCTTTCCGACGCCATAACAGATGATGATATTTACGGCCATGGAACTCACGTCGGAGGTATCGTCGGTGCTGTCACAGACAATTTAATAGGCGTAGCCGGAGGCTGTCCCGGGTGTGAACTTTTAAGCGTCAAAGTGCTCAATGATAAAGGATCAGGGGCATATTCCTGGATTTCCAACGGTATTACCTGGGCAGTAAAAAATAATGCCAAAGTGATCAATATGAGTCTGGGCGGATCCTCCAGATCCAGAACATTGGAAAATGCTGTTAATTATGCCTGGAATAATAATGTAGTTGTGGTCGCTGCTGCAGGCAATTCCGGCAACCAATCTAAAACATATCCGGCTGCCTATACCAATTCCATAGCTGTGGCTGCAACAGACAGCCAGGATAAAAAAGCCTCTTTTTCGGAATACGGCAAGTGGGTCGATGTGGCTGCTCCGGGAGTAAATATCTATTCCGCCTGGAATGACAACTCAAGTCCGTCCGACCCGCAACCGCTGTGTGATTCCGCCACGGACTGCTATAAATTTGCATCGGGAACATCCATGTCAACGCCCATGACTTCGGCTGTGGCTGCCCTGATCTGGTCACAACCAAATTATGAAACAGCACCGGCTGTCAGAAACAGACTGGAATCAACCGCCGATAAAATCGCCGGAACCGGTACATATTGGGTCTTCGGCCGGGTAAACGCCGCAAAAGCTGTCTCTTTGTAGTATACTAGCGTAAATCCTTCCGTAATCTGTCCTCCGGACAGGTTTTTTATTTTCCCTGCATAACAAATCCGCCCCCCGATCGTTATATATGTACAAGAAAAGCGCTTTGAACAGCATTACCGATAAAATCTTGGTCTACAGGGCAAAAAGAGGAGACAAAGAGGCATATGGCAAGCTATATCTGAAGTATATTGATTCAATATACAGATATATATTTTTCAGAGTGAATCAAAATCACGAGGAAGCCGAAGATATCACTGAAATTGTCTTTTTCAAAGCATGGGAAAAGTTTGCCACATTTGATGAACAGGCAGGAGGATTTCAGGCATGGATTTACGCTATCTGCCGCAATCGGGTAATTGATTACTACAAAAAAGAAAAAAAGCAGACGAAACTGCTCGAAACTCATATAGACGAGAGAGAAAACATAGAAGAAAAAGTCTTGCGGGAAGAGGAATTTGAGAATGTACTGGCGGCCGTAAGGAAGCTGCCCAGGGACCAGGGAGAAGTCATCAGTTTAAAATTTATCGAAGGACTGTCAAACAAAGAAATGAGCAGGATTTTAGGCAAAAAAGAGAATGCCATACGGGCTCTGCAATTCCGGGCTTTAAAAAACTTACAAATGATTCTTAAACATGATGGAAGACATAAGTAAATACAGGGAAATTATTTCTGAATTGTCCTCTCTTCGGGCTGTTGCTCCGCGTCCGGCATTCCGGGCCCGCTTTGAAAATCTCCTGATTCCGGCTTTGCCCTCCAAGAAGGCAGGCGGCTTCTTTTTCAGTTTTGCCGTCAGACTGGCGATATTATTGATAGCTTTTATTGTGTTCGGCACAACCGGTATAGTCCTGGCTGCCGGGCAGAGCAAACCGGGCTCTTTTCTTTATCCGGTCAGACAGCTTGTGCAAAACGCCAAACTGGCCGTGGCCACCAACCCCTCAACCCGTGCCCTTCTTCATCTTGAGAAAGCCCGGGATAAAGTTGAAGAAATGCAGACGAGTGCCTCTGATAGGAAGACGGAACAATTTGAACAAAAGGCAGAGGATTATAAAAAAGATATAGGCAAGGCTGTCGAAGAAGTTCAAAAGAGCGGAATACAACAGGAAAAAACCGCTGAAACAGTCAATGAATTTTTGGAAAACCAAACCCGGACTCTGGAGGAACTTATGACAGCCGCTCCCACTCAAAACCAACCCGCTTTGGAAAAAGCCATAGATGCGTCACAACAGGGGCAGGAAAAAATGCTGGAGGTACAACCTGAGAATATCCCGACACCGTCCAATCAGAGCCAAAGCGGAAATAACGAATTCGGCCAGGAGAAAGCCAATGAACACAGGAACAGATAAATCCCAATATAAAAAAACTCCAAGCGAAAGGAGGTGAAAAAAATATGCCATCATTTATCCAAGCGTTAGTAGCATTAGCAATGAGCTTTTCAGCCAGCTTTACCCATGGAGGAAAGCCGGCCATATTGCCGGTTGTAAGCCAGCCCGATGCAGTTCTCCATGGCGGTATCGTGTCGGAAGCGACCATGGCGCTCGACCCTCAAAATGAGAACAGTCAAAATGGAGGCGCAAACGTACAGGGCAATGCCCTAATTCCTGATACGATACGGGTAGCGGCTGAAAACATCAGAGCCGGTATTCAGATGCCCGCTCTTATTCCTCAAGTAGCCCTTGATCATTCAAGCGCGCTTGAAGTTTCAACCTTTACTTTCCCGACACCGGGACAGGGAATTGTCGAAGGAAATGCCCAAGTCAATGCCGAAATCAGCAGCCATGCCAATTTTGGCCAGGGAGTAGCCAATTCCCAGCCGGAAACAGCACAAGCTGACGGTCAGGCATTCGGCCAGTTCACCAGTCAATTTGCCAGAAATAACAGCCATAGACCGTAAATAATAAAAAATCCTGCCCAGCCCGCTTTTTGTTGGGGATACCGGAAAGCTGTCCGGGAAGTGGAGAAGTTTCAGCGATTTAACAAACTCCAGAATCTGTATTGATTAATGAATTCCCGAGTAACACCCGATATCCTCTTTTTTGTCGCAGGGTTTTCCAAAGCTGCCATTACTTCATGATGGGAGGTGGCGTTTGTGCCGTCTTCCGCTACGACATTTGTAATAAGTGAAAGACCGAGAGTATCCATACCCAAATTGGTTGCAACAATAATTTCCGGTACTGTTGACATGCCGACCGCATCCGCTCCGATAATCCTTAAATACCGGGATTCAGCATCTGTTTCGTAAGATGGTCCGGATACCGCACAATAAACTCCCTCATGGACATGATCAGTTTCTCCCAGATTCTTTGCCGCTTTATGCAAAAGATCCCTAAGTTTGGGATTGTATTCCCTGTCTTGCGGCTGGAATCTGTCCGGATCTGCAAAAGGCACTTGGGGACCGGCAAGTGGATTGGGAAAATTCAATCCAAGGTGAGAGTTTATGACCATTAAATCTCCTGTTTTATATTCCGGATTCAGTCCTCCGGCAGCATTGGTGGCGAAATACAGTATTGCGTTCAAGGCTCTGGCTACATAAACAGGGAAAGTTATGTCTTTCATGGCAATGACCGGATTCGGCTGTCCCCCTTCTTCATAAAAATGTCTCCTACCCTGAAGACCGATTACTGGTACTCTTTCAATATATCCGGCTATTAAATTTCCCGCGTGTCCTTCCGCAGTCGGTTTTTTGAATCCTGGAATTTCTTCATAGGGAATAATTGCCTCACGGTCGATAAGACTAGCTACTTCGCCCAGTCCACCTGAACCTAAAGTAAGGACAATCTTCGGAGTAAAATCTTCCGGTAACCTTTCATTGATAAAATCGGCGGCAGTCCAAATCCTATTCATATATTCCTGAGGATCGAAAAAAACATCGGAGCGACTTAAGGATGTATCCATCCCGGGGGAATGATGACTGGGTAGCTCTGAAGCCGCCATATTTCCGGAATTATACCGTCCTAGCAGGAATAAAAGCAAATTAATCTTACATTATCACTCCTCTCTTTACGCGGTAAGATTTTTCCTGATACCAATCTTCAGGTATAATAACTTTTTATGATTTCTTCTTTAAAAACATTTTTATACCGACGGCTTTTTGCCCTTGCACCAAAAAGAATCCAGGAACTCTATTTTCAGTCAAAGGTACTCGTGCCAAAGGAAGAATTAACTCAAAAGTTTACCGAGGCTATCGCTTTTCTGAAAAAATCAGGCCCATTGGGCGATTATTTGGAATTCGGAGTCTTCCGCGGAGATTCTCTTGTCTGTATGTATCAGGCGTTAACTAAGCAGAAGGTAAAAAACAGCCGTCTTTTCGGTTTTGATTCATTTGAAGGATTACCGGAGATAAAGGATGAAAACGACAGACTATTACCGTGGCAAAAAGGGGAGTTTATTTCTTCTTTGGAAGCAACCAGACGGAACCTCAACCAAGCCCGGGTAGACTGGCAACGGGTGTTTCTCATTAAAGGTTTTTTTAATAAGACGTTAAATAAAAAACTGATTAACAGATATAAGTTGAAGAGGGTCAGTATTATAATGATCGATTGTGATTTATATTCTTCGGCCAAGGAGGCATTGGATTTTTGCGTGCCGTTGATTAAAGACCGGGTCATCATCTTTTTTGACGACTGGCTGACCGATACCGACAATAAGGAAATGGCAGTCGGGGAAAAGTTGGCATTTGAACAAATGCTTCAGGCAAATCCAAAACTCACCGTCAGAGAGTTCGGAACGTATACTCACTTGGGGCAAAAGAAACCGCCTACGGCAAAAATATTTCTGGTCAAAAGAAGTAGAAAACCTCTGTTAAACCAATTTAGAAATGTCCGCTAATTTCCAATTTAGAAATGTCCTCTTTTCATAAACTGTTTTTTAGTTCTATTTGTGCTCTGCCCATTTGTC
>Ga0075695_114_pt1 | contig 39363 bp, 36 predicted proteins | sample RifGroA2_FD_67696 | JGI IMG/M metagenome (GOLD analysis project Ga0075695, IMG submission 67696) | Microgenomates (Gottesmanbacteria) bacterium GW2011_GWA2_43_14 | reverse complement strand
TACAACGAAATCAGGCCGCATGAATCTCTTGATTATCTGACTCCTATTGAATATGCTACCAAAAACTTCGAAGTGTCACCTATGTGGTCGTCCAGGACATCAGTTTGACACTCTGTATTATAATAATCCGAATAAAATTTCATGTTGACTGAAGCGAAACCACAGCTAAATTATGAGGCTATAGAAGCCTGGATTACCCCTCCACAGCCGGCGGAATTTCGGAAAATTCCGGTTCTGGATGGCCGTCCCGTTAATCCGGCCCGTTTGTTCGCCCTTATGGAAGTATTTGACCGGGGGATGATAGACAGGAAGTTTTTGCTTGGGGCATACCAAAATCCCGAAATAATTCTTACGGACCCGAATATCCCGATATCGGACAATCAGGTTCTCTTTTATTCTTCTGCGGTTTTCGGAAAAAGATTTTTAGATATTTTAAAAGGTCCGATGTCCAGGAGAAAGTTTTTGATATACGCAGGAGTGATAGGCATCTTAACTGCCTGTAGCCCACTGGGAAATACCGGAAATGATACACCCAGAGAAACAGTTCCGACAGAACCCGATGCGACGTCAGACCGTAACTGCAGTGATATTCTGCCTCCCTTGATTGATCCTTTGCCTCCCATAGACCAGGCAGAGTATGACCTGAAAAACCACCATGAGAAAGCTGCATATCTGATTAGTGGGGGATACGTTAATGAGTGGGTGCAAGGAAGCAGGGAGGATTTTTTCAGTAGGGCTTCTGATGAAGCAAAAACGATTATAGTCAGATCTTTTGCCGAATTAATGGCAGAAAACGAATCTGATTTGGCAGATCGGGTCAGGATTGCAAAGACCAGAGATGAATTTACCGAGATTTTATCAGCTCACGTTTTTGATCCGGAGAGTATAGCAGAATACGCCAGGCAGTCATTAGGAGTCTCATTCACCAGGCAGTCGGACGGCAAACAGGAGACGGTTGTAAATCTTAGCCGGATAAATGAACTAAGCACTGAAGTGTTCGGTGAAGATTTGGGTAATGCGATGATTACAATCAGTGATAATTTTGTTCATGAGTTGAATCATTTTGCCGCAAAACCCAGAGACTTAACTTCAGAAGAAAAAGCTGAGCTAAAAAAAATTATTAAAGAATTCAGGCCGGATGGAAGGGAAGTATCGAATATCATTGATCCCGAAAGTGAACTGAATGTTTATTACCAGTTGGAAGGTGAGTCGGAAGAAATAGGCTATACACTTTTCAACGCCGGAGGAATAGTGTTAAACACTGCCTGGGCGGAAGTTACCAGGGAATATTCACAACAGATGTATTACAAGCGGTTGAATTTAAAGATAAACAGTCATGTTCAGGGGTCATATGATATTATTTCTTACATCGGTTTCAAACTGCTTGATTATTTCCATAAAAAAATCAAAATACCAGAAGAAAATATTGTTGATTTTTTGAATGAGTTAAGGTCAGGCAACCAACATAATTTGGCTGATCTAGTGCATAAATATCTGGCTTACGCCAGGGAAGTCAATCCAGATCTGGATGGCAGCCATATCATCGGAGCTTTAAGTTATATTGACAGTTTTGCCAGTTTATCTCAGGAAAAACTGGATAAATATGACTGGCGGACGGTTAATTATGAAGATACCAGCCGGCTTACATGTGAAATTTACGACTTGTATAAAGCCAGCATGCTGCTGATAGATAAGACCATAGAAGAAGCCCGTCTTGATTCAAGAATTATAAATTCCCAAAAACAGGAAGCGGTCTTGCTATCTCCAAAAAGAACTCCAATTGCTTAAGTTTTTTAGAAGATTAATAATACCGGAAGTCCAAATTATCAAGCTGGGTGGCCGTTAATCCTGAATTCAAAACCCAGTTCCGGAAATCATCCCTGCCAGAGGGCGATTTGACTGTGACCGTAAAAACAAATCCCGGTGAAGTGGAGTCGTTATCATAAACTGCCGAGGCCTCAAAACTCGCGGTTGAGAGGAATATGTTTGGCTTTGGGTAGCAGAGTCCGGGTATTTAACAATATAGGTATAAGTAGTCCCTTCCGCAAAGGAGAAATCAGGAACTGCATTCTGGGAGCAGACAGGCAAACCTCATTTTCAATCATTATTTAAAACTATTATTTTAATAATTAAAGTGAAAAAAACTTAAGATTACGGTAATGATATCTATGGCGGGCCGGAATATTGAATCTTTGGAGTTTGGCGCTATAATACGGCAATATTATGCTGTATATTGAAGCACAGATTCCTCCGAAGGTTTTCGAAGTGACAGCACCTCCCTGGGATCTTCCGGCAGAGCCTGGTCCGAAACAGGAAGGTAGAGCAAAGCTGCATTTATTATCCAGAAATTCGGCCGTTAAAACCGGCGGCGGATTTTCTGATAGGAACCAATATAGGCCGTATTTAGTAAACATGGGACTAAGATTACCGGCACGCGGCTCCGGTGACGGACATATTTACAATCGTACAATTGACGGAGAAAGAGAACAGGCTGAAGATTTCATCAGCGGCATGGAAGAGCAACTGGCATCTTCCGGCTTCGCCAACATGACCGCAGAGGCATTGATAGCGACGGCTGACTCAGGAATGGTTGACAAGAAAACGTCAGATAATTATAGAGCTATGGCTCTGGGTTCGATGATTGAATCCTCCCTGCCTGATTTTATTTCAGTACTGAATCCCCAGGTACAGAAAGATTTAAGCCGCTTTTCAGTCAGGAACAGGACCGGAAACCCTTTTTTGGATTATTTGAAGGAGTCTATTAAAAACAGCCCTGCCGCAGCGGTTGGGACGGTTGAAACTATTTCCGGAACCATCGGCAAATTGTCAGGTGATACTGAAAATCCGCAGAAAATTTATGGCATTTTAAAACAGAAGTATCCCGGACAGTTAGAAAAAATAAATATGGATAATTTATCTTTATTATCCTGCGCGCTGTTAGCCGGAGCCTGTTTAAGCGACAGGAAAAATTGGAGACATTTATCAAAGGCGGCAGTTGTTACACTGATGCTTTTGCTGCTTTCGGCCTGTTCGCCGGCAAGTGATGCAGGGCCCGATACTCCTTCCGGTGTCCCGGCCGACGAACCAAAGGAGCAGGAAACGGAAATCTACACAAATCCTCCTGCCGGAGTGGATTGTTCCGGTTTGAAAGATAATCCTTACATTCTCACAAAATGCACCACGAAATCCTCCATGGATGAAGCCGCGCGTGCCAACGATATCAGAGATCTCGCAGCCAATCCCAATTTCATGAATGACAATGGACGGACGTATGTGATATCAGTACTTGATAAGGCAGGGGGTTTAAGTTCGAGCAGAGACTTGGGATGGTTTATCAGGAATGACCCTAATGAAGAATCATCAACGATAATCAGGTATGGTTCAGGTTTGGTAGCCGTCATTCTGCCTCAATGGACCACATACGACGAGGCGGAATCCATGGACATCTCATTTCAAAAAATTTTACGGGCGGTCAGGGTATTTGAAAGAATGGATGCCGGGGGTGGATTCAAGCCGGACAGCGGTGAAGAGCAGGAAGCTGAGGACAGGGAGGCGGAATACTGGGGATACTATGTCGGCGGAGCAGCAGCGGAAAGTGGTTATTCTTCGCAATCGAATGATAAACTGGTGGAACACTGGGGTTTTAATGCTCCGGCTATCGTCTATAAACATCTCCAGCCCAAAGGTTATGACGCGGACAGCAAACTCTGGCGGTTATCCCATGATTATTTATGGTATTTTAATGTTCAGGAGCGGCCGGAAGTTGACGAGCGTTGGGCGGGCACGAGGCTTTCAGATGAAGAACTTAATCTTCTGGCAGAAATAATCAGTCAGGGACTTATAAGACAGGACGTGGTTGAGAAATTCAAAGAAATTTTTTAAAACAGCGGGACGCTTGCAGGAAAATCAGTCTAGCGGTATTCCACTGTCAGACCCGCAAACTGCTCTTCAGTCAGTCCCAAAGAGAATACCCAGTTCCGGAAATCATCCCTGCCAAAGGGCGATTTGACTGTGACCGTAAAAACAAATCCCGGTGAAGTGGAGTCGTTATCATAAACTGCCGAGGCCTCAAAACTCGCGGTAGGAATATGTTTGGCTTTGGGTAGCAGAGTCCGGGTATTTAACAATATAGGTATAAGTAGTCCCTTCCGCAAAGGAGAAATCAGGAACTGCATTCTGGGTGTTTCCCTCTATATTCAGGCCGACTGCGGTTTCGGGCCTAATGGAAAATTCCAATTCCGACGGATCTACCGCTCGGTCAAAAGTAATGGTGAGAGTTGAATTGACCGCTACATCCGTTTCCTTGTCTTCTGGAGAGACGGAAATAATTTGGGGAGCAGTATAGACTTCATTATCAAATCCGGAAGGCACATCCTGAATTCCCCCCGTTCTGTTTTGAGCCTGATCGCTAGTTTTAGCAGGCAGAGTAGTGCTCTTTTTAAGAAGCGAATAAGAAAGGAAAGCTATTATGACAACGGCGAATGGTATGAATTTAGAGTATTTTTTCATTATTCCCTTCTCAAAAACCCGACAAAGTTAGGGCTGTCGGTAGTTTTATAGCTGGTTTGCACTTCGCCTTTTGACTGGAAATTGGCTTCGGCCACCTGGAAAACTCCGTTTTTAAAAACGCCTGTGACATAAGCAATATGTCCCACCGTATCGTAATTCCAGATAGCCAAATCGTTTATTTTCATGTTAGCACCGGTTGCGGCATGGATAAAGCGGTAGCCGCCGGGTATTTTGGTGGCATAATCAATGGCATGGCCGCCGTTTGTCAGGGTTGTGCCGTACTTGCGCATAACCGATGCCCGGACAAAGCCGACGCACTGCAGGAAGCCTTCTCCGGCATAGAGGGTGGAAATTTTAAGTTCGCTGATCGTCTGGGCTGAAACACCTGCGGGCAGTTTGAGTTTGTCAACGCAATTGACGTTGGAAACGGCAACCACACCCCCAAAGCAGTTTTTTCTGATTTGGGCAACCAGGTCAGTAATTTCCGAAGCATTGCCTGTGTTTTCTTCTTCTTCGCCCGGTGTTGGGCTGGTTTCAACATTGCTGTCAGTCGGTACTGCCTCCGGGTTGGTAGGTACAGGAGTTTTGGTCGGTATGGGAGTCTTGGTGGGTGTGGGGGATGGCGGTGGAGTGAAACTGCCGAATTTGATTGTCCGCGCCGGTGTGGCAGTCTGGGCCCTTACATCAGTTTCGGCAAGGGCTACCCTTGCAAAGAGCGCAAGGACAAGAAGGGTGACGGACAGAATCCTTTTGGGCATTACTTTAATTTAGGAGTTAATCGTGCCAAAAGTCAACTTCTTAAATATGTAATTCTTACCTGATTTTTAAGTAATTTTTATATTTGGTTGTCAATAGGCTGTAAAATACAGCAATGGCAAGGCCTGAACTTGTAAAAGAAGAAATTCCCGGTGACAATCTGGACCGGGTCAAGGAAGATTTTATGGAGGTTTTGTCGTTCCCGTATTTTCCCGATCTTTTAAGGCAAAAATTACAGCCGGTAGTATCCTCGGCTTATATGGTAAATGACCTCGAATTTTTGGAGAAGATTGAGCCTTATTTTTGGCGTACCAGTTCTTACGGCAGGAAAATCCACAGGCGTTTTTACGGAAGGGCCAAAACATTTTACCGGCCGGAAACAGGACTTATTTTCAGGCAGTCCTCTTTTCCATTCTCATTCCAGGAGGATTTGGCCCACGGCATGGCAGAGGCTTTGGCCGGTGCTTTTACAGAGGAGAAGCTTATTGGTTCTCTATCAATTAAAAAGGAGGATGACATTTTGCTGTATCCGCACATGCGGGCAGATAGAGTTTTAGAGCATCTTGAATTATCAGGTAAGCAATATTTCGATGACAATCTAAAACCCAATGCTGATGACATAGATGTCTATACCAGAGGTTTTGCCACTATTTACCTTCATGAGCAGAAAGTAATGCCCTATCCCGTTGATTCCAAACAGCAGGCATTCGAAGCCGTACGCCGGTCCATGTTATCTTTTATTCTGGAATCTGTTTATACAGGTTTTACAATGGTCAATACGGAACCGGAGCGCAATTTGGCAGTAGGTTTATCAATCCTGGATTTAAGGCGGAGCCAGTTGACAAAGGAGTATTTCAATCAGAACACAGTGGCACATTTTTTGGATGTCTTTTCCGCCAGATACAGAGATTCTTTCGATTTCCTGTACAATTTTCCCATGAAGCTATACCGGCATAATCTCAGGGAATTCTGGCGATCTTTGAACTATTATGAACGGCAGGATTTTTTAAATACCTCACACGCTATTTATGACGAAGATTCCTTTGCCGGAATGGATTTTTAAGGCCAATTTATGAAAAAGTATGACGTATGGGTTATAATACTTTTCTGGACTAAGTTTTATTTATAATATGGCTGGAATTACGGTCCAGGAAGCTGACAGAGTTCTGTCGCATGAACCTCTGAATGATGATGAAAAGAGGTTTCTTCTTACCTGTGCCAACAATACCTGGAAATCTATTGAGGTAATGACCTCTCCAAGCGGACTTCCCGTTGATACCATGTCGGTAGAAACAGGTAAGGTTTTTGATTACACTTCACCGACAAATATCGCTGATGCCGGCCTTCTGGCTACTCTGGCAGCCTTTAAAACTGGACTTATACCCACGAAGGAGATGGAAATCGAAAGATTGGATACAATTCTGACAAGTTTGGATGAACTGCCGAAGTTAGAGGGAGAGTTTGTCGATACAGAGGGAAAAATAAGAAAATATGCTTTGCCGTATAACTGGTATGAAGCTGATACAGGAGTGGTGATTCCTGGTTATACGGATAAAGGCGACAGGAGAACTTCAGTTTCTTCGGTGGATACCGCCCGGCTGGCAGCAGTCCTTTGGATTACCGGCTTAACAGTGCCTGAGGTAAGAAATAAATCAGACAGAATACTTGAAGGTCTGGATTTAGGATTTTTCTATAACCCGGAAAACCAGCTTATGCATGGAGAGTATGTTGAGGAAACAGGATTTGAAGATTGGTATTACGGTCTATTTTGTACTGACGGCAGAATTCCTATGGAAATAGCTATAGCCCGCGACCAAATACCCGGAGAAGCCTTTTTTGCCATGAGAAGAACAGTTCCGGAAGAATGGCATCCCAGAAATCTGCCTGATGAAGAGACAACACAAATTTACCTGCTTCCTGACGGAAAACTCATCTCTGTTGTAGAAGGATTTACCCGTGATGATCTCGGTCAGCATATTGTTCCTTCCTGGAACGGTACGGGTTTTGAAGCATTTTCGCCACTGATCTATTATCCGGAGGATAGCTGGTCAATTCCGTGGAATAGAAATTTAAGGCGTCATCTTGAAGCACAAATCAGGTCCGGAGATTATATTTGGGGGGAATCATCATGTTTAAATCCGGATTATGTCTATCGGGAAAACAATGCTGAATGTTTGGGGGCTTCAGAGGAAAGTTCAAGATTGAAACATCCGGAGAGGTTTTTGCCAGATAAAGTAATCACGCCACACGCTAGTTTTCTGACCTTACCCTTAAATCCCAAGGCAGTTATCCGGAATGCCCGAAAACTTCAGGAAGGGGGCATTTTTGGAGAACTCGGTTTCCCCGATTCAGTTTCAGCGTCAGGATCAAAAAAGACGCCATATATATTATCCGGCGCTCAGGGAATGATATTGGCATCAATTACTGATCAGTTGACCGATGGAACAATCCGCTCCCAACTCAATCCCTATATGTGGAAAGTCAGGCAGTTGATGGCGATGGAAAAATTTTCTGTCTAGTCGGGGTTTGCCTTTACCATAATCAGGCAATTTGGACTCTGATCCCCGGGTTCATGGTGGATTTGAGGATGATATTGACTATATTTTTGGGCCGGGGGCCAGATGATAGACGTATAAATTTCATTGTCATTTCAGGCAAATTTTGATAAAATAAGTTTAAGGTGAACAAAAAGACGCTGCCGAGGAAACTTCCCGATTTCCTGCATTTCTTTTTTTGGGATACAGACGCCAAAAAGTTAGACCCCAGTCAGAAACCTCTTTATGTTATCAACCGGCTTCTGGACAAAGGCAATTTGGAGGCGGTCAGATGGGTCAGAAGGAATTTCCCTGAGGAATTAATTGTTGAATCAGTCAAGAAAATGCGGGATTTTTCACCATGGACTGCGGTTTTTTGGTCACGGATATATAATATTCCCAGAGAGCAGATAAAATGTTTACAACCACATTATCTGATCATGCGCAAACAACACTGGCCTTATTAGGTAAAAGCGGATTGGTGAGTAAAGCCTACCTGGCCGGCGGATCAGCTCTAGCCCTTTATTTCGGCCACCGTTATTCCATTGATTTTGATTTTTTTTCTTCAGAAAAATTTGATCCTCAAAAACTGTCCCATGATTTAAAACAATTAGGTAAATTTAAAACGTCAGTTGCTAAAGGAATTTCATTAATCGGCGAATTTAACGCTGTTAAACTGAGCTATTTTGAATATAATTATCCGTTAATCGGACCGTTCGCAAAGTTTTCGGATATAAATATTGCCTCAATTGATGATATCGCGGCCATGAAGCTGGTAGCCATTATGGACAGAGGAACAAAAAAGGATTTTATTGACTTGTTTGAAATGATTAAACAGGGCAGAAACTTGGAGGATTTATTTAAACTGTATGACAAGAAGTATAAGTTATTGGCTGAAAATATTTATAGCATTTTAAGAAGTTTACAGTATTTCGATGATGCGGAGTTATCTCAGATGCCAAGAATGATCAGAAAAGTAACTTGGAAAGAAGTAAAGGGGTTAATCTCAGCTGAAACCATACGTCTGGCCGGGAAATATCTTTGATTTATTCCGTTTGGACTTTAATCCCCGGGCTCATGGTGGATTTGAGGGTGATGTTGACTATTTTTTGGGGATCTACAGCTTTTATGAATGCCCGGTAATTTTCCTCAAGCTCGTTATCCTTGAAGGCCAGTTTGCCGATGACCTGGTGGATGATCGGGAATTCCGTTTCTGTTTTCCAGGCAATTTCCCCCTTTTTTAGTTTTTCCGCCTGTTTTTCCGGTTCGCTGGAAATAGTGCCGGCTTTGGGATTGGGCATCAGTCCCCGGGGCCCCAAAAATTTGGCTACCTTGGCTAGTTTCGGTACAGCGGTAGGGTGGGCGATCAGGGCGTCGAAATTTATTTTGCCCTGGGAGATTTCCTCGACCAGTTTCTCGACGTTTTCTGCCGTGGCTATGGCGACTCTGATTTCTTTGCCTGTGCCGTGAGGCAGCCTGGCTGAACCCCTCAAGCCTTTTTCCAGGGTATTGATATGGATTTCCACCGAACCGTTGAATTTTCCGTAGGAGACCTGACGGAGTACAGTTATGGCATCGGCGATCGGGTAGACTTTCTGGTGTTCCAGTTTCATGACAACCGACTGGTAATTTTTCGACCTGACTTTTGCCTTTTTCTTCTTTTTGCCTTTGCCTTCCTCAGTCTCTCCGTCCGAGACCCTGATGCCTTCCGTCTGGTCTTTTTCCACTTCCCGGGCAAGGGCGATCATTTTGTCTATTTCATCCTCGGAGGTGCCGACTGATTTGACCCTTTGGCCGCCCTTAAGACCGGCCACATGGACTTTGTCCTCCTTTTTGCCGGATGATACCCGTTTCTTTTTTTCCTCGCGCTGGACCTTGCGCTTATCGCGGCTTTCCTTTTCTTCTTCCGATCCTAATGTGGAAACTCTGATTTTACCCATATTATTCTATTTTCACTCCCATGCTGCGGGCAGTGCCTTCAATTACTTTGACGGCCGCATCCAGGGTGTCGCAATTTAAATCCCCCATTTTATCTTTGGCAATTATCTCCGCCTGGGCGCGGGTCAATGAACCGGCCGGTTCACGTCCGGTCTTCTGGCTGCCCTTTTCCAGGGATAAGGCTTTTTTGATCATTTCGGTAACAGGCGGCAGTTTGGTAATAAATGAGAATGTCCGGTCGGTATAGACGGTGATCACAGCCGGGATGACCTGGCCTTTCTTGTCGGCTGTTTTTTCGTTGTAAGCGCGGACGAAATCCATGATGGCTAGGCCGTGCTGTCCGAGGGCCGGCCCGACCGGAGGAGCCGGTGTGGCTTCACCTGCAGGAAGATTGAGTTTTAAAATAGTTTTGACTTTTTTCGCTGGCATTTTATATCTATTGAGGCAAAAAGGGGATGAGAGAAGAATACTCTGTCATCGGCCATTGCCTCCCTGCACAAAAGCACAGGTGAAGGGATGATATCATAAGTAAACTGAAAAGAAAAGCGTATCCCGGTTTGTCATTTGGGTTTTCTGAAACTATAGGGTATAATATGTATGGAACTTTAGGACAGTCCGTAAGTTTGTATTATATCAACACTCATCTATTTGACAGGAGAAATTTAATTGATTAAAGTTGCTAACATCTTGAAAATAACAGTAGATAAGGAACAGGCAGTTTCCAAAGGCAAACTGGCTTTAGGAACAATCCTCGGCCTGATACTGATCACCGCTTCTCTTTTCCTGCGCATAAACAGCATTTCCTCAAAAGGTAGTGATGCCGATCATACCTATAAATTATCCGATCTGGCCACTCCGGCATCATCCGAGCCCATCGAAACTATAGGTTCTCCATCCGTAAATCCGGTTAATCCATAAACAAATTCATGAGAGCATTGTCGGAATCAGCTCCTGCTCATCAACCTCCGGAAATTTCCGGTCCTGAACCGTTTGCATGGGATAATAATGTTTACGATAAGGTTTTCTTCCGCTCCGGCAGACGAGGCGGCAGAGGGGACAGGGATTTTTACCAAGATACAAAAAGCGGTTTAGAAGATGCATTTCCGGATGGTTTACCCCAAGGAGGAGATGCTAGAGATATCGGTAATTTAGGAAAACTGCATACAGCAGATCATCCTGAACCGGGGAGCGAAGTTGCAGCTAACAGTCAGGTAATTTTTGGAGACGGTCAGACGTATCAAAAAAGACCCTCCATTCCCGATCATGATGTTTTAACCGAGGGCGGTAGAACTACTAGTATCGGAGGAGTAAGAAGAGACGGATCACATACCGCCGGAAACAAAGGCAGTTAGTCAAAGATAGGCTTTTAGTGAAATGGATATGAAAAGGGTTATAGCGATTTAGTTCAAATCTCTAAATTCTATATAAAAAACGTTCTTATAACCTTCAAAAGTGATTATTGCTTTCTGAAAAATATCTTTCCTGCCTAATATGCATTTAAATGGGCTGATTCCTTCTGCAATATTGATATTCATTTTAAATTTATAATCATCAACTGAACAAATTATGTCCTGATAAGAATGGTATATAAATTGTCCTGATGTGGTATATCCGATGCTTTTTGGAATATTTCTCCAGTTGATTGATAGTTCATCTGCAATGATAGTTGATATTAGTCCCTGTTCAGCTCCCGAATCAATCAACGCAAAAGTAGGAAATTCTGCCTTTTTATGGATAAAAGTAATCGGTAAAATCGGAGCAAGCACTCCCGTTTTTTCAAGTCCTGGGAGTAAACTATAAGAATATTTCACATTTAATACAGTACAAAAGATTCAGCCTGTAAAATGAGAATATTTTTCTCCTGTGGGAAAAAAAAATACTTTCTCATCAGTTTTTTTTGCTTTATTCCTTATTTCTCTAAGTGTTTTTCCATGCAAAACTACACGATCAAAATCAGAGGAAATTGCGACCCAGCCTTTTTGAGGGTAATCTTTTAATAATTTGATAAAATTAATTGAAATGTTTTTCATATAGTGAATTATATCATGTACATTGTTAGAGGAAAATTATTTGATAGTAAGACAAATACAACTTCGTAATTTGCAATAGACCGAACCCAACCCCGAAAACATTTTGTTTATAGGGTTTTATGGCCGGATTTGCGTGTTGGAAGACAGGGGAATAAGAAAAAAAGTTTATAATTTTCTGATCTGGAGAAAGTCGAGTTCGACGGGTGTCTCACGGCCGAAGATGGAGACAAGGACTTTGACTTTGCCTTTTTCTTCATCGATCTGTTCGATCGTTCCCAGGAAATCGGCAAACGGACCGTCGACGATTTTGACAGCCTCGCCTTTGGAGAATTTAGCCCTGAATTTGGGAGCTTCCAGCTCCATGAATTTCATGATGGCGACGACTTCCTTGTCGGAAATCGGGGTGGGTTTGTTGCCCATGCCGACAAATGCGGTCACTCCCTGGGTAGTCCTGACTGCCAGCCAGCTTTCATCATCCAGAGTCATGCGGACCAGGATATAGCCCGGGAAAATTTTCTCTTTGGTTTCCTCTTTCTTGCCGTGTCGTACGATGACGATGTTTCTCGTCGGGACGAGGACTTCGTAGATCTTCTTTTCCAGATTCATGGCCGCCACGCGCTGTTTGAGAGCCTCAGCCGCTTTGTTTTCGTGGCCTGAGTAAGTGTGGACGACGAACCACTGGCCTTTTTTCTCTTCAGCCGGTTTGGCGCTCGGTGCGGGTGCGGTTTCATCCGGCGGAGTTTCAGTTTCTGCTGCGGCGGCAGACTTTTCCGCATCCTTAATTACTTCTTTTTTTTCTTCTTTTTCATCCTTTGCCATAAGCGTTATTATACCGGCTTAATTGCCTACCAGTAAATCGGTGAATTTGGTAAAAATGAGGTCAAGACCTCCGATATAGAAACCGAAGATGACCGAAACGGCGATAACCACAAGAGTAAAGCGGATCACCTGGTCGCGTGTCGGCCAGACGACTTTGGTCAATTCAGCTTTTACTTCTTTTAAAAAAACTGCCGGGCTGCCCTTGAAATCAGGCATCATCGGCGAAGGTTGATTTGCCATAAGAATAGCTACAAAGTCTAACAGATAAAAGTTGACTTGTAAAGGCAACTTTATTAGTATTATACTTTTCCATACCGGGCATAAAGATATTTATGAAACGCACCACAATCCGCAAAGCCGTTATCCCCGCTGCCGGTTTTGGCACCCGATTTTTGCCTCAGACCAAAGCCATGCCCAAGGAAATGCTGCCGATAGTCGATAAACCTGTCATCCAGTATGTGGTTGAGGAAATTGTCGAATCGGGCATTTCCGACATAGTCATGATCACCGGCTGGCATAAGCGCTCAATCGAGGACCATTTTGATTATCCTTTCGAGCTGGAACAGCGCCTCGAGGAAGCGGGCAAGGAAAAAGAGCTGGCCGAGGTACGAAGAATCGCCGATATGGCCAATTTCATCTATGTCAGGCAGAAAGGCCCTTACGGCAACGCCACACCGGTTATGTGTGCCAAAAATGTCGTCGGCAACGAGCCGTTTGCGGTTTTGTGGGGAGATGAGTTTATCAGGGCTACACCGCCCAGGCTCAAGCAGATGATTGGAGTCTACGAAAAATACGGCAGTCCGGTCATATCGGGGGTACGGATCAAAAATAAAAAGGACCTGGCACGTTACGGCATTGCCGAAGTCAAACATATCGAAGGAAACGTTTACCAGGTGTTGAAAATAGTCGAAAAGCCTGACCCGGACAAAGCTCCTTCCAATCTGGCTGCCCACGGCGCATACATCCTGCCTCCAGAAATATTCCCCATAATCGAAAATCTCAAACCGGGAAAGGGCGGGGAATTATGGCTTCCCGATGCCATAGACCAATTGATTAAAATTGAAAAAGTACTGGTTTGTGAGATTGAAAATGCCCATTATTATGATACGGGCAATAAATTCGAATACCTGCGGACGGTTATCGATCTGGCATTGAAGCATCCGGAGCTCAACGGCAAGCTCAAGGAATACCTCAAAAGCCTCAAGCTGTGAGTTTTGCTTTTTCTCCTGAAATCTGCTATATATCCTATAGTAAGAAATGTAATTATGACTCACGAGAAAGTATTAATCGTAAATGCTGATGATTATGGACTTACTCCAAATATTTCCAGGGGAATAAGAGAATCCTATAATAATGGTATTGTCAGATCAACTTCCGCCATGATGAATATTAAGGGAGTTGCTGATGAACTTAATAAATTGTTGGCGGAATCTCCCGGTCTGGGAATCGGCGTACATTTGAACCTTACAGTGGGAGCCCCGTTTCTCCCCGGAAAAGAAGTATCAACGCTTGTTGATCAGGACGGATTTTTCCCGAAAAATGCCATAATTTATCAGGCATTGCCGGAGATGGACCCTGATCAAATCCATCGGGAGTGGAGGACTCAGATCGAGGCAATGTTTGATTTAGGTATAAAGCCTGACCATCTGGACAGTCACCACTTTGTAAGCTATAAAAGCGGAATTTTGCAAACGATAATGTTGCAGCTTGCTACTGAGTTTGAACTGCCGATACGCAATGTACCAGAAAAACCCGGTATGCTTACCTTCCCTTCAGTTTTAGCGGTTAAAACTCCAGACCGGACAGAAACCGGATTTTTCGGAGACGGAGTCAGTCAGAATTTGATTTTGGAAATACTGTCAGGATTGGGGATAGGCACTACGGAGCTTATGACTCACCCGGGATTCGTTGATGAGGATTTACTCAAGTTAAGCAAATACAACAGACAACGTCATACGGAATTGGAAATACTTTGTTCACAAGCGGTAAAAGATCAGATAGATCATTTAGGCATTAAATTATCAAATTTCAGCCAATTATAAATATGGGTGAGTTTATCCAGCCGCTTCAGGAATTGCCGCGAAAAGATCTTTTGATTCAGTATTGCGCTGAAAATAATATCGAGCCGACTCCCGGTGTGGAATTGTGCCGGGAAGGCTCTTTAGTTACCGTAGTTATACCAGCCTATAACGAGAAGGAGTCGATCGGCCAAACCATAATGTCACTTGGTAAATCAGACGCACCTATAGAGATTGTAGTAGTTGACAATGGCAGCGATGACGGAACACAAGCGGAAGTTATGAGGCTCGGCCAGGAAATCACTCAGCCGTTAACACTGTTGGAAGCAACTGTAAAAGGTCCTGTCTATGCCCGTAAAAGGGGAATGGATGAGGTAGTGGCCCAATATTTACTCAGGGATAAATCAGGAAAACCCCGTTATATTGCCCTCACTGATGCCGATACATTAGTTCGTCCGAATTGGGCAAGAGCTGTTTACAATGAATTTCAGAGGAGCGGAGCAAGCGCTCTGGGCGGAACATTTCATTTTTCACCGGAACTGGATGATATTATCGAGCAAGCGACAGGCATAAAAAAATATTTTATGTCCAGCGTGGATTTAATAAATTATTTTATGATTAATAAAGCAGCGTTAACTCAAACGAGAGGAGCAAATATGGCAATAGAAATTGCTCCGTATGCGGCTATCGGCGGGGCACAACAACCCAGGGATGGTCAAGGCAATTTGTTAAAGGGCAGCGATGTACTATTTGGGAATGCCTTGCGCCTAAGAGGTCAAAAGGTGGGGCATATTCCGGTCATGACGCAATCCAGCGCGAGGAGAACGCTGACATCATTAGGTATGGGTGAAAGCCAGGCCAGCATTTCCACCATGACTTCCTGGATAGATTGCCGTGTGCGGGATGCAGATTATCTGCGGGAAATTATTGCTGATTTGAATCCGGAAATTTTGCACAGACATAAATTCGAGAGAGAAACAACTTTTGTTTATCATAGTGTATTATTGCCAGTTTTGTCCGGTGAATTAAGCCTTGATGGTTTAACTGGTATTTTGGGTGCTGATCATCCACTGGTTACTGTATTGGGACAGGATATAGGTATTATGTCTGGTAAACCGGTAGAGGATTTGAAAGAACGGGCAAGGCAACTGGACAGGCAATTCAGCCATAATTTAATAGAAATAGCTGAAAATAAAATTCATAATAAACATGATTAAGAATCCGGAAAAGCTGACAGATTTCTTAAGCCTGGACCAAAGAGGGGGCGGCTACCGGTTTTTTATCAAGTCAGCCTGTGAAGACCACTATATTCGCCGACCGGAAGCTGAAGCGGTTGGTTATCAGTTGTTGTCACCCTATTTCAGGGTGCCCCGCGCCAAATTATTAAAGACAAAGGAGGGCTCGCTACTGGTTGTTATGGGTAAGGACGCAGTTGCTGCCAATAAATTACTTGAAACAGCCCCTGAAATTACCGCCGCAGCCGCTGATTCTTTTATAAATGATATGGTTGAAATGTGGAAAGATACGGCCAGAAATCTGGACGAAACCCAGATTGGCAGAAACTGGCGTTTGGAAACCGGAAAAACTTTGGAAAGACTGTCCGATGATGAAGAAATACAGGCGATTGCCGATTTCCCGGTTGTTGTAAATGGTAAAACTTTCCCTTCGCTCGGTAAGACTTTAAAAAAATGTGAAAGCAGGCTGTTATGGTTTAAGGACCCTATTATGGTTTTATGCCATGGTGATGAACATTTGGGTAATTTATTGATAGCTGAAGACGGATATTGGGTTGTTGATCCCGGCAATTATACCGGATATAACACACCGGCATCAGCAGTAAATAATTTTGTTGGAGGTACTGTCCTTTTTGATTATCCTTATGAAGGTACAGCGAATGTAGAAGAAGGTATGCTTAAGGTAGATTATAGAATTAAAGATTCTCATAAACTGGCCGATTCTATGTTTAAACCCGTTTTAAAAAAACTTAATGCTGCAGCCAATGATATTTCACTGGGCCGGTCGAGTGCCAAGGAGCTGTTATTCATTAATGAATTAAGAGTGGCTAAAGGATGGACGTTCAGATCAATGGATCTGACGGGTGTACTGAATAATGGAATGATGTATGCAGGGCTTGCAACTGAACATTATTATTCCCAGGGTATCGTCTAAACTTGTAAATTTGCAATAATCAGTTGATTGACAGAGATAATCGGTGTGACTATATATTTAATTCTGTCTGAGTCATCTTCTTTGCCTTTTTCAAAAAATTGAAAGGCTTTTTGGTTTAAGTCAATTTCTTCTCCGGTTGTACCGCGTACCGACATTCCAGCAGCTTTGGCCATATTAAGCCATATCAGTGCTTCATGCGGGCCTTGTCCTTTGATAGGGTCCATCATGACATCGATTTGCAGTTCGCCGGGAGGATATCCTGCTTTTTTTCTTGTGGCCATTGTCAGCAAAGTTTCTCCGCCGAGAGAAGGATAAAAATGAGCGGGATCAACTGACAGACCGGTTTCAGCCTGAAATCCTGATTTCTGCAGGTATTCCATCCTTCTCTCCAAAGTCGCTATAACTAAATCTTGCGGATGCCGGAGACGGCTGTGATAGGAATAAGGAAGGAATTCGCTATAACTCCAGGGGATATTGTTTAGAGGCTCCTGAAAATCGCCATAGTGCATTCGATGGCCGTCAAAAATCATCACCCGGTCATCAGAACATACTTTTCCGGAATTAAAGGTGCAGTTGATTCCTGTTTAAGTCTATGTTTGTCCAGACCTCATTTTCTACGACGAAGACAGCCGTGTCCTTTTCTGAATGGCGGTCAACTACTAAAGCAAATATTTCCGGTCCGATATAGTCAATTCCTTTAAAAATATTTCCTTCAGGTCCTCCCCGGGAATCCAATAATGACCAGTCGGTCAAATCTGCTCTCCAGGGAGTTCGCAGGGCAGACCTGAGAACATTCGCCAAAGCGACTCCGGCAGTCAGAAAGTCTTTATTTGCAGCGGAAAGATCAAAATCTTCGGCAAATTCACCGGCAGAACGAATGGCCGAATCATATCTGCCTCGCAGCTGACCATGGTCAGGTAAGGGAATAGGAGCTGTTTGGACCACCTGGGTTTCGGGCGGAGGACTAATCAGTAATTCCGTCATTAAGATAGAGATGCAGATCGAAAAACAGTCGCTTGTCTTTCAATTATTCTGTTTAGGACCCTTCCGGCTGCGGCTTGATCCAATAATATCACCGATTCGCCCAAAGTGACCAGGCTGGCCGGATTTTCGACACTGGGAGGTTCCAATAAGACTTTTTCCACATTCCTTGGTTTAAATATGCCGCTGGCCATCATGACCCGTATTTGAGACCTTAGAAAATCAGCCGGCCCTTGGGTAATAGCTCCGGATGGCATATTATCGGGATCCGGGGCTCCCTGGCTATTGGCAAAAATGGTGCCCCGGTCGAGTTTGACATATATAGCACCCGAATCGGGTGATGTGCCTTTTGGAACAAAGCCGATGTGAGGCGAGCCTTCAACGGCTCTGCCTGCCGCAACCAGCCGGGCAATCTGCTTTTCGGTAAATTCTTCAGGAATCATAGTGCCGTCGGCCATTTTCGGGTCCGGTCCGATACCCAGATTGGTTAAGGCAAAAGATTCGGACTGAAGTTCACGCTCAAACCGAGCAGCTTCTTCGTTCGGGTCCGAGGCAGCACTGTTTGGCCTGATCCATTGCTCGAAATGAATTCCCATGGGGATTCCGATCCGGATGTCTGTATACACACGATAGGAGATCGGATAATTTGGGTTATCAGGGCCAAGGGGATAATATTCATCCACGGATGCTATAGGCCGGCCATTAAACAGGGGCGCAAACAAACCTGCATTGGCTGCCATCAAAGCATAATGTTCTTCCCAGGTTCCTCCGGTTGGAAAAGTTCCGGCATAACCGGGGAAGTCCGAAAGGGTGTTATAGGTTTTTTGCAGTGCGGTTTGGCTGAGGATATGCTGGTCGGGCATTACTAAGACGGAGGGATGGTACACCTGGTATATTACACCGTTGTGGTCAAAATTATCGGGTACTCCGTTTTCTTCACGAAGTCCGATAACAGCAGAAGTAATGTCCTGACACTCAAGTCTTGCCAGCATAACAGGAATTATATATTTAATTCATTTTCTGTCAAATTTTGGTAAAATTGAAATATGGTTAAAGAATTACCCGGAAAAGCTCCGGCCGCACCTGAGGCAGGGGCGTTATGGGATATCCGGTGGAGACAGACTCAATTCAACTACCCGAAACAGAAGCCGTCCGCGGCAAGACTTAAAATCTAGCTGTGTTTACTCCCGGCGGGAGGTTCCGCTTCTGCCGGTGCCGGTCCGGCCATTCCTCCTTCGGGCAGTTCTACAAGTGGAGTCTGTCCATCAAATAATTCAACATATTCACCGCCAATTGATCCGCCTTTCGGTGCGCCCGGTCCGGCTCCAATGACAATAGTAAGTGGAGCTTCTTTTAAATCACCCGGAGGATCAGGATGTAATGTTTCCATTTTTTCTCACCTCTTTTCCCGTTCTCTTCATGCTATTTCATACCGGAATCATTATACACCCGGACGACAAAAGATATGTTATATTTGGAATTTGATTATGCCTGATTTTTCGCTTGAGGAATCTTTCCGGCGGCAGGGTTTTAAGACGGTTTTAGGTGTTGATGAAGTGGGGAGGGGTTGTCTGGCCGGGCCGGTGGTGGCCGGGGCTTGTTTGTTGAAAGATGGTGCGGACAGGGATGCGCTGCTTACCTTGGGTATAGATGATTCGAAAAGGCTGACGGCAGAGAGAAGGGAAGTCCTGGCCTGGATTATCCCGGAATTTTTTGTCAGCTCCATAGGACTGGCCAGTGTAGATGAAATAAACCGGGCAGGCATAGTCAGGGCAACCGCCAGGGCGATGAGAAGGGCTATCGTTAATCTGAAAATCAGCCGGCCCATATTTATCCTGGTCGACGGTTACAGAGTAAAATTCCTTCCCGGCGGTTTGAAGCGGCAATCCAATATTATCCATGGAGACCAAAAATCCGTATCCATTGCCGCCGCCTCGATAATCGCCAAAGTTTACCGCGACCGGCTTATGAAAAGACTGGCCGGAAAGTTTCCACTATATAATTGGGGGAAAAATAAAGGTTACGGGACGGAAGGTCACAGACTGGCATTGGGAAAATACGGACTTTGCCGTCACCACAGGATTGCTTTCACCGGTCACCTGGTTATAAATACTTCAGCTTCACTGCGGTAATTGTTGCCGCTTTCATCGCGGATTTCTATTTGATAAGTGTAGCTTTTTCCGTTTACCAGGCCTCTGACGATTGTGGTATGTACGGTGGCGGGTTTCTCCGAAATCGGGATCCGGGTCATGGTCAGCTCGGAATCGCCAAGATAAATGACGGAGGTCATAGGTTGGGCTGTTTTGAAGGAAACAGCCAGGGTATTTCCTTTCATAGGCGCAACTGACAAGCCAGATATCATTTCCCGGGCGGCAACCCTGTTTTCTTTTTGGTTTTGCAGGCCTGTGATAGTGGTAAAAGTGGTAAAAAGAAGTAGTATCAAAGTCAGGGCGGGCACGAAAACCACCGACAGGTTGGGGAAAAATTTGTCGGCCAAATCATAAGCGGAAACAATTTCATCCTGGTGCTTTTTGAATTCCCAGAGGTCTTTTTGGGTTGCCCAGATCCCCAGGCATTTTTTGCAGCTGAGAAGTTTGACGCCTTTGGGGACGGCATCGCCTGTCAGGGGAAAGAGCTCCAGATGGTCCTGGGGGCAGAGCTGTTTGGCGTTTTGGTTGATATTTTTTTTCGGCAGGACCGTCAGCTGGGACAGAGCCATAACTTCATGGTAGGGGATGCGGTTGATTTCATAGGGATCGAACCAGGTGCCGCCGCAGCGTCCGCAATGGTCCACTTCAAAGCGGCCGCCCTGTTTGGTGGTGACCGACAGTTTCTGTAAAATGTTGCCGCAGGCCGGACAAAGCATAGTTATCTGGGTGCAACCGGGATCATATTATATTTTTTAATCGTTTCAGCAATTTTTTGCGCATAGAGCATTTTTCCTTCCTCGGACGGATGCAGGTGGTCGACGGGATTAATGTATTTTATCTCACCCTGGCCGTCGGCGTTAAGTGAGGCAGTATAAGCATCGGCCAAAGGATAGCCTTGGGAAGTGGCGAAATTAATCAGATTCTGAAGGTAAGCTTTGGTAGTGATAGCCCCGTCCCATTTGAGGTTTTTCGGCCAGTTGAGGATGCCGTCTCCGAAAATTTCAGCATTGGGTGAGATGGTTGACGCTAAAATTATTTGCGTATCAGGAGAATAAGAACGCAGCGTATCGATGATGCGGGCGATTGCCAACCATTGCCGGTTCAAATCGGAAAGTTCCGCGCCCCAATGGTTATAGGCAAAAGATTCCACCACGACAATGTCCGGTTTGTAGGCAACCAGCGGCGGATAATTCCAGCCTTCATACTGGGTGCGGTTGGTCAGGCGGAAAAGACCGTTTTCAATATCTGTCGCACCCTGCCCGTAATTCATCAGGTAAAAATCGGTCTGAGGATAAGCTTCCTTCAGGAGAATTTTCAGATGGGTAAGCTCTTTACCCAAAGTGTCAGTCATGGAGTCTCCCAGGAGTGAAATAGTATAAGTGGATTTTATCGGCAGTACATTGGGTTGTCCCATGTGCAAATCAGTACCGCTGATTATTTTTGCCAATTCCGGATGGAGTGTCGGTACCGGGGAGATTACAAACGAGGCAATATTATCGGAAAAGCTTATTTCATCATCCGGAGTGTTTTTATAACCGCTTCTGTTTTGGAAATCGGTAAGGGATTTCCGGCCGTTTTCTTCGATCAGCTGCAGGAATTTCCTGATTTTTTCAGCTTTTTCTTTGGCAGCCGTATTTTCCTCTTTCTCCATGGCCGGTGTACCCAGGAGCTGGCCAAAGGTAACCCGGGGCGCTGCGGTTGCCTGGGAGAAGACCGGAAGGGGCATAAGGAACAGGTAGAGACTGGCGAGGATAACAAGACGGATTATGGGCATCTGATTACATTCTATTGGGATTTGAGAAAGACTGTCAATAAAAGAAAGCTCAGGGTTGAGGCGGGGATCCCATGTCGACGTAATGCATCAGGTAAAAATTATCAAATCTGGCATCGGCTGTTGCCGTGTTGTTGTCTTTTTTCTTCATAAATAGTCCGACTTTTCCTCCTTTAAAAATATCCTTGTGTTTGAAATCAAAGACCTGGTAATTATTGATATATGCCTTGACGCGGTCATCCGACTGGAAATGTAAAATTTCCAGCTGGTTGGATCCTGAAGCGATATATGAAGAGCTGCCGCTTTTCAATGTTTTCCAGCCGTCAGTACCGTCATAAATCATCAAAGAATAGGTTTTGGTGGAAGGATTGATTTTGAAAAGGTTGAATTTATTGGAGGCGATATATTGGAAAATGATTCCCTGCTCCATACTGGTACCGGTGACGCGGCGCGCGCTGACTTTTACCCTGTAAATATTCGGGATGCTGGTAGCAAGAACCGGTGCCAGGACGCGTGTTTCCTTGTTGTAGATATTGTTTCTGAGGCTGTATTCACCGTTGATGATACTTGCCGATGATCCTGTAGATGTCGTTTTGGTCCAGCCTTTGTTTGTTGAGAAAAGATCGGAAAAAATTACCGGAAAATTTGCTCCGACACTGGCTTTGGAAGGTGTTGAATAAAACGCCGTATACAAAAGGGCTCCGAATACCACCAGAAAGGAAAGACAACTAATTAAAATCTGATTGAAATAAACGTTTTCGATTTTCCTGGCCATATGTATTTAGCCTAAAATAAAAACTCCATATATGTCAATCCCCAGAGTCTGAACGATCCAGGATCGGTACAGCTTTGACAATCCGGGATTTTTAGTAAGCCAGGATTCTGATGCGAGCGTTTTCCAGGCTTGCCTGATAGCTCAAACTGCTTTTCAGCTGTACGCGGTAGACTTTGGGTCCCTGGGCCAGACCGATTTTCCCCGAAGTGATTGTCTGCTCAGTCGGTCCGTTCATGATGACATGGCTGCCCCAGACAGGATTTTTATCAGTGACGTTATAAAGTTGGGCTTCAATCTGTCCGTTGCCGGTAGGATTTTTAAGTCCCGCGATAAAGTAGGCTGAATCGATTTGGCCGTAGATGGAGGTATCGATCAATGTTTCAGTGGAAACCATATTATCCCAGTCGTTTTTAGCTGTTGAGCCGGAGCCTAGCGGTATATAGAATTCCTTCAGTTGTTTGACGGCAGTCTGGCCGGCGGAGGAGACAGCGGTTTGGGCGGTACCTGTCCGGGTGTTCATGCTTTCCGTGGCAAAGTTGATGGCGGAAAGGCAGCTGGCCGGGCAATCAGTCCGGGCAAGCTCAGGATATAATTTATCCGCTGAAAGGGCTGTCTGGTCATTTTCGGGCACAGGTGTTGTTTTTATTTGGGCAATATTTACGGACACGGGAGCAAAAATTTTCAGATCGACGATAAAAAGGTTGACGGAGATCAGAAGAAGCAGGATAAGGATAGCGTAGTGGATATAGTTAGAGTCGCGATCCATCTTCCTCTGTTTCTACGACAGTGCCGGCTGCTTTGGTCGGCAACCTGTCAAATGAAGGGATTTCTTTTTGGGGGAAACCGGGACAGGCATCGGGATTTTCCTCGCACATTTTTCTGCACTCTTCTTCGGTAGTGCAACCAAGATCAGCTGAAGCTGTCGCGGTTTTTTTGGCGGAGCTACGGATAGGATATTTCCGGGCGAACAGCCCGCATTTTTCCCGGTTGTCGGGATGGTTGCAGACATTTCTGCAGGATGTCTCATTGGTGCATCCCAATTCCTGCCTGGTTTTGGCAAAGACTTCCGGCGCAATTGATGAAGTTTTGATAACCGTCTTTTTAACCAGGTTGTTTTTGGTACCAAACGCCTGGCAGGTTTCGCGGTTCTCATCAAGGAGACAAAATTGATAGCATGAAGCAGTGCTGGTACAGCCGAGTTCTTTTCTGGCCGCATTGAGGACGGCGCTTGTAAGCGTTCTGTATTTCGGTTTGATCAGTTTTTGCTTCAGGGCAAATTCACTGCAGATGCTGTGGTTTTCGGTATCGCTGCAGTATTTCCGGCATTCGGTGATTGTTTTGCAATTCCCCAGTTCTTCAACGGGAAAGGTAATTTTTTTCAATTCGGCGGTTGCTGTGTCAGCAACAGTTGTTTCGCCAAGGACATTGCCGTGGAGGATGTGCTTGGCATATGACCAGCAGGCGGGCATATTTTGGGGAACTTCACAGTAAAGGGAACACTCTTTTGCATCCCGGCAGCCGTCAAGATCCCGGATAGGATAACGCGGGGCGGCCGAAACAGCCGGCACGAACAAAATGCCGAGGAAAAAAGCGGACAATATTAATTTCAATATTTTCATAGAGTAGTTTCGAACGGATTCTGGTAGCCTGACAATGACTCTTCTTCACCGAACGGATTCTGATAGGCTGATTCCGTAGCGAAAGGGTTTTCCCCGGCAGGGTCAGAATCAAAGGGGTTGACGTAAGTTGCCGCATCCCCGCTTGCGGCTCCGGTTTCGGCTGCCGGAGGAGTAATCAGTATCTGCTCTTGAGTTACCTGAATTTGAGAGTCAGGTAGACCGTCAGTTGAACGGCCGGAATTGTTGCCTATAAAACGGAAATAGAGGAAGGATCCGGAAAAGCCGGTGATAATCAAAATAAGGATCATGGTGACCGTCATCATGGGAAATTTGCCTGTCCGATCCGAAGAAACGATAAACGGCTCTCCGGTTGGAGGAGGCGGAGGGGATGGAGCTTGCGGGGGCGGTTGAATGGTAACCTGTGGCGGAACTGAAGGCGACTGGGCATAATACGGAGGGTTGGCTGCGCCTAGCGGCTGATTGAAAGCGGAGGGAGGCGAAACAGGGGCAGCCGGCGGCGGCGGAGAATAAGGAGCCTGCGGTAGACCTGAAGCTGATGACTGGTTTGGGATACCCGGAAAAGACGCAGAATTAAACATCTGCGATTTGAAAGTCTGGCCGGGAAAAGTTGAAGGGAGGGGAGGTTGGGGAGGCGAAAAATTAAATTTTGGGGGCAAATTGGACTCCGGACTGTCTGCCGGCGGAGGGGATGCTGGCGTATTTTTGGCGGCAGGATTCGGATCCATGCTTTATCTATAATTAAGCATAAAAAAAATTCTTTCGCAAGATTACATTATGGTATCAATCTATGACACCCTGCTTACTGCAATCTCGGAGGTGTTATAGACAAGTCATCCGGGGAATTTATTCCATTTTCCAGTCGCTGCAGGACTCGCCGATGATGGTCCCGCCCCAATCCGCAACCACAAAGCCCGACCGGGTCTTGCCGGAAAGTCGGGGAGCTGCTATGGAAATTGGCGCATCCAATCCTTCAAAGATGACTCTTGTCCTGATGAGCGTATCCACCTGCCGGGAAAAAAGCAGTTTTTCCTTGCGGTTGATTTCTTCCTCAGGCAGCAAGGCGACAAAATAGTAGGGTTTGGTTTTAAGCCTGGGCAGCCAGTAATGCAAGAAATCACTTATTTCTGTTTCATTAAAACCGCTTGTTTTTAACAAGCCGTTGAGCTTGATTTTCAACTCGGATTGGCTAAATACCCAACCTTTTTCCGGCATCTTATTGCCTGTTATATCAGCTTCATAATATAAATACGGGTAATATTTTTCTCCGATTTTCAGGCGGCCGTCCGGACCGGCTGTTACCTGCCAGCCATTCTCACTGTCATAGGCAGGAATATCAGCGGTCAGCTCTCCCTCCAATTCCAGTTTCACCGTCAAATCCGTTAATTTTTCCGGATAGAGGTAAATGGCGGGTTTGCACCAGGGGGTTGCCCAGGTCCACTGGTTCTGGGAAATAAACTCGATATTTTTAAGTTGCAGCGAGGGATCGCGCCTGGTTTCAGTTGCCGGCAAATCTTTTTTACTGATCATATAAGTATGGAGGGTAGCCGCGTCACTCGTTTTGGTCAGGACAAATGTTTCGGGAGCCGTATTTTGGCTGTAAACACGGAAAGTTTCGGCTGTGCCGTCTTCATCGCGGAAAACAATAGTACCTATCGAATCGTAACAACTGCCCGGTGTGCCGCTGCAAATAACCAGGGTTCCCGTTCTTTCATTGATTTTGATCAGGTTGGTTTTATTGGCTATAAATTTATTGGGTTTTGCCCAGATATATTTCTGGTAGTTAGCTTTTTCCAGACTATTGCGCGGAATTATTTTACCACCTGTGGCTGAGAAGCTTCCCGGAGGAAGGAACGGCTGCCGGACAAAACTCGGCGGAATCCAGAGGATGGAGTCAGGGACAGGCGTAAAATGTGACTGCTCCCGGCAGTTTTCCATGATATTTTTCAGAAAATACATAGGATCCTCCGGGTCAGCGGGAATTACCGCTTCCTGCATTTGTTGGTAAACGTCTAAGGCGAGATAGACGTCAAAGTAGTGTGAGCAGGCTTCATCATTGGTCGAGCCGGCATCCCAGAGGGCGGGGCAATTGGGACGGACGGTTTTGTCATAGGCATCGCGTTTTTTTAAAACATAGACAAAATCTTTCAGATTCGGATTTTTCCAGTCTCCGGGTCCGCAGTTGTTGTCAGTTTCAAAATTGCAGCCTTTGTTATAGCTGAAGGGAGTCCAGAAGACTTCCCTGTTTTCTCCGTCGACTGCTGTTTCGGCGATTTTCCGCAGATCCGTATAGGCATTTTCGACGATATAACAGCTTCCTCTCTTGTTCTCGTGGGGATCCCAGCCGCAGTCATAGTCAGCTGCAAACGGGCCGACCTGTTCATCGGTTTTACAGCTGGAGATGCGGACATCATTCCTCACTTTGATGAAATCGCGCTTAAGAGTCGGTAATGCCAGGTCTGATGTCTGGCTGTTCATAACCAAAGATTTGCATTCGGGAATACCGTCTTTATCCTCATCTCCGTTGGCATTGAAGGTCGGCCAGTATGAACCGAAGACATCCGGATTCAATTCCACGCGGCGGTCAGGCAAATTGGTGAAATTATCCGGCCAGGTCAAGGTTATTTTCTGGTCAAGCTGTGGATTATAGCACTCGCGGAAATAGGGAGTAGGGGAAACGGCAGAAATCGGTGTGTTTCCGGCCGGAGGCTTTTGTCCGAACATGCCGGCGGTAAATCCCAAGGCCGAGGCGATCAGGGCAGCAATTGCGGGCCACATAATCTAATAACAACACAGAAGCGGATTTTTTTCAATCGTTTGACATGATAATGCTGCCGTTTGCAATACCAATCAACGATTAAATATAATACTAAAGGGCTTCCCGGTTTGAAATTACAATAGGGAAGTTTTTTTATGGCGAATAATGAGCAACTTAGCAGGAAGGAATTTATTGATTTACTGCCTTCAGCAATAGGTCTGTTTAGCGGGTTGAATCTCGATATATTGTCAGATGAGAATACTCAATTGCCCTCCGGCGAAGACAGAAAAATTATCCAGTTGCTGATTGCGGCTGGTGCCGATCCCTGGACTCCCGTAGGCATTGAATTCGGATTCGGGGTGCACCATAGACACAGGAAGGAAACAAATTATCCTTATGTTTTTTCTGAAGAACCGGTAAACAGTATTTTTCCCCCGGCAAAAGTATTCAAAACAGCATCCGAACAGTTGTCAACTCCGACTGTTAATGCAGCGGCAACTCCCCTTTTGTCAAAAGCGGCAGTCCCATCCGCTGCCGGTATTTTCGGAGAAAACGTGTCTGCTACACCTCAAGTTAGCCAAACTGCAGCAAAACCTTCAATCACTCCGACGGTTGAGAATTATCAGCTGAATGTTCCGCAAGCCTTGTTAATAGGTCAAGGAGACGATGCTGCCTTAGGCGGGGAAGTTGAAGAGATTAAAGATAAAAGAGGCATAAAAACAATCCTTTTAGGAACATTTGGGACTGATAAATTCGGCAGAAACCAAAATTCGGTAATGTTAAAAGTTGCCGCAGTTGAAGCTGTTGTCAGCGGAGCGGTTTTGAAACCGGTGGTTTATAAAGCGCTTTCCAATATCATAGAAAGGGACATCACGCAGCTTTTAGACGGCGAAGAAGGAGTTGGGGATAAGTTTTTCGATTTGGCACTGAAGATACAAAAGGAAGGAGTTTACTGGTCCGGTTTTATGATGACGTTATTGGCCATAAATTACATGGCGCTTAATTCAAATATTTTAGGATCCCAGGATAACGTACCGGCCTGGATATACAGGGCAGTTTCCGAAATCATGGTTAATATTCCTGAAGATCTGATGAAGGTTACCTGGGAAAGGTATTATTACTTATTTTCATCTTTGATTTCTTTGAGAAATATGAATATGGCCTTGAATTTGTACCATTCTGGAGTGATGGCCAGTTATGACAAGAACTTAACTGTAAATGCGGATACAAAAGCTTATGCAAGATTCGGCCTGTTCCATGGGGATATTAAAAACGAATTTATGCAGGGACAACCTCAACTGGAGCAGAAATTCAGCAATTATATTGAAAATCTGGTATCCGATTATATGCAGTGGATAACTGAAGAAGATAATGAAGATCTAAAAAAGGAGCTGATGACTGATTTTTTATTAATCTGCCAACAGGCATCAGTCCCGGTAAGCAATAAAAAAATCGAATTATACAAAACGGCTACGCTGCCTTCGAGCGGACTGGCAATCATGTGGAAAGTTTTATCAAGAGTATCCGATAAAGCCAGGCTAAACCGAAATACCGAATATACGGATACATTAGGACAAATGATCGGCGGTCTGGCTAAGATGAATTACGATGTAGTTGAAAATTTGTGGAATACCGGCAAAGAAGATGATGTCAACTTATTTAATTATTCCAAGACAGGGGAGTTTTCAGCCGCTAAGGAATTTGAACTGATTATTCCTTCGCAAATGATGGAAATCAGGGACTCCCGGACAGCTAGCGTCCCGAATTTATATGTCGTAGCGATTCAAAACGGCATTCCTTATTTTTTAAAAAGCTATTATGCTCTGGGAGAATGGAAGTGCAACTATAATCATAGGGTTGTGCTGACTGTTCCCCAAGGCAGCGGACCCAAAAATTGGAAGTGGGAACTGCCCATCAGCAGATATACGGTCGGGTATGTAAAGTGAGTTACGATTTTTTAAGCCCGTGTTATATATCCTAGATAGGGAAAATGATATAATTTGGCAAGTTTAGGCCTGTCGTTCAGTGGTAGGACCCGGGTCTCCAAAACCCGTGACGAGGGTTCGATTCCTTCCAGGCCTGCCAGGCACCATTCGGAGCCTGGCTTTAGCCAGCGAAGAATTGTGCCGTAGCCGGGTACCGAATGGTACCCGAGCAAATACAAATACTTTCTGGTATCAGTCCACACCTAAACAATTTGTTAAACTAAACTAATGAAATACAGGAAAAAACTAGTAATCGCCACACTTGTCACTATTAGTCTTCTTACCGGATATCTTATTTTGGCAAAAAATATCAATCTTTGGCCATCTCAGAAGCCAGAAGGTTTAGTGCGAGATGAACAACTCGAGAAAAAATACGGGCGGGACTATAAACCAATCCACGTTTACATTAAAGTTGGTGCTTCAGAAGAAGAGATTCTACTTCTAAAAAACAGGCTTGAACTATTTCCAGAAGTCGTCGCAGTTGAGGTTTATCCTTGGCCAAAATCCAAATCAGGTTATTCGGCTGCTGTAAGACTTATACCTATGGTTAAAAGAAACCCAAGTGGATTAGAAAATTATCCTTCAAATGTTCTTGAGTTCTTGGATGAAGCCAAGAAAAACCCCACAAGCCCCACAAGAATAATTAACAATTGGAGTTTACGAGGTGAACCAAATGAGTTTTTCGATTTACCAATTTAAGCAGTAGTTTGTATAAAATAGGTTCGAACATCGTCCATCAGGCGCTGCACACAGAGAATTCGTGCGAATGACTTTGGTTGGGCTTTTAATAGAACTATCTTATATCCCTATTTTCAGTATCCAATGGGACTTTTTTATCAATGTAACGCCTGAAATTATGCATCAATTTTGTAAATCCGTGTTTTAATATTCCATTGTTAATAATTCTTCTACCGGAACTATAAACACAATTTCCATTGATATAACTAATCTCTCCCAATTCGGATAGAGCAATCAACAGCAACGTATCGGATCCTCTGATAAAATCTCTTTTGAAACCTTCAACTTCTAACGCCGCTAATTTATTAAGTCCCATGTTTTGTCCAACTGCAGTCGACGACCCCATTGCATTAAGATATCTATGCACTCCGTTCGCGATTAATGAATAAATTCTAAGTAATAATTCATTTTTGATACTTTGATTTTCAGGTAAATATCTGACATCTCCTAATGTGGCAACTGTATTTTCTGTAGCTAATGACTGAAAATGACGCTCTGCCCATTTAAAATTAACTAGTGAATCAGCATCTGTCATAAATACATATTCAACTGAAGAGGGTAACGATTCCAAACCTGTCTGTCTGGCATTCCCGATTCCTTTTACTTTTTCATCTATCACTATCGCTCCGAATATTTCAGCGATAAGTTTCGTATTATCACAGGATTTGTTATCTACTACGGTAACTTGAATCTGCATATTATCCGGATCAATTTGATCTAAAGTCGCATTAATGCCAATTAAAGCTCTGGGAAGATACATTTGTTCATTAAACGCAGGTATCAAAATTGCTGCTTGTGGTCCGACTCCGCCTTTACTCACATTGTGTTTAAATATATTAACTGCATTTTTCTCATAAATTAATACTCTATCGGGATGCAATGGATTTACCGGCAATCTATTGATAGAACGCCATTCGCTCCAAATTTCTCTTTCTGGCATCTGAAAAGTATATCAAACTATTACAAAAATTAAAAAGCCTATTAACTTATACTTGACGGGTAGCGAGGTCTAACCCAAGACAGACAGCGTGCAGTATAAATAATAAAGGCGAGGCCCCGATCGCAATCGGGGCCAACCTGCCCGTCGTAGCGAGAGAAGGCGGGGCTAATGCGAAGACTTAAAGTAAGTTCGAAGTTTTGAATAAAGACACTGCAACTTAAAGGTAATGGGTTTCCAATCCCGACTCAGTCGGGACGATTCCTTCCGGGCCTGCCTATCTTTATTAATAATCACCTTTGGGGCACGGAAGATTTAAATTCCATTCTGGCTCTGAGTAGATCAAGTAGTGCATGCAAGGAGAGTAAATTTGTTTCTTACAAATATCTTCATATGATATTCTTAATTAATGCTATTAAAGGTTGTTAAATGGACTCTTCACTTTTTTATATTTTCCGCAATATTTATCTTTTTCACTTCCAAAGTAATTTATGCCCAATCTATACCTGGTGACGCGAATGAGGATGGGAAAGTGGACGGGCTGGATTACTACATCTGGCTGACGAATTATAATAAAACAACCAACCAAGCACACAAGGCCGGAGATTTTAATAACGATACAATAGTCGACGGTAAAGATTATCTAATTTGGTTAAACAATTACGGAATTTCTGTAACGCAAACTGCAACTATTGCTCCCACAAATATTATTACTCCGACAATCAGCTTAAAGGCAACTGCTAGTCCAACAACTGTCCCCACTTCAGCCACTGCCGATTTAATAAGTGTAGACTTTGCCAGCGTTACTGGTCCAGTCACTTACCGCGCGACCGGCTTTATTGGCAATGATCTTTCAAATACCTTACCGTCTGACTCGCTGATCCTACCTCTCAAACCCAAACTGTATTCCTGGCTTTTAGGTTACCAGGCGCTAACCCGTTCGACTCAAACCGGAGCTAAATACCAAGTAAAACTTTGGATCGACCAGACCCGTGATTCGACAACCATTCCAAGCACAATAAACGGAGATTGGTCCAAATGGGAAAAATATGTCCGTGACCTGGCAACTACCGCTTATTCGAAAAATTATACCAACGTCGAATTTGACATCTGGAACGAACCTGAATCGTCAACTTACTGGAACGGTTCGGTCGATGACAGGTATTTCGAAATGTGGCGGAGGGCATATAACCAAATTAAAGGAGTCAGTTCTAATTTACAGGTTGCTGGACCAAGCTCGACCAAATTCTCCTGGACTCGGGATACTTTCTTGCAGAAGGCAAAATCAATGAACGCGCTGCCGGATGTTCTGACCTGGCACGAGCTAAACAGTGGCTCATCAGTCTCGTCAAACGTAGCCAATATGCGCGACTACCTTAAAAATAACGGCTACAATATCACTAAGATCAGTATCAATGAATACGCCTCAAGCACTTATGCCAAAAAACCCGGGGCTCTGGTTAAATTCATATATGAATTTGAAAAAGCTCAGGTCTATTCTGCCTCTAAAGCCTGCTGGGAGGAAGATAAAAATAACTCTTACTATGAGTGCGCACCCCATCTTGATAACCTGATAACCTATGATGATAAAAAACCGAGATCGGGTTGGTGGACCTACAAATCCTACGCCGATATGACAGGTAGTATCGTCGCCGTCAGTTCACCCGGAACTATTCCCGCCATAGCCTCCAAAGACGAAACAGCCAGAAAAGGATATATTCTTATCGGTAATATTTCCTCCGGCAACTCATTCAAATTGGTCCTGAATAACCTTGATAAAAGCGGGTTATTTACAACAGGTTCTAACGTCAAGATCTTAGTACAAAGGATTCCTAATACTGAAAGCAGCGTACTTACGGCACCTATTACAGTCCAGCAGTCCACCTTAACGCCACAAGGTAATTCTCTGACCATTAATTTCAGCGCAGTTGCGTCATATGATGCGTATTTTGTCAGCTTATCGCAGTAACGGGTGGGGAAACGTCTGTGGTTTAATGAAAATTTCAGGTTTTTTATCTTTTGATACTGAATTGGAAGGATGCTATTATTCAATTGATAAAAATATTTGAACAACGTCAGGCTCAGAAAAACGGATTGTCGATATAGGTTCGAATACTTCCCAACCGGGGCTTGGATGTTTAAAAGGAAATTTTGAGTTTGGCATGATTGACTTCTCTTACAATATTTCAGAAAAACATTTAAAATCCCTGGTTAAAATCGATGAATTAAGAGTCAGGATTCTGACAGCAGGTATCTCCCCGAAAGACGAATTGAGGCTTCGGTGGGAAGCCCGTGTTGACCGCATTTATGGCGCTTTTTCCTTAAGCGGAAAGGCATTATCCAAACACCAAATTACCAAGCTTTTGCAAAGCGGCAAAAGCAGGAAATTTAATTCCGATGAACAGCAGGCAGTTGATTATAAAAAGGCTTTTGATTACCTCGTCCAAAACTGGCTGGTTTCCCCAAGCAACGTCAGCGTCAGGACTATAGTCACTTTGCGCTCGTTTATAGGGAGATATGCCGGATATCCAGCCTCAAGGGAATCGGAAATAAAATCCCTGCTCGAATTTCTTCAGTCGAAACGCGAGCATTCTGTCATCATCTCCGGGATTGCCCTGATTCAGTTGCTGGCTATAAATGGAGGTAAACCGCTTGAGGTTAAACTGCCAATTCTGGCGGCATATTTATTTTTTTATAAATCCGGATATGATTTCAGGGGGCTTCTCAGGATAGAGGAGGGTTTTTTGAAAAACAGGGGTGAATTTAAAGAAAAAATTGAGGCTACCCTTAAATCGCACAACCTGACAATCTGGTTGGAGTTTTACGCCCGTCTTATATCCGGACAGCTGGAAGAAGCTTTAAAAGATATCAAGTCCCTGCGTTTCCGTTTGGAGATTCCTTCGAAATACTGGGAAATCAACAACCGGCAAAGGGAGATATTGACTATTCTTGACGCTCCGGACAAAAGCATCACCAACAGGAAGGTCCAGCAGCTGTTCAATGTCTCCCAAATCACCGCTTCCAGGGACCTGGTCGGGATGGAATTGCTGGGACTTATTTTTGTCCATGGAAAAGGCAGGAGTGTTTACTATACGAGAGTCTGATTTAAAAAAGACAATTAAATTTTATCTTCTCCGACGATGATTGCGAAATCAGCGCCACCTGAGGCCGTTTCACCCAAAGGCAGAAGGCTTAGCGGAATCCCCAGGTCTTTGCCTAATTTTTGCGCAATTTCTGACTGATCTTCATCAAGGTCGATAAGCAATGTTTTGGGATAATCATTTTTCCGGGCATCCTGACGCGCAATCACACTGACGGTGGCAATTTTTTGCCTGAGCTCAGTTTCATATTTTAAGGTTAAACCGGCTGTTTTGGTCCCGTTCAGAAGGAGGAGGCTGACCGGGGCAAATGTAATGTTATCCTCGGCTGCTGGTGTGGGAGTCGGGGTGTTTCTGCTGAAGTTGGCTACTTCAATAATTTTATTGATCTTCGGATCGTAGAGAATGGCTTTCTTGGCGGTTTGGTAGGCCAGGACGATGTCGCCGTTTTTCGCGTTTGAGAAAAAAGCCAGATTGGCCAATTTGGTCTTATCGGTAACTGTAGCCACGGTAGGATATTCACCCTTCGGCAGTTCTATCAGGCTGCCTACTTTGGCAATAATTTTGGCTTCTCCGCCGGAATCCAGGTCATTAAGCACTTTTTCCGCTTCCCGGAATTTCATAAAGAAAAAAAGGGACGGCAAGGATATCAAAACCAGCAGAATTGAAACGATTATGACAGTTCTATTTCTCAGAATAACGGGTAATTTGAGCCCGGGGAAAGCCATTTAACGGTAATTATAGCCAATAAACTTTTTTATACAAGTCAAAAATTCCAATTAAGTCAGGGTGTGACGGTCGGTGCCGGAGGGGTGTTTACCGATGGAATGGCTGAGGGGGAAGCCGGCGTACTGATAAAGGCGATATCGACTATTTTGTCCATATCCGGATCATAAATAATGACTTTGTTTGTATAAATGAGCAGTTTGTGGCCGTTTTTGGCATTGGTAAAAAAAGAGCTGTCTCTTTGAAGCTGTTCAACATTTGAGACTGTAATAAGCTGAGGCGATCCTGTGGGTAAAACAAGATGTCTGCCTGCTTTTTCCATGATATTTTTTATTTCCCGCTCGTCAGGAAGCTGGGAATTCGGAGAAGACTGAGACTCGAGATCCCTGATTTTCTTCTGGGTATTGAAATAAAGTTTAAAACTGACAATACCAAAAATCAGTGAAATTAAAAGGGCGGCAGAGAGTATCGGCAGTAAAAGTTTTGATGAGGCCTGTTTTGGTGATTGTTCGTTCATTTATTAAATTAATTTATAACACAATTTGAGTATCAGCTGAAGCTTCCTCATAATCCGGCGGAAGCGAAGGGACGGGTGAAGAAACGGGCGAGGGAGAAGGAGTCGGTGAAAAATTCAAAGCATCAATTTCCGGGGGAAGAGAAGGAGATGCCGTTGGCGCGCTGTTTTTTCCGGACAGGTTTTCCAGGATGACATAGGTAAATGCTACGTCCTCCTGCGGGGGAGCATCAAGTGAGAGGGTAAAGCCGGTTTCTGCGGATTTTTCACTGATGAAATAGCGTGTGGCAGGGCGGTAATCGGCTTCGAAAGTAATCTGGATGATGCTGTTTGCGGTGATATTTTCATTTTGGACAATAGCTTCTTTCTGCCCTTTGAGAATGGTGCTTCTGCCGGCGTTATTTATGAGGGAAATTTTGTTGGCCACCAGATTTCCGGAAACGACCAGATCATGAATAAAGGCCTGTTCGATAAAGCCGTCAAACGGTTTGTTGACCATACTGCTATCCAAACCTGCCGAGGGAGTAATTTGGGCAAAATAATTCGAAAGGCAGAGTGTGTCTGTCAAAGTACAGGATGGGGCCGGTAAAGCCAGTTTGGGGTTAACGAGAATCCTGATCCGGCCGAGCTTGGCCTGATTTTGATATTGCACCTGGCTTTCAACCGCATCTTTAAGGCGTTCCACTTTTTGGTCCTTTGTCAGGGTAGGGGAGGGAGAAGAATTGATATTGAGTTGCCCTGATGAGCTGGATACCGGAGTGGCTGTCGGCAGGATACCTGTGCCGTCAAAATCCTCCAATGCGATACCGATGGCGATACCCGCCTGGTCCTGCCTTTGGGCAATACCGGGAATTGTGGAGGAGGTAAGGTAGTCGCCTTTTTTGACCGGACCGTTGATATCGCTGATATTTACTTCGGCAGTACCGTAGGTAATGATTGAGGCACTCTCCGATGACACCCGGTCGGCAATTCCCAGAATCTCATGGCTGTAAGCATTATTTATTTTTTCAACCGCTATTTCAGATGAAGAAGTAGACAGTTTTACCAGATCTCCGTTTCGAAGGTCACGATCAAGCGTCAGGAAAATTTGCTGCAATTTGTTTTGGCCCGATGTTGAGCCGCTGTCAGCGGTTTGTCCTGAGATGAGATAACCGAAATCATTGACCGTGGTAGGGCTTAAGTCCAACTTTTGGGTCGGAGTTGCGCTTTGTTGAGAATCTTGAACCGAGCTAATTGTATTTTGCGATAGTTCCACATTTGATAATCTTTCGAGAATGGCGTCAATTTCCGTTTGCTGTTCCTGAATTCCTTGGGTAAGCAGGGCAGTCATATGGTCATATGACAAGCTGTAGTTGCCTTCTTCGCCATAAATTAGCTCGGGCAATATCTCTTTGACGTCCTGGGCATTGAAGCCGAAATCAGCGCGGTTTGATTCTATATCAACAAAAGATACGGGTTTGAGAGCCATTATTTCCTTTAAGCCGTACCCGAGGTTTTCAATTGCTTTTCTGCGGGTGGCATCGGATGATTCGGAGATAACTCCCGATGATGATATTCTTGTGCCTGATTCTGTTTCCAAAAGGTTACCGCTGCCTGATGCATTAGTTTCCAGAACAAGAGTGTTTGAAATAATTTGATCAGTTTTTATAGATTTTGCATCTATTGAACCGGCTTGGAGCTCTCCGACAGTCATTTTTGCAAATGCTTCAACATTTGTCATGAAATTTCCGGTTGATTTATCTGCCACTTCAAATACTGTTTTCCCGTCAGCCTGCTGTTGAACTATTTCCAGATCACCCTGATCGTTTATGTGATAACCCGGGTCGTACCAGGAAGATTTGACAAACATCAGCACTTTGCCGCATTCAAATGATTGATTTTCATCAGCAGCTACTTTTGGACAATCAATTTTTTCTCCCTGTATGCCGTTTTGGGGGTCAAACTGGGCCATGGCCATACCGATGACCGGACCTGCCCGGTTCATCTTCATGGCAAAACCGGGGACTGCCGAGGAAGTTAAGAGATCACCGGGATTGATGGGACCGTTTTCGGTGGTGACTTTGACAGGGACGCGGCCGGAGAGTGCGACCGGGATACCTGTTTTGCCTTCATTTTCAATTGACCCGATGACTTTCGCGGGCCGTGTGGAAACAACTCCGATTGCTTGCTGGTCATAGGCTGTTTGAGTTTTTAAGACCCCTGCTTTAAGCGATGGATCCAGGCTGACCACATCAGCCGGGGAAATTGTGGTATCGTTAGTTGAGTAAATTTCCGCCAAATCTGCAGTTGTAGTAACTTCTGATAATATAACGTCCATTCTGATGACATTACCGCTGGTACCGCTGGTTGCGCTGCTGGCACAGACAGTATAAGTAGTTTTACTAAGAGTTGCCGGATTATCAATGATAGCAATTGAAGCTACCGGAAACGAAGCATTTGAAGCTGAAGAAGTAGTCACGGTGCTGCCAACGGTTGTATCGGAACAGGTAGCAACACCGTCTCCGGTAGTATCCCTGTGCAAGGCAAATCCGAAGTCCTGCTGGTTGGATCCTGTAGAGTCTACGATAATGGTAGCCTGCAACATGACTTTATCGGCAGCATCAGACAAACTGATATTGGGTTGAGTCCCGTCCCAATAATTTTCAGTATCATTGTCGGCTATAGCATCTGATGTTGTGTCTGTGAAGTTTTTAACATCACCGACATTGGTTCCGCAGGAGAATTTATTGGTATCCGAGTCCCAGAGTATTCTTTGTGTAGCTCCATTGCAGTCGACCAGTCCGCCGCCGTTGATGCCTTCGTTCGAGTCGCTTGAGAGAGTGAGAGTGTTGCCCATAATTATCGTACCTGTTCCGTTGGGAGACAATGTCAAACTTTCGTCGGTATCCTGAGTGGAAATGGTAGCTCCGGCGCCTCCGCTGTAGCCTAAGATCAGGTCATCGACTTTTAAATCGTAGGAGTAGGCAGTATTGGGGTAGAGGAAGGCGTCATCGGCACCTCCCGGTGAAGATGCATAGAGTAGAGTTTCGCCTCCGGGACCGGCAGGGCCGGTGGCACCGGTAGAGCCTGTGGGACCGGAGTGGCCGGTAGATCCGGTTGAACCGGTTGAACCTGTAGGTCCGGCAGTTCCCGATGGACCCGTTGTGCCGGTAGGACCTACGGATCCGGATGCGCCGGTTGAGCCTGTCGGGCCGATATCACCCGGATCGCCTGTTGCTCCGGTTGCCCCTGTCGGACCGAATTCGCCTGAGGCTCCGGTTGAGCCTGTCGGGCCTATTTCACCTGAAGCTCCTGTTGATCCTGTCGGTCCTTCTAAGCCTGTTGCTCCGGTTGATCCGGTTGAGCCTGTGGGACCGGCGACACCTGTTCCTCCGGTTGAGCCTGTCGGACCTCTATCTCCGGTTGAGCCGGTTGATCCGGTTGAGCCTGTAGGACCGATAATTCCGGATGCACCGGTTGAACCGGTAGGACCTATAATTCCCGTTGCTCCTGTAGAACCTGTTGATCCCGATGGACCTATACTGCCTGACCCGCCAGTTGAGCCTGTTGAACCTGTCGGTCCTTCATTTCCTGTTGCACCAGTATTTCCGGTTGAGCCTGTCGGCCCAATTAAACCGGTTGAGCCGGTTGAGCCGGTTGAGCCGGTCGGTCCTTGTGTGCCCGATGCTCCTGTGGAACCGGTTGGACCGGTATGACCGGTTGCCCCTGTAGTTCCTGTGGGGCCGGCTACACCGGTTGCGCCCGTTGAGCCGGTTGAGCCTGTGGGACCAGCATCACCGGATCCGCCGGTTGAGCCTGTGGGACCAAATTCTCCTGTTGCACCGGTTGAGCCTGTGGGGCCAAAATCACCAGTCGTACCCGTAGATCCTGTAGGTCCGATAACACCAGTTGATCCTGTTGATCCTGTTGATCCTGTGGGACCTGCAATTCCTGTAGCACCTGTTGATCCTGTTGAACCTGTTGGTCCGGCAACTCCTGTTGCTCCGGTTGAGCCTGTTGAACCTGTAGGACCTGCAATTCCTGTTGAGCCTGTTGATCCAGTGGGACCAAAAATACCAGTTGCTCCTGTATTCCCGGTTGAACCTGTCGGACCAATAATGCCTGTTGCTCCGGTTGAGCCGGTTGAGCCTGTCGGTCCAATAACACCAGTTGCTCCAGTTGAGCCGGTTGAGCCTGTCGGTCCAATAACACCAGTTGCTCCGGTTGAACCTGTTGAGCCTGTCGGTCCAATAACACCTGTTGCTCCGGTTGAACCTGTTGAGCCTGTCGGACCTATATCACCTGTAGCTCCAGTTGATCCTGTGGGTCCAATAACTCCTGTTGAACCTGTTGAACCTGTTGAACCGGTTGGTCCTATAATACCTGTTGCCCCGGTTGCACCTGTTGAACCGGTTGGTCCAATATTTCCTGTAGCTCCGGTTGAGCCGGTTGACCCGGTTGGTCCTTCAACACCGGTTGAGCCCGTTGAACCGGTAGGTCCGATGTCTCCTGTCGCTCCTGTTGAACCCGTAGGACCTTCA
>Ga0075695_118_pt1 | contig 41907 bp, 39 predicted proteins | sample RifGroA2_FD_67696 | JGI IMG/M metagenome (GOLD analysis project Ga0075695, IMG submission 67696) | Microgenomates (Gottesmanbacteria) bacterium GW2011_GWA2_43_14 | reverse complement strand
CACCAGCTGTCAGGCTCCCGGAGCATACACTACTAAAACTTACGTCAATAACTGCGGTCCTACCAAAACACCGACCAAAGTACCTACCAAAACACCGACGCCCGGAACAGCATCTTGTATAGATACCGACGGTGGTAAGAACTACACCACCTATGGTGAAACTTATATCTCGGGAACAAACACTAAATATGTTGATTCCTGTTCCGTACAAAATGGCATTTATACTCTGCATGAAGGCTATTGTTCTACGTCAACTTCAGTTGCCAATGTTTCGTATACCTGTCCTTCAGGTTGTTCCAATGGAGCCTGTATCGGAATTACCACAACCATAACTCCGACCAAAACCCCGACAAAGTCGCCGACCAAGTCACCGACACCGATAAAATCGCTGACACCCGTACCAACGGGTATCTGGAAAACACCCGGCGGACTTACCTGTTCCACATCAAATGCTCAAGCGGATTATTTCACACATTATCCTGGAACCAACTGTAGCGCCAGCGGCGGCTTCCTCGGTTACAGTATTGCTGAAAGTGTACTTGCAAACTGTTCCACCACCGGTTCTGGTAAATGTTTCAGAGTCAGTGGAACTGCTTCAAATATTCAAAGCGGTAGCCGGGCTCTGGGTAGTACCAAAACCTGCACGACCACCTCTTCAGGTTATACTACGACCGCCTATCCGAATCTGACCCAATGCTTCTGGAACGGAGTGGTTATCAAATGCACAACTGATTCGCAGTGTCCTATCAGACAATATTGCGCAGCAGACGGATTGTGTTATCAGGTTGGTGTTCCTACTCCGACCGGCGGAACCAGAGTTACACCTACTCCGACTAGCGTAATCAAAGCTACACCCACACCTACCAAAGTGACGACATTATCACCGACCAAGACACCGACCAAGTCGCCTACAAAAAGTCCGACGCCAATAAAGTCTGTTACCCCGACGAATGTTGTTTCACCTTATACTATCGCTTTCAGTCCTTCCCAGGGGACGCTGCCGCCCAATTCCGCCTTCAAAATCATGGTCAATGCAGGCAATAACAGCGTTGCCTTCGGCAGGGTCGTCTTCAATTTCAATCCTTCAAAAGTCAATCTGGCTTCTGAGATAACCACCAATCCGAACCTCTCTACAGTTGTAGAAAAAACAACGGCCTCCTCAGCCAACTCAACCGGCAGGGCAGTCGTGGTTGTCGCCGCTTCACCTTCAGACACTCAGCCGGCCGGCAGCTTTGAATTTGCCACGGTAACCTTCAAAAGCGTTTCGGGGACTGCCAATGATACCGCCCAGGTAACGATTGATTCGTCAGACCTGCAGATTGTGACCGGTGCAGGCAATGCCCTGACCATGGCCGTAACACCCCTGAATTTGACCTTAAACTCAAGTGGGGTTACGGTCACAGGCGAACCGAGTATCACACCGATAAATTGTCCGGCCGGACCGAGAGGCAATTTGGATTGTTCACTCGATGCCTGTATTGACACTGCTGATTTTGAATTGTTCCGCCAGGCGTATGGCATGGTCTCCGGTGAGGTTGTTGTCCCGGACGGGCAGTATTCACCTGACCTGATTCAAGACCAAAGCAATATGATTGATACGGCTGATTATGAAATCCTGAGATCAAATTTCGGCAGCTGTTTCCCATGATAAACAAAAAACAAATTACCGGCCTGGTTATTTTCTTCCTGCTGGCCGGGTTTCTGTTACTGGCTACTTTAATTTCCAGGCAAAACATCGATATCAGAAACAGGGCAGAAGGCAGCCATGAAGTCAGTTTAAAATTCGATCCCGAATCAGGAACATTCTATCCAGGGCAGGAAGTGATCTTTAATTTAGCCTTGAACAATCTTGTTTCACGTGAGATTCAAGTCAGCGGCGCCCAGGCAACCTTTTCGGTTGACGGCAATTTTACGATTCTGTCTGCCGGTTGCTCGACACCCTTTGACGGATTGCCGTTTGTCAGGATTACCGGACAGGAAGTCAGGTTAATGTGCGCTATTTCCACAAATACGCCACCTGTAGGCCTATCTGATTCTGACACAGTATTTGCCAGGCTGGTTCTCCAGGTGAATCAGGATGCCATAGGTTCAGCACCTATTTCGTTTACCGCCACCAGGGCAACCGAAGCCGGACTGGACCTTGAGGCTCCTGATGTGTCAACTGCCGGGACTAATTCCGTTTATGAAATTATTGAAGAACCGACACCGACTGAAGAACCGACACCGACTGAAATACCAACCCCTGTTCCTCCCCAGTGTCCGAGAGGGGAGTTAGGTAACTTGGATTGCAGTTCAGACGGCTGTATAGATACAGCTGATTTTGAATTGTTCCGCCAGGCGTATGGCATGTATTTGGATTCGATTGTAGTGCCGGAAGGTCAGCATACTCCCGATTTGATCCAGGATGACTTAAATATGATTGATACGGCTGATTATGAAATCCTGAGATCAAATTTCGGCAGCTGTAGCTTATGATAAACAAAAAACAAATTATCGGTTTGGTAATTTTCTTCCTGCTGGCCGGGTTTCTGTTACTGGCTACTTTAATTTCCAGGCAAAACATCGATATCAGAAACAGGGCAGCCGGTACCAATGAGATAGACATTCATTTTTTACCTCCTTCAGGCACTTTTTCTCCCGGTCAGACCTTTGATGCCCAGTTGAATTTGTTTAAAGTTGCTAGCCGCTCAATTAATGTCAGCGGCGCCCAGGTGGTTTTGGATATCAGCACTAAATTTAACATCGTCTCAGCCAATTGCATCGCGCCTTTTGACGGACTTCCGTTTGTTAGTATCCAGGGTCAGAAAGTGACTTTGATGTGCGCGATTGCTATTGGCACCAATCCGGTGCCGGTGACTTCCAGCGACCTGGCATTTGCCAACGTTAAATTAATGGTTGATCCGGGCGCAGCCGTAGGTTCAGCCCCGATAAGTTTTACTTCAACCAGAGCGACAGAGGGTGGTATTTCTGGCCAGGCGCCTGATGTTTCGACAGCCGGGACAGCACCATCATATATTATCGGTACTCAAGGGGCCACTTCCACACCGGGAGGCCCTACAAATTCACCTCAGCCGACCAATCCGTCAGATCCGACTCCAACAACAATCGGGCCCACCCAACCTGTTACACAGGAATATGTCATTGATGTGGGAGAGAAAGACAGTCTGACAATCCACATCGGCGGCGTCGGACCGACACCGACCGTCATTGCCGGTGAAGTCGATATGACGTTCAGTCCCTCAACCGGCAGCTTGCCGCCGGACACCAATTTCAAGATAATGGCCAATGCAGGTACAAACAGTATTGCTTTCGGCAGGGTCGTCTTTACATTTGATCCGGTCAAAATAAATCTCGCTTCCGAGATAACTACTAATCCGAACCTCTCTACAATTGTAGAAAAAACAACGGCCGCCTCAGCCAATTCAACCGGCAGGGCTGTTGTGGTAATTGCCGCTTCACCTACAGATACCCTTCCTTCCGGAAGCTTTGAATTTGCCTCGGTCACGTTCACATCGGTTACACAAGCTGCTGATCAGACAACAGTTAATTTTGATTCAGCGGATATGCAAATTGTGGACGGGACAGGTACGGAAAGGACGATCAGTGTGTCGTCCCTGGGATTGGAATTGAACGGAGGGGAGCCTCCCAGCCCGACTCCGACCACCGAGCCCGGTGAACCTACTCCGACTCCGACTGATGTTCCCGGAGATGTTCCTCTGCTGAAATTCAGCGCGATATTGAATCACACTCAGAATAATCCTGATTTATACTTCAAGCTGAGAGTCAAAGATGACTTGTTTTTCCTGGCAAATGAAATCAGCCAATCACCTTCCTGTCAGACAGCCGGTCCGGGAGAAAAGGATTACATAGTTCCGATGAGAGCAGTTAACGGTATTTACCAGCCTACCAATCTGCCTTTGGTTGCTGATACACCGTCCGGCACCATTGCTGACGTCACACCGGAGGGTTACGTGGTTCTTGCCGGTATTGCACCTGATAATTACTATACTCTGATGCTGAAAACCGAAAAATTCCGGGGAACCGAAGTTGTCCGGCATCTGAATCTGGCATCCGGCCAGAATGGGGTCTACGATTGGACAGGTATACCACTGGAGCCGGGAGATCTGCCCGATCCTAATACGAATTTCTTGCAGGACTGTACAGTCAATGCCATCGACATTTCGCTAATCGTTTCACGCATCGGCCAGACAGGGGCAACGGATCTGTTTGTAGCTGACGTCAATTTTGACGGTATTGTCAACGGAAACGACGTTTCCAAAGTCGTCAATACTTTGTCTACCAAACCGGATGATGATTTATAATAGATGAAATCTGATATGAAAAAAATATTGGTTGTTGTGGGCACCCTGGTTCTGCTTTTAGTCGGCATCTTTTATTTAAGAAACAGGCAGACTTTGCCTGAAACCCAGAATTTACCTGAAGCGGTGGTAGAAGAAGAGGCAGTGCAGACGAAAACCGGTGTAATGAGGATAATTGCCCCTGAGGCACCTTTGAGGGTTGGGGAAGCACAGCCTTTTAATATAGTTTTTACGACGGAAAATCCCGAAATATTCGGATCTGACGCTGTTTTACTGTTCAATCCGGAATATTTGACAGCGGATGATAGCAGTGTTGTGCCCGGTGCCTTTTACCGGGAATTTCCCCGCATTAACGTCGATCGGGAAAATGGAGTTATCAAGATAACCGCTTATTCTCCGCAGTCATCCGTTCAGGCAGGGGAGGAAGTTAATTTTTTCGCGGTAAATTTCACCGGAGTAAAGTCCGGAGCAACAGAGTTGAAGCTGGATTTTATACCCGGTTCCACCAATACCACTACTTTGGTTGACAAAGTAAACAGTGCCAATATTTTAGGCAGTGTAGAAAATTTAAATTTAACCGTAACGGAATAATCGTGCAGCATGAATTATTTTTTCCGATTGCTGATCATCCTTATCTTTCTTTTTGCTTCAACGGCTGAAGTCAGCTTTGCTGCTGGAATTCCCGGTTACAAACTTGAAATAGTAGACCCCAATCAAAGTATTTGTGTCGGAAAGGCTTTTCAGGCCAGGATTTATATAAACACCAACGGTACGGAATCAATCAACGGCGATGTTCTTTTAAACTTTGATCCGGCAAAAATCAATATCGAATCAGCTGCAACTGAGAATTTTTTTACATTTGCATTTGCCACACATATCTCAGGTACGAATAATAAATATTTGGCCTCGTCCTGGGAACAATCAATTGCCTATACCAAGTCTTCCACGGATTTTCAACCTTTCTATACCTTAAACCTTAAAGCTGTCTCAGCCGGATCCAGCCAGTTGACCTTCGAGTGCGTCAACGGTTCCGAGGCTGACACCAATATCAACAGGGCTTCCGATTCAAAAGATATCGTTTCCTGCCCTCTGCCGGCAATTACCATTCCGGTTTCAGCTACCTGTGCGGCCGGCCCGACGGTAACGACAGCTCCCGGAGAGCCAACGGTAACGACAGCTCCCGGAGAGCCAACTGCAACGACGGCTCCGGGTGGTAACGGAAATGGTGCAGGACCTACTGACGTTCCGCCTACAGATACCCCCACTCCTACAGATACTCCGACACCTACAGCCACACCCGTTCCTCCTACAGCCACACCCGTTCCTCCGACTGACGTTCCGCAGGTTCAGGTTACTGCCATGCCCAGGGCAGGTATTGCCGAAGTGACATTCGGTGCATTTGGTTTAGGTGCAATCTTGACCGTAATCGGTCTGTTATTTATGTTATAAAAGGAGATATATGTCCTTAGGTAAATTTCAAAAGCAAACCAAGTACATTCTTCTGGCATTTATCAGCATCTTTATTTTTATTGTGACCATCTTTTTAGGCCGCAGTGCTTCGGTATATTTTGCCCGCGCATCCGACTGTCCGGCGACAAATGTCCGGGCGGACAATATCGGTCCCAACAGCGCTGTCATCAATTGGGATTCGGATGAGGAGAGCCAGGGCAGGGTGGAATATGGCACCAATACTATAAATCTGACATTCAATGCTCCGGAAGCCTCAGCGACACTCAGGCACAATGTGCCCTTGACGCTTTTGACGCCCAATACCGTCTATTATTATCTGATTGCAGTAGGCGAGACCCGTTGCGATTCAACAAATCAAAAGTGTGAAGAGGGTAGTTGCGTGCCGTATAGTTTTACGACTGCCGCGATAGGAGAAACGGCCGATGAAGCGGAAAATTTGCCGACCCGGGCTGCAGGCGGACGGACAAACAATGAAGAAACGCCTATGCCTACTTCAAACCTGTCATTGTTCTGCAAAGCAGTCCAGGCAAATATCGGCAAAAGCAGCAAAGCAGCCGCGGAATGGGCTTCCATCAAGACCTATGACATCGACGGCAACGGCATCATTAACGGCCTCGACATCATCAAATGCCAAAAAGCTGGGAAATAATTAAGCTTCCTGACCGAGGGCTTTTCGATTTGCATGACCTATCAAGTCATTTTTGACTCCATCCATAGACCACCGAATCCCGTAAATCTCTTCAGGAAACCATTTTGGATAGATTTCTTCTATTAATTCCCTCATTTTATAGGCATAGGCATTTCTGCCGGCAAAACTCTCATAACGTTTCTGGACCCACGATCCAAAACCCATATGACCTTTCCATAACCATTCAATATTTAATTCAATCCGGTGTTTGGGATTCTCATTTCGGCTGGCAAAATATTGAATGTTATGCTCTATTGTTTGTTGCCGGCTTCTTGATTTAACTTCATCTTCAAAAATATACCATCCCGGCATTTTCTTACTCAGCAATTTGATATAAAAATCTAAGTGATCCCTGTCATTAATGATTATCCTGGCACCTCTTCTGTCACTCGGAGGCATCGCCCTATCACGATATGCTTTGCAAGTTTCCGATTCTAGAGTTTTTTCCCGGTCGTCATGGATAGTAAAGAATTTGATCTTTTTTTTACGACCAGCTATTTTTTCTTCCCAAGTCAAATCTTCCCAGAGCTCTCCGGTTTCGGTATCAATTTCAACCTCAATATTTCTGATGTAGTGGATATCACTCGCATCATATTTTCCTATCTGGATATAAAGTTTTGCCTGCCATTTCATTGGTTGCACAGACATTCGCTGGCATTTTCCGTCTTTGGATAATCCAATTAACAGATAAATAATATCGGGAGGATCTTTATAAGGAAATGCGTCTTCCAGATCTTCCACAAAATCGGGAAGGACGTTTTCTTCAGATGTTTTCGATAAATCCAGAATGGTTGTTACATAAAGGGCAGATAATAAAGTCATGACTTCATGCGTAAATCTTTGATCCTGCGGTTTGACTTGATTTATTTGTCCAGGATAATATTTGACTAAATCTGGTAGATTACTGATTTTACGAAATCGTTTTGAAAGAGATAGTAATTTATGATATTTTAAAATAAAATCTTCCGGTGTAGTGGGAATTTTTTTCTTTCTTATAAAAATGTCTCCATAAGTAGGAATAATAGTTTTTGATTCTACAGGTAAGTTATTAATTAACCAGCTCCGAAAACTTAATGCGTTCTTAAATGCTACTTCATTTATATAGCCTTGTAGTGATTGACCTTTAAAAAATTCATTTTCCTTTCCACTGTCAACCACTGTTTTTATTTCAGGAAATAAATCAAAAATAATTTTCCTTGTCCATCTGTCTGTGTCTAAATTACTGCGAGGATGATCCAATTTGACGTCAGATCTTATGATATCATGCTTATAGAATGTTAATATACGGTCCCACTCGGACATCCTTTCATTAATGCTGACGATTCCGTCTTCGGTAAGAGGATAATTGTTTCTTGTTTTCGGATCCTGGAAAGGATCGTTTGATATTAATTCCAACTGACCTCTTCCGTGATCAATTTTTGGTCCCAGGATCATGGTTTGAGTCAATCCAGGTAATATTGATTCGAACTGATTCATTATAAAAAAACCTCCCGCTTGGCTTCCGGGAGGTCATACTTTTAAGTTATTCTGCTGTTTTTAACCAAGACCTCCGGATCCCGATGCAATCGGGAGCCAAATATGGAGGCAGACAAAATTATTTGTATATCTCATAGAACAGGAGTATTGTAACTAATTGAGGCAGATTAAGTCAATATCGGACGTCCTATAATTTGTTTTTCACGATGAGCAGGGCTATAATAGCCAAATTTACGCAATTCTTTAAGTTATGCTTAATAACGAAAATCTCAAATTACAGCCGGAACACAGATTTTATTATCGGGATTTTTTACATCAAAACGCCACGGAAGACGTTTTTGAGGTAAGAAATAATCTTCTGCAGACGGTTGCCGCTTATCTGCCTGATATAACTGACGTGAATAAAATTGCTTATGCCTTTGACATGGCTTATTTTTTTCACAAAGAGGCCAAACAATTCCGGGGGACGGAGACCGGGAAAGATGGAAGGAAACAAAAAAAGGGTCAGTTTCAGGAATATATGGTTCACCCGGGGCATGTTGCCCTGATTTTAGCTGATGCAGGCTGTGACGTCGAAACTATTGAAGCAGCTTTGCTTCATGATACAAGGGAAGATACGGACATTTCCGATGAACTGATTCTTGATAAATTCGGAAAAAATGTGTTCCGGTCAGTTGAAAATGTCACTAAAATCACAGGTTTAACCAAGAAAAAAATTGCCGAAAGCCTGACTTTGTCAAAGTTGATAAATGCTTTCGATGATGACCCCAGATCGATTCTAATTAAACTGGCGGACAGGCTGCATAATATGAGGACAATTTACGGATTGTCCCATAGTGCACAGTCAGGTTTTGTCAGGGAAACTCTAAATACTTTTGTGCCGATGGCACGTCTGGTCCATTTAAATGATTGGGCGGACGAGATGTCGGATATAGCCGCAGAAGTTCTTTGGCCGGATCAGGCAGCAATCGCTAAAAAAATAATTGAAGATAGGTACAGACCGGAATTTTTAGATTTTATGAGAGTAGATTTAAGCATAAGTGAAGAAGAGCTGTTTATAAAACCTATGAATATTCATAACTTCATCATAGTTACGGATGACGGGGTTACAGTTAAAGATCCCGACAGCCGTGAAGTGAATATAGTTGCCAGAAGTAATCATCAATATGCACGCATTCTGGATTATTTTCAAAAACGATTACAGAATCAGGATTTAAATGCTGTATCGGAAAACGGCATAACGTACTTTAAATATCCTTACGGTGATATGGAACTTCTTTTCTCAATTTTTGACATCAATAGTTATCTGAAAAAAGGGGCCTCATTGCTGTCCTTGTATCAATTGCCCGATGTAAGCCGGTTTAATTTAACGGAAGCTGAAGAATTTATGGAAACTTATGCAAAACTACAAGAGTATGCCAGGGAACAACTGGCTAAACCCCAGGAAAGACTTAGGCTTACCAGACGTGGCGAAAGGGAGAATCAGCCCGGAGAGGGTCAGGCTGCTCAGACCGCTACTGAATTTTTAAATTTTGTGCGTGAGGGGCTGCCAATAATTACATACACACCTGAAGGGGAAATTATTGTACTGACCGAAGGATCTACAGCATGGGATTTTGCTTTTACTTTAAGTGGAGATCTGGGTCTGCTTGCTGAAAGTGCTCTGATAAACGGGGAGCCCCGGCCTATGGAAAGTGTACTTTCCGAGTACGACAAAGTGAGAATATTACCTGGTGAAAAGTGGACCGTATCAGTGACTACATACAAAAATGTAAAAGAAAGCAGAAAGGGATATGTCCGTAAAAAGCTCAGGGAGGTTCTGAAATTCTCAGAAAAATACGGCCAAAGTATCAGGGAATTAGTTATGAAAATGGGTTACGCTACTCTGACAGAGATGTTTAAAAAATTTGAAGAATCAGGAGAATCGTTAGACCTGGAAGTTATTGGAATTATCGCCCGGAAAACACCGCCATATGTCGTCAATACCATGGGTTATGAATCAATGGACGAATTGGAGACAATGGCGGAAAAGGTTAGGTTGGATGCCGAGGATTTAGGTGAGGAGATACTTTTGGATTTATATAAAAATTTATTCCCCGGACTGCATTTGCATAAATACGGTAAACTACCCGGTTTAATTAGAACAGCACCTATTGTTGATTTAAACAGGGGATGGGATCTAATGCCTATGACTTTTAAAAAAAAATACTGCCTGCGTGATGAAAAAGGGATGGTTACCGGACCGGATTTTCAGAAATTCATTATTGACAGCGGATTGGGAAGTGTAAACAAGAGTGAATTAAGGATGTATATTAAGAATGTATGGCAATATGAAGATGAACTGCCCGGCAGGTACTATGAACTTCCCGACGAACCGGGGGTGTTTTCCAAACTGGACAGTCTGGCTGTTTTTTTCGCCAATATTGTTGATATAACAGTTGAGCCTAACAAAAAAGGAGTTTCGGCGGGAATGGTAGGAGTGAATATTAAATTTGAAACAACCGATACACATGATAAAGCAGATTTAATTGAGATGTGGGATTTTATTGTTCATTTTATTAAAAACAGGAATAAATATAAGGATCCGGGTTTAGTCTCTTTGGATATGAATATTCCCGAAGGTATACCTTTGGAGCCTTTCATTGCTTTATTGGAAGCAGTAGGAATAACCGTTGATGAAATGAAATGGGCGGATGAAATACATGCGAGGAGAATTTTTACATTTTCCAGGGTAGAAAAATCAGAAAGTCAGAATCGAATTTCTAAAATGGAGTTAAAAGCCTTGTTTGCGGTTTTAAAGAATAGTTACAGGTTTACGGCAGGAATTTGAAGCGGAGCTGTTTTTTTATTTCCACGAAAAGGAGCGGGATGAGGGAGAAAACCGCAATATAGCCCCATTCGGTCGCGGTCAGGCCGGCGGTCTTAAAGATTCTATTGCCAAAAGCCGATTGGACGACCAGATACTGCAGCATTATGGATACTGCCGCCGCGCTGACCAGATAATGGTTGGAGAAAAATCCCATTTTAAACAATGACAAACGGGTTGAGCGGTTATTGAAAGCATGGACCAATTGGGCAAAAGCCAGTGTTGAAAAGGCCATGGTTTGGGCGACCGCATAGTTGTACCTGCTTAAAGCAAACAGGAACAGTAAAAAGGTGGAGATGCCGATGACGCTGCCTTCAATCAGCATGTATATCCAGCGTTTCCGGTGGAGAAGACCCTGGGACAAGTCGCGCGGAGGCCGTTTCATAACATCATATTCCGGCGGGTCCATGCCCAGGGCAAGTGCCGGGAAACCGTCCGTCACCAGATTTACCCAGAGGATTTGGATGGGAAAGAGGGGAATCGGTGTGCCGAAAAGGACCGCGGCGGTCACTACAATGACTTCCGACAGGTTGCAGGAGATAAGGTATCGGATAAATTTGACCAGGTTGGCAAAAATCACCCTGCCTTCCCGGATGGCATCGACAATGGTGGCGTAATTGTCGTCGGTTATGACCATGTCCGCTACTTCGCGGGTAATATCAGTTCCCGTTTGCCCCATAGCAATGCCGATATGGGAAGCTTTCAAAGCCGGAGCGTCGTTTACCCCGTCCCCGGTTACGGCTACCTGGGTGCCGGGAATTTGTTTTATGGCCTCGATTATTTTAAGTTTTCCCAAGGGCGAGATGCGGGCAAAGACGGAAGCACCATTTTCGATGGCAATAGAGAGTTCTTTGACGGCCATTTTTCCGATATCGTCCTCGGTCAAAATTGCCTCATCTGCTCCGATGATGCCTGCCTCACGGGCGATTGTCCGGGCCGTATCCTTATGGTCTCCCGTTATCATGATCGTCCTGATGCCTGCCCGTTTAGCCTGGGCGATGGCTGACTTAACTTCCGGCCTCAGAGGGTCCTGCATGGCGGCCAGGCCTAAATACTCCAGGCCGGCTTCACTGACTTTGTTGTTTTTTATCGCCTTTTCCGCGTCTTTCCTAGACAATTTTTTTCCGGCTAAAAGAAGCACCCGCAGGCCGTCTTTAGCCAGGAGTTCATTTTCCGCCATGATTTTCTCTTTACCGCCTTGAGGCAAATTAAGGAGGTTCATCATTATTTCAGGGGCGCCTTTACTATAAAGGTAATAACTGCCCTGGCGGTTGAGCGATATGACGCTCATCATTTTACGTTCGGAGCTAAAAGGGAGTTCAAACACCCGGGTTTGCTGTTTTTTTATGGTTTCGGGATCCAGCCCGGCACGGTAGGCCGCAACCAGAAGGGCAGCTTCCGTGGCATCACCCAGCGGCTTTGTATCTCCGCTGCCCAATTTAAGCACGGCATTATTGGCCAGGACGCCGGCGGTTAAAAGAGTTTTTAAAGCCGGATTATTTTCAACTTTGAGAGCTTTGCCTTTTTGATCATAAAATTTACCCGATAATTGATATCCGATGCCTTGTACCGATATTTTAAATTTATCGGAAATGATTTTAACCACATTGATTTTATTTTGCGTCAGCGTTCCGGTTTTGTCGGTGGCGATCATCCTGACCGCGCCCAAAGTTTCCGTTGCCGGCAGTTTTTTGATGATTGATTTTCTTTCCGCCAGCCGTTTGACGCCTAATGAGAGCACGACCGTGACGATGGCCGGCAATCCTTCCGGTATGGCAGCCACAGCCAGGGAAATGGAAATGAGAAGGCTTTCTACCCAGGAGATATTTTGCAGCAGGTTAAGGAAAAATACCGACAAAGCGATTATGCCGATGACCGTCGTCAGCATGCGGCCTACCTTTTCCAATTCCAGAGTCAAGGGAGTCTTTTCATCACTGGTATCGTGCAATGCCTGGGCGATTTTGCCGATTTGCGTGGTCGCTCCAATCGCGATGACTACAGCTTTGCCTCTGCCGCTGACTGCTTCCGTATCTTTGAATAAAATATTTGTCCAATCTGCCAAAGGCAGCTCGCGGTTGAGCTCTTTTACGTCTTTAAAAACAGACAAGGATTCACCGGTCAGGATGCTTTCATCGACCTGGAGGGAGAAACTTTCGGCCACCCTGGCGTCCGCCGGTATTTTTTGGCCTTCCTCCAAAATGATGACATCCCCGATAACGAGTTCCGCCGCAGGTATTTCATTGATTGTCCCATCCCTGACGACTGTGGCTTTCAGGATTTCCTTCTGTTTCAAAGACTCTAGTGTCCTCTCCGCCTGGATTTCCTGTACAAAACCGATGGTGGCGTTGACCAGGACGATCGAGAAAATGGCTATAGCATCCAGCGCATCTCCCAAAAGGAGCGAAATGATCGCTGCAATCAGAAGGATAAAAACCAGCAGGTTCTTGAATTGCCCGATGAAATTTAAAATAAGCGGAGGCTTGGGTTTTTCGGGAAGGCTATTGGGGCCGTACTCAGCCAAACGGCGCTTGGCTTCATGAAGGCTTAAGCCGAGCTCGAGATCGGTTTTCAATTCCGAAACAATCTTTTCGACCGTCTTTTTATAATACATAAAACTTAAAACCCCCGTTTGTGGCGAGGGTTTTTGAAATTTTTCCCGTCAAATAATGCCGCCGAGACTGCCGGGAATCAGCAGGGACAGGAAGAATTTCATAACCGGAGAAATTATGGCTGAGACCGGCGAGCTGCCGAAAAAGGGGAAAATCAGCATGATCAAAAAGATTATGCCGTAACGCTCCAATTCGAGCCAGTCATGGTAGTATTTTTTGGGCAACAAGCCGGCCACGACCCGGAAACCGTCCAGCGGATGGACAGGGATCAGGTTGAAAATTGCTAAGAGGATATTGAATCTTATAAAAGTAATCAAAATGTCAGTCAGGAAAAAATTTAAGCCAAAGCCGCCCGATATCATCACGATGCGCAATATAACTGATGCAGTTACGGCAATAATGATGTTTGATAAAGGGCCGGCAAAGGAAATGACGGCGCCGTCCTTTTTGGGATTTTTCAAATTAAAAGGGTCAAAAGGCACGGGTTTTCCCCAGCCGAATCCCGCCATCAGAAAGAGGAGTGTGCCGACCGGATCCAGATGCGAGAGCGGGTTTAGAGTCAGTCTCCCGGCCAATCGGGCTGTCGGATCGCCCAGCCGGTCGGCGGCCAGGGCATGGGCAAATTCATGGACAGTTATCACCGCGAGAAGGATGATGGCAAAGATGACAAAAGATAGCGGGTTGGAAAAAAGCAGGCTCAACATTGTTTTTGCATAAGCAATTTGATATAGTATAGCACAACTTATGGCTAGAATTTGTGATTATTGCGGCCGGGGAATTGCTTACGGCAATGCCGTTTCCCATGCCAAAAACCGGGTCAAAAGACTGTTCAAACCAAACTTGCAGAAATTAAAAGTCCTAAGAGACGGAGATATTGTCCGGGTAAAATTCTGCACCAGCTGCATCCAGCGCCTGAAAAGGGACAAGCACATGGGTTTGTATAAAAGCATAAATTATTTACCCACCGTTGCCGATGAGCTGGCCAAGTCCCAAGTCAAAGTGAGCGGTAAAAAGGAAGTTGCCAAGCCTTCCGAATCAATGAAAATAGAAGACATTGTCGGTAAAAGCTAAAGCCGCCTTAAATCCTCAACCCCAAAATCAAAACAGCCAGGAAAATCAAGGCTCCCATCAAAGCAGGCGACCAGGGTCCCATGGTCTGGTAGGCGTAGCCGGCGGCAATCGGACCGAAGATGCGGCCGACGGAGCCGAAGGATTGCAGAAGCCCCATATTGCCTCCCTGTTCGTGTTCCGCTGATTTTTCAGAGACGAAAGCCTGGGTCAGGGGCAGCAGATAGCTGTTTCCCAATGCAAAAACAGTCGTGCCTATTACAAAAAGCAGGGAATTGCGGGTGACGGCCAGTATGATCATGCCGAAAGAGGCAGTGACGACTGACAGGCGGAAAAGCCTTTTCTCGCCGAAAAATTTGACCGCCGGTTTGACGCCGAAAGCCTGGATGCCGGCGGAAACTATGCCGCTTAAGGCAAACAGCCCGCCCACCTGGAGTACGCTGAGCCTGAGAATGTCATTGGCAAAGAGGGTCATGATGGTATAAAGGCCGGATTGCGCCCAGAATATCAAAAGATTGAGGATAAAAAGCAGCATAAAGCCGCTTTTGAGAAGCCGCGGCAGGAATTGGAGGAAGCGGAAATGCCTTTTTTCATATTTAATTTCCTTTTTACTGACCGATTCTTTGAGGAAAACTTTGGTTAACAATATACTGATCAGGGTTATTATCGAGGCCGCGAAAAATGGAAAAGCATAGGAAATTTTGGAAAGAAAACCGCCCCAGAGAGGCCCGAAGATAAAACCAAGGGAGATGCCGGCGGCGATCGTGCCCATGCCGGCCGCCCGGTCTTTTTTTTCCGAAATGTCGGCGATATAAGCCTGGGCGATGGACAGATTTCCGCCTGAAGCCCCATCCAGGATTCTGGCCAGCAGAAGAAAGAATAGGGAATGAGTCAGCCCCATTATCAAAAATGAGACGACCGTGCCCCAGAGAGAGATCAGCAAAAGCGGTTTGCGGCCATAGCGATCAGACAAGCGGCCCATGACAGGCATGGAGAAAACCTGGGCCAGGGAAAAGGCGCCTATCATGACGCCCGACAACAGGGGACTGCCGCCGTATTTGATGGTCATGAGAGGCAGCAGGGGAAAAACTATGCCGTAGCCCAAAAAATTGACAAAGACAATCAGGAAAATCAGGAATTTGGAGGATTTTAAGATGCTCGGCATAAAAGGAAATTATAGCAGAGTAGTAAGGTTCTGTTAATTCGTTAAAATTCCCAGGAGCCGGCCTTTTTTTATCTCCGTCAGCAGAACGCTTTTTATTTCCGCGCGGAAATCTTTGCCGGTTTCAATCAGTGCCGGAACCTGGTTGGACAAAAGAACCCTCCGGAAGCCATCTTCTTTTTCAAGCAGAAACAGCGCCGGAAAGGATCGTCCCAGCAGGCTTTTTTGGAAAGAGGCATATTTTTGCTGAGACAACTTGCCGAGTTGCGCCGCCCTTTTTTTCATCAGGGGAGAGGGGACGTTTTTCATCCTTTTGCTCATGTAAAAGGCGGCTGTTTTTTCCCTGGGCGAGAAGCGGAAAACATGGAATTTGTCTATCGGCGCATCACGCAGGAAATTATAAGTGTCCCGGAAATCCGCCTCACTTTCATCCGGAAAGCCGGCGATGATATCGGTGCCGATGAAAGCGTCAGGGTTGATTTTTTTAATTTTCGCAAGTTTTTCCGTAAATTCTTCCCGAGTATATCCCCGCCGCATAAGTTCAAGGATTTTATTCGAGCCGGACTGCAAAGGTATATGGAAAAAGTCCGCTAATCGTTTCGAAGGCAAAATTTGATCATAAAATTTGAGAAATTCTTCCGTGACTGACCAGGGATGGATCGAGCCGAATGAAATTCTGGCAACTTTAGTTTTTTCGATAACCGTCCGGACCAGATCAATGAATTTTTCCCCGGTATCGAAGCCGAATGCCTGGGTATTGATGGCAGTTAAGATGACTTCTTTCACCCGTCTGTCAGAGTTTCTGATTGTTCCGACAATTTTTTTGATGCTGTCGGACTTCGGCTGTCCCCGGAGATAGGGGACGATGCAAAAGGTGCAGAAGCGCTGGCAGCCGTCCTGAATTTTCAGAAGCAACCGTCCTGATTCCAAATACCGGGAATTTATAATGTCTGTTTTTCCTTTTTTAGTCCTTTTGATTTTTAGCCTTTTGAGAAGTATATCGGCCGCGAAATCCTTATTGGGGTTGTCAATGACGATGTCCGTGCCTTCGACTTTGACGCTTTCCTTGATCCATTTGGTGGCGGCACAGCCGGTGACGGCCACTTTTGTTGTGGGCAATTTCCGTTTGACCCGGTAGATCAGCTGTTTGGCTTCCCGTTCCGCTTTGCCGGTGACGGCGCAGGTATTGATGATGAAAAGATCGGGGTTTATCCTTGTTTTGACAAGCCCGCGGTCCGCAAGTTTCCGGTCCAGAACCTCTGTCTCCGCCTGGTTCACCCGGCAGCCGAAGGAAAAGGAATTAAAAGTTATCGTCACCGGGATATTATACAAAAGTCTGTCAGGAAATCAGCTGATTTTTTGGATTGAATAAATCCTGTTCTTTTTTGCCGTTTGGATATCTGTCGTCAAAATCATCTTTATTTTGTCCGGCTTCTGTTTTTATTTTTTCGCCACTGTTTCCAGTTCCGTCGCCTATCTCAGTTCTGTATTTTGCCTGTTGGCAGAAATCGGCATGGGCACCGCCTTTTACCGGGCCGCAGAACGGACAGATAATATCCTCATTTACTGATTGGGGATCGGCCGGACTTGTCCAGCCGATTCTGATATTACCTTCAAGATCTTCTTCAATACTGCGCAGTCCGATAAGATCGGCTGATTCTTCAGTCAGCGAATTTTGGAGGTTGAGTATATTTTCTTCAGCTTCCTGTTTGCCTTCCCAGGTATCAAAAATGTTTGAGGAAACATCAAAATTACCCTTGACCAGCATATCCTCCAGCGCCAGTTCGAATCTCGCCTGTTCAAGAATGCTTGAAATCTGGTCGCCGTTTACTTTGCCCATATGGGCTAGGATAATGGCGGCGCGTTCCCTGACTTTGGGCGGGAAATGGGCGTTCAGGGTATTTTTTGCCATGGAAATGTAAGACTGGAAATTTTCCGGATTCATCCCTTGGAGATAATTTGCCGAAGCTATCTGGTATAAATCACCGCCGGATCCGGGAGCGTATCCGCCGCCACCTTCTTCGTTGATAGCACCGGCAGCAGCAATGATTTTGAAAGTGGTAAGAGGAATAAAGCTGTTGAATTCGTTTCTGCCAAGTGAGTTTCCTTCACGGATAACTGATACCGATGTAGGTTTTACCCCGTGTGCCAGCGCAACCAGCGCATGTCTTAGTTCATGGCGGGCGGTGCCCAGCTGAGTTTCATTGATAGGGGCACGTTCACCGGTGTAAATCGGAGGAATATTCTTAATTGGCGCATTCTGCCAGGCTTGCAGTACCATATCTGCTTTGGAACGCGGCGAATTTATATCCCCACGGGTTTCAATTCCCATAACGGGGCCAGACGCGCTGCGCATATCCTGGACAGGTGCTGGTCTTGCTTCCGGTGATCCTGCCATAAGCCTTGGGTATTTTAGCAGAATTTCGTAAAAAATCCATAAAAAATATAAATCTCAAAAATATTGACTATTTTCATATTTTCTGATAATCTGAAAATATGAATAATAAACAATTTTCCGTCACAGTCAGAGCCAGAGGTCAGATAACTGTTCCTGATAATCTCAGGAAAAAAACTTTCTGGTTAAGAGAGGGAACACCCGTGACTTTAATTGAGGGAATTGAGGAAATAAAAATTACTCCTTTAAGAATAAAAGAAGGAGATGGTTTAAATTGGCGTAAATTATGGCAGCAAATTACCTTAATCAGGCATTTCAGCGGTAAAAAAGGTAATTTATCTTCCTTTATTGCTTCAGACCGCGCCGGAAGAATATGAAAAATGCAGTTCCTGTAGTTGTCGATTCATCGGTTATCGTTAAATGGTTAAACAGTGATAATGAAAAGCATCTTAAGCAAGCGGACAAATTGCTAAAAGACAGACAGGCAGGAAAAATTTCGCTCTATACATTGGAATTAGCCAAATATGAAGTTGGGAATGCCTTAATTTATAAGAATATGGATAAGATTACTACATCCGCCGCTATTTCACTCTTATTTGCTCTGCCTATTAATTATTCTCAAATGGATGAAGATATGGCGCTGGACGCAGGAGAATTAGCGAAAGAATATTCCATTACTTACTACGATGCTTCGTTTATGGTGTTGGCAAAATATCTGAAGTCGAAACTGGTTACGGATAATCCTAAACACCAGAAAAAACAAAAAGACATCATTGTTATCCCAATCGAAAAATATCATTAATATTCTGCCGGTCCGGGATTTTTTGCAGGAAAGCGGAATCAGAGCGTTGATTTTTTCCCGAGCTGAATTGCCAGATTCCTGAAATAATTTTTCAATTGAACCGCAGATAAGTGTTTAATCATTCTGGGAAGTCCTATAATTTTTTCAACTGCAAACGCCAAATCAGAACTTAAAATCCAGGGATCTGTTTCTAAATTAAATTTGACTCTGGCCCCTTCCATTAAATCCCAGATTGTGAATTTTTTAAGTAAATAATATAAGTCGACAAGATCCTTGGAGGTGCTTCTTTGATGGAAAGCTGAAAATTTGTTAACGGCAATATCTAGCAGGCTGTCGACAGCTATTCTTTGAAAATAAATTCCCTTTACAATCCTTTTATGAGGGTAATGGCCGAAATCGAGCTTTAAACGTGTTTTATCATTAAAATTCAGGATAAATATGTGTACAAAACCTTGATGCTGTGATTTGTAAGTAAATCCCGAATCAGTTGCCCATTTGCTGATTTCAATTCTAACCTGCTGTATATCAAATTCTTTTTCTGAAAAAAAATCCAAATCTTCGGAATAACGGTGTTGTAAATAAAATTCAGATAAAGCAGTGCCTCCGGTAAAATAAAAGTTCGAGGTTATAAAATCCGAATTGTTTATTTTATCGAAAATGAGTTTTTGGTGGTGTGTGAGGACAGACATTTTTTCCATATCAGAAGCTCGAGTAAATGTTTTTGCGGTTCGTAAAGGTCCAGTTTGTTCCAGTATTTTTTTACATCGGCCAGACTTATTTTTTCCTTGCCCGGGCCGTAATTAATCATTCGTTCCAGGATCTTTATCCTGCCGGACTCGGTTTTTCTCAATTCTGTGGCATTATAATCCCAAAATAAAGCCATATTCTTATTTAATATTTTAACAGAGAAGTATAGAAAGACAATAATAAACTAAAATTTATATTTATTTTGTGAATCCTATATATATAAGATTTGATCTCTTTTTTTTCTTATATTAATATCCTATAAATAAACAAATAAAAAGAGATAATAATGACTATATGACTTTAAAAGAAATTCCGGGCAGTGGATATCCTATAATTGGACCAATACATGGTCAGATAGAATCATTTATACCATTGAGTGATGAACCTCCGGCAGGAGGTACCAACGGCGACAGCGATGCGGGATCTGACCAGCATCCGGGAAGCATAACCGGAGATGAGGCGCCTACCCCCGGTCCCCAGAATCCAAACTAAAAACATTTCAGTCTGGTGGGGAATTGACACCTCTTAAAACTATCTTATAGTAATTTATCATTTAGTCTGCTATAATGCCCCAAAATCTCATCGGCCCCGCTGAAGGGATTTTTTTTGGAGTGGTTTTTCTGCATAAGCTTCAGAATAGCGAAGCTTGTTCCATGCGGAGAAAATTCCACTGATCACCTAGCACCTTAACAACTTGGCACAAGACAAGAAAAAAGAAAGGGAAAAAAGGAAATGAAGAAAAAGATTTGGAAAGTAATTGTTTTGCTGGTGACAAGCACGATGTTTTTTGCCGCTTGTGCACCCGTCTCTGGCGACCCCGCCCCAGCCCCCGAAGCCTCGGCCCCGGCCGATGTTGCCCCTGACGTACAGATCGCCCCTGAAGAAGAACTGACGTCCATCCTTGAAGAGCCAACACTGGAGTGGCTCAAGAACTACAGTGAAAACTCTGATCAATCATGGGTAATTGCTGGAGTGGATGTTGCGAATCCATGGGGTGTAATCGTTGTTGGAGCAGGAGTAGTGCTCTACACGATTACTACAGAACCAGAGGTGGTGGAGGGCACCGCTATCGCGGTAGTCAATGGCATTGAAGGGATTCAGGCATGGGTTCGTGAGAACCTTTCAGTTTCGGTTCCTTCTATGTTTAAACCCGAGGGGGGTGAATTGAGTTTGAAAATGCCGGGGATATCGTTTTCGGCAACTTGGGAAGCAGCCGAATACGGTTGCGACTACAAGGGTTTTCTGAATAACATTCCTCTGGTCCCGTTTCCGGGACCGGACCCTTGTAACCCCGAAGACTTCATGTCCTGGCTGGTTAGCCAACTCGCCGATTTCCAGAAGCACCTTGGCGAGCGCCGGGCAATGGAGTTTATCCGGGCCATAACGGAACTCATAGCTCCGTTCATGCCGTAAACCGCGCCAGTTAACTCAAAAGAATGCCAAGTTGAAAAAGGTGAAATAAATAGGGCGAAGAGCCCGGGGATGGATATGCGGACATGGAGTCCGGTACGCTGTGAAGCTGTACTCGGGCGCTTCATGCGTCCGCTCAATTGACAGCCGCAAGGCATCTTTTGATCCACATATCCATCCCTATTTTTTTGGGGAAAATTTTGAATTGTAAGAGAATTGTAAGAACTGTCAAACAATCTTGACTTAGGATTTTTGGTGTTGTAATATTCTATTACCGAATAAATAGATAGACGCCTATAAATATATTAATATGGCCAAAGTCATCAATTTCGTTTATAAATTCCGCACTGACAAGCGTCTGACCCAGGAACAACTGGCCAAAGCCGTCGGCGTTTCCCGCCAAACCATCATTGCCATCGAAAAAGGGAATTACACTCCTTCAGTCCTGTTGGCCATGAAGCTGGCCAGACATTTCAAAATCAAGGTTGAAGATCTTTTTCATATCAAACGCTCCGGAAAATGAAAAACACAGTCGAATTCCTTCAGCATAAAATCTGATGCCGGTCCTCCTCATCTTTGCCTTCATTTCAGGTCTGGTCACCATTCTGGCGCCCTGTATCTGGCCGCTTCTGCCGATCATTTTATCCGCATCCCGGGGAGGTAAAGCCAAATCATTGGGTATCACGGTCGGTGTCGCCGTCAGTTTTGCCGTTCTGACTCTGACCATTTCCTACCTGGTCAGCCTGTTGGGCTTTGATCCGGATATTTTGAGGTTTGTGGCCGTAGTTATTCTGCTGATTCTCGGCTTGTCGCTTCTGGTGCCGGCATTTTCAGCCAGGCTGGAAGCAATGGTTTCAAAAGTAAGTTCTAAAGCCGGAGGCAAGAGAAAGGAAGGCAATTCCTTTTTGTCGGGCTTTGTCACCGGTGCATCACTTGGTATTGTCTGGTCTCCCTGTGCCGGTCCGATATTGGCGACAATCGCCACCTTGGCCTCAACCAGGGCGGTCAATTCAGGCATAATTTTAGTGACGATTTTTTATGTGGCGGGATTATCCATTCCGCTTTTCTTTTTTTCATATGGGGGCAATCTCCTGATCGAAAAAAGCCGTCTGTTAAACAGATATACGGGCCGAATACGGCAATTTTTCGGTCTGGTGATTATCCTGACTGCCCTGTCCATCTATACCAATTACGATAAAGTCCTCCAGGTCAATCTTTTGGACGCGTTTCCTTCATATTCGACTTTTCTGTTTAATCTGGAAGGCAATAAGTCTGTTTCCGAACAGCTGTCAAAATTGAAAGGTACCGGATTTTACGGGCATTAACAGCTGGCTGAATTCAGATGCTTTGAGTTTATCGGACCTACAGGGCAAGGTGGTCCTTATCGATTTCTGGACCTATACCTGCATCAACTGTATTCGCACTTTGCCTCATGTGACATCCTGGCACGAAAAGTACAAGGATAGCAATTTTACGGTTATAGGAGTGCATACTCCCGAGTTTGAATTTGAAAAGGACAGAAAAAATGTCGAAATGGCCATTAGTCAGTATAAAATTACCTACCCGGTTGCCCAGGATAATGATTACGGCACCTGGAGGGCATACAATAATCATTACTGGCCGGCAAAATACCTCATAGACGGCCGCGGTAACCTGCGTTATTACCATTTCGGCGAAGGCAAATATGAGGAAACGGAAGAGGCCATCCGGAGTCTTATCGAAGAAACAGGGGTCAGTCTCGGTGAAAATGGGGGTGAGCTCCCTGATCAGACTCCCAGAGGCAATCAGACTCCAGAAACTTACCTCGGAAACAGCAGGGCGGAGAGGTTTTTCAGCGACAAAAAATTAACCGGCGGTACCAATGTCTACAAATCCAAGGATAATTTGCCGCTTCATCATTTTGCCTATAACGGCCGCTTTCTGGTTTCCGAGGAATACTCCAGAGCTTTCGCCGGATCTTCCCTTGTCCTGAATTTTTACGGTTCAAAAGTTTACCTGGTCATCCATCCGGCCGAAGGCAGGGAAAACAAAATCGGCATAAAGCTTGACGGCAGGGAACAACCTCAGTTGAGCGTCACCAGGCCGATGCTTTATGAGCTTGTCAATCTGGAAGAAAAGGGACAACACCTGCTGCAGCTGGATTTTCCTGATGACGGCGCCTCCATCTTCGCTTTCACCTTCGGATAACCGCTGAGAGTTCTTGACAGACAACATAATATTATGTACATTATTGTACAGAATGAAGTCTGTCAGCATAACGAAAGCCAGGGAAAATCTGCCTAAACTCATCGAAGACGTATTTTTAAATTCAAAGATATTCCTTATAACCAAAGGGGGCATTCCCATGGTTAAAATAGTCAAAGCAGATGTCAAAACGGAGAAAAAGAAGGTAAGCAGAAAGGAAATAAAAATGGCGGCCGAAACTGCCGGAAAAATAAAGGGTATCTGGAATGAGGACAAATGGAAAAATAAAAGCTCCACAGACGTAGCTGATTATTTGAGGGAGAGAACCCAGAGAAGGTATGTTCGTTGATACAAATATCTTCGTTGATTTTCTTCGCGGAAGAGATGACGCTGTCAGTTTTTTTGAAAGCCATCAGACGGCCGTAAAAACCTCGGTAATTGTTGAGCTGGAACTTATAGACGGTCTGAAATCAAAGCGTGATATAGCGGTCCTCCAAAAGCATTTATTCGGATTGTTCGACATCACGATCATTCAGATCAATGACGAGATTTCCGCCAAAGCTGAGTCAATCTTTAAAGATTACAGGCATTCCCACGGTATCAGCATCAATGATTCATTGATTGCCGCAACGGCCATAAGCATAGGTGAACCTCTTATTACCCATAATAAAAAGCATTTCAGTTTCATTCGGGGATTTCAATCTGTAAATCCTTACTGAAGGATTACTCGATTCAGGTTTCCATAATTCTTGCAAAATTTGTCCATTTATGGTATTTTATCCCACTAAATCGGGTAATATCGTTATGCCTTATATGGATAAACCTGTAAATCTCTTAGCCGGGGAAAAACTGCAGAAGCAGTTGTCCCTATTGACGCCTCATGCCCGCCGTGATGTCGAATCATGGGTGGTCAACACGGTGAAAATCAAGGTGCTGAAAAAATTTGAAGAGTACCTGGAACTTGACGGGCTGAAAAACTTGAGAATGCTTCTGCTGGCTCCGGTTTTTACCATCAAGGAATTGACGGACAGGGTCAAAGAGCAGGCTCCGGAAATCGCCACCCTTTACTTCAAGGAGCTTTTCCAGGCCATGGATGAGGTCGAAGGCAAGCTGTCACCGTAACCTTCCAGGAACTGCTTCCAGGTAACGGGTTTTTTTCCCTCAAGCTGGACTTTCCGCGGTACAAATTTGCCTCCGGCATGTACTCCTTCGATGATTTTTAACCGTCTTTTCCGGCCGTTGAGATCTATTTCCGTCCAGACTCCCGGCCACGGATGGAGCGCGCGGACTGTCCGTTCGACAGCTTCCGCCAGGGAGGCGGAACGTCTCAAGGCAAAATTGAAGGCAGTCTTTTCTTTTTCCGGCGGGGCGGACTGTCCCAAAGAAGCAAAAATAAAAATATCCCAGGGGATGAAACCGTCCTTGCGGTTGAGTATTTTGGTAAAGGTTGCCAGGCTGTGGTCCTGGGGTCTGGTCTTTATTTTTCCCGACAGATAGTCTTTTAAAACCTGCGGCGCCAGGGCGGCTGTTCGGGTAAAGAGTCGGGTATAAAGCTCATCAGTTCTTTCATCTCCGGAAAGCGGTAAATGCTCCAGAAAAATCACACTGCCGCTGTCCAATCCTTCGGCCATTTGCTGGAAAGTAATCCAGGCTTTATTTTCACCGGCCAGGATGGTGTATTGAACCGGCGAGGCTCCGCGCAATTCCGGCAGCCTGGAAAAGTGAATATTAACAGTGCCTTTATCAGGCAGGGAAAAAATTTCTTTAGGAATAATCAGTCCGAAATCGGCCACAACAAGCAGTATTGGCGCTATTTCCCTTATTTTTTTCCCGAAACTTAATAAATCCGCGCGGGTTTGGGCATAAACGAAAGGCAGGCTGTTTTGCCGGGCAAAATTGGCTACCGGCGATTTGTTGTCTTTAGCGGCGATAAGTTTAAGCTCAAAATTATCCGCCAAGGATTTCACTACAGGCAGGCAATATCGCGAAGAACCGAAAAAAACCAGCTTCATATTTCAATTTCCACGAGCCTCTCTTCGTCCTTGTCGGTTTCCTCGATGCGGTAGAGTTTCTGTTTCTGTTCAAGAACCCTTTGGGTGAACAGGATCCCGTTGAGGTGGTCGGTTTCATGCTGGACAATAGTGGCCATGAACCCGCTGAACTCCCTGGTTTGCTCTTTACCTTCGATATCCTGGTATTTCATTTTTACTTTTTTTGATCTTTTGAGATAACCCCAGACATTGGGAATGGACAGGCAGCCTTCAAGTTTTTTTTCCTTTTTTAAGCCTTTGCTTTTCCCTGTTCTTTCTATCTCTGCCAGTTCTTCGGACTTCTCCAAAATTTCCGGATTGATAAAAACGTCAATTGCGGACTCGTCGGACGGGCGGGTGATGAAGATGCGCAGGCCGATGCCGATTTGGGGTGCCGCCAGGCCTACTCCTTTCGGATTATCTTTTTCCACCAGGTTTTTTTTCATCAGCTCGACAGTTTCCAAAATTTTTTTATCAATTGCAGGGACGCTTTTGGCCGCACTTGTCAAAACTTCATTGGGTACGCAAACAATCATTTTATTTCCGAAAGCACCTGCTTGGCTTCCTCGTCCTCCGGGTTTAGTCTGTTAATGATGAAATTGGCAGCTGCTGCGGCTTTTTCCTTATTTCCGTCGCGGTTGTAAAAGATGGCCTGGGCCAGGTAAGCGTCCCGGTAGTCGATTTTCATTCTTATGGTGTCTTCAAGCTCCCTGTAGGCATCTTCAGCCTTGCCCAGCTGGTCATACATCAAAGCCAGATTATACCTGATTTTGGGATCGTTCGGCGAGAGTTCTTTCGCTTTTTCCAAAGCAGATATCGCCGGATAAATTAAGCTTTCGTCGGTTTGCGACAGGCCGTAGAAGACGCGGGTGCGGGTTTTCCAGAAATTGACGTTGCGGGGGGAGGCTGCAATTGCCTTGTTGCTGTACATTTGCGCATCCCTGATAAAACCGGCGGCAACAGTCGCCTGGCCGTCCAGGGATAAGCCTAATGCCAGCTGGGCTGTCGGGAATGACAGCTCGTCAAAATACAACGGTTCACGGGGATTGAGTTTGATAGCCGTCAGCAGATTCGAATAGCTGGCCGCATATTCCTCGCTTCTGGTCTGGTTGTGGGCCCGGGCATAATAAAGATCAGCCAGCCACATTCTGCCTAAACTGAAAATTATGGTCAGAAACAGGAGGCTGACAGCCAGTCCGGCAGTTTTCCGTCCGCCCGACATTTCCCAGGCTGCTTCTTTTGCGGTTTCCGGTTTGGCAGTTGCCAGAAACAGCAAGCCCGGTATACAAAAGAAGAATATTTGGATTATAACGACCGAGAAACCGAAGAAATTGGTGATTGCAATTGAGAGCCATCCGGCCAAAAGTCCGGCCGGCAGGATTGCCTGTTCTTTTTTAATGGTACGCAGATTTTTAACCGAAGTGTAAACAACCGCCAGCATAAATCCGAGGTAGCTGGTAAGTCCCAGAATGCCGGAAGTAGCGGCATAGTTTAAATATTCATTATGTGCTTTGTTATAGAGGAAATCCCATTCCGACGTCAGATTATGTTCCTGCGGGCGGAACTTATAGAAGGAAAAGGCAAACGTTTCCACACCTGTTCCCGTCAGGGGATAATTTTTAAATGCATTTACGGCAGCCTGCCAGACGTATTTGCGGATAGTACCCGACTCGGTAATGCCGATGTCAATTATGGAGGCTCCGTTGGGTGGTTGTACCTCACGGGGGAAATACTGCTCTTGGGGTTTTGTCAGTTCAGGCAATGTGAAACGGTTGAGCTGGGCAAAGGGTGCACCGAAAATGAAAATAATAATTATGAGCAATAAGTTATGCACTAAAAATTGCCTGATGATTTTCCGGCGGTAAATTACAAACTGGATCATCCAGAAGATAAAGGCTGAAAGGGTGAACGCGATGAAACCGGAACGGGATTTGCTAAAAATTAAGACACAGAAAAAAATCATTGAGGCAAACGTGTAAGGCAGACCCTTGCGGAATGGACGCACGATACTCAGTGCCAAACTGACAGGCAATAGGACGGCCAAATAGGCAGCCAGCCAATTCGGCTGGCCCAGGGTGGAGAAAACGCGGTTTTGCACATCCTGGACCCAGATATCTTTATCGATGCCTAGCCGTTCCAGGATGCCGTAGGCAGATACTAAAAGACCGGATATGAGAGTTACTTTCAAAAGGGTCCTGATTTTACTCCGGGGAAAATTATTGGTAAGGGCAAAATAAAGGAGCAGGAAACTGGCAGAAGACAAAAGTCCTCCGTTAAAGCGGCTGTAATAACCGAATACTGATATATGCCTGTCCCAGGAAAAGACGGTGGCTAAAATCTGGCTTCCCAGAAACAGCAAAAGCGGCAGATCAAGAGGTGTTCTGACAAAATTAATTTTCGGGGAGCCAATCGCTTTTATAACCCAGGCCGTTATTATGACGGCAGTCAGTACATACGTCAGCATCATTTTGTTGTACTCAAAAAGCTCAAAGTTCCAGGGAGTTAAAATCAGAGGCACCAGAAAGAAGAGGCTGTAAAATGCATATGCGATTATTTTGTTAAGTCTTGTTTCCGTCATGGGTAGTGACCTGATTTTATCATATTCCCAATTCCTTCCTGACTCTCTCTCTGTTAAAATAAACCCAATTTTATAATTATATGCTGAATTTTATCTTCGGCCTGTTTTCCCATGATTTGGCCATTGATCTTGGTACTTCCAATACTCTTGTTTTCGTCAAAGGCAAAGGCATAGCAGTCAGGGAGCCGTCTGTGGTAGCCAGGCACAAAAAAAGTAAAAAAATCCTGGCCGTCGGCCGCGAAGCCAAAAAAATGTTAGGCAAGACTCCCCTTCAGATCGAAGCTTTCCGGCCGCTTAAAGACGGTGTGATTGCTGATTTCGATGCCACCGAAGCCATGCTCAGGCATTATATTAATATTCTTCATGAAAAACCCAACAGTTTTATCCCCAGCGTGCCGCGGCCAAAAGTGGTTGTCGGCATTCCTTCAGGAGTCACGGAAGTCGAAAGAAGGGCTGTCCAGGATGCCGCACTTTCAGCCGGTGCCAGGTTGGCCTATCTGATTGAAGAGCCTATGGCAGCGGCTTTAGGTGCCAACCTGCCCATAGAAAATCCTTCCGGCAGCATGATCGTCGATATCGGCGGAGGCACCACGGAAATAGCCGTTATTTCGCTGGGCGGCATTGTCATAAACAAATCATTGAGAATCGCCGGTGACGAGTTTGACGAATCAATAGCCCATTATCTCAGGTTGAAACATTCCCTTTTGATTGGTTTGCCGACAGCCGAAGCGGCAAAGATTGCCATCGGTTCGGCTTACCCCGTGACTTCAGATAAGCACCAGGTTGTCCGCGGCCGGGATTTGGAAAACGGCTTACCCAAATCGGTAAAAATTTCCGGCAGTGAAATCAGGGAAGCCATGTCGCCGGTTTTAAACCAAATCATTGAAATAATCGACGAGACCGTCGAAGAGATTCCGCCTGAGCTGATCGGTGATGTTTTGGAACAGGGTATTACCCTGGCCGGCGGCGGGGCATTAATCGCAGGCATCGACCGCGCCATTGCCGATTCCATCAAAATGCCCGTCTGGATTGCAGACGAACCTTTGACATGTGTGGTCAGGGGTGCGGCAAAACTTTTGGAAAATCCTTCTCTTTTGAACAAACTGCGTGTCAGCGGGGGCTTGAAGTGAAGAAAAACTATTTCCTGCTCGTATTACTGTCTTTATTGATTTTAAGTTTTGATTATCTGTCCGTATTAAACCCGTTGAAAATTATTTTGGAAAAGCCGGTTATGCTGGTAAAAAAAGAATTATATACGCGCACCGTCAGTATCCGTCTGCTGCCTTATCTTTTAGTCAATTTCGAAAAGCTGGAAAATCAGGCGGAAAAGCTTGAGGAAAACCGCCGGGCTTTATTTGAGCTTGCGGCAACAGTTGATGAATTGAAAAACGAAAATGACAGTCTCAGAAAGCAACTTGGTTCACCCTTGCCTTCTGATTTCCAGTTTATTCCGGCCACTGTGATTGCCTCTGCCCGGTTTTTGGAATTGGATGCCGGATCAGAGGCGGGTATCAAAACGGGCATGGCGGTTCTTGACGGCAGCTTTTTAGTCGGACGCATCAGGGATGTTTCTGCCTACCGCAGCCAGGTAGTTTTACTGACTGATGAAGATATTAAAGTACCGGCCATTACGGACCGAGGTACACGCGGACGGGTCAGCGGCAGTTTTAACAAATCAATTGTTTTTAACGAGGTACTGCAGAAGGATCCTCTGTTTCTTGATGATCTTGTTTCAACCAGCGGAGAGGAAGGATTTCCGCCTGATTTAATAATCGGCAAAATCAGCCATATCGATAGTGATGATGCGGCCGTATATAAACAGGCTGCCGTTGTTTCGCTGGCGGAAACTGCCGTCAGAAAAAAAGTTTTCGTGACGACCCGGATATGAGACTTTTTTTTGTCCTGATATTATTGGCCATAATTATTGAAACGGTTTTCCTGCCGTATCCGTTTACGTTGATGCTGGTGATTATGTCGGTCATTGCCTTGGGTAGAAACAGTCTTCTGCCGGTATTTATATCAGGAATACTGCTGGATTTGTTTGCCATGCGTTTATGGGGGTTGGACAGTCTGATTTTTCTTGTTGTTGCCGCTTTAATCCTCCGGTATAACCGGAAATTCCAGACAGGTAATCCTTTATATGTTTTCGGCTTCATTTTTATGGCCATAGGCGTTTACAGTTTAGTGTTTTATAGACTTCTGTTCAGTCCTTCCAGTCTGGTTATGACATTGGTTCTTTCAGTCGCCTTGCTCTACCTTATTTCCATAACTTCCAGTCAGATCATTGGTGAAAAGAAAAAATTAACAGTCTGATTTTTATGTCCCAGGATCAACTAGGCAACATCTTTGGCGAATCGATAACCGGCTTTTCCAGACACAGCAAAGTCCGCCTTCATCCTGATGCGGGAGGCGGGTCGCATTCCGGCAGGCTTTACTTTTTTATTTTTCTGGCAATTTTCGGCCTGGGCATTTTGTCACTGCGGTTATTTTCATTGACTCTGATTGAAGGAAGCGGTTTTCGGCGTCTCTCACAGGAAAACCGTATCCGGGAAACGGTTAATCCCGCACCCAGGGGCATAATTTATGACCGTAACGGCATTGCCCTGGTCCGCAATATTCCTGTTTTTTTGAGTCCGGAAGGTGATGTTTTTTATAACCGCAAGGAATCAGACGGTGATTTCATCATTGAGAGTTCAACCCGGGAATATATTTACGGTCCTCTGATGGCACCGGTTTTAGGATATGTCGGCGAGGTGGGGCCGGAAGAGTTGGAAAAAATTCCGCCGCTGGATGCGCAAAATACGGAAGTCTATAAAATAAAAGACACAGTCGGCAAAATGGGTATAGAAAAAGTTTATGACAGCCGGTTGAGGGGCACCGACGGCAAGGAAATGTTTGAAGTGGACGCCACAGGCAAATATGTCCGCACATTGGGCCGTATTGATCCCCGTGTCGGTCAAAACCTCGATTTAACCCTTGATTTCAATTTACAGCAGACCGCCTGGGAAATGCTGAAAGATAAAAAGGGGGCAGTCGTTGTCAGCGAACCGGAAACCGGAGCTGTCCTGGCTTTGTTTTCCGAAAAGGCATTGCCGATATCGCCATTGCAGGCCTTGCTTCCGGCAGGATCAGCCCGCGGGAAACAGTCGAAGATACCGGTGTATTGACGGTTGGCGATTATTCCTACGGCAACTGGTATTTCGGCCAGTACGGCAAGACGGAAGGGGCCGTCGATTTGGTAAAAGCCATTAAAAGAAGTAACGACATTTATTTTTACAAAGCCGGAGAGAAAATCGGCATAAGAATTTTAGCCGAATGGGGTAAAAAATTCGGTTTGGGGGCAAAATCAGGCATCGACCTGGAAGGCGAAGCTGAAGGCTTAATGCCCGATTCCGTTTGGCAAAAGAAAGTAAAAAATGAAGACTGGTATTTGGGCAATACTTACCATACGGCCATAGGCCAAGGCGACATTTTGGCCACACCGCTTCAGGTAAATACCTGGACTGGAGTAGTCGCCAATGGCGGACGGCTTTGCCAACCCCATCTGAACAGTAATCAGCCGGAAAATTGCCGGGATTTGGGTATCGATTCAAGTCATCTGGAGGTAGTGGCCAAAGGCATGGGTCAGGCATGCAGCGAAGGCGGTACGGGCTGGCCGCTTTTCAATTTTTCGGTCGAAAATCCAAACCTTAAGACAGACGGCATAAACTTTTTGGAAGCGCCTCCTGCTTCAGGTTCTGCAGTTGCCAGAGTGAAAATACCTGTACATTGCAAGACAGGGACCTCGGAATTCGGCCATCCGGATGATAAGACGCATGCCTGGATAACCGCTTATGCCCCTTCAAACAAGCCGCAATTAGCAGTGACTGTCCTGGTTGAGGAAGGCGGAGAAGGGTCCAGTGTGGCAGGACCTATTGCCCGCGAGATATTAAGGACCTGGTTTGAGCGTTAATATATATAAATGTATGGAAAAGCGCTCCATTTTTTCTCTTAGGATTGAGGATGCCGGCTACCCGGCACTTCTCAGGGAAATTGCCGACCCTCCGCAAAGGCTTTATTGTTTAGGCTGCCGGGAAATCCTCGAAGGTTTATCGCGGAAAGTTGTAGCGGTAGTCGGTACCAGGAAGATGACTGCCTACGGCAAACAGTCCGCCGTCTCGATTGTATCAGGTCTGGCGGCTTCAGGTGTGACAGTTGTCTCCGGACTGGCTTTAGGCATCGACGCTGTTGCCCATCAGACACAATTGGAAGCAGGCGGCCGTACCCTGGCTGTTTTAGGCTGCGGGGTCGACGTAATTTATCCCCCGCAAAACAGCGGTTTATATCACAAAATGATTGACCGGGGTCTTATTATTTCGGAATTTCCACCCGGGGTAAAACCGCGGCCGGAATATTTTCCCAGGAGAAACAGGCTGATCAGCGGCTTGTCGCAAGCTGTAGTTGTTATCGAGGGCCAGTTGAAAAGCGGCAGTCTGATTACGGCAAAATTAGCTTTGGATCAGGGCAGGGAAGTCATGGCCGTACCCGGTCCGATAAATGCTGCCAACAGCCGCGGCCCGGCTTACCTCATAAAAAACGGAGCCGTAGTAGTGGAGTCAGCCCTGGATATCATTGAGGCTTTAAATTTGCCGGTTTGAAGCCGGCTCATTTGCTTGACAAGGAGGTTAAAATGGTTTGTTATCGAAGATACTGGAGAAAAAAATTAAATGCTGGTAATAGTCGAATCACCAACCAAAGCCAAAACCCTGACCCGCTTTTTGGGAAGCCCTTTCCGGGTGGAAGCGACCATGGGCCATGTCCGGGATTTGCCGGAGAAAAAATTAGGCGTTGAAATCGTTGATAAAGAGGGCGGTTTCCGTTTTATTCCCAAATACCAGCTTATTCCCTTGCGGAAATCCCGAGTGGCGGAGTTAAAAAAAATTGCCCGTAGCGAAGACCGGGTTATCCTGGCTACTGATCCGGACCGTGAAGGCGAGGCGATTGCGGCCCATATCCGGGAAATTTTGTCGGACGGTAAAAAAAACAAAAACGCCGACGCCCGCTTTTCCAGGATTGTATTCCATGAAATTACCCAGACTGCCGTAAAAGAGGCGATTGACAATCCCCACAAACTCGATGACAAATTAGTCGAAGCACAGGTTGCCCGCAGAATTCTCGACCGGCTGGTCGGCTATAAATTGTCGCCACTGCTCTGGAACAAGCTGGGCAAACGCTGGTTGTCTGCCGGCCGGGTACAGTCGGTGGCCGTACGGTTAATCGTCGAGCGGGAAAGGGAAATACTTTCTTTTGTGCCGCGGGAATATTGGCTTATCGAAGCGCTGTTGAAAGCTGAAAAAGGTGAATTTACAGCCCGTCTGGATAAAATCGGGCAAGTACAGGCAGAGATTAAAAACAGCCAACAGGCCGAAGAACTGCTGGAGAAATTGGGAGGCGCAAACTACCTCATCGAGAAAATTATTACCAAGGACATCCGCCGCAATCCCTATCCGCCTTTTACCACTTCGACCCTGCAGCAGACTGCTTCCGGCCGCTTCGGCTGGTCAGCCAAAAGGACAATGCGCACAGCCCAAAGTTTATATGAAGAAGGTTTTATCACCTATCACCGTACCGATTCGACCAATCTGTCGGCAGAAGCGGTTTCTTCAGCCAGGGAATTTATAAATACGTCTTTCGGCAAAAATTACCTGCCGAAAGATCCGAAAATTTATAAGACAAAATCGAAAGTTGCCCAGGAAGCGCATGAAGCGGTAAGACCGACCGATATAAATATTCTGGCCGCAAGTGACCTGAAAATTACGGCTAGTAACAATTCCAAAACCTTACCTGAAACTTTAGGCCGTGACGCCCAGCTTCTCTATAGTCTGGTCTGGAAAAGATTTCTGGCAAGCCAGATGAAAGAAGCGGTTTTTGAACAGACACAGGTTATCGTCAGCGCCCAAACTGTCACTTCTGAAAAATTTGTATTCAGAACTGCCGGTTCGAGGTTGAAATTTGACGGTTTTCTGAGGCTTTATGACAGAAAGGGAAGGGAAAGCGGGGAGGAGGATGAAAATCAGAAGCAATTGCCCCCTTTAACTGAAGGGGAAAGACTGTCTCTGGTAAAACTTTTACCCCAGCAGAAATTTACGGAGCCGCCGCCCAGGTATAACGAAGCTTCGCTCATAAAAACGCTGGAAGAAAAAGGCATCGGCCGTCCGTCAACCTACGCTCCCATTATTTCTACCATTCAGGACAGGCGTTATGTCGAGAAAGAAGAGCGGAAATTTGTTCCATCAGATTTGGGCATGGCCGTAAATGATTTTCTGGTGAAATACTTTCCGGATATTTTTGACGTTTCCTTTACCGCCGGTATGGAGGATAAATTGGATGAAATTGCCAACGGCAAATACGACTCGGAAAAGGTTTTGAATGATTTTTACCGGCCGTTCAAAAAGAAACTGGATGCAGCGTTTAAAGGTGCCGACAGGGTAAAAGTCGATATGGGGACAACGGATGAGAAATGTCCGCTATGCGGAAGTCCCCTGGCTATCAGGATGTCCAAATACGGCAAATTTCTGGCCTGTACTTCATTTCCGGAATGCAAATTTACCAAGAATATTCTGGAAAAAGCAGGCATTGCCTGTCCCAACTGCGGCGGTGATATCATCGTTAAAAAAACCAGAAGGGGGAAACAGTTTTACGGCTGCGCCAATTATCCGAAATGCAGTTTTGCCGCCTGGAAAAAAGAAGATATAAAACCCTCAAAGCCTGCTGTTCAATCCTCATAGTAACTTGCTATACTCTAATAGATGCCTGCAAAAATAATTTTTTGCCTTCTCTTTTTTCTAATTTTGGTAAGCAGTCCCGTTTCTGCACAGACGTTGACTCCGGTTCCCGCGCAAATTGCTTCCGAAGGGGAAGTGCTGGGTATTTTTGACAGCCTGATCGGATTTCTGATGGGACTTTTAGCCGAGAAGGAAGTGCCTGAAGGTGTAAGGAATTACAATGAACGGACCAATCCCGTAATTGCCGAAGATCCGTTGCCGGATGACCCGGACAATCAGGAGAATGCCGATTTGCTGGAAGCCGCATATCAGTATTCCAGGGCAGATTCGGCTTCAACACCCGAAGAGACGGTCAATGACAAGCAGACTTTTTTCGCCGGAATTCTGGCTTTTTTTAAAAATCTTTTCGACGGCCTTTTTACTGAAGGCAATGAGGATGCCGAGAATTTTGCTTCGGCCAAATTGCCGCCGAACGTGGCCGGGGAAATTATTGCCGGTAGCATGAAATCATCGCCTTTGGCATCAGCCGATTCTGATGTTTTGGCTTTGCAGGCTTCCGACCAGGCGATGGCTTACGCTCTGGACGTGGCCAAATGTGCGGAATTGCCTCTGGCTTTGTGTCCGGGGGAATTCGGGGGGACTGATCCTGAAATCTCTCCGACACCTGACGATGAACCGACGCCTACCCCGGAGGAGGGTTGGGAACCGCCTGAAGACGGAAAAATACCGGCAGTTTGCCTACAGCAGCCAACCTGCTTTGACGGCAACAGGACTGACTGCTATCAGAATATGAGTATCTCAAGCTGCTGGATCATCACCAAAGGCTGGTGTTCGGAAGAATGTCTGGAGCCGTATTTTACCGGTGATAAGGACGCCGCCAAAAAAGCTTCCATGATTTGCTGGCGTGAATCAGGAGGCAATCCGAAAATTGCCAACAGGGGCTGCGAAACGGGTAAGTCCGTGGATTACAGCATCGGACTTTTCCAGATAAATTTATTGGCGCACTGTCCGGCAGCCGAACCCCATTATACCTGGGAACCGCCGTCTTGCTGGTTTGAAAATCCTGCGGAAAGGGACCTTTGCGATAAGAATTTTCAGGACCCGATTACCAATATTAAATACGGTTCAAAATTATCGGTAAACGGCACTTACTGGCACCCGTGGGCGGCTTCAAGAGAAGCTTATTGCGATATTGACAAATAATTTAAGGAAAAAATGAACAAAAAATTATTATACGTGATGCTGGTTTTTCTGGTTTTTATTATTTTTTACCTGCTTATCAATCTGCTGCGGCCGAAAGAGGAAGAAGTTATCGAAATTACTCCCACACCTTTGCCGACATTTTATATGCGGCCGTCGCCGACTGCTGTTGTTTTCAGCGGAAAAACGCTGATAAACGGAATAGAAGTCAATGACTTTACCAAGGGCATAAGACCGGACCGCTACGGAGAATATCTGATATCGGAGACTGAAAATCACCAGATTTTATATAATTCCGTATCCGAAGCATTTCTTGTGACTGTACTGGGTACGCCGTTTGTTTCCGCCAGACAAAATGCCGAAGAGGCCTTTTTGGAAATATTGGGAATTGACCGGGAAAATGCCTGTAAATTACAGACCAGCCTGACTACTCCGCAATTTGCCAATCCTGATTTTGCCGGTGAAGGTTATGCTCTCAGTTTCTGTCAATTGTAGAAAAGATATATAATGTAAGAAAATATGGACCTCTCTTATTCCCAGGGTGAGCGCAGGAAAAAGCGGATGCTTTTGCCGCTCTTTTTGGCCGGTGTAGTTCTTCTTATTGCTTCAGGAGGCATTCTCGCCCTGTCCAACAGGAAAGAATTAGTGTCACCTTTGCCGGAACAGCCGGCTTTGGAAATGATTTTTTATACTCCGACGCCTTTGCCTTTAAGCCCTACCGGTTCCCCCTCCGCCACCCCCAAAACAAATATCCGGTCAACAGCCACGCCCAAGCCGACCGAAAAAGCAACGCCAACTTCGGCTGTTTCCCCGACGCCCGCTTCAAGCTTGACGCCGACCCCCTAAACCTGCATCCGAATTGCTATAATTATTTCATGTGGCAGTCATTTGAAGATTTGGATAAAGCTGTTTTTTTGGCTGTTAACCATCTGCCCCATAATTTTCTGACGGATTCCTTTTTTCTCTTTTTTTCATTAATCGGCTTTTACGGCTTTGTCTGGTTTGCCATATTGATTATCCTTTTCCTGATTGACGGCCTGGATAACCGCAAGGAGATTCTGGCACTTCTGCTGGCGCTTGTTGTCGAGGTGATACTTGTTGAGCTGGCGATGAAAAATATTTTTATACGAGCAAGGCCGGAAACCGCTTTTCCGGAGGAAGTCCTGATTCTGATTCCCAAGTCAACCACATTCTCATTTCCGTCAGGGCATGCCTCACTCTCTTTCGCCGGAGCTTATATTCTGTCCGTAGCCAGGAGGAAAAAGAGCAAGTTTTTTTTCCTGCTGGCTTTTCTGGTTGCCGTCTCCCGGGTATATTTGGGAAAACATTACCCCGGCGATATAATTGCCGGCAGCCTGGTAGGGCTGTTGATCGGCTTTTTGGCCGTAAAAATTGTGGGACTAAGCGGATATGTTTCCAAAAAACGAAAAAAGTAAAGTTTTTTATCGGAAAAAAATGTTATATAAATCGTCATGAACAGATTGAATGCTAAAGAATTACGGACAGGGGAGAGGGATGCGAAACTTCTGAAAAAGATAAAGAGAAACCCCATTTATGTGGTTTGTGATGATGTTTTGGATACATATAACACCGGTTCCATTTTCCGTTTGTGCGACGCCGTAGCTGTTGAAAGACTTTACCTTTGCGGGCAAACGGAGACGCCTCCGAATCCCAGGATCAAAAAAGCCTCGGTAAATACCTGGCAATGGGTCGACTGGCGGTATAAGGAGACGGTGGCAGAGGCTATAGGGGAAATAAAAGAAGATGCGCCCGGGGTAAGGATTGCGGCCATCGAACAGCATGAAAAAAGCCTGCCGTTATCCGCATATCAACCGGAATTTCCGCAGGTTTTGATAGCCGGCAATGAAAGCTATGGCATTTCACCGGAAGCTTTAGCTCTTTCTGATAAGATAATAGAACTGCCTATGTTCGGCGTCAACCGGTCGTTAAACGTCATGGTCTGCCTGGGCATTATCCTCTATAAAATGATTGACTATCTTCCTAAAAATAAGTTAGTCTTAAAATAAGATGCATCTCGGGCCTGCCCGATTTTTTTGGCGTTCTGCCAAAAAGTTACTATTGGTATTTGCTGTTTGGGTTGCCTTATCCGGGTTACTGTCTGCTTTGCCGCCTCGAGCGATCGCCCAAACAGCCACATCACGGCATACACACTGCACCGGTTATCGCCCAGATCTGATCTTTTTCCCGCAATATGGTCTATATATTTATCATTTTGGTCGTTATTGCCTTCGGAATCTCTCTCATGGTCGGTAAGCGCCGCGGATCAATGGGCCCGATTTTTTCCGGCATCAGCTCTCCTGTTTTCGGGGTCAACGTGCCTTTTATTTTCGTAAAAATATTGGCTTTGCTTCTTTACGTCACCTTTTCCTATATCCTAATTGTGGCGCTGATCCAAACCAGCGATATTTCCATGAAATTTTTCATCGAATTTGTGGGAGGCAAGGACCTTTTCAATATTATTTTTTCCGGCGCCGGCAATACCGAGGCAAATTATATTACATTTGTCGGCTACCGGGACATCAATCCTCTTAATCTGGAAATGGTCAACACCTCATTGCTTTTTGTCCGACTCACCAGCCTTACCTACAATGTAATGTCCTCCCTGCTGATTATGAGGACGGTCATCCTCTGGTTTCTTTTGATAATCGCTCCTTTCCTGGCACTGCTTATGCCTTTTGTTTTTATCCGCAATATCGGCTGGATCTGGATCGGTGTCTTTTTCCAGTGGCTGTTTTACGGTCCGCTTTTCGCCCTGTTTTTAGCTTCCCTGACAAAAATTTGGGTTCAGGGAATTCCTTATTCGTTTGATTTTTCGCGGGTAAATAAACCATCCGGTCAGGTCTACCGGACAGCTATTAATATCCTTTGGGGCGGACCGGCGCAGACTTTGTCCCCGGGCAACAGCGCCAATTATGTGGATACCTATGCCGAATACTTTATTGCCCTGGTCATGCTTTGGGCTTGTATCGTACTGCCCTGGTTGTTGCTGCGGATTTTCCGGGATTACTGTTGTGCAGGGATATCGGCAGCAGGCAACACTCTGGGAGCTATTTTTGATCGTCTGCGTCAATACCCGCCTCCTCCGTCCAGCGCTCCGGGCCCTGTGACGACATCAGGTATGGCCCAACAGCTTCCTTTCAGACAAAATATTGAAGAAAAGGTGCGGGAAGTCCAGGTATCCAGAATTGAGGAAATCAGGGATGTTTCCCAGGTTTCCACCAATGATATCGTCAGGGCTATGGATTTGTCTGTATCCAAACTGTCTGATATTTCAAGATTGGAAACAAACGACCTTACCCGGACCCAGGTTATTTCAAATCTTGATAAAGTACGCTCTCCGGACAGGATTGCCACGCCGCAGGTCCGGGAGAAATTCATGCATCTTCGGGAAGAACTGGTAGAGCGTGCCACCCGGGGCGATACGACAGCACAAACAATTCTCCAGGCTTCAGAAAAGCAGACGGAATCGCTTATTTCCAGATTTTCTCAAACAGGACAGGTTACGTCCAGGATGGCGGCGACTCCTCAGGCTGCGGTTGTGCAAGGCCAGGTACCCGCCATTACCGAACGGTCCGTTATCGAGAAAGTTTCCGAGAAAGCCGGAGTGGCAGAGATAAAAACCAGGGAAGTGCTTTCCAGGATTAGCACGGAGGAGATTAACAGGACGGAAAAAGTGGAAACAGTCGCCAGGGCTGCCGGAGTGTCTACCGAGAAGGTCAGAGAAATACTGCATTCTGCCGACCAAGTCTGGAAAACGCAGTATAGTGAACATGATTCGACCGTCAGGGAAGTTGCTCAACAGACAAAAATGACGGAATCCGCTACCCGTCAAATTCTTTCCAGCCTGACACAGGAGGATTTGCATAATGAAGTGAAAGTCAGCCAGGTAGCTGCGAAAACCGGAGTCTCTGTTGAACAGGTAAGGGAAGCAGTGAACAAGTCTAAAAATATCAGTGACGTCAGACAAATTACTTCCCGGGAGATTGTCAGCCAGGTATCCAGCGAAGTCGGCCTTTCGGAAGAGAAAACCAGGGAGATTCTCTCCCAAATTTCCCTAAGCCAGGTCAGCGACCGGCAAAAAGTCAGCGAAGTGGCAACCAAGCTCGGTGTCAGCGAGGAAAAAGTCAGGGAAACCGTCAGCCAGTCCAGGCAGGCTATTGAAGTCAAACAGGTTACATCCAAAGACGTAGTCAGCCAGGTTTCCAGCGAAGTCGGCCTATCGGAAGAAAAAACCAGGGAAATTCTTTCCCAAATTTCCCTAAGCCAGGTCAGCGACCGGCAAAAAGTCAGGGAAGTTGCCACAAAGCTGGAAGTTAGTGAAGACAAAGTCAGGGAAACCGTCAGCCAGTCAAGGCATGCCGTTGATGTCAAACAACTCTCTGCCAATCAGACAATCAGCCAGGTCTCGAGCGAAGTCGGTCTCTCGGAAGAAAAAACCAGGGAAATTCTTTCGCAGCTGACGGTAGCGGATATCAGTAATACCAAAACGGTTCAGCAAGTAGCCTCAAAGCTGGAAGTCAGCGAAGACAAAGTCAGGGAAACTGTATCCCGGGCCAGGCATGATGTTGATGTCAGACAGCAAACTTCCAATGAAATCGTAAGCGAAGTCTCAAGTGAAGTCGGCCTCTCGGAAGAAAAAACAAAAGACATACTTTCCCAGGTTTCACAGACTCAGGTGAGCGACCGGCAAAAAATTAAGGAAGTTGCCGAAAAGCTGGAAGTCAGCGAAGATAAAGTTAAAGAAACCGTTGCCCAGGCCAGGCATGATGTTGATGTCAGACAGCAAACCTCCAATGAAATCGTAAGCGAAGTCTCAAGCGAAGTCGGCCTCTCTGAAGAAAAAACAAAAGACATACTTTCCCAGGTTTCACAGACTCAGGTGAGCGACCGGCAAAAAATTAAGGAAGTTGCCGAAAAGCTGGAAGTTTCAGAGGATAAAGTCAGGGAAACGCTAGCTAAAGCCGGCAGTGCCAGTTTGAAATCAATAGCCGCCAAAGAGCAGAAAGTTCAGGCTGAAGCTTCAATCCCGGCCGCCACCATCAGCCTTGATGATTATCAGAATGTAGTGGAAATGTGGAAGAACCATTATCAGAATGCGCCGGTACCTGTAACGGAAAAGATCAGGGAAAGAGCAGATTGGTTGGTTTCTGAAGAGAAGAAATTGACCAACGTCTACAATCTTCTCTCAAGCGTAAATCCCGAGATGAAACAGCAGGGTTTGGAGAAAGTATCGGAAATTTTGCCTTTTATGCTGCTGGGCGGTTTTTCGGAAGCCGAGATGCTGACTTACCTGAAGGCTAAAGTGGAAGCCAACAGACAGGTTATGGGGCAATTAAAGATGGAAGCCAAATTGACGGAAAAGATTAAGGAGGAATTAAAGAGCGAAGAAGAAGAAACCCTGGTTGAAGTCACAGGTAAAAAGGAAGAAGAAGAAAAAACTGCCGTTTTGAGCCAAAGCAAAACTATCGATGAGAAAGATCAGTCAAAAGAAGCTGATGAAAAGAATAAGGATAAAAATGCACCGCTCAAAATCTCCGGTGAAAATAAAGACGATACCGTAAATGAGGTTGAGCCTGTAAAAAGCGATTCAAATTAGGGTTGACAGTTAAATTCAGGTCGGTTACAATTATAGCTGGTTTTAAAAATTTTGATGAGGAGTAAACCTTCAGAATAATTTAAGACAAGTCAAGAGAACCGATAAAGAACCCGCTCTTGGCGGGATTTTTGTCTTTAAAATGCACTTTGACATTATTGTCAGCAGTGAGCAAAACACTTTTTGACATTCGAAAAGTGGTAGGAATTAAATTTTTATTTGAGAGTTTGATCCTGGCTCAGGATAAACGCTGGCGGCGTGCCTTAGGCATGCAAGTCGAGCGGTCCGATCCCGCAAGGGCATCGGACAGCGGCAGACGGGTGAGTAATGGTAAGGTATCTACCCCGAAGTGAAGGACATCTCGTCGAAAGACGGGGTAATCCTGCATAATCTCGGAAGAGCAAAGGGCGTAACTGCCCGCTACGGGAGGAGCCTTACTCCTATCAGCTTGTTGGTGGGGTAAAAGCCTACCAAGGCTATGACGGGTAGCTGGTGTGAGAGCATGTCCAGCCACAATGGCACTGA
>Ga0075695_110_pt1 | contig 47603 bp, 57 predicted proteins | sample RifGroA2_FD_67696 | JGI IMG/M metagenome (GOLD analysis project Ga0075695, IMG submission 67696) | Microgenomates (Gottesmanbacteria) bacterium GW2011_GWA2_43_14 | reverse complement strand
TCCTCCCTTATTGGTTAATTTAATAACCAGTTAAGTTTGAACCCTAAAAGCGGACATTTCTATATTGGTGAAAGAGGACATTTTCATGTTGGTGCTACAGAAACCAAGCCATACTTTACAGAATTTATTTTGACTGTTATATTTGGGATGTCATGCTGCAGCAAACGATATTAGGAACGGAAATGCGCCAGGTGAAGTACCACGGCAAAGTGAAATTTCTTCTGTTTAAATGCAACAATTGCCGCAAGTCTTTTTCCCGGATGGAAAGTTATTGCCGGAAACAGGTGAAAATCCACAAGAACGCCTGCTGTTTCTGCTCCCCGGAATGCCGGACCAATTATTTCAAAAATGCCAAATTTCCGCAAGCTGCCGATAAACGGCTGAGTGAAACTCCGAAAAAGCCGCAAGCGGGAGATGCCAAATCCTCATTCTTCGGCTGGCTGGGCAAAATCCTCAAAGACTGACCCGTTTATTTTTTCCAAGTCGGGAAGTGATGTCATAATTTTCTGTTTTATTCCACTTCGGTAAGTATACCCAAAAGTCTGTTTCGGCCGTAATTTTCTTTTACCGAATAGGGAATAACCTCGCCGAAAGATAGTTGTGATTCTATCTCCCGAAGCTGTTTGTCTTTTTCATGTTTTTTCAGTTTATCCGATTTATTGGCGATCAGTAAATAATCGATATGGCGTTCTTCCAGTATATCCAAAATGGTTTTATCATAAGCTGTCAGGCCTACTTTAAGGTCTATAATCAGGATTATCAGCCTGTTTTTAACCTGGCTGTATAAGAGGTACCATAAAATCATTTTTCGCAATTTATCGTGGATTTTTTCCGGGACTTTGGCAAAACCGTAGCCTGGGAAGTCGACAAAATAAAACTTGTAATTAATCAGAAAAAAATCCATCCTGATTGTCTTTCCGGGACTCCTGCTGGTCCTGGCCAGGTTTCTCACCGGCACGAGGGAATTGATCAGGGATGATTTGCCCACATTGGACCTGCCCATGAAAGCCACCTGGAATTTACCGTCATATAGTATTTCGTCGGTGCCGCTGATTCCTTTGATATATCTGGCTGTATTAATTTTCATTTTTTTCCGTCTTAACAATTATAACCGAAAGTAGTATTCTTCTCTTATGTCGGATATTGAGGAAAAATGCCCCAAATGCGGTTCCCCCCTAGGTTCAGTGACAGTCACGGCAAGCGGCAGGAAGCTGCAGCGCTGTTCCACAGGCTCCTGGAACCCGGAAACCAAGAGAACGGAAGGCTGTCCCTTCGTTAAGTGGCTGCCCATAGAGCCGGTTGCGCTTGACGAAAAATGCCCCAAGTGCGGCTCTCCGGTCGTGATGATGGTGACCAGATTCGGCAAAAAAATGAAGAAATGTTCAACCGGGGGTTGGGACAAACTGAAAAAACAGGCTACCGGATGTGATTTCGTCGAATGGATTAACGGGACAACCGAGCCTCTGGAGGAAAAATGTCCCGAATGCGGGGAAAAGCTGGTCCTGTTTACCACCAACAGCGGTAAAAGGATGAAAAAATGTTCGACTTCGGGTTGGGACAGGGAAGCGCGGAAAGCCACGGGTTGTGTTTACGTAAAATGGCTGAAAGCCGGGGAACTTGCGGCCGAAGATACCGGTGAAGAATTCCTGCCTCCGGAAAGTCCTTAAATCAATTGCAGTTTAATGATACAAGGCACTGGCTTTTGGCTTCTCCCTGAAGATAATTACAGGCAGCGCACTGTTGGTTGCGGGTATTCACGGCACCCTCAGCATTCGTTATAGGCGGCTGGAAATCCCCCAAATCTGTGAAATTAATGCCTGCCGGCAGATTAAATACGGAATTGTCTGTCCTCCACGGCTGGCAGCGGAAATCCACTTTTTTGTTGACGTCTACATTGCCTTGGGTCTGGCCGTTATCCGCTTGCGCAGTACTGTCAATTGACATTTTGAAACCGGTTGTCTGGCCGTCGAGCCACATGTAGGATGTCTGGCCGTCCACAATCATATGGGATTGCATTTTTTTGCCGCCGGCAACCGCAGAAAAATCGCCCCTGGATTTTCCCTGGGCTACCCTAACGCTGCCTTCGCTGCCGTTTTCATCGCTGAAACTGCATTCCTGCGAAACTCCAGACAGAAATAATTCCTTAAGCGATTTTTGCGTGCTCCCGGTTTCCGTCACGCTTTGTCCGGTTTGAATTTCCGATTGTGATCCTCCTGCCGGATTTGAACGGTTGGAAAAGGCAAAATATACCGCGGCACCACCGATTAAAACAGTAACAAGAACAGCTAAGAGGGCTTTATTTTTCATATTATTTATCGATACAGTTCAATTAATTAAAAAGACATCATCAAGTCAAGCAGGTATTACTCATAAATTTCGATAATTTTATTTTTCGAAGTCTCTCCTGAGATAATTTCCAGTTGGGACGGGGATTTTTGAAAAAAATCAGCCAGCGCTTTTATTATTGCCCGGTTGGCATATCCTTCGGCCGGCGGTTCCTTTACTGCCACAATATAATGGTTTTCATCAACCTGTTTTATATATTCCTTGTGGCTTTTAGGTTTGGCGTAAACGGAAATTTTCATTCATATGTCAGTCGGAAATTCCTGGCTTTTCTGGTCATGGAGATGGTAGCGAATTCTTTTTTATCGGGCAGCAGGGAAACGATTTCACTCCATTTCTTTTTGATTTTGAGGATATCCGCTTCAGCCGGTGAATACTGCAGCCTGGTATAACCGCTCGGATTTGTCTCAACCACAACACCGTTTTTTTCCAGTGATTCTTTGGTTTTTTCATCAATTAGGAAATCACCCTCGATCATTTGCAGGCAGGGATTGTCCATGAATCCGGATTTATCAGTAGAATAGCCCTTTTTATTCATTTCGATAATTGCCTTTCTTACCTGCGGTTCTATCTCCTCGATAAAAAGACCGAGAATAAGTTCAACTTTATTTGGCCGGGAATTTTCTTTTTGCCTTTTTTTAGTCTCCAGTTGGACTCTGGTTTGTGTTTCAAATTTTAACCTTTCAAAAAGGCGTTGTGCGCGCAGTAGCATATCTTCAGGAATATATTTTCTCCGGAACCTTACTGCCTCGGAACTGGAAGCGGGTACGGTCAGTTTTCCTTTATCGGGAAGGGTGTTGATAACCTTCATCCATCCGGCCAGGATGTTTTCCAGAGTGGGGTTTTCAGGCCAGAAAATTAAGGATTTGGAACCGTTATATTCCCGGAATTTGACGCCGATCTTCTCCAGCTTGTTTTTTGTCACATAATCGATGGAGAAGTCGCCGGTCATAGCCTGAAATTCGGCATTTTTCACACCGAAGCCCGATGATGTATCCAGGGCATATCCTTTTTCTGAAAGCAGGATGACAATTTCCTGGAGATGCGGTTCGTACATCTCCATAAATGCGCCCAATAAATATTCAAGATCATTGGCACGGGATTTTTGGGAAATTCTTTTTTTAATGGCGCTGATTTTTATTTTTTCGACTGATTTTTTTAAAGAGGAAAATTCACCTGATATTTCTGTGTCTACATAATTTAAGTCAGATTTCATATTTGAAGAACATATCTGCCTAAATGAGAAGTGAATTAAGAAGCGGAAAACCTATTAAAACTAAATCAAATTTAAACAGATTTATTAGTTTAAATCCGTCTGCTTATTATACCAAACAAACTGGATTTATGATAGTACTTCATTTAATCAAATTTCATACACCACTAATATCCAATGGTATTTAAGTAAGCATTACATTAAGGAGCTCAGGGAATTTATTGGTTTTCATATTTTCAAAACAAAAGTGTCCCATATTTTTAAAGCTGTGTACCTTTATGTTGGGTACCGCTTTCAAAATTGTATCAACTGATGTAAGTATTTCCTTATTATCATCTTTTGATACAAACAAATGTATATTCTTAAATCTGCTGCTGATTTCTCCATCAATCTTAAATTCAAAAAAGCCGGTTGTTTTCCTTCGGGTAGGATCTAACCAGGGCGCAACCAATACCAATTTATTTCCTTTGACTCTGTTTTCACTCAGCCATCGGACAAGAAATCCGCCGCCGCAACTGTGACCGATAAGCGCTGATTGTTCATTAACGTCAAACCGTTCAAATTCCCGCTTCCATTTTTTATAATCCGGATTATAGGCATCAGGCATTTCGGGAGTTTGCGTGAAAATCCCGTTTATAAGAAGCTGTTTTTGAAGCCAGGCAATCCAATGCTTGTTGGATTCGGAATCAGTGGCAGGATCAAAATATTCTTCCCTGTCCGGAGTGCCGTGAATTATCAGTGCAGTTTTTATAATCACAAATCCGCTTCTTCTTATTTTACTAAGACAGCCGTACAAAATTTACAGCGTTTGGCTTTAACATGTTTATTCTGTCGGACCGGCATTCTCTCTCCCCGCATTATTCTTGCCGTCATCATATTACTTATTTAAATACGTAATCGTTAACTGCAACACGCTTGCAAACGACACCCAAAGCAAATACGGAATTTGCATATATGTAATCCATCGGGCACGGGGATAAATCACAATCATTGCCCAAATTAAAGTACCCAGAACCAGAAGAATATCGGTGCCGGCCAAAAAATTATTTTTCAGTCCGAATTGTATCGGTGTGAAGATGAAGTTAAATAAAAGATTGAGGATAAACGGAAGCGCGATGATAAATGGAACTTCTTTTTTCCATGTCATCCAAAACACTCTGCCAAATGAAACTGCAATCAGTATATAGAGAAATGTCCACACAGGACCGAAAAGCCACGATGGAGGCGAGTAGGATGGTTTTATCAGTTGTTGGTACCAGGAATACGCTTCTATATCCATAAGTATACTCAATTCTCTTCTAACCGTTATTGCATCAAAATTTGTCTTTGAGTTTTTTCTGCTGCAAAGCTGCTTCAATCAAAAATACCTGATTACTTCGAAGGAGAGGCATTGTGTCCTGCGGAAAAAAACCATATGCGGATACTTCTTGACTTGGAGTAAATTCACCACCAATAAATACCCCGATATAACACATATCGAGTCGAGCGCTAGTACGGTCAGTACGGGTTTTTAGCGATTCGTCAATACTTACCACAAGCTGAGACTCTTCTTTTATTTCCCGCTCAAGTGCTTCAGCAGGGTGCTCCCCGGACTTTAGATAACCACCCGGCAGACTCCAAGAATGCTGCCTATATGTATGTTTAAAAAGTAACACCTCATTTTTTTTATTAAATATAACTCCTGTAACTCCAACTAAAAATTGATTTTGAAAAAAACGCATGATGAACAACTGTACGCCTTTTGGCAGGTTCAACAATTTCCATAATTTGGCAAAAAGAGATTTCACAGTGCGTTTTTATCTTGAGGTTCAACGACTGCGGAGTTGTTTTTGAGTCTCTCGTTTTCTAACTCCAGTTGGTGAATTTTTTTGATCAAATTAACATTTTCACTTTTAACGTGTTTTATTTTATTATCTTTTCCGTGCATGGTAAAAGCGGTGAGAATTGAATTGAAAAGGAAAATTAGATAGGCCAAACCCAATCCCGTTAGAAGAGAGCCAATGATAATATAAAAGAGCGGAATATCAGAAAAAACATATGTTCCAAGGTGTAATGTTACCGGTGTAAAATTATTTTGTGACAGATACGCCATGACTCCGCCAATGATTAAAAATAAGATGAGAATAAGCATTTTTAATATTATACACTCTGATGAAGATTTAATCTTATATGATTAGGCTGCAAATGAAATGAAAAATTTATCCGGTGAGCTTATTGATAAAATCAATTTTGCTGAGCGTGTAGGTCAAGACCCTTTCAATCGTTATAGCCTCAAAATCTGAATTGTCGCTATAGCATGCGAATCCGGCTATGTTGAGCCGACCGATCAAACATCATAACCGCCTTTTTCATACTCTTCTAAAAAATTAACTGCTTCATCGAGAGTGTTACATTCAGATTCAGGAACTATATAGCCTATTCCATCTCTGTCAGGCAATTTTCTTTTTCTTTGAGTGTTAAAAACATAAAAGCCATTTTCGGTTTGAATAATATTAAACCAATATTTTTTGATAAACTTTGCTTTAATGATTTTATGCATACTTATTTTGCTGGACGTGCCGATTACAGAATCTTGTGATTATTATAAACTTTACTCCCATAATGTATCACGCTGAGGCTAAATGAAACAAATGAGATACTATAAAAAGGAGATGTCTCAAACTAACTAATTCTTACTATTTCTGCAAGTAATACATCTAGATCGTTGGGAAAATCTACCTGTTTATTGTTGGGTAGCGTTTCTTTATTCCTGATTTTGACGTGTAAATATGCATCTGCTATCTTCCGAGACGAATTTTCCAAATTCAACATAGACTCCTTAAAACTTTTTGCCCCAGTGTAATTATTGGCAAGCTCAGAGAAGGTGTTAACGCCAAAAATTGGCGGAACATGATCAAGAATTGCCCGAATTAACAAAATAACAGATATATAGTTTTTTGTCTTAAATGCATTGCCTAGTTCAGAAAGCATCTCAAGTAAGCGAGAAAAATCATACTTACCTTTTGTTTTTTTTAAGTCTTGGAATCTCCTTTTATTGACATAGTTTCCGCTCGGACTCAATTGTTTAATTGGTTCTTTTCTAAAACATTCATTAAGATGAAATTGTTTTTCAACTTCTTCAATTTTATCACTTTTTAATTGCCATGTATCTTTTGAAATCTTCATTATTATACGATCTTTTACCAAAACATCTCGAAGTTTAGTAACATTGGGATTGCTAAGTCCAGTGGTTTTAAAGTCTTTGACTATCTGGCTTAAACTCACTCTAGGATTTCCCTTAACTGCATAATAATATAAAAATGCTCTCGATCGATCGATTACTGTAAGAGCAAATTTGCTCATTCTTTGAGAAAAAAATTGAAGTTCCGGATTACTTTTTGTCATTTTTGATTCAGAAGAGATTCAAAAAAAGTAGCCCCCTTACGGTTAAGTTTGTAAGTAACTGGTTTTCCTTTAACTCTCGATGAATCACCGTCAAGAAACTTCCATAAAGAATTGGTGATGTAATTGGATACATTCGGTGTTTTAATCCTTACACTAAGCTCTGATGTTATTTTTTCTATATCTCCAGATGTCAGACCTTGTTCAGAAAAATACTTATAGCAAATATAGTAGGGTAGGAGTATTCTGCCTGGAATCGCATTTTTAGCCAAAATCTGAGAGTCGATCTTTTCAGATTCTGGACAGTTTTTAATTTTATTTACAATCCATAAAATATAATCACCAGTATTTTTACTATTATCCATTACTGTCTTTTTTAGAGTGGGCGTATTTTGCCCACCTGACTTATTACTGGTTAAGATTTCTAAACATTCACTAACCAGCAGTTCTATTTTATTAAGTTTTTTAACTAAATTTTCTGTATCCATATTTATTTACCTTCGTTTTGAGATAGTATCTTTAGTGCTCTTTCAAGCAATTGATCTCCAGAAACCATAATTCTGTAACTATATACTCCCCGTTGAGTACTTGGAGAACGATCAACGTATTTTGTTCCTCTACCAAGTGCCAAACTAATATTTTCTCTTATTACATTTACTCTTATTTTTTCTTTCATAAATCTTGTTATATCATTTGGGGTAAGGGCTTCAATACCTATTTCTCTGGCAATAGTTAGCACTGCTAACGCTCTTTCCAAATATTTCCCTGGTGAAAGTAGGAGATTAAGTCGTTTTTCTCCAATCTGTTCTTGGTTTATGGGTAAAAGCTTTTTTAATTCTTCGGAATCTGGTTTGGCTGTTTTTGTTACATGGGTTTTAGCTCTTGAAAGTACCGGACCTTTTTTTGGATTTTGCCCAGTGTTGAGCCTTACATGAATTATTGAATGGTTTGGAATTGAATAACTTCCCTTTGTACTATCCACTATCCTTTGTTGGCGCAATTCCATTAGTTTTACTCTTACTGTACCTCCTGGCAATCCACTGATCTCCTCTATAGAACTTGGAGAAATTTGGTCCGTTTCTACAAGTCCCAACGTCTTGGCCGCCTTTTGCGCCAAAATGATTGCAAGTACTTTACTGGTACTATCTAATTGTGGAAAGTTTGATATGGGACGTATTTGACCGTCTTTAGATATGGCGCAATATCCATCTAGCAATTCCGCTAGTTTTTTCCTATCCAGCTCTTCGGTATTTACAATTAATTGTGAAAGTGGATCATCAGATAAATTTGTCATTCTTAACATTATAAGTGTATTTTCTTATTTGTCAAGATACAGTTTCATGTATATCTATAACAATGATCGTAAGAAACCTGTTTTATTAAATATAAAACAATATTTTTATCACGGCTTCGTTTATGAATAAGGCTGAATTAGAATATGCTTAAATGTTAATTTAAATATCGTTATATTGATATCTTAAATATTAGCCTTGATCTTACGTATTTTAACAATATTGTTTCTGCTCACTTCCCATTCTGTTCAAATCCGTATTGACCGGTCACATTGGACACTCCGGAACCTTAGCTTGAAGCTTCAGTTTTTAGAGGGTGTTTCACGGTTCGAATCTCCGGAGAGAAAAATGGTGTTTTAGCAAGCTCTTTCAGGCTATTCAGGAACCACGGTCGCTCCGGGGTGCACGTCTTGGCTGCGGGACTTGGATTCGAACCAAGATAAGCAGATTCAGAGTCTGCTGTACTACCGTTATACGATCCCGCAATAACAGGCTTATTTTAACAAAAAACGGGCGTGATTTATAGCTTGGGGTTGTGCTTATTTGGCTAGCGTGATAAGAATGGCGCCGGCTGACATAAGGAGGGCACCAAGGGCGACCTGGGGGGAGAGTTTTTCTTTGAGGAATACGGCGGCCAGAATAATGGTAAAGACGAGGCTGAGTTTGTCTATCGGAGCGACCTGGGAAGCGTTGCCAAGCTGCAAAGCCCTGAAGTAAAACAGCCAGGAGAGGCCGGTTGCTATGCCTGAAAGTATCAGGAAAATCATCGAATACCGGGATATCGAGCCTAAATCCCTGAATGTTCCCTGGGCAAAGACGATTCCCCAGGCAAAGAGGAGGATGACGACGGTCCTGATAGCGGTAGCCAAATTGGAATTGACACCGGTAATTCCGATCTTGGCCAAAATAGCTACCAGTGCGGCAAAAACTGCCGAGAGAAGGGCGTAGATTATCCAGCTCATATATACATTATATATATTAGCGGGATCTGCGGCTATAGAAGTAGGAAGCAACCTGCAAAGTGACCGCAGCTGCCATAAGCAGGGTCCAGACACTAATTCTCTGCAGGCCGACATGGAAGAGTATCAGCCACATAATGATGTAAATCAGCTTGTGCAGCCTGTGCCACCAAAACTTTAAATATTTAACGGAAAAATCGTTCGAGGTCAGGAACATAAAAAACAGAAAAAAAAGGGCAGTCAAACCGGATAATTCAAAAAGAAGAAGCGAAGAGAAGGGAAATCCGTCCTGCGCAAATGATACCAGTCTGATAACGGACGCATGAAACAGGGCAAACAGGAACATGCTGATTCCCATGTACCTGCGGTAAATCATTAAGGGAAAGACAAGCTTTGAACGGATGCCGAATCGTCGGGCGATTCCGGGAACCATCACCAGACAAAAAATGATGACGGAGATTTTTCCCGAGAGAAGCGCCAGGTTGTAGAAAAAAAGATAATTGTTGCCCGTAACTGCCGCTCTGATTCCCAATACCATGGCTGCACTTAACAAAGCGTAGAGAATCTGAAATAGACTGAGGATCAGCTTTCGCCTGGAAACGCTGAAGGCAAATATTTGTTCAACCAAGCTTGCCGGCATCAGCCATTATTCTACGATAAGTTGGCCTACCATGCCATTCTGCCTGTGTTGTCCGACACTGCAATAATATTCAAAAGTACCTGTCCGGTCAGCCGTAAATTCAACCGTGTCTGTGGCCGGTCCTTCAATCTGTTTGGTTTTGGCGTTAAATTCGTCTATTACCCAGTTGTGTATTCCGCCGGTATTATTGAGAACTATCCTGACCCGGTCGCCTCGGTTGACCCGGATTTCAGACAGTGAAAATTTAAAGTTGGAAGCATCTATCTCGAAAGTTTTAACTTCGGAGTCTTCTTCCATGGTTTCATCGGATTGGTTTGGGGTCACTATGGTTTCCTCAACCAGGCTATCATTTTCCGGAACAGTCAATTCCTGCTCATCAATTGCCGCCTCAGGTACAGGCTCGCTGCGGTTTGACATAAGGTATATTCCTCCAACCGCCAGGATTGCGACGGTAATAATTCCTATGATGAGATTTTTGTTCATAATACTCCCTTGAAGTGCTGTTAAATATTTATAACCATCTATATAATGATTATTTAGATTAATATTTTTCCTGACGTTTGTCAAGTGGAATTGTCGGGAGCTTGGCAAGCATATTTTTTTCTTATATCATTGACGATGTGCGAAATATTGTCGTTTTTGCCGGGAATGACTGTGTGAAGGTAAAAGAAGAATATTATTACAGTTTGGCTTATGAGTTGGGACAACAGCTGGCCGGGAAGAACTATCAGGTAATAACAGGAGGGGGACCGGGACTGATGAATGAAGTTATGCGTGGAGCTTACGATGCCGGGGGAAAAACTGAATCAGTTTGTCTGGTTGTAAACGGCCGTGAATTTTCCAAATTTTCCCACAAGAAAATAATTTATCACAGTCTGGTCAGGAGACAGACAAAACTGATAAGTTTGGCTGACGGATTCGTGGCTCTTCCCGGAGGTATCGGCACATATTATGAAATAATGGCAGTTTTGGCCATGAAACGGAAAATGGAAATCTCCAGACAGTCGCCTCTTGTTTTGTTGAGTGATTATTTTAATGAGTTCGAACCGTTAATTGATAAAATGATTGACGAAGGATTTATAGGAAGGGAAATCAGCGCTTTCTTTAAATTTGCCGCTTCCCCGGGGGAGACTGTAAATATGCTCGAGGCCGCTTTTGCGGGAGAGGAACAGCCGGAATGAAATACCGTTGTGTGGTTGCTGATGTTGACGGCACTCTCGTTGTCCCGGCAGCAGACAGGACGACCAGCGCGTCGCCCAGGGTAATCGAAGCTGTCAAAAAGACTCAGGAAGCAGGCATAGTCTTTACCATCGCCACAGCCAGGTCTCTGGACTGGGTTACTGGACTGGTGACCTCTTTGAATTTGACCGCCCCCATAATTTTGGACAACGGAGCCAGAATTTATGACTGTATGGTGCAGAAATATATACACAACTTACTGCTCTCCAGTTCCAAGGCCAGTGAAATTCTGGACATTCTCGGCAGGTTTCCCTATAAAAAATATATCGTGGATGAAAAAAGCCGTTTCGAATATGTTGCGGGAAAAACGGAAAAATTCGGCCCGGTGGTGAAAATGATGGTGTTGCATGTCGATCCCTACCAGGCCAGTGAAATATATGAAATTCTCAGCCGGTTGCCGGGAATCAAAGTCACTAAAAGCGTCTCCGGCACCAATCCGGTCAAAGAATCAATACATATCACCCATAACGAGGCGGCCAAGGAGATTGCCCTGCGGAAAATAGCCGAACTTTTGGGGATTAATATGGAAAATATAGTAGCTATAGGTGACAGTTATAACGATTTTTCGCTGATGACAGCCGTCGGTTTTAAAGCCGCCATGGGCAATGCCGTTCCGGAAATAAAAGCCATCGCCGATTATATCGCTCCTTCATATGAGGAAGACGGTGTCGCCGATGTACTGGAAAAGTTTATAATCAGAGACAATGCCTGACAGCCCGTTACATGATATTTCCGGTGAACGTGAGGACCAGCTGCTGGTAACATGCAACCGCCTAGGTAAAATAAACGGCACTGCCAGCCGTAAGCTTTGCCATCAGAATAAGGGGATCACCCACTTGGCTTTCATGTCATTTTTACTGGATAAAAAAGGCAAAGTAGTTTTAACCAGGAGAAGCATGACCAAATCACTTTGGGGCGGTTATTGGGACGGTTCAATTGTCAGCCATGTCCTTCCGGGAGAGTCGGTGGAAGGAGCAGCCAGGCGCCGGGGGAAGGAAGAATTGGGTGTTGATACGGATTTCTCCGTTGCCGGCTCATTTTATTACCAGGAAAACTATAACGCCTCGGCGGAAAATGAATACTGTTATGTTTTAACAGGCAAAACTTCAGAAGCAATCATTGCCAACAGGCAAGAAATCAGCAAAACTTTATATTTGGACAGGCACGGGCTGGATAAATTTCTCAAGGAAAAACAGAGCCAGTTGACGCCCTGGTTCATCAAAGCCGGTGAATACTTGAATTTGAATAACGTCTTATGGCCGGCAAGCTGAAAGCACTGGCGGCACTGTCATTGACGGTTCTTCTCTTTTCAGTCCTGGTCATTTTAGCCAGGTTTTATTCTTCAAAGGCTCCTTCAATGTTTTTGCTGTTCCTGCGCATGTTATTTGCATTGCTGGCTTTTCTCCCGCTTTTAGTAAAATTACGGATCTGGCAAAAAAAACGCTTCCGGCAACTGATTGCCGTATCGCTTCTTTCTTCATTAAATGTTATTTTTTTTATGTACGGTATCGAATTTACTACCGCTTCGGCCAGCCAGTTAATATATGCTACCATACCTGTTATGACCATTATTTATACCAGTCTGGCCGATAAGCAGAAATATTCCGCAAAAACCGTTACCGGTGTGATCATCGGACTATTGGGAATTTTCTATATTATCTACCGAGCGGCCGTTGAAAAAGGTGAAAGCATTTCCGGCGGTCTTTACGGCAATTCCCTGATAATGATAGCTTCATTGGGTTGGATGTTTTATATACTTTTCTCAAAAAAAATGTCCAAATATTTTTCCCCGGTTGAAATCGGCGGCTCTTCAGTTGCAGTTTCATTTGTCCTCAGCGTCATATTGCTGGTTGTCCAATTGTCCGTAACCGCAAAAGAGATCATATTCGATAAGAATATCTTTCTGGCGACTTTTTATATGGGAGTTTTTGCTACTTTTTTCAATTACTTGCTCCTGCAGTATGCCATTAAAAAGTTGTCTGCCCTGACCGTTAATCTGACATCATACATACAGCCTGCCCTGGTCGCTATGCTGGCAATTGTTGCTTTAGGAGAAAAACTGACCGGTCATTTTGTTTTCGGTTCATTGCTTGTTTTTCTGGGTGTTTTTTTGACGGCTACCATGGAATTTTACCGGCGGAAAAAAACTGATATACTGTTTTAACTTATGAATCAACCCTTGGTTTTGGATGTGGAAACACAATTTACCTTTCAGGAAGTCGGTCACGACTGTGCCAAACTGAAAATTTCAGTTGTCGGCACCTATGATTATAAAAGCGGTCAATACCGCTGTTTCCGGGAAAAAGAGCTGCCGGAATTGTTCCGTGCCATGGAGCACGCCTCGGAAATCATCGGTTTTAACATCAGGAAATTCGACCTTCCGGTCATGGCGCCTTATTATTTAGGGGACTTGCGCCAGTTTAGGACAATCGATTTATTGGAAATGGTTGAGAAAAGTTTGGGGCACCGGGTGTCTTTGGACCATTTGGCCCAGGCGACATTGGGTTCCAAAAAAAGCGGCCACGGTTTTCTGGCTATTGAATATTTCCGTTCGCAACAATGGGATAAGCTGGAAAGTTATTGTTTGGATGATGTGCGGTTGACTAAGGATCTGTACGATTATGCGCTCAAAAACAAAAAACTGCTCTTTCAGTCTTTTAATGACAAAGCCCCCAGAGAAATTCCTTTAAAATTTGAGACAGCAGTCGAAAACCCCGTTTCCGTTCACCTCTCTTTGCCTTTTTAATCCAGGTCCAACTCAATTGTTTTTTTCCTGTCTTTATGATGCTTGAGGTATTCTATTACGGCCGGCAGCACCGAAATAAAAATGATGCCGACGATGGCAAAATGGTAGTTATCTTTGATGATCGGTAAATTGCCGAAAAAGTAGCCTGCAAACAGAAAGAAACCCACCCAGGCGATGCCGCCTGCTATATTGAATGTCACGAATTTGGAATATATCATTTTGCCGATGCCGGCCACAAAAGGCGCAAAGGTTCTGATGATCGGGATGAATCTGGCCAGGATGATAGTTTTGCCTCCGTATTTTTCATAGAATTTCTCGGTTCTCTCGAGATGTTCTTTTTTGAGAAACGGAATGCGTTTTTTCTCAAAAATCCTTGGGCCGATCATATAGCCTATCCAGTAGTTGACGGTATCTCCCAGGATGGCGGCTGATGCAAGCAGAAGAAAGAGCAAATAAATATTTAAACCTCCTGCAACGGCCAGAGTGCCGGCGGCAAAGAGAAGGGAATCGCCTGGCAGAAACGGAGTAATTACCAGGCCGGTTTCCATAAAGATGATAAGGAAAAGAAAAATATAAGTAAACAGGCCGAATTGGTTAATGACCATGGCCAGATTCTTATCTAAATGAAGAAACAGGTCGGCAAGGAAGCTCAAAAAATCCATATGAAAAATTTATTATATCAGATTTTAAAAACATTGACTTTAAGTCGTTTTTTGTTAGACTAACTGATACTGGATAAGTATCAGTTAACTCGCTTATGAAAATTTCCAAAAGGGAGGATTTTGCCATCATCTTTATGAGCCATTTGGCCGCTCACGGCAGTAATGATTATCTCTCGCTATCCAATGTTGCCCGTCAAACCGGTCTTTCATCCCTTTTTTTAAAACACATTGCCCTCGAGCTTAAAAACAATGGACTTGTTGAGAGCCGGGAAGGGGTTCAGGGCGGATACAGGCTCAAGAAGAAACCGGAGGAGATAACCGCAGCCCAGATTCTTTCGGCGGTTAACAGGGATTTGATCAGACCCGCCTGCTATGAGGGAGTTTGCCGCTTAAAAGAAAAAAATTGCATCTGCGTATCTTTTTGGGGTAAATTCAACCTAAAATTAACCGCACTGCTTAATAATGTTACTTTAGCCGAAATAGCCAAAATATGAAACTTCTGGAAATCCGTCAGCTTGAAGCATATCTTGAGGAAAAAAAAATACTTTCGGATGTCAATCTGGAAATATTTCCCGCCAAAATCCATTGCCTGATGGGGCCGAACGGCAGCGGAAAATCAACTTTAGCCCAAGTTTTGATGGGGCATCCGGCTTACAGGCAGACAAAAGGCAAGCTCCTCTTTATGGGGCACGATCTTGCCGGCCGGGAGGCGGATGAACGGGCCAGGCTGGGTTTATTTTTAGCCTTCCAGAATCCGGTCAGTGTGCCTGGAGTCAATGTGGCTAATTTATTGAGGATGGCAGTCCGGGTAAAAAGCAACGGGCAAAAAAAGGGCAAATATAATCCGGCGCTTACTTTATCATCTCTAAATGAAGAAATCTTTGCCGTCTCGAGAAAGTTGGACATGCCCAGGGAATTTCTGAAGCGCAGTCTGAATGAAGAGTTTTCCGGAGGCGAGAAAAAGAAGCTGGAGATGCTCCAGGCCCTTGTACTGGCACCAAAATTGGCTGTTTTTGACGAAATTGACACAGGATTGGATGTCGATGCCCTGAAAATCGTGGCCGAGGGTATCAACCGTTTAAAAAAGATAGGGAGCGGCATCCTTTTGATCACCCATTACCAGAGGATTACAAAGTATGCCCGGCCGGATTATGTCCATATTCTCTCAAACGGCAGAATTGCAGCCTCCGGAGGTATGGAATTAGCCGAACATGTTGAAAAAGACGGCTACCGGAAATGGATAGGAAACTCATGAGCAATTCAATACTACCTGCCGATTACCGTTACGGCTTCAAAAAAAAGGAGAACTATGTTTTCAAATCCAGAAAAGGATTGGACAAAAAAATCGTCCGGGAAATTTCTTACTACAAGAATGAACCGGAATGGATGAGGGAATTCCGTTTGCAGGCACTGGATATCTTTTACGGGAAAAAACTGCCGAGTTGGGGCGGAGACCTCACGGGAATCAACTTCAATGATATTTATTATTACATCAAACCGGTGACGGATAAAGCCGCCAGTTGGGAAGAATTGCCCAAAGAAATTAAAGATACGTATGATGCCATCGGCATTCCCGAAGCGGAAAAGAAATATCTGGGGGGAGTTTCTGCCCAGTATGAAAGCGAAGTAGTTTACAAGAGTATCAAGAAAACACTCGGAGACAAGGGTGTGGTCTTTTTGGATATGGATTCGGGACTTAGGGAATATCCTGAGTTAGTCAGGGAATATTTCGGCAGCCTGATCCCTCCCCAGGATAATAAATTTTCCGCTTTAAACAGCGCAGTCTGGTCAGGGGGCTCATTTATCTATGTACCAAAAGGTGTCAGGGTGGAATTGCCTTTACAGGCATATTTCCGCATCAATGCGGCCAATATGGGGCAGTTTGAGAGGACTTTGATAATTGCTGATGAGGGCAGTTACGTCCATTATGTGGAAGGCTGTACCGCGCCGGTCTATACAACCGATTCACTGCACAGCGCCGTGGTGGAAATCTTTGTTAAAAAAGGGGCCCGCGTCCGGTATACGACAATCCAAAACTGGTCGCAAAACGTTTACAACCTGGTCACCAAAAGAATGAAAGTTGAAGCGGATGGATTCGGAGAGTGGATTGACGGCAATATCGGTTCAAAGCTGACCATGAAATATCCCAGTGTTTATCTGATGGGTAAGGGCGCGCGGGGGGAAGTCCTCTCGGTAGCCTATGCAGGCAAAAACCAGCACCAGGATGCGGGGGGCAAAGCCGTTCACTTTGCTCCCTTTACTTCCAGCAAGATAACTTCCAAATCCGTCTCAGCCGCCGGCGGCAGGACGTCATACCGGGGTTTGGTCCAGGTCTTTCCCAGCGCTTTAAAAGCCAAAACCAAAGTCGTCTGCGATGCCCTCATAATCGATGACGCCTCAAGATCCGATACCTATCCGACTATGGATATCAGGCATAATGACGTCAAAATCGAACACGAAGCGACAGTCTCCAAAATCGGTGATGATCAGTTGTTTTATATGAACAGCCGCGGGCTGAATAAAAGCGATGCGGAGGCGATGATCGTCAACGGTTTCATCGAACCGATCGTCAGGGAATTGCCTTTGGAATATGCCGTGGAATTAAACAGGCTGATCCAGCTGGAAATGAAGGGCAGTGTGGGATAAATATGGTAAAAAGCGAAGTCGTCCTGATAGACAAACTGACAGGCCTTAAGAAATTTAAAGTAAGATCAGACCAGCGGAAAACTTTTGTCATTTATTTAACCGGAAATGATAACCGTACGGGCAGTTTGGAAATCGCCATAGACGGCAGCCGGTCGCAAGTTGATATCCTGGGCTTTATTCTCGGCCGCGGAAAGCAGACTTTAAAATTGACCACCCTGCAGGACCATCTCAAGGAGCAGAGTGTCAGCGATTTGCTGATCAAATCGGTATTGTTTGACAGTTCCAGATTGTATTATGAAGGCACAATCAGAATTCGCAAGGGAGCCCAAAAATCCAACGCCTACCAAAAAAACGACAATATCCTTATGTCCAAAGGTACCTGGGCGGATTCCCGGCCGAAATTGGAAATTCTGGCCAATGATGTCCGCTGCACCCATGGAGCAACCGTCGGCCGGATTGATGACGAACAATTGTACTATCTCAAAACCCGGGGTTTGACCGGCGCAAAAGCTTCAGTCCTCGTTCTCAGCGGATTTTTCCGCCAGGCAGCCGAGAGAATTGATGATTTGAAAATCCGTCAGCAATTGACGATGGATTTGGATAATAAGATCGGCAGGCTGGTAGTATAATAAGAAGTTATGGCTGATTTTATTACTCTTGCTAAAATAAATGATATTCCAGACGGTAAAATGAAGGAGTTTCGGCTGGCAGGCAAGGTCATAACGGTCGCCGGTATCGACGGTGAATATCTGGCTTTTGACGGCATCTGCACCCATGAACATTGTTCATTGGCAGGAGGTTTTCTTGATGGCTTTACCCTGACCTGCTATTGCCACGGAGCGCAGTTTGACGTTACAAGCGGTCAGGTCCTGGGTCCGCCGGCAACCGAAGGTTTAAAAACCTATGAGACGAAAGTTGAAGGAGATGAGCTCAAGATTAAGCTTTAATTTTCCATGAATTTCAACCCCTCAAAAATTGCCGGGGATTTTCCCGTCCTATCAAGAAAAATAAATGGCGCTCCGATTGTTTATCTTGATTCAACCGCCTCTTCACTGAAACCGCTGGCAGTCATTGAGGAGATTGACAGGTATTACCGGGAATTGAGCGTTAATATTTTCCGCGGTGTTTACAACCTTTCCGAAGAAGCCACAGCTTTATATGAAAATGCCAGGCAAACGGCGGCCGATTTTATCGGCGCATCATCAGCCTCCGAAATTGTTTTTACCAGGAATGCCACCGAAAGCTTAAATCTTTTGGCGGCAAGTTTAACGAAAAAGCTGGCTGCCGGCTCCGGCATTGTTTCGACGGTTATGGAACACCATGCCAATATCGTTCCCTGGCAGGTAGCGGCAGGGGAAAAAGACTTCACGTTAAGTTTTGTCGATATTGATGAAAACGGCAAACTGGATCTTGCCGATCTTAGAAAAAAGATCAATAAAAAGACAGCTGTATTTACTTTTACTTATGTCTCCAATGTTTTGGGAACCATTAATCCTGTCCGGGAAATTATTTCCCAAATCAAAAAAATAAACAGTAAAATCATTATTATCGTTGATGCCGCGCAGGCAGTACCCCATATGCCTTTGAATGTTCAGGATCTGGGTGCGGATTTTATGGTATTTTCCTCTCATAAAATGTGCGGTCCGACAGGTATCGGCGTCCTGTGGGGGAAACAACACCTGTTGGAGATGCTGCCGCCTTACCAAACAGGCGGGGAAATGATCAGGGAAGTCCGTTTGGACAGTTCAACCTATAATGAATCGCCCTATAAATTTGAAGCGGGCACACCTCACATTGCCGGAGCTATGGGACTTGCTGCCGCCATGAAATATCTGCAGGGGAAGGGCTTAGATAAAATCAGGCAGCATGAAATAAAACTGACTGCTTACGCACTGGAAAAGTTAAAAAGCATAGAGAATGTTGCCATATACGGACCCGAAAAGGCCGAAAATCGCGGCGGGGTCATCGCTTTTAACTTAAAGGGTGTCCATCCTCATGATGTGGCCCAGATACTCAACAGCGAAAATATCTGCATTAGAAGCGGCCATCACTGCGCCATGCCTCTTCATACAAGGCTGAATATCGGTTCCTCCTGCCGGGCTTCCTTTTATCTCTACAACAGCGAAAAAGATGTTGACGCTTTGCTTCAGGGATTGAAAAACACGGCTAAATTTTTCCTGAAAAAAAGGTGCTGATATGGATTTATACCGGGATAATATTCTGGACCATTATCAAAATCCGAGAAATTGGGGATCCCTGACAGGTTCTGCTGTCAAGGTCAGCCACAATAATCCCTCCTGCGGAGACAGCATAACGGTCTCCCTCAAACTCGACTCGGGAAAAATTGCGGACATCAAATTTACCGGAAACGGTTGTGCCATCTCTATGGCCTCAGCTTCCATGCTGACCGAATATATCATGGGAAAATCCGTCACTGATGCTTTGGTAGTTAAAAGGGAGGATGTGGAAAAACTTTTGGGAACCAAATTGACCTTAGCCAGACTTAAATGCGCTTTACTGCCATTGGAAACCATCCGTCAGGCATTGGTAGAATCTGCTAAAACCCGGTTGCCAAAGCCTTCCTGATTGTATATAAATAGAAGTAAAGGAAAATTTATGCCGGACAGTAGTAATCCTTCAGGTCCCAGAAAAATCGGAAAATTGACGGTAACCATGGACAGGAATTTATGTATAGGAGCCGCATCCTGTATTGCCGTTGCACCCAAAACTTGGGCACTGGACAATGAAGCCAAGGCAATCTTTCTCGATACGGCTGAGGAAGAATCTTCTGAGGCAATTATCGATTCGGCCAAAGCCTGTCCTGTTGCCGCTATTATCATTCAGGATGAAAGCGGCCGGCAGATCTATCCCTGAATTTACAAAGAAATTTCTTATGACTCAAACGGTAAATATATGATTGATTTTACAGTAAAAATTGGCGGTGAAGCCGGTTTCGGCATTATGACTACCGGTTTGTTTTTGGGGAAAATAGCCACCCGCTCCGGCTACCATGCCTTCGAATATTCCGAATACCCTTCTTTAATCCGGGGGGGACACAATGTTATTGAAGTCCGAATCTCTGACGCGCTTGTTCATTCTCAAACCTCAGAGGTTGATGTTCTTTTGTGTTTGAACAAAGAAACTTTCGATCTGCACGCGGGAGAAGTCAGGGAGGGCGGAGTCATCGTATTTGATAATGAAAAGACGGATGAAAGCTTACTCAAAAAACCGGACCGCCGTATTTCTTATGTGCATATACCCTTTACCAGGATACTTCGGGAAAACCAGTTAGCCACCGTCATGCTCAACAATATCGCTCTGGGAGTGCTCATGCAGATTATCGGCGCTGATCCGGATATTTTAAATAAGCTGATTGCCGAGACCTTTGCCAGAAAAGGGGAAGAAGTAATCACTAAAAACCAGCAGGCGGCTGCCCTTGGCCTTTCTGAAGCAAAAAAAGATTTTCCTGAAGGATATAAAACCAAATTGGTTAAAATTAACGGTGTACCCGAAAAAGTCTATCTGACCGGCAATGAAGCCTTCGGTTTGGGGGCAATCATGGCCGGCTGCCGTTTTTATTGTGCCTATCCGATGACACCGACATCAGCCCTCCTGCATTATTTAGCCGCTAAAGCCGAAAAATGCGGCATGGTGGTGAAACACGCCGAGGATGAAATCGCCGTTATCAATATGGCTCTGGGAGCGTCCTGGGCAGGGGTCCGCTCAATGGTGGGAACTTCCGGGGGCGGTTTCGCCCTGATGGTTGAAGCAGTCTCATTAGCCGGTATCACTGAAACCCCCATAGTTATTGTCATGGGACAGCGGCCCGGACCGGCTACCGGTATGCCGACCTGGACTGAGCAGGGAGACCTGCATTTCGTCATCAGAAGCGGCCATGGAGAATTCCCCAAAATCGTCCTGGCTCCGGCTGATTCTGAAGAAGCAGTCAGGCTTACGGTCGAAGCTTTTAATCTGGCGGATAAATATCAGACACCGGTTTTTGTCATGGGCGACAAATATATGCAGGAAGGCCACCAATCGGTTGATATGGAAAAAATTTCCTCACTGCCCTCTGTCATCAACAGGGGAAAACTTTTGTCACAGGAGGATCTTCTGAAAACCGGGCAATACAAAAGATACCTGGTGACGGATGACGGCATCTCCCCCAGAGCTCTGCCGGGGATGGAAGGCAGTTTGCACCAGGCCAACTCGTATGAGCATAATGAAGAAGGGCATACCTCGGAAAGCGCTTCGGACAGAATTCAGCAGGTAGAAAAAAGAAACAGGAAAAATGACACATATCTTGCCGAAGACTTCAGACTTCCGGAAGTATACGGACCGAAAGAATCACCCTTGACGGTCATTTCATGGGGTTCGATGAAGGGCCCGATTTTACAGGCTTTGAAGGAAACTGACGGCCTTTTCAACTATATTCATTTCTCCCGTCTCTGGCCTCTGGATAAAGCCAAACTGAAGGCATTTCTCAAAGGGTTCAGGCGCTTTCTCCTTGTTGAAAACAATTCAACAGCCCAGTTGGGGCAACTGCTGACGATGGAGACTGCCATGGAATTTCCCGATACTCTGCTTAAGTACTCCGGCCGGCCGATCTATCCGGAAGAAGTCATCAGTAAAGTCAGGGAGATGTTATGAACACCCAAAATCTGCCGACTCCAACAGCTAAAATCAATGCCGCCTTTTCCGGTTATTTTCCGACCTGGTGTCCCGGCTGCGGTAATTTCGGCATTTGGTCTTCGCTTAAATCCGCTTTCAATAAGCTCAAGCTTCATCCCGATAAAATGGCAATCGTCTTCGGCATAGGCTGTTCGGGCAACATGAATGATTTTCTCTGGGCAAACAGTTTCCATGCCCTGCACGGAAGGGCGGTACCTACGGCAATCGGAGTTAAAATCGCCAATCACAGTCTTCCGGTTATAGTCATTGCCGGCGACGGCGACTGCTACGGCGAAGGGGGCAACCACCTGCTGCATGCGGCCCGCGGCAATCACGACATTACTGTCGTCGTCCACGATAACCGGGTTTACGGCCTGACGACCGGACAGGTAGCTCCCACAGCTTTTAAAGGCGCCAAATCAAAATCAACTCCCGGAGGCATCATTGAAGTTCCCGTCAATCCCGTGGCTTTGGTTTTGACCCAGGGAGCGACTTTTATTGCCCAGGGTTTTTCCCAGGATATGATCCATCTGACCGACCTGATTGTTGCCGGCGTCGAGCATAAAGGCTTTTCCCTGATAAATGTCTTCCAGCCGTGTGTCACTTTTAATCCTGCCAACAGCTACAGCTTTTACCGAGAAAGAGTTTATAAACTGGGTGCTGATTACGACCCGTCAAATTTCAGGTCAGCCCTTGATAAATCAATGGAGCTTGAAGAAAAAATTCCCATCGGGGTAATTTATAAATCAGAGCGGCCAGTTTATACCGATTCACTCAACCAGTTAAAGACGTCGGTTCTGGCCGGTCAGTCTCAAAATACCGAATTTATAAAGTTTATTAATGAGTTTGTTTGATCCCAAAGGGCAATTTTTGGGGTTGACATCTAGCAGTCAGTCTGTTACACTGCTAAAACTTAAATGGCACAAGAAGAGTTGCGAAAAATCAAAACGCTTCCCATTATTCCGATCCGGGACGGAGTCGTTTTTCCCAATACGGAAATCGTTCTGACATTCGGCCGGCCCAGGTCTTTGGCGGCGATTGAAGCTTCCAACTCGACCGACCGCAATGTAGTCTTAGTTATGCAAAAAACCCCGCATCTGCATGAACCTACTCCTTCCGATTTGTTTACCATCGGCACCATCGCCAGAATTGAAAGACTCTTGAAAACTGACGGTGAAATTAACGCCCTGGTCAAGGGTATCAACAGGGTGGAAATTCTTTCTTTTGAATCATCCGATCCTTATTTTATAGCCAAGGTATTGGACATCCCGGATGAGCAGGGCCAATCTGACGAGGTGACTGCTCTTATCAACCATATAACATCTGAGCTTAAACGGGCGGTGAATCTCGGCAAGTCTGTGGATTTTCTCTCATTTATGAACATAATGTCCGGTCTTACTCCCGGTGAGTTTGCCAACCATGTGGCGGCAGTTCTGGAGATCAAACCGGCGGAAAAACAGCTTCTATTGGAAACCAAAAATGTCAAAGACAGATTGGCCAGAATCTCTGATTACCTGACGCATGAAGTGAAAATCCTGGAGATTGAAAGAAAAATTGCCTCAAAAACCCAGGAGAAATTCGATAAAAGCGTTAAGGAAGCGGTCCTGCGCGAAAGATTGAAAACCATTGAAAAGGAATTGGGCGAAGAAGGCGAGACCAAAGAAGTCAGGGAGCTTTTGGACAAGATAAAAAAGGCCAAAATGCCCATGGAAGTCGAAGACAAAGCCAAAAAAGAATTGAAAAGGCTGGCCCAAATGTCCAGTTATAACCCGGAAGCGTCATATATAAGGACATATCTGGACTGGCTGGTAGATTTGCCCTGGAGCCTGGCTTCATCAAGCGAAGTGGATATCAAACAGGCAGATGGCATATTGGATGAAGACCATTACGGACTTAAAAAGGTTAAAGAGCGGATACTGGAATACCTGGCGGTCATGAAGCTGAAAAAAAAGCTTGAACTGAGTGAAGCTGCGGATAAAAAAGCGGATGATAAAAACGGTGATTTTGAAAAGTTAAAGAAGAGAAGCGCCACGCCGACGATACTGTGTTTCGTCGGACCTCCGGGCGTCGGCAAGACATCCATCGGCAAGTCAATCGCCCGTGCTTTGGGACGCAAATTTGTTAAAGTTTCACTCGGAGGAATCCGGGATGAAGCCGAAGTCAGGGGACACAGGCGTACTTATGTTGGTGCTATGCCGGGCAGGATGATCCAGGGCATAAAACAGGCCGGTACCAAAAACCCGGTTTTTATGCTCGATGAAATAGACAAAGTCGGTACGGATTTCCGGGGAGATCCGTCAGCAGCATTGTTGGAAGCACTGGACCCGGAACAGAACCATTCTTTTTCCGACCATTACCTCGAAGTTCCTTTTGACCTTTCCGATGTCATGTTTATCACTACCTGCAATATACTGGATACGATTCCTCCGGCCCTTAAAGACAGGCTGGAAATAATTCATTTTCCCGGCTATACCGAGGATGAGAAATTCCATATTGCCAAGGATTTCCTGGTCGGCAAACAGTTGGATGCCCACGGGTTAACGGCAGATCAGGCGAAACTGACTGACAGGGCAATCCATTACATCATCAGGAAATATACGAGGGAAGCCGGAGTCAGGAGTTTGGAGAGGGAAGTAGCCACGGTTTTTAGGAAAGTTGCCAGGGAAGTAGTTGAAGGCAGGGCAAAGGACAAGGTTATAAAAGCCGTGAATTTGCAGAAATACCTTGGCCCGGCCAAATTTACATCTTATCTGGCTGAGAAAATAGATGAAATCGGCATGTCCACCGGGCTTGCCTGGACTGAGGCCGGCGGCGATATTCTCTTTATCGAAGTGGCCCTCATGAAAGGCAAAGGCAATCTGCTTTTAACCGGGCATTTGGGCGAAGTCATGCAGGAATCCTGCAAAGCCGCTTTGTCATATATCCGCGCCAAAGCCAAACAACTGGGTCTGAATGAAAAGTTTTACCAAAATGTCGACATCCATGTCCACGTGCCGGAAGGGGCAGTACCCAAGGACGGTCCTTCAGCCGGTGTCGCCATAACCTCGGCCATGGTTTCCGCCCTGGCCCAAATTCCGCTTAAAAAGGAAGTCGCCATGACCGGGGAAATAACTTTGAGAGGAAGGGTGCTGGAAATCGGAGGAATCAAGGAAAAAGTTATTGCAGCGCACCGGGCCGGCATCAAAACCGTCATTATGCCCAAAGCCAATAAAAAAGATTTGGAGGATATCCCCAAATACGTCCTGGATGATCTTAAATTTGTTTTTGTAGACCATATGGACCAGGTTTTTAAACCCGCCCTGGGACAGTCACTGAACATTAAAGAGGAAATTGAGACTCCCAAACATCTCCGCCAGCCCATGATGGCCCGCCTTCCCTCCTGACAATTTTCTCCACCCTCTTCTCCACCCTCCAGGTGTTATAAAGCTACACCTATTATAATATTTAGCCTTACACCCTCCAGGTGTAACAAGGCTACACCTCTTCAAGAGTCAGGTGTTTCACTTTTTCCAGTTCCTGTGCATATTGTATTTGGTTATGAACAAATAAACGATATTCTTCTTTGTTTTTAAATTGATTAAGTACCAAGGCTGGATCAACAATCTTGCGGTCAGTAAATTTTATATACTCAGGTAATGATGACCATTCATAATCATCCAGTTCTGTTTCTTTGATTAAAAAAGATGAGACAGGATTTAAATGTACATAACGGCTTAGGTGTAACAGCTGTTCATTTGTTTCAACCCTAACAGCTTTAAACGGACCTTGAAACAGGGGACCACTCCGTGTTTTTTTTGTATTAAAATATTTACTGTAACTATTGCAGATATTGGCAATAAATTTTGAAATGCCATTTTCTTTTTCTTGCTTGAGCATCAGATGGAAATGATTAGGCATGAGACAATAGGCAATTATTGTTACTTCAGTTTCCTTAAAATTATCAATAATCTCTTTTCTTCTATTATTCTTCATGCCAAAAAAATGAGATAGACGAACCGGTAAATTTGAAAATCGATAGTAATTTATTGTATCCAATGCTCGTTGATATTCTCTTTTATTTGAAAAAATTGTTCTTCTTTCAATTCCACGATTATATATGTGATAAATCTCTCCTGAAACTAATAAAACCCTGCGAAAGTTTACCACAACTTTATAATAAAGTTATGGGAAAATTTGTTCAACAGGTGTAGCCTCATAACACCTGGAGGGTGTAGGTAGAGGAAGGGAATTATTTCAGATTTTCGTAGATGATTCTGGAGATAAGGACGATTTTTTCCTTTGTTATGGTTGCATCGACAACATCAGTAGCAAAAACAGCCAGGAAATAGGGTTTCCCCGGCAGATCAATAATACCCGCATCATGGACAGTCCTGACTTCATCCCCGGTTTTATGATAGACTTTGACCTGACTGTCCACTCCTTTTGGTATTCTGTCTTCAAAGTCACTGTCATCCATAAAATCGATCATTTCCCTTGTCAGGGCGCTGTTGGTGATTTCTCCGCGGTACATTTTTATAGTGACGATACCGATATCCCTGGCTGAGGTTTTATTGCTAAGCATGTCTGTTTGGGTCATTCCCCAGCTTTCAACCAGGCTTTGGATATCATCAAGTCCGATAACCAGCGAAGCAAGGATATAAGCCGCCGTATTATCGGATTTTTCCATCATCAGCCTAGCCAGTGTTTTCAACGAATACGGTGTACCCGGAGGATCGTATTGTATGGAGCCTGTGCCGTAATCACGGATGTCTTTGGCTTGAGGGACGATTATACGGTCCAAATCGAGTTCATTTTTAGCCACTTTATAATAGAGAGCTGCCAAAATGGGTATTTTATTAACGGAGGCAGCCATGACCTGCATTTGTTCATTGATGCCGAAATTCCTGCCGCTTTCCAAATCATAAAAATATACGGAAAACGTGCCCTGGGTTTTGGCCACTTCCCGGGCAATTTCCTTTTCCAGTCCCTCTAAATCGAGATTTCGGGTAACCTCAATATTTGTCGGAGGCGCCTCTGACTTATTTTCATTTGGGGATGAGTTGCTTTCGGCCATAGGACTGACCAGATTTACCTGTCCTGCTTTGTTAACTACGACAATGGTGATCAGAATTAAAAAGACGATAATTCCCAAATATGTTCTGCTCCGGCGGCTGTTTTTACTTTCGATATTTCTGCCAAAAGAAGGATAGTTCATTTTTTCCATGATCTTTGATTATACATTCCCTTCTTAAAAAAATATAACCCGCTTCTTGTTTGATTATCATATTGTATTGCTAACTTTAAAAATGAAAAAGTTAAGAAGTTAAGGGAGGTGATAGTTAATTGGCCAGATATACTAATCGAGATGAAACACCTTGGGGGCGCTGGTTTCTGGGGTTATTAGCCGTTGTAGCCGTATTACTTTTATTTTTTACGGTTACCAGGAATCAGGAAAACGGAATTTTTAACTCTCTCCAGCCCGAACAATCCGAGCCGCAAGTTCAAATACTGGATGATATCATCAGGAATCCTGATAATTATATCGGGAGGCAAGTATCAGTCAACGCTCCTGTTAAGGAACCTTTGAATGACCGGATGTTAATGCTGGAAGCGCCGGGACAGCTTCCCGATGACGAACTCTTGGTAATCAGCCGGCAGACACTTCTGCCTCAAGGCGGAGGTCCTGATGACTATATTTATAATAAAGATGATATAGTCAGAATTTCGGGAACAGTCAGAAGGTTAACGATAGCTGATTTAGAGGAGGAACTTGGTACCGATTTGGATGATGCAGCCTATGCCGAACTGGAAGGCAGGGTTTACATCGTCGCCGATACCATACAGGAAACTTCTTTATAATCTTATATTGAATGGCAATAATTGTTTTTCCTAATAAAGAGGAAGACGTTATTGCCATATTTTATTTGGGTAATTCAGCTCATTTTCAGCCAATTACTGATAAAATACCGTTATGAGAATTCTGGTAGTTGAAGATGAGCATAAAATCGCCAACTCCATAAAAAAAGGATTGGAGCTGGAAAATTTTGCCGTAGATGTTTTATATGACGGGAGTGAAGGTTTTGATTTTGCTTCGAGTGAAGATTATGATGCCATAATACTTGATCTGATGCTGCCGGGTATTGACGGCGTTACCATAACAAGGCTGCTTCGTCAGAAAAATATCCACACACCTATTCTGATGCTGACGGCAAAAGGCCAGGTTGAGGATAGAGTAACCGGCCTTGACAGCGGTGCAGATGATTATCTGACGAAGCCTTTTTCTTTTAATGAACTGTTAGCCCGTTTAAGGGCATTACTGCGCCGGCCGAAAAAAGCTGACGGACGGATTTTAAAAGTAGGCGACCTGACTTTGGATACTGTTACTTATGAAGTAAAAAGAGAAGATAAAATTATAAAATTATCAGGTAGGGAATACGCTTTACTGGAATATCTGATGAGGCACCGGAGCCAAGTTGTCACTAAGGAACAGATAATCAGCCACGTCTGGAATTACGATGCCGATATCTTGCCGAATACCGTGGAGGTCTTTATAGGATATTTAAGAAATAAAATAGACAGGGTGAATGATGGTCCCCACCTGATAAAGACAGTCCGGGGTTTCGGATATAAAATTACAGGGGAGGGTGAATAATGTTCAGCAAAGCACGGCTAAAACTGACCGCCTGGTATCTGGTCATCATTATGTCAGTCAGCCTCCTTTTCAGCGCGGTTATCTATAGAAGCGTTGATATCGAACTTTCCCGGATAGAAAGAAGACAGCAGGTGAGGATTGAACGGTTCCGCCAGGAATTGTTCCGATTGCCGGATTTCCCCGATATGTTTGTGGAAGTTCCGGTTACGGAAATAAGAAGAAGACTGATTGCGGCGTTAACATTCATCAACAGCGGAATATTAATAATATCAGGAGGTGCAGGTTTTTTTCTGGCCGGCCGGACTTTGAAACCGATCGAAGATATGGTTAATGAACAGAACCGTTTCATCGCCGATGCCTCGCATGAATTTAGAACTCCCTTAACTTCACTCAAATCCCAAACTGAAGTCAGTTTGAGGGATAAAAAATTAACCCTCTCCCAAGCAAAAGAAATGCTTGCCAGTAATCTCGAAGAAGCGGATAATCTTCAAGCAATTTCTGACCGGCTTCTGGAGCTGGCCCAAATAGAAAAACCCAATTATTTTGTTTTTAAAGCTGTTGATATTAAAAGTGCAGTCAACTCTGCTTTAAGCAAAGTGAGGCCGTTGGCAAAGCAAAAGTCGATCACCGTCGCCTCTCAAATAAAATCCCGGATAATGGAAGGTGACGGGAAGAGCCTGACGGAAATGCTGGTCATTTTTCTTGATAACGCCATCAAATACAGCCGGGAAAATACGTCCGTCAATCTCACCGGGAAAATATCCGGACAGTCACAGGTTTTGGTAATCAGCGATCAGGGAAGCGGCATCAGTAAAGAGGACTTGCCTCATATTTTCGAACGCTTCTACCGAGGGGACAAGTCGCGGTCCGCCTCAGGATACGGATTAGGACTGTCGATTGCCAAAAAAATAATCGATGCCCATCACGGGACTGTTGAGGTAGCCAGTAAAAAAAATCAGGGTACCACATTCACCGTCCGCCTGCCTTTAAAACAATCCGTCAGCTTTATTTAGAAAATTATCTTTCAGGTTTTTTTCAGAATCGCGGTGTTAAATTAATCAGACTATGAAAATTGTCAAAATTGCAGCCGGCATCCTGAATGGAGTTGGCAACGGATTCCGCAGACTTTCACCGGTTAAAAAAGCGCTCGCACTGGTTGGTTTTGTCATTTTTATCTGGTTTGCCGGAAATCAGTTGATTAAAAACAGGACTCAAAGCCCGTCCTACCAGACTTCCGTAGTCGAGCGCGGTACACTGATCACTTCGGTCACGGCCTCAGGCACAATTTCGGCCGGCAAAGGCAGCAACATTACAACCGGTGCCGGCGGAGTAGTCAGGCAAGTTTATGTTAAGGATGGTGATTATGTGGTTGCCGGCCAGAAAATCGCCGAAATAAGCCTGGATCAGGATTCCCTACAGAAACAAACCGCAGCCTGGGCCAGTTATCTGCAGGCAAAAAACAGCTTAAATTCGGCCAAGTCCAGGATGAACGCGCTCCAGGCCGCCCTCTTTAAAGCCAACCAGACCTTTGTTAAAGGAGCGGGCACGGCTGATCCGGTTTATGATGATCCGACATATATCATCCAGAGGGCGGAATGGCTGCAGGCGGAGTCGGACTACAACAATCAGGCCGGGGTTATTGCCCAGGCTGAAGCGGCTTTAAGTTCCGCCTGGTATTCCTATCAGCAAATTTCATCAAGTGTGACTGCTCCCGTCTCCGGTAAGGTCGCCAATTTATCGGTGACTGCCGGCCAGACCCTTACCCAGACATCCGGCAGCAGTTCGACCAACGGTACTTCTCTAAATACGACGGCATCCCAGACTATCGCGACAGTCGTTTCCAAGAATAATGAGATTCAGGCCGCAGTCAATCTGACCGAAATTGATATCCCCAAAGTAAAAACAAATCAAAAAGCTACAATGACTTTGGATGCCCATCCCGATAAAACCTTTACCGGCAAAGTCGCTTCCATCAATACCTCCGGCTCGGTCAGTTCCGGTGTCACCAATTATCCTGTAACAATCACTTTTGATTCCGGCATGGATGGTATTTACCGGAACATGGCCGTATCCGCGACCATCATAACTGACGTCGCCGATAATGTTCTGACGGTCCCTTCAGCCGCAGTACAAACAACTGACGGTGAATCAAGCGTCAAGGTGCTTGTTAACGGACAACCCGTTCTGGTTGTGGTTGAGACGGGCAAGTCCAATGACACCACAATTGAGATCAAAAGCGGACTTGGCGAAGGACAGACAATTATCACCGGTCAAATCGAAAGCACCTCAGGCAGCAATCAAACTTCCGGCAGCTCTCCTTTTTCCAGTTTTAGGGGCGGAGCCGGCGGATCGGTCATGTTCCGGCGTTGAGCGGTTTTCTCCCGATCAATCATGATAAAGGTTTCTAAATTATCAAAAATCTACAGGAGCGGTGAAATGGAAACGGTGGCATTGTCCGATGTCTCTTTTGAGATAAAAAAAGGAGAATTCGTGGCCATTATGGGTCCTTCCGGGTCAGGCAAATCGACTTTGATGCATATTCTGGGAGCACTTGATAAACCGACTGCCGGAAAGTATCTGCTTGACTCAGCTAATGTGGTGGAAATGTCCGATGACGAGCTGGCTGAGGTCCGCAATAAAAAAATAGGCTTTATTTTCCAGTCTTATAATCTTTTGCCCAGGACATCTGCTTTGAAAAATGTCATGCTGCCGATGGTTTATGCCGGCGTAGGAAAGGAAGAAAGACGGATTCGCGCGGAGAAATATCTGGAGATGGTCGGGCTTAAAGACAGGTTTTATCATACTTCAAACCAACTTTCCGGTGGGCAGCAGCAAAGGGTAGCCATCGCCCGGGGTCTGGCCATGAATCCTTCAATTCTTCTGGCTGATGAGCCGACGGGCAATATTGCCTCTGTCCAGGCGGCGGAAATCATGGACATTTTTCAGAAATTGAACGGTGAAGGTCACACCATCATCATGATTACCCATGAGGCTGATATTGCCGGATATGCCAAAAGGATTATTCACATCAAAGACGGCCGTATCGCGGCTGACGGCACTAATAACCGCCAAAGGAAAATTTAACATGGATTACCGGGAAATGTTCATTGAAAGTTTGTCAACTTTAACTCTTAATAAACTGCGGACAGGGTTGGCCATTTTAGGTATAGTCATCGGCATAGGCTCGGTCATTGCCCTGGTCTCATTGGGGCAGGCCAGTCAGAAGGCGGTGGAGTCGCAAATCCAGTCGCTAGGCTCCAATTTACTGACGGTGATGCCCGGTTCCTCGCAAGAGGGTGGGGTCAGGGGAGCGGCCGGGGCCAGAACCACTTTGACGTATGATGATGCCAAAGCCATTGAAACGTCAGACGCCATAACCACCGTCAAAAGCGTTTCTCCCGAATATTCGGGACGGGCCCAGGCAGTGGCCGGCCGCAATAATATCAACACTTCGGTGATGGGTGTTACTCCGCTTTATGCAAAGGTTCGTAAAATAGATATCTCTTCCGGAAATTTCATCAACGACAGAGATGTAACCGCCGTATCCAAGGTGGCGGTTTTAGGCCCGACGACAGCCGCGGATTTATTCGGTGAAGATGTAAATCCTGTCGGCCGGACTGTCAGAATAAACAGCCAGACGTTAAGCGTGATCGGTGTGACAGTTTCCAAAGGCGGATCAGGATTTCAAAACCAGGACGATATCATTTATGTTCCTTTAACCACCGTCCAGAAACAACTCTTCGGAGTCAATTACTTATCGACCATTTCGCTTGAAGCGGAAAGCGAAGAAGTCATGACCGAAGCCCAGAACCAGGTAGGATACCTTCTTTTACAGCGTCATAAGCTGGATGACCCGCTGGAAGCCGATTTTTCCATATTTTCCCAGCAGGATATTCTGGACACGGCTTCCCAGGTGACCGGAACCTTTACGACGCTTTTATCCGGCGTGGCAGCCATTTCCCTGTTGGTCGGCGGCATCGGCATCATGAATGTCATGCTGGTGACGGTTACGGAACGGACCAGGGAGATCGGCCTGCGTAAAGCCCTGGGCGCCAAGAAAAAAGTGGTCATTACCCAGTTCCTGACGGAAAGCGTCATTCTGACTTTTACAGGTGGGCTATTCGGCATTATATTGGGGATTTTCGTATCCTACCTTTTTAGCGCGTTTATGTCATTTGCCTTTGTCGTTTCGCCAAAATCAATTTTACTGGCTTTTGCCGTTTCGGCCGCCATCGGTATTGTCTTTGGCTTATACCCCGCGCGCAAAGCAGCCAATCTTGAGCCCATCGAAGCATTAAGATATGAATAGGAGGTGATTCAGTGAAAAAAAATCAAATAATGATCATGATTGCAGTAGCCGTTGCAGCCGCTGCAGCCGGTTTTATCGGCGGTAGAACTTTCGATAACCGTGCCAGATCCAATTTCGTAAGCGGATTCGGCAACCGGACAGCCCCACCGGGTATTTTCCGCCAGAATTCACAGACCGGACTTAGGCCTGTAAACGGAGAAATTATTAAAGGCGATAACGAGAGCATAACGGTTAAATTAGCCGACGGCAGTTCCAAAATCATCATTCTTTCGGAAAAGACTGCCATAAACAAGTCTGCTGAAGCTGAAAAGTCAGATTTGAAAACAGGGGAATCGGTGACTGTATTTGGCATCAGCAATACCGACGGATCGGTCACCGCCCAGAATATCTCAATCGGGTCCGGTATGTTCAGGGAAATGATACGGGGTAATGCTACCCCGACGCCTTAAGGATTATTACCTTATTTTCATATTTCTGTTTTATTCTTGAAAAATGACCGCTAAAATAGTCTTGGGATTTTTGTTTCTTTCATTGGCCGGGGCTCTTTTATATTACAGGGGGATGACCGGCACAGGCAGAATTTCTGAGGAGCCGGGTTTAAGCGCAACCGTCAGTCCTTCTCCCTTGGAAGAAATTAATGACGGCAATGAGTCCGTGCGGGTTGTGGCAGGAAATCTTGATACGCCCTGGGCCATTGCCTTTTTGCCGGATTCGGGCATTTTGGTGACGGAAAGACCCGGTCGCGTGCGGTTGGTAAATTCCGAAGGTGTTTTGGAAAATGAGCCTGTTGCCGTCCTTGAAAGCGTTAAAGAGATAGGTGAAGGCGGTCTGCTGGGGCTTGCCCTGCATCCGGAGTTTTCGGAAAATAACTATGTCTATTTCTATTACACCTATGAGGGATCCGGCAACAATACATTCAACCGGGTAGTCAGGATGCACTTCCGGGACGGCAAACTTACGGATGAGGAAATTATCGTTGACGGGATACCCGGCGCTTCCAATCATAACGGCGGCCGCATCAAATTCGGTCCCGACGGGAATTTATATATAGGGACAGGCGACGCCCAGGAACCCTCCGGGGCGCAGGATACCTCCGTTTATGCCGGTAAAATTTTAAGAGTCACCCCCGAAGGGAAACCTACGGCCGGCAACCCTTTTAACAATCATGTTTATTCATACGGCCACCGCAATGTGCAGGGTTTAAGCTGGGATTCAAATGGGCAGCTATGGGCAACTGAGCATGGCCGTTCGGGGATATCTTCAGGTTTGGATGAAGTGAATCTGATTATTGCCGGAAAGAATTACGGCTGGCCGGAAATTCAGGGTGATGAGAGCAGACAGGGAATGTATGCACCTGTCAGGCATTCCGGAGTCTCAAACACCTGGGCTCCTGCCGGAGCCGCTTTTATCAATGATTCCCTGTATTTCGGCGGGTTGCGCGGCCAGACCCTTTATGAAGCAGTTACAGCTGAAAACAGGATTGTCGAATTCAAGGAGCATTTCCGGGGCAGGTATGGCCGCATCAGGGAGGTTATTAAGGGACCGGACAGCAATTTGTATATTACTACCTCAAATCAGGATGGACGGGGAAATCCGGAAGGAGACGATGACCGGATTATCCTGATAAACCCCTCTTTACTTTAAGCATTTTTTCAGGTTAATTTTTTAAACTGGAGAAGTTATAAAGAAGGGAGGTGAGAGAAAATCAAAAAAACTTTAATTGTGACTGCCCTTTTAACGGTTTTGATCGCAGCCGGACTGGCAAAAACAGTTTCTGTTTCCGCTCAGGATGAAACGACTCCGTTTCAGTCCCTGATTACGCGAATTGCGGATAAATTCAATTTGAAAACCGAAGACGTCCAGTCGGTCTTTGAAGAACACCGGCAGGAACGCCGGACAGAAATGAAAGCCAGGTTTGAAGACAGGCTGGATGCTCTGGTCGGGGAAGGTAAACTGACTGAAGCACAAAAGAAGCTGATTATGGATAAAAAAGAAGAACTGTTCAACAACAGCCAGACAGAGAGGCAGGCACACAGGGATGAGATGCAGAAATGGGCACAGGATAACGGAATCGACCTCGACCTCTTTTCCGGAGGATTTGGAGGAAAATTCGGTATGAGGGGAGGCTGGCGGGCTAAATAATTGAGGGCAGCCTTTTCACTGTCTGACAGTCCCGTTCTTTTAGAGCGGGATTGTCAGTGGGAAAAATAACTCTTTTAATCCGTTTAATCATCTTTCCTGAATTCCTTTCAGGGAACATACTGTCTTAGCCGGACAGTACCTGGCTTTTTTTATGACGGAAATGATACCTCGAGGTTTAAGGAACTTTCAAAAGGATGAAGCCCGGGAAAAATTAGAGTCACTCTCCGACGACTTCGGGGATTTGATTGACCGCGGCAGCAACAATATGACTGCTGCCCAAGTTGCCAATAATCTGAAAACTCACATCAGTGGTACTTTGGATTTTATCGATGCCCATGCTGCTGAAGATGAAGCAGTCAAAGCCCAACTGTTAAAGACAGGCTACGATCAGGCCGGCAAATTCGCCGAATTTCTGTCCGAAGGCATGCTGAAAGACAATCCTAACCTCTAAGTTATTTTATTTTAAATTAATTATCTATTATATAAATTCAACTTACCTTCTTTCTGTATATTAAACGTTGTATAAATATTAATAATTCGGAAGGAGGTGATTATTGATGGATGAAACAAATGGAATAGTTATTACAAAAATTATTGATGCTCCGAGGGAAATGGTGTGGAAAGCCTGGACTGATCCTGAAACGGCCAAAAAGTGGTGGGGGCCAAAGGATTTTACGGCTCCAAGCATTAAAATAGACCTTCGGGAAGGCGGAAAATATATTTTTGCCATGCGCGGACCGAAAGGATCGGAGTGGGATAAGGACATGTACAGCGCGGGTGTCTATAAGGAAATAGTTCCTCATGAAAAATTGGTGGTAACAGACTATTTTTCGGATGAGTTCGGCAATAAACAGGACCCGGCTAATTTCGGACAGGACCCGGATTTTCCGGAAGAATCAACCGTAACTGTTTTATTTCAGGAATTGGGCAAGGATAATACAAAGCTCTCTATTACCTATCAGAAACCGCAATCCGAAGAGCAATTCAGGGCTATGGAAAAAAGCGGTATGATAGACGGTTGGAATTCCAGTCTGGACAAGTTGGCGGGGGCGCTGAAAAGTTAAAAAAAGTTTAATTCCCAAGGGGATTTAAATGCAAAAAATTACACCTTTTTTATGGTTTGACAGAGAAGCTGAGGAAGCCGCTAAGTTTTACACTTCCGCTTTCAAAAATTCAAAATTGGGCAAAATTGCATATTACGGAAAAGAAGGGTACGAAGTGCATAAAATGACCGCAGGGACGGTAATGACAGCGGAATTTACAATTGAAGGAATGAAGTTCGCCGCCTTAAACGGCGGACCGATTTTCAAATTCAATCCGTCCCTATCGTTTCATGTAGCGGCGAAATCAGTGGATGAAGTGGATAAATTATGGAAAATTCTCTCGGAAGGCGGCTCTGTGCTTATGGAGTTGGGCTCATACCCCTTCAGCCGGCGTTACGGATGGCTTCAGGACCGCTACGGACTTTCCTGGCAGATTTTTTATGTCGGAGAAAGGGAGATTATTCAAAAGATTACACCAGTCCTGATGTTTGTAGGCAAGGTTAGCGGCAAAGCGGAAGAAGCGGTCACATTCTACACTACGGTATTTCACCGGGCAAAAGTTGCCAGTATCCAGCGATACGGCAAAGGTGAGCTGCCGGATGAGGAAGGCACGGTCAAATACGCTTCTTTAGTACTGGAAAATATGCAGTTTGGAGCCATGGATAGCGCGCATGGCCATAAGTTTTCCTTTAACGAAGCCGTTTCCTTTCTTGTCGAGTGCGAAAACCAGAAAGAAGTTGATTATTTTTGGGACAAGCTTTCGGCCAGTCCGGAAGACGAACAGTGCGGCTGGTTGAAGGATAAGTACGGCTTGTCCTGGCAGATTGTTCCGAAACAGCTCGATGAATTTATGGGTGACCCGGATCCTGTGAAAGCAGGCCGGGTAATGGAGGTCATGCTGAAAATGAAGAAGATCAGTATCGGCGAGCTGGAAAAGGCATACAGAGCCGGATAGGCAAAGGAGAATTATGCTACAATCTTCACATGAATCTGTCAGTGGGGATTGTCGGGTTGCCGAATGTGGGCAAGTCGACACTGTTTAACGCGCTTCTCAAAAGACAAATTGCCGAGGCGGCCAATTACCCTTTTTGCACCATTGAACCCAATGTGGGTGTGGTTGAAGTACCTGATGACCGCCTGTCGGTACTGGCCAAAATTGTGCAAACTGAAAAAATTATTCCGGCGATTGTAGAATTTTATGATATTGCAGGATTAGTCAAGGACGCAGCCAAAGGAGCAGGCCTGGGCAACAAATTCCTGGCCCATATTCGTGAAGTCAACGCGATAATCCATGTAGTCAGATTATTTGAAGACCCCAATGTGGTACATGTTACCGACAAAGTTGATCCGGCAGAAGATATCGAAACCGTCAGGACGGAATTGGCCCTTGCCGACCTGGCTACTTTGGAAAAACAGCCGGAACCGAGGATGAATGCAACCCGGGAACAGCGTGCAGCCTGGTTAGTGATTGATAAGGCAAAAAAATTAATCAATCAGGGAAAATACGGGTTGGCCGTGGAATTGACAACGGAAGAGCAGGATGACCTCCGTCACCTCAACCTGCTTTCCGTAAAACCGGTTCTTTATTTATTTAATATATCCGAAAAACAACTGGAAAAAACAGCGGAAACCGAAAAAGTAATAAAAGACACCTTAAACAAGTTGAAAATTGATGCTCCATACCTTTATTTCTGCGCCAAACTTGAAAATGAAGTACTTGCGCTGTCTGGCGAAGAACAGAGAGAATATTTAAGGCAATACGGTTTGGGAGAGATAGGTTTGAACCGCTTGATCAAATCAGCCTACGGACTTTTGGGACTGATTTCATTTTTAACCGCCGGAGAAAAAGAAGTCCGCGCCTGGACTATCCTCAATAATACTCAGGCTGTTGATGCTGCCGGGGTTATCCATACCGACTTTTCCAAGAATTTCATTAAAGCCGATATAATTCCCTATGACGAATTTGTCGAATCGGGAGGCTGGGCAAGCGCCCGGGTTAAAGGCCTGGTCGAATCGGTCGGCCGGGAATATCTGATGAAAGACGGCTTAGTAGTGGAATTTAAAATCGGAACGTGATATAAAATAGATAAATTATTTGGGGTGGTCCGAAGAACATCGGATCTGAGATTAAACCCATTGAACCTGATCCGGATAATGCCGGCGAAGGGAAAACCTGTATCCGAGTTTCCCTTCAGGGAAACTTTTTTTATGCCGAAAGCAACTGTCTCCATCCAAATTTTACCTAAAAGCGAAAAGGATGAAAAAAATCTGAAAATTATTGATGAAGTCATAGATTATATAAAAAGCCGGAGGGTATCATATGAAGTCGGCCCAATGGAAACAACTATGGAAGGGGATTTGGACCTGCTTTTGGACATTGTCAGGGAAATCCAGTATCTGGCGGCAGACATGGGCGCCGGCCAGCTTTTTTCTTATATCAAGATTATCTATAACCCAAAAGGTGTCATGTCCATCAGGGAAAAAGTCACTAAACACCGGAAGCATGTATAAGCATTTTATCCCGGGACTGTTTTTTTGCTTTCTTCTCATCATATGGGAATTGCTGGTAAAACTTTTCCGGATAGAAGCCTGGTTGTTGCCTCCTCCTTCGGCGATTTTATTCAGTTTTTGGGAGTCCGGAAGCCTGTTGTGGCTGCACACAGACAGGACTCTTATCGAGACTGTGGCCGGTTTGGGAGCGGGAGCAGTCTCGGGTTTTATTCTGGCGGTTGCCATGGATTTTTCCCCATTTTTTAAAAAACTGCTCTATCCGTTTCTATTACTTACCCAAACAGTACCTTTTATCACCCTGGCACCTCTTTTAGTCATCTGGTTCGGCTTCGGCATAACAGCCAAAATTATTCTGATTGCAGTTGTCTGTTTCTTTCCGGTTGCTTTAAATATGAAAGAAGGTTTGGAATCCACCGATAAAAATCTTCAAAAACTGGTCAGATCCCTAGGAGGTGATTCCCGGAAAATATTCAGTTTGGTCAAACTGCCTTCAAGCCTTCCTTATTTTTTTTCAGGATTAAGGATCGCCGCGGCTTATGCTGTTTTATCGGCTGTAATCAGCGAATGGATAGGCAGCGACCGGGGATTGGGAATTCTCCTGATCCGTTCATCAAAGTCCTTTCAGACAGACAGGGTTTTTGCGGTTATCATCTTTATCGCTTTTATCACTTTAAGTTTAGTCAGGTCAATTGATCTGCTGGGTAAAAAAATAATTCCCTGGCATTATAAATATTATAAGGACGGAGTTAAAATATGAAAAAAAGAATATTAGCAGCTTTTCTGTCAGTATTAATTATTGTCTCTTTGATTGCCGTTTCCCGAAAGTATTTCAGAAAAACTCAAAATAAGACACCCGAGAAAATTACGGTTCTATTGGACTGGTTTCCCAATACCAACCATACCGGACTGTATGTAGCCAAAGAAAACAAATATTTTTCTGACAGCGGTTTGGAAGTAGAGATTATCCAGCCTTCGGAAGGCGAAAATATCCAGGTGGTTGCTGCAGGAAAAGCCCAATTTGCCGTTTCAAGCCAGGAGGCGGTTACCATGGCCAGGGCTGAAGATATTCCGGTTGTTTCGATTGCGGCCGTCATTCAACACAACACCTCAGCCTTCGCTTCCTTAAAGGACAGCAATATCAGAACGGTCAGGGACTTTGAAGGCAAGAGATACGGCGGTTGGGGATCACCGGTTGAAGAGGCAGTTCTCAAAGCGGTTATGGGGGAAGCCGGTGCCGATTATTCCAAACTGGAAAACGTCACTATCGGCACGACTGATTTTTTTACGACAATAGGACGGGACAGTGACTTCCAATGGATTTTTTACGGCTGGGACGGCATCGCGGCCCAACAGCGGGGAATAGATATGAATTTAATCTACCTTAAAGACCTGTCCCCGGTCCTGGATTACTATACGCCGGTATTAATATCCAGTGAAAATTATATAAAAAATAAGAAGGATTTGGCTGAAAAATTTACCAGGGCGGTTGCCCGCGGATATCAGTACTCGATAGACCATCCGGACAGGGCAGCGGAAATTTTAATCAAAAATGCTCCGGAGCTTGACCGCGATTTAGTGAACGCCAGCCAGGAATGGTTAAGCAAAAGGTACCGGGCGGATACTGAAAATTGGGGCAGGCAGGATTTGTCAGTCTGGCAAAGATATGTCGATTGGCTATTTACAAACAAACTTATCAAAAAACAAATTGAAGCCGGGTCAGCATTCACTAATGAGCTTCTGCCATGACAAGCCCTGTATTAGAAGTCAAATCAGTCAACAAAACCTATGAAATTACTGAAAATAAGCGGTTAAAAGTCCTGGATGATGTTTCACTTGAGCTGAAATTAAATGAAATTGTTGCTGTGGTCGGTCCTTCCGCCTGCGGGAAGTCAACCCTGTTGGACTGTATTTCCGGTTTGAGCGTTGTTGATCAGGGGCAGATATTGCTGCACAAAAACCCGCTAAACGGCCGTACGGGAAAAGTCAGCTATATGATGCAGGATGATGTCATGCTGCCGTGGAAAAATCTGAAAGAAAATATCATGCTGCCCTATGAAGTTAACGGATCAACCATCCCGCCGGAAAAAACTGATTTTCTTATTAAATTATTCGGTTTGCGGAAATTTATGGGCTTTTATCCCGGAGAAGTGTCCGGAGGCACCAAGCAAAGAGCTTCACTTCTCAGGGCTTATGTTTCGGGACATGAGGTATTGCTTCTTGATGAGCCGTTCGGCAAACTTGATGCCATAACCAGGCACGGAATTCTGCACTGGTTTTTGACTATCTGGCAGAAAAAAAAGCTGAGCGTCCTTCTGGTTACCCACGATATCGATGAAGCGTTATACCTGTCCGACCGGATTTATGTCATGTCGGCAAGTCCCGGAAAAATCATTTCAGAAATTAAAGTGCCATTTAAAAGGCCGCGGACTGATGATTATATTGCAACCCCTCAATATTCGGGTTTAAAACTCAGGCTTCTTAATTTAATTGCCGGTTGATTTTTGCCTCCTGTTTATTATAGATGTAATAAAGTGAAGAGGCGGTTACTGCTGTTATCAATTATCATTTTTTCCTGGTTTTTGTATAAGGAGAGCCTGTCGTTCTTTTTTATCAGCGATGATTTTTATTTCCTCTCCTTAAACAGCTTTGAAGCGATTTTCAAAACTTTAATTGCCGACCAGCATTTTATTCCGGTATTTCTTTCATTCATATACGGGTTAAAGAGTATTTTCGGCCTCAATCCCTTTGTTTTTCATCTTTGTGCGGTGATAGTACATATGGTTAATATCCTTCTGGTTTACTCTTTGGGTAAATTGCTGCTTTTAAAAACAAAAAACGCCTTATTAGCAGCATTTATGTTTGCTTTTTTTTACACCCATTACGAAGCTGTCTATTGGATTTCGGGTACCAGTTTTTCGTTAATGGTTTTTTTCTATTTAACCGGCCTGATTCTGCTCCTTGAATATATGACAAGCAGAAGAATGCCCTATCTTTGGGCTTATATGATCTGTGCTTTGCTTGCTTTTTCAACGCATGAATATGCCCTGAGCATATTGATTTTTCCTTTTCTTTTGAAACAAAAGAGAGCAGTCAAATCCGGACTTGTTTTATCCCTGCTGGTTTTAGGTTCAATATTTATCCGTCGTTTTTTGGGCAATATGGTAACACCCCAGCAATTTCAACCGGTTAATTTTTTAAAGGGTATAATAATCAGCCATACGCAGTTACTGGTGCCTCTGCCGCAATTTTTGGAGAGGATTCCTGATTTGGGTGTATTAACGTTATTTTTTCTGCTTGTCTATTTTTTATTAAGACGGCCGGATCCCAAACAAATTTTATTGGTACTGTGGCTGGAGTCAACCGTTATTCTTTTTTCAGCAACAAGTCTGCCGCAGGCGAGATATTATTATCTGTCTTCCATACCGGCTATTTTTCTTATTATCAGCACTCTGGGCAATAAAAGCCGTATTGCCGTATTGGCGGTCATTATCAGCAATTTCTTATTTCTGAATCACCAAAAAAACTTATGGTCGGAAACCGGCATGATAACGAGAAAAATAGTAAGTCAGATCTCAGGGGAGCTAAGGAATCTGCCTGAGGGTAAAAAATTATACGCTGTGAATTTACCGGACAGCCTAAACGGTCCTCCCTGGCATGCTTTTCTTTTCCGCAACGGCCTTAAAGAGGCTGTAGAACTGATCGGTAAGACCGAATCAGAGCGATTGGAGTTGGGTGATCCGTTTGTTGAGGATGAGGCAAAAATCATAAAAGAAAATTCCCTAATCTTAAAATATGTTGATGGTTCGATGGTCCGTTATCCGCTATAATAATTTTTATGAAAAAATATCTTATTGTAACTGCCACAGACCGAAAAAACGGCGATTTCCTCATAAACCATTGGTTGCCTTCATTGAACAACAATGTCAGTTTGCGCGGGACGGATATTTTGATCCTCGACTACGGTCTCTCGGCGGAACAAGCCGCAAAACTTAAAAAGAAAAAAGTCATCCTTCTGTCTGGTAACAGGCATGGTAATCCCGTGGTCATGCGCTTTATCGACTCGGGCAAATTCCTTCTGAAAAACAAATATCAGCAGATTTTGAGCATTGATTCGGGAGACGTGCTTTTTCAGGGAGACATACTTCCGCTTCTTAAAACCGACCTGACAAAATTCCGCATAGTGAAACACGACATCAATCCCCTTTATTTTGAGTATTACATCAGCAAAAATTTTCCGAAAAATCTGAGGAAAAAGTTATGGACAGTTTTAAAGGATAAACCCTTATATAATGCCGGAGTTCTTTTGGCTCCGCGAAAGAAATACCTGTTGCTTTGCCGTCTCATGGAAAAAATGATTTCCAATAAAAATTTGTACGGATCAGACCAGGTAATCGTTAATTATCTGCTGCATCAAAACCCAGTAAAACTACTGGACAACCGCTATAATTTCATGCCCCATACCGACATGAAGGAGTTCTTCATCAAAAATGGCCAGTTCCGCAAGAATAATGGCGAACTGATCGAAATTTTCCATAATGCCGGAAAAACCGATTTTATGAGGCCTATTAAGAATTTCGGGGTCCTTACTGAAGGGATGAAGCTTGATCCGAAGAGCTTTTATCTTAAAAAAATATTCTATTCCACCGTCCGGGTTATGAAGTATTTTTCTGATTTATTACTGACTTTTAAACCCGGATTTGTTTTTCAGTTCAGACAACAATCTCCAAACGATCAGCAGTTGAGCAAACCGGGTTGAATTGTTCCGCAACAGGTATTCTTCCCCGTCATTATAAGTTGAAATGCCTGTCTGGTCCGAAATCTGCTTTTCCAAAGAACTTAATGTATCGTGTGAAAAAATACCGTCAAGATGGAAATTAACCACCTTTCTGCCCCAATATAGGCTGGGTACTGAGGAGAGTAAAAAAGGCGGACTGCTTATGTTAAAGGCGTCGCCGATATTCAGGGGCATCAGCAGGTTCGGCAGGAGACTTTCAGGCGGCCGGACCATCATTTCCACCTTATAGGTGTATTCCGGCAGCTCGTCAACCAGTTGGTAGCGGGCAAATTGTTTTAAAATACTGGGAAAGATTTTTATAACGATATCGGCATCGGTTTTCTGAAAATCAATCCAGCGCTTGTAAGCGGCTTCCCTGACGAGCATTTCCTGTTCCAGCCTGACCCCTTCATGTCCCCGGATTTCTTTGTCGCGTTTAAATTTCCACTGCCATTTTATCTCCCGGCAGGGATCGACATAGATGGTTAAGTCCAAAAAGGGCAAAATTTCCGGATATAACGCGTGCAGACCTTCCAAAACAATTACAGGCGAGGGGGAAAAAGCTACCGGTTTATCAAATTCACCCGTCTGGTGGTTATATACCGGTAACTCAATCGGCTGACCTTTTTTAAGCAGGCTTAAATCCGAGACAAGCCTGTCCAAATGGTTGGCTGCCGGGTCCAGGGGCAGTTTACCGCTGACGGCTCTTTTGGTGCGGGTTTCCTTGTGGTAGCCGTCCATTTCCATCATTTTGACCAGTTTTTCTCCAAGAAGGGTTCGGATTCCGGCGGCAAAAACAGTCTTGCCGCTGCCGCTGTCTCCGGCTACACCCACAAAAAAAGGCTGCCCGGCATTTTTCAACAAATCCTCAATCATCCTATCTTAACCATAATGTGTAATTACACATTATGTCAAACACGCGATTTTAAAAAATGGTTTATTATAATGACATGACCGAAATCGGATATAGTATCGATAAACTTCCCGAAAAAAATTATTCTGGAAAAGATAAGAGAGTAATTTTCACCATACCTGGTTTCAGCGCCGGTGTAGGATATATAGATTCGGAAGATTCAATCACCATGAAAAGGTTCAGGGATTTAATGAATAAAGCCGGAGACCATGAAGATGACGGGCTGGATGATGAATTCAGGACAGACGGCCAGCTTAAGGAAATGGCCGACGGTATTATTAAGAGAGTCCCTCCGGAGGAGATGTTGAGATTTGCTGTAACTTCAACTGATCAGGAAAAGGTAGGAGCAGAAGAAACCGGGGAACTATTGGGATATATCCGGTTTATGCCCGGTGAATCTGATACGATAGAACAACTTACGAAATACGATCCAATCTACGAAAATAAACCTTATGTTTATGACATCGCTTATAAAAGACTCAACGAAGCCCCTCAAGGGCAAAAGCTTGTTTCCGGAGCGTTAAGAGTTGCCTGTTTGCAGGTCAGACGAATGGTAGCCGAAGTTGAAAGATCAAAAAGAGTTATTGAAGTGGAAAAAAGAATGAGGGCGGGTTTACCTGAGATTAATATTCCAAAATACAGAGATACGGACACAATAGTTATCGCCTATGTTGATCAGGATAGAGAAGTTGCAGCCGAAGCATCGAGGAGAGTGCTAAGATCAGTCGGTTTTAGCCAAAAAGGCAACTGGATTAACGACGGAAAATATGAGGATGAAAGGTGGGTTCTGGATTGGGAAAAATTCGAAGAAAACAGGAATAAAAAATATGATCCATCCATTGACAACAAAAATGACCTTCAGAGAGCAGAGAAAATTTTGGCGAGACATCTTTTTAAAAAGAAACAGCTTCGGCAAAGTGGTAAAATGACACCCCCAGAGCCGGAGGCCGGTTAATTTATTACTGCTGTATTAATTCAAATAATGTAATATAAGTTTAGGTAACCAAATTGCATAAATACACATTCTTACTGCCCGTATTTTTTGTAATATTGTTTCTCCTCTTTGTTTCCCTTTCAGGTAATTCGTATGCGATATTAGGATCCGAACTACTGACGAAACCCTGGATACTGAAAGCCAACAACCTGTCACAGGAGCGTTACCAGCTTATTGATCCGAATGCATTGATCGGGAAAAAAATCCTTCGCTTAACCTACAATCTGAACGGCATTTGCCTGCTTTCGGGCGATGCTTCCGCTTTAATTTTTGACCAGCCGTTCGGAAGAACGTGGCGCTATGTTTCTTTGTCAAAATACGGCAAAAATTGCCTTTCCGGAGAACAAACAGTTGATATTCCGCTGTCCAACTTCAGCGGTTTGGATTTGGAAAAGCAGGTAGGTACCTTTCATATCCGGATCTGGCACTATAAACCGTATAATGTGGAAATAAAAAGCGCCATTCTCTACAACCCCGAAACGGACATTATCAGGGAAACAAGCAGTTTCGGCCAGCTGATGAATAACTTCCTACCACCTGCGACTCCCATACCTTCTGCGATATTAATTCTGCCAACCGTAACACCGACCGCAATTCCGACTGTGCCGCCTTCTCTGACACCGGCTCCCATCGTCATTTCTCCTTCGTCAACAGTTATCCCCAGCAAAACTTCGATAGTCAAAACTCCAACTCCCACACCTACACAGGTTGTGCCTACAGATATCCCGCCTACAGCAATACCTGCTGATACATCAAAAGCTTCCTGGAGCATCCAGAGCGTTTCTTCCATGAAGGAAACAAAAGACAGGATCTGCAACATACGGGATGACGGTTTTATTACCAATTGGATAAATACGGCTGCCGAACTAGGATCAAATTATGTGTCAATAGAAACTCCCTATGAAAATCCCGGCTGCGGAAACAGTCTTGCCTATACGGAAAAATGGGTCCGGGAAATTCGCGGTCGGCAGTTAAAAGTCTGGCACAGACACATGCCGCTTGCCTTTGAAGGAATATACGACACGGCCAAAAACAGTCAAAAGGATTATTTAAACGTCATTTTTAATTATATAAAAAATAATCCCCAATTTTTTGCCGAAGGAGATATTTTCTCTCCCATTCCCGAGCCTCAAAACGGCGGCATCAGGGGCGTCACCTATTGTTCGCAGGGAATTTGCCAGTTCCAGTCGGCAGCCCATTTTAACCACTGGCTGAGGGATGCCATGGATATTGCGGAAAGCGCTTTTAAAATCATAGGATTGGGCAATAAAATAAAAATCGGTTATTTCGGATTTGACGGATTTGTAGCCTGGGGCGACAATAACCCTGATTGGAACGGGATTCTGGAAGATGAAACCGTATTAAAAATGGGAAATATCACCATTGACCATTATCCGGAAATAGTAGGAGACAATATGGAAAATGACCTGAATGAGCTTGAGGCGCGTTATCCCAATATCCCGATAATAATCGGGGAGTGGGGTACAATAACGGGCGGGGATACCGAAACCCAAGTCAAATCTTCCATGCTGGCCGCTAAAAGGTTGAGTGTGGTCGGATTCAACTATTGGCACATGGGGGCAGGCGGCAACGAAGCTTTAATAACTGAAAAGATGGTAAAGAATAAGCAGTTTGACGACGTCGAAAGATTTTATAAGCATTCGGATAGGTTATGAAAAAGAAATTAATATATTCATTATTATTTTTATTTTCGACAGCTTCGGTGGTGCTTGCGGTGTACTTATCATTCAATAAACCCGAACCGGAAGTAAAATCGCTGCAAAGCATAAACCTCTTAACAAAACCAGTGTCAATTTACGGAAATAAGTCTCTGGCAACTTATGAAGAAACAATACCCGATATATCCCTGATTAATAAAAACGCGTTTCAGCTTACTCTTGATTTATACGGACTATGCCTTTTAAAGGGCGATGCGGGAAGTATTTCAATTGACCAAGGCACCACAAAATCAGGAATAATTATTGCGGATTATGTAAAAAATTGTCATGACGGTCTGCAAACGCTTACCTTGCCGTTTGCGGAGATTCCCGGTTTTGATTTTTCAAAGCCCATTAAGAAAATCTTCATTTCAGTTTGGTATCCGGCGGATTTCCGGATTGATATAAAGCAGATAATTGCCATCAGTCTGGATGAGGATGTGTTGGGGAGGCAGTTATATCCTTCTGTCCCGGAAGGGAAAAATACATTTGAGAATATACCTCTGAGGCCTTTCCCTTACGCCCGCCAAAGCATGGATTGAAATATTCCGTTGCAAATAAGTACCGCCAGAGGGATTCGAACCCTCGATTTTCAGGTTGAGAACCTGACGTCCTGGGCCTCTAGACGATGGCGGCATTAATTTCGTGCCTGATAACCCTCATATTATACCAAAGCTATAGGGTACTGAGCCAGGACATGGTATCCACTCCAGGGTCCTAAGTCTACTGATACCCGGTCAAGAATAATCGGTGGTACTATCCTCATTCTATCATCA
>Ga0075695_109_pt1 | contig 47646 bp, 50 predicted proteins | sample RifGroA2_FD_67696 | JGI IMG/M metagenome (GOLD analysis project Ga0075695, IMG submission 67696) | Microgenomates (Gottesmanbacteria) bacterium GW2011_GWA2_43_14 | reverse complement strand
CCCTGGGAAACCAGGTATTTCATGACCCACATCGGATCATTCCAATTTTCCCGGAATTCACCGAATACTTTATTGGCATACTGGATTTGTGACAGATCGACATTTTCATGTTTAGCTCCGTTATCGCCGTTTGGAGGAAAAGTGACCGGTTCGGATTGCCTGTTTTGGGCAATCATGGCATTGTCAATTAAGTATTTCCTTGACAATGTTTTGCTTTCATGGCTTATCTCCGGCAGGGGAAATGTTTCTACTGTCACCCGAGTACTTTCCGGGGTAGTTACCGTATCTCCAACAACCAGAGTAGCTAACGCCTTTGTCGCTTCAACACCGGAATCACTGGTATTTGTAGCGGAAAGATTATTACAGGCACTGCTAATCCAGACTGCCGATCCCAGAACAGTCAGGCCGATAACCAAAGACAGTGACTTCCTATTCTTACTTTCATCCCCCAACAATATAGTGGCAGCAACAGCCGGTCCGACGCTCTTTGTCAATTCCCAGGCATATTTTGCCGTATTCACATTAGCGATAAAATCTTTCAGATAGTTTGCGCTTTCCCAGGCATCCCGGCCGCCCTGAGTGAATTTGAGCCTGACCCGAAAACCGTGAGCCTGCGGATTGTCAATTCTCGTCCGCTCCGGTAACAGATCCTTATTTCTGGATATGAAACTTAGCTCTACATCTTGAGGAGTCCACTTTTCGTCTATCTGCATTCCCAGCTTTAGCGAATTGGGAATAATATCAAGTTCGGAAATTACTGCAAAGGCCGTAATAAAATCTAATCCTTTATCGGGAGCTACTTCAGGTAATCCCAAACTCTTCAATCTGGCTGCAGTTTCAGATACTTTGAATGCAAAAGGAGTCGTTCCAAATACCTTGCCAGCCTCACGGCGGCTTAATGGTTCACCCGGATGGTGAAGAGTTTCGATCTGAGTAATTCCTGCCATAACAAATTTTGGTAACTATATCACTAGCCTATAGTCTTTTCAAGACTGGGCTGATTGACCTGTTCTATTGATAGGTTGTGCTGGTTCTTCTTTTAATATCGGCGATAATCAGCAGTTTTTTGTCGTCATCAAGATCAAAAAGAATACTATAGTCTCCGACTTTTTTGCGGTACTCAGCTACCGGATAATTGGCGAGTTTGATTGTGCCCGAAGTTAAAGGATTTTGTTCCAATTTCAAAATCGCTTCTTTAATTTTTTTTTGGAATTCTTTGGGAATTTTTTTGAAGGATTTTACAGCTTGTTTAGTAAGATCAGCTGTATACATATTTTTAAAGTCCGAGTTTTTGGAATAATTTACGGGCTTTCAATCCTTTGCCGCTCCTGACAATCTCTACCTCCCCCTTGAGTGTCTTGATGTATTTCCTGTTGGAAAGTTCGTTTAAGGCTTCCTCAAGCTCCTCATTCAATTCTTTCATCTCCAGGTATTTATCCAACGACAATAACATGGCAGCCGGTTTACCGTTCTGGGTAACCACAATTTCCGTTTTCTTCTTCTGTAATTTACTGAGAAGATCAGATAAATTTTTCCTTAGTTCAAATGCACCGATAAAAGTCGATTGAATAAAATCCATGCTTTAGGAATACATTATAAAAACATTAAGATTATATAACAGTATTCAGCAGGCGTCAACCGGACCGGAGAACGGATTGATAGGTATTCATCAACCTCAAGTAGTGCTTTTCCGGATTGAAGTATTTGACCGCCGCTTCCCTGGCCTGTTTGCCCAGCTGCCGGACCATTTTTTTGTTTTGCCAGAGCCGGCTGATTTTATCAACCGCATCAGGCAAATTGCCCGGTTTGAAGAGAAGGCCGGTTCGTTCGTTTTCCACCAGTTCCGGAATGCCGCCTATGTCTGAAGCTGCCGCCGGTTTGCCGCCGGCTGCAGCTTCCAGGAGGGAGTTGGGGAAATTCTCATACCAGACTGACGGCAAAACGACAAAACGGCTGCCGGCAATCAGGGTTTTCAATTCCCGATCCTCCCTGAAATCAACCAGCTCGACATTTGAGAGCTTTTTCCGCCTGACGGCAGAGGACAGGGCGGCCAAGAGCGGCCCGCGTCCGGCAATTTTCAGCTTGATTTCAGGCAACCCTGACATGACTTCGAGAAGAAACAGCAGTCCTTTTTCCGGAGACAGGCGGCCGAAGTAGAGGATGTAGCCGCTATCCTCATAAACCGCTTTGTATTTCCGGTTGTCAACGAAATGGGGCAGATGGATGATTTTCTCCTGCGGCAGGCCGTATTCAACCAGCTTTTTTTTCATAAAGAGGCTGGGGGATATAAAAAAATTGACATTGTTTACATACCACCTGAATTTGGTTTGCAGATAAAGCTCGATCGCACAAGCCAGGCTGGCTGAATACGAGCCTTTAACGCAGCGGTGGAGGATCGCCCTGTGGTAATTTTGCGGTTTGGTAATTTCGCAAATTTTTCCGTCATGGAAAAGGCTGTAATTGGGAGCGATCAGATGGTAGTCTCCTAAAGTCTGGACAACCGGAATGCCTCTTTTTTTAAGTTCAAATAGAAGGGAAGGGGAGAGATGGTGATAGACGGACCTGATATGGGCTATCTCAGCCGGAAAGATGTCCAAAAGGTCTGAAATTTTGCGGCGCGCTTCCCGGGAATAGAACATCCTTGAAAGGACCGGCAAAGCGGCTGATAATGACGGCCTGTCAAAATCGATATAGCTGGCAAAATAGCGGGACCAATCCGAAGGCAGGTTTTTCCCGTCTTTCATGGCGAAAAAAGCCAACCGGTGCTTTTTTTCCGTCAATAGCCGGGACAGCTCAAAAAAATAACGGGAAACGCCTCCGTGGAGGTAAAAAAATTTGTTAACCAGGAGAATATTCATTTTTCTTTAGCCAATAATATCAAATTGGGGCGCAGGTTTCAGAAGAATTATTCGTAATTGCGAAGCGAGACGGTCGTCTGGTATTCCAAAAAAGCCTGCTTTTCAACTGCCTGGTCGCCGCCGCCGGCCTGGGATATGGTGAAATTGTACAAGACATACTTGGGAGCCAAAGGGGGAGTCGGGCAGATAACCCGGAAATTGCAGGCTTCAATCTTGACCCTGGTCGAAACCAGGGCTTGACTGACTGTCGGAACTGGAAATTCGCCGCTGACTGATGATAATTTCTCATTGCTGCAGTCAAAAGTGGTTGTCAGTCCGTCACGGTTCAGGATGGTTAATGATTCTGAATTGGCATTGCACAAGCTTTCATCCACGTTTTCGGCATTCCTGATCATCGAATCCATAACCTGGCCGGCATAATCGGCATTTTGCTTGACTTCCTTGAGAATTTCGCTCTTGCCCTGGGCTTTCAGCCCCAGGATGAATGCTTCTGAAGTGATCGTGCCTAAAATGGCAATCAGGGTAATGACGACCAGCATTTCAATGAAGGAATAGCCGCCGTTTTTTTTTATCAACAATTTCATTTATCTCCAGTCAGTAATACAGGATGAGAGCTCTGCCCTGGGTACCGGAGTAACCTGGGCACCTTCACCCCATTCGACTACCGCAGTCGCCATATAAGACTGCGGCTCAGGGATAACCGTCACCTCCGGCAACGGACAATCATAAGACGAAGCACCGACAATAGTCAGAGATTGACCAAAGGGACCGGTCGGCGTCACCGGAACGGGCGTCAGCATGTAATTGATAAAACAGGTTGTCTGGCAAATATCCAAAGCAGCGATACCGCCGGCATCCCTGACTACTCTGGCCCGTTCCAGCTGCTGCTTGGCAAGCTGGGTAGCCTGGCTTTTATGCCTGGAATAATCAGCATTCCTGATGGCATACAGTTCAACAATAACCACACCCGACAAAAATAGAATAATTAAAGTCAAAGCCACGATGACTTCAATCATGGTTTGCCCCAAGTCTTGTGATCTTTTCATCATGGACAGCTGGTTGCAATTCCTCCTGAGTCTGAAATATCGCCTGAGCGGCTGATATTAATTCCGTAGAAACGGCCCGGCAGGTCGTCTAAATACAGACAGATTACCGAGTCTTCATCAATGCCCGGAGGATCATCAGAAAAGCGAGTCACCCAGGGATTAGCGGAGATATTGACCTCCGGATCTATACCTAGTTTAGTTAACAAGTACTGGTTACCGTTACAGCTGCCGAAAAATTCACGGTTATTAAAATCAACCAGCCAACCTTCAAAAAAGACCTGCGAATCTACATCACAGTCACAAACCGAACAGTCGACTTCGCCGTTGTAAGCCCGGCTCTGGACATCCCTTAACATATTTTTCAGATTTTGGCCTGAAGTCGTCAGTTTCTGACGCCGGCTGACGGTGGCATAACCTGAGAATGAAATACCCAATAGTACCAGTATGATGCCGATGGTGACCACTATTTCTATAATGGTAAAACCTTCATTTTTGACAGTCGGCATTTTTTATGGATTAGTTACCTGGTAATTGCAGTTGGAAAGACAGGCAGACCAGCCACCGCAGAGATCATCAGCATTTCCGTTTTCCAGGTGGGCGCACAATTCATAAGTTAGGGGAGATGTTTTATTGTAACAGTAACGGTAATCGCTCTTGGGATCGACAGGATAATTATTGATATATTCCGGCGGGATGTCGGGCAGGCATTCTTCGCTCGAATCAGGATAGGATCCGTAGTCGGATTTAAATATCTCCAGGGCGCTTCTGATCTGTTCCAGATCCGTTTTACGCAAGGCGTCACGTCCTCCGCGGGAAACTGCCTGGAATCCGGTTACCCCCATGGTGGATAATAAGGCAATCAGGGCAACCGAAACCAATATTTCTATAATGGTAAAACCTTTTCTTTTCATGATATCTCCTATTGCAGGCTGCTGACGCAATATTGCGGCGAGCTTTCTGTTTCCATATCAGCACATAAATAAAATCTGTTCTGGTTGCAATTGTCATCTACCACATCCGGACAATAGTAAGGATCGTTGGTTTTGGGATCAAGTGGCAAGTTTGGCAGAATGTCGATCTGGCCGGAACCCGGATCACAGGCGACCGGATCGTAGGTATTACCGTTCGGCAGGGGATACTGGTTGCCGCAGACGGCATAATACTGCTCCAGGGCATTTTTCATATCCCTTAAATCCGCGCGGCGTTTGGCATCCCGGGCTTTTTTCTGGACAGTTGAGATGGAACTGACCCCGACAGCCATTAAAAGAGCAATAATGGATACCACCACCATTATTTCAATCAAGGTGAAAGCCTGCCGGTATTTTTTTTTAAGGCTCATAAACAGTAAAACTCTCCTTCCCCAAATCAGCGCATTCTGTTGTGCTTACCGGATCCTCATCAGGATCACTGGTGCTTTCCAAACAGCCGCTTAATGAATATTTCAGTCCATCCGACGGATCCCGGACATAGATATAAGGCATGTCAGCTGTAGTGCCCGGATCACAGGGCACTTTTCTCATATAGATATTGCCTGTACAATCCTCACTCTGCGACCAGCACTGGTTGCACAGGAATTCCAGAAAATTACCGTCAGGATAAGCAGGGGGTAACTGGTCTGTCTTATATAATTCCAGAGCCTTCTGAATTTGCAGAATGTCCGATTTGCGTTTAGTATCCCGGGCTTTTTGGCGGATATTGATGAAATTGGGGAAGACCATGACACTCACCAAAGCCACGATGGCAATAGCCACCAGAATCTCAATTAAAGTAAAAGCTGCATTATGTTTCGTCTTCACGGCAAATTGGTGCTTTTTATAAGATAGTTATATTCGACCCCGTCAGCCGGACAGGCTTCAAAGACTTCCAGCACATCCGGATCGCTGGAAATTTCCAGATTAGCATAGAGTCTGTAAAAATCAGCGCCTCCGTCATAACAATAATTCCTGTCGGGATAACCCGGATCAGTCGGGATTTTCGCCATATAGACGATACTGGCGTCATCAGGATGGGTCAGGGGATTGCCGAAATCAAGAGGAGGTGCCGGGTAACTGATATTGTCATTATAATAAAGCTCCAGACTCTTTGCGATAGCCGACAGATCCTGTTTCCGGCGGGCGTCTTTTCCCTTATAGATGGACTGGATTAAATTGCTCCAAAGTGCGGTCGACAGAATGCCTATTAAGGCAATAACGATCAGGATCTCAATCAGGGTAAAACCGGAATTCGTGCGTTTTAAGCGGTCGGGGGCAGGAATTTTGTTCATTGTTTTTGTCAGAAAAAAGCAGAGAAATAACCAAGTAATGTATCCCCGTAAAAAAAGGCCGCCAGGGTGGCAAAAACCAGAAAGGGTCCGAAAGCGATGGTGCTTTTCAGCTTCTTTTTACCCACTGATACCAGTATCAAAGAAAGCCCCGCTCCTGTCAAGAAAGCCAGGTAAAAAACCACCATGATACGCGGGAAGCCGCTGAACAGCCCTATAAAAAAGGCCAATTTGACGTCGCCGAATCCCATGCCCCGGCCGCGGGTGATAAGAAAAAGAAACAGAAAAAAAGCCAGGAATCCAGCGCCTGTCAAAAGATTGAGCGTCATATCCGGCCGCGCATAAAACCATTGAAAGACAAGCGTCAACAAAATCAACAGCAAAGTAAGTGAGTCAGGAATAATATGTTCCTTAAGATCGATAAAAAAGATAACCAAAAGTATGCCGGCTACAGACTGAAAATAAAACAACCTGAGATAATCACTGACACTTATGAAAGGATATAAATGGAAATACACCAAAAGAAAAAGCAGGCCTGTCAGAATTTCCATTAACGGATATTTCCATGATAAAGGTTGTCGGCAGTATCGGCAGCGGCCTTTCAAAAAGACAAAAGAGATAACGGGTATCAAATCGGAAACAGAAAGGGTCCTGCCGCAGCGGTCGCAATGGGATCGCTTGAAAATGACGTCCTCGTTTTCCGGCAGCCGGTCAATTAAAAGGTTAAAAAAAGAGCCGCAGACAAGGCCGATGCTAAAAACAGCAGGTATTATCATTTAAAGATAATATTTGGGGATCTATATTATTTTATGCAAATATAGCAGGTGTCTGAACCTAATCCATTCGCGATACATGTAAGTCCATCTGCACCGGCGCTGTCATAGATTGCGGCCGGATCATTGGCGAATGATTTCGATTCGGGCAGGTAACAGACATTCAGATCGTAAACGCCGGCGGTATCAGTTGAGGTTACATAAAGCTTGCCTAAATTGCTGCCTGCCGCCGTAATAAAATTGCTTTTGAGTTCGCCGCTGTTCACCAGGGCTGTAATATAGCCGGTCGTTCCGTCAGTCATCGAAGTATCGTTAGCCAAAGTAGCAGGAACATCAGCAGTCCAGGGAAAAGAGCCTTTGGTTGCCTGGTAGGCGATAAAAGCCCGGTAGAGGTCGGAAGCCATCGTCCTTCTGGCTGAATCAGCACCTTTCCGGATCTGCTGGAAAGGATCAAGTGTGGCCAAAAGTCCGATAGTCAGTGCTCCAAGCAGGGCGACCACGATTAATATTTCTATCAGGGTAAAACCGGGATTTGAACTTTTTTGTTTCATAATACTATGTTATGCATAAGCCAAAATATTTGTCAACTAGAACTTGCTGGTCAGGGAATAAATGGGCAATAGTACCGCCAGGACCAAAAAACCGACGCCTATTCCGAGTAAAACCATGACAATCGGTTCGATCATAGTAGTTAAAGTCTTGACGGCTGAATCGGCTTCTGTTTCAAAATAAACCGACAGTTTATTTAAAGAATCGTCAAGCTGGCCGGTATGTTCGCCCACAGCTACCATCTGGCCCAGAATGGTCGGCATGATCTTGTTTTCCATCAGCGGGTCGGAGAGGGGAAATCCCTTTTCCACCTTTCGGGCAGCTTCCACAAAAGCTTCGCGGTAGAGTACGTTATTGGTGGTATGCTGGGCTATTTCCAAAGAAGTCAGAATCGGCACACCGCCCTCGATCAACAAAGCCAGGGTTTTTGTTATTTCTACCAGGGTAGACTGTTTTATCAATGGGCCAAAAACAGGGATATTCAATATCAATGTAGACAGGACAAACTGGCCGTATTTCGATTTTCTGATATTCATAAAAACGACAAAAATCAAAACAATTGAGATAACAATCACATACCAGGAATTAACCAGTATGTTGGAAAGGGTAATCATAATCTGTGTCGGTAACGGTAAATCGATTTCAAATTCCTGATAAAGGGAAGTCAGTCTCGGCACAACCACTGTCATGACTATAAAAGAGACCACACCCATTCCTGAAATAACAATGATCGGATAGACCAAGGCTCCTCTTATTTTATTGCGGAAATCGCGGCTTTTTTCCAGATTCTCCGCCAGCCGGCTGAGAATTGTGTCCAGCTTTCCCGAAGCTTCCCCCGCCTGAACCAGAGACAGATAGACCGGGGGAAAGACTTTGGGGTATTTGGCCAGGACGGAAGCAAAAGACTTGCCTGATTTGACTTCTTCCTCAATTTTCCTTAACAGAAGAATCAGCTTGGGTTTCTTAATCTGCGCTATCAGGATCAACAGAGCTTCATCCAGAGTCAAACCGGCGGTGATCATGGTTGAAAGCTGCCTGGTAAAATGCACCAGATCCTGAAAGGCAATGCCTGTACCCGCGCCCTTTTGGAACAATCCCGGGGTCTGCTCTTTTAAACTGATGATGAAAAAACCGCGTTCATGTAATAAACTCTGCGCCTGTTTCAGACTGTTGGCTTCAACAATACCTTCGGCAGTTTTACTCTGACTGTCCTTGGCTTTATAGGTAAATCTGGGCATAAGTTAACGCACTAACTGTAAATATGTTGACGGCCTTAAAGCGTATTGCATCGCCACATCATGGGCTATCAGATTTTGCTCCACCCTTTGCCTCAGATGTTCTTCAAAAAGCATCATACCGCTCTCAGCCGAAGTCTGGATAATATTGTCGATCATATGGGTATTGCCTTCACGGATAGTATTGCGTACTGAGTCGGATCCCAGAAGGATCTCGCAGATCGGCAACCGGCCACCTGCTACCGTCGGCACCAGTCTTTGGGAAACAACCCCGCGCAAAACCAATGACAGCTGCATTCTGATTTGGCTCTGCTGGGCAGAGGGAAATATATCAATGATGCGGTCGACTGTTTGTGAGGCAGAGTTGGTATGCAGGGTTGAAAAAACCAGGTGCCCGGTTTCAGCGATGGTCAGAACTGAAGATATGGTTTCGTAATCCCGCATTTCCCCGATAAAAACCACATCAGGATCTTCTCTGACAACATATTTCAAAGCGTTTCTCCACGAATGGGTATCCTGGTACATCTCCCTTTGCGAGACCACTGATTTGCATTTGGCGAATTCGTACTCGATCGGGTCTTCGATGGAAACTATATGAGCCATGCGGTTTTCATTTATATTCTGAATAATTGAAGCAATGGTGGTAGATTTGCCCTGGCCGGAAGGGCCGGTCAAAAGCACCAGACCTTCCCGTAAAGTGGCAAAATTCCCCAGAATCTGGGGCAAATTCAATTCAGCCAGGGTTTTAATGCTCGAAGGAATGACCCGGAATGATGCGGCTAAAGTATTTTTCTGGTAATAGGTATTGACGCGGAAGCGGAATTTTTGGCCGTTGGTAAGCGTAAAAACCGTGGAAAAATCCAATTCCCTGTTGGTAACCAGCAATTCCTTTTGGGCCGGGGAAAGACAGTCAAAAATCAACTTTTCCAGTTCCTCACTGTTTAAATCATTTAAGGCCGGCAATGGTTTCAGTTCACCGTTTATGCGCAGTGAAGGAGGGAAATTCATCACCAGATGCAAATCGGAGGCATTACGGGTAATGGCTATGGTTAAAAGTTCCGTAATATTCATATAATTACTTTATTCCTGCGCTACTCTGAATATTTCCTCCAGCGTGGTTGTGCCTTGTAAGACTTTCAAATAGCCGTCCTGCTTTAATGTGATCATACCCTCGGAAACTGACTGTTTCTCGATGGTTTCAGCTGTTGCCCGTTCCATGATAAGCCTGGCTATGGCAGGGGATACGATTAAAGTTTCGAAAATACCGACCCTGCCCAGATAACCGGTATGATTACATTTCTCACAGCCGCGTCCTTTAAATAATTTCAACTCACCCGAAGGAATTAAATTTCCCAAAACTGTCCTCATATCATTTTCCGCCTGAGGGTCGGGTGAAAACTCAATTTTACATGAGTTGCAGATTCTTCTAACGATTCTTTGCGCTTCGACAGCATTCAGGACAGAAACTATTAAAAAAGGTTCTGCACCCAAATCCAATAACCTGGGAATGGTCGTAGCGGCATTATTGGTGTGCAGGGTGGAAAAAACCAGGTGTCCTGTCAGGGCAGCCTGGACAGCCAGCTGTGTCGTTTCTGTGTCGCGGATCTCGCCAACCAATATAATATTTGGGTCCTGACGCAGAAATGAACGCATGCCGGAGGCAAAAGTCAGGCCGGCCTGGGGATTTACCTGGACTTGGTTTAACCCGACAATTTCATACTCAACAGGATCCTCAAGGGTAATGATATTGACATTGGCTGAGTTTAAGCGGGTCAGGATGGAATATAAAGTCGTTGTTTTGCCGGAGCCGGTCGGCCCGGTCACCAGCACAATTCCATGAGGTTTGCTCACGGCTGCCTGCAGATTTTTCAAGGGGACGCCTGTCAATCCTAAGTCCTGGAGAGAGGGGATGCCGCCGGTTTTCCGCAAAAGCCTCATGGTGACTTTTTCCCCGAATATGGTAGGCAAGGTAGATACTCTCAAATCAACCTCTTCATCTCCCATTTTGAAATTGAAGCGGCCGTCCTGGGGCAGCCTCTTTTCATCAATTTTCATATTGGCTAATATTTTGATGCGCGACAAAACCGCCTCATGGACTGTCCTGGGCAAGGCTAATTTCTCATGAAGCACGCCGTCGATGCGGTATCTTATGCGTGTCCTGGTTTCCTGAGGTTCGATATGAATATCCGAAGCCCTGTTTTTAACGGAATATTCCAGGACAGTCGATACTATTTTGGCAATGGGAGCTTCCTTGATTATCTGGTTAATATTTTCTGCTTTAACCGTCCTGACGCCTCCAGAGATTGTTTCTTTTAAGGCTTCGGTTACATCAAATGCCAATCCCTGAGAATACTGTTCATTTATCTTGGATAAAATTTCCTGCTCGTTGGCCAAACAGGGATTGATCGCTTTGCCGCTTTTTTGTTCCAAAAACTCAATCAGCGGCAAATTCAACGGATCGGTCATGGCTACAGACAGCTTGCCGCTGTTTTTATCGATTTCCAAAGGAATAAGTTTATAGCGGCGGGCGACCGGTTCAGGCAGCAAAGAGAGAATATCTTGTGAAATACCACGGCCTAAAAGGGAAACAAAAGGAACATTCATCGCCTTAGCTTTAGCCTTCAGCAATTTTTCCTCGTCAACAACATGTCTCTTAAGAAGGATATCGACAACCGGAGTATCGGAGTTTATCGCGGCAAGCTTGATTTCCTCGGCCGCCTCAACAGTCAGCTCACCCTGATCGGTTAGTATTTGCAGAAGTTTCTGGCCAAAATCCATAGACAAGTAGCCCTCCTTTTATTAAGGAGAGATATTTTTATTATCATTTTATTGTCTTATAATTGTCAATGAAATAAAGCCGTATGCAGACCTTTCTGATTTTAGGTAAAGACAACAACTTTCGCCAGGCTAAAATTGCAGAGTTGATGAAAGAATACGATATCTCAGAATTCGATTTATATCAGCTGACTTCTGATTCTTCAATCGGTATTGCTCAGGTACGCCAGGCGGTATTTGCCAGTGCCAAAAAACCTTTAGCAGGACTTAAGAAAATGCTGGTTGTCCATAGTATTGATACTGCTACTTCGGAAGCTCAAAATGCCCTTTTAAAAATTCTGGAAGAGCCAACGCAAACTACTGTTATTGTGATGACTGCTTCTTCCGACAACCAAATCCTGCCAACCGTTTTATCCAGAAGCCAAATTCTGCGTGCGTCTCAGACGGATATAAACGAAACGGAAAGCCTGCCGGTGGGCACTCTTGAGGAAATTTTTGCAGCCAGTCCCGGCCGTAGGCTGCTGTTGTCGGAAAATTTGGCAAAAACCCGCGAAGAAGCTGTCGTTTTTGTAGATAAGTTGGCTGCTTCCTTGGAAAAAAGACTACTTCAATACAAAAAAGATTTTTCCCAAACTGCTGAGGCGCTCAGACGCACAGTCCAGGCTAAAAAATTTATTTCAGGAAACGTAAACCACAAATTAGTCATCGATATCCTTCTTTTAGGTTTCCCGAGATCCTAACTATCCCGGATCGTCCTAGCTATACCGATCCTGGATCGGTACAGATTTGACAATCCTGGAATATTTAGAATATTCTAGTTTTATGCCACGCCGAAATTTAATTTTTGCAAATGGAGAGTACTACCATATATTTAATAGAAGTGCTTTTAGACAACCTATACTAACAAAAAAAAGAGACACCTCAATTTTCCATCAAATAGTCCAGTATTATCTTCAAAGTGAACCTCCGACTAAATTTTCATATTTCAATAGGAATAGAGATAAATACAAGAAATTAGATTATAGACAAAAAATCGTCACCGTTATTGCTTATTGTTATATGCCAAATCATTTTCATTTTATATTACGGCAGGAAGCAGAAAACGGAGTACAAAAATATATGCAAAAAATTCAAAATAGCTATTCACATTATTATAAATTAAAGTATCAAACTAATGGTCCACTTTTTGAATCACCGTTTAAAGCAGTACATATTGAATCAAACGATCAACTGATACATTTAAGCAGATATATCCATCTAAATCCGGTTACTTCATTCCTTGTGGAAAAACCTGAAGAATTTCAGTATTCTTCGTATCTTCAATATTTTGAAAACCTTCCGTTAATGATTGATCCTGATATTGTCATCAATCAGTTCAAATCCAAACATGAATATAAAAAATTTGTAAATGACAATAAAGAATATCAGAGAGAATTGAATAAGATTAAACATCTCATTTTCAAATAATCCCGGATCGTCCTAGCTATTCCGATCCTGGATCGGTAATGTGGTGGTGGATTGATTTGTTCCAATGCATTTCTTATAATTCATACATGGTAGCCCAAAAAACCAAAGACTCTCCAAAACCTGCCAAAACCGATAAATATACAGGCGAACAGATAGTAGTCCTGGAGGGACTGGAGCCCGTACGCAAACGGCCGGCCATGTATATCGGCTCGACCTCCCTGACAGGTGTCCACCACTGCATCACTGAAATTATCGACAATTCCGTTGACGAAGCCCTGGCCGGTTTTGCCAAAAATGTCTGGATTATCATCCATAAAGACAATTCCGTAACAGTAACCGATGACGGACGCGGCATTCCTGTTGATAAAGTACCTAAATATAATGTATCGGCTTTGGAAATTGTCATGACCAAACTCCATGCCGGCGGCAAATTCGACTCCCGTTCTTACAAAGTTTCCGGGGGACTGCACGGCGTCGGCGCCTCTGTCGTCAATGCCCTGTCCGAATGGTTAAAAGTGACAGTTGTCCGGGACGGCAAATATTTCCAACAGCAGTATAAAAGAGGCAACCCCACAACTCCCGTTGAGAAAAGCGGACCGCCGGAAATTCTTAAACTGCCTGATTTACCCCGAAAATTCAAACCCAAAATCACTTCAGGTACAGTCACCAGTTTTTACCTTGACCAGCAGATATTCAAAGAAAGCATCGTCTCTGAATATGACACCATCAGAAAGCAAATCAAAGAAAGGGCATATCTTGTTTCCGGCCTTTTTTTCCACCTATTAGATTTAAGAACTCCAACCGAAGCAGGTCCAGGTAACCTGGAAGACCATTTTTATTTTGAAGGGGGCATCGCCTCATTGGTTGAAGCCTTAAACCGCAATAAAAGCCCGCTCCATGACCCGATCTTTATCCAAAAACAGGCTGATAACGTCGAAGTCCAGGCTGCTATCCAATACAACGACGGTTTTTCGGAAAATGTGGAGAGCTTTGTCAACGTCATCAATACCATTGAAGGAGGCAGCCATCTGACCGGGTTCCGCATGGCCTTAACAAGATCAATCAACGATTACGGTAAAAAAATCGGCGCCTTTAAAAACGGTGATGAATCCATAACCGGCGAGGATACCAGAGAAGGCCTGACTGCAGTCATTTATGTCAAAATGCCCTCCCAAAACCTGCAGTTTGAAGGTCAAACCAAAACCAAACTGGGAAATGCGGAAATCCAACCACTTGTCCAGACTACAGTCAATGAGGCATTGGACATGTATTTTGAAGAACATCCTGCAGACGGCCGCAAAATTCTGGAAAAAGTCGTTCTGGCTGCCAAAGCCAGGCTGGCGGCCAAAGCTGCCAAAGACGCCATTATCAGAAAAGGTGCTTTGGAAGGTGCTTCTCTCCCTGGTAAACTGGCTGACTGCCAGTCGAGAATTCCGGCAGAATCTGAAATTTATATCGTCGAGGGCGATTCAGCAGGAGGTTCGGCCAAACAGGGCCGTGACCGTAAATTCCAGGCAATATTGCCTCTGCGGGGCAAAATTCTCAACACTGAAAGAGCCCGTCTGGACAAAATTCTGGAATTTGCCGAAATTAAGGACCTGGTGATCGCGCTGGGGATGGGCATAGCTGAAAGCCTGACACCGGAAAAACTGCGTTACCACCGGATTATTATCATGACAGATGCCGATGTCGACGGTGAACATATCAGAACACTCCTTTTAACCTTTTTCTTCCGCCATTTAGTCTATGTGATTACCAATAAACACCTCTTTATTGCTCAACCTCCTCTATACCGGATACAAATTGGCCGTGAAATCCAATTTGCCTATACCGATGAAGAATTGGAAAAAACCTTAAAAAAATACCGCGAGGGCAAAATCCAGCCGTCAATCTCGCGTTATAAAGGATTAGGCGAGATGAACCCTGACCAATTATGGGAAACAACCATGAATCCTAAACACCGGCTGTTAAAACAGGTAGAAATGGCAGACGCCACGGAAGCTGATGAGGTCTTTACCATGCTCATGGGTAACGAAGTCATGCCGAGGAAGCGTTTTATCCAAACCCATGCCAAAGCCGCGACTTTGGATGTATAATGGTGATTTAATTAATTTATAAGGAGGAAGATGGATATTCAACTGATCGCTCTGTTCGGAGCACCCATTACTGCCGTCCTTGCCCTAATTTACGGAATCTACCTTTCGAAAAAAGTCCTGGCCGAAGAAGAAGGCTCGGACAAACTAAAGACTATAGCCCTGGCAATCCGGGAAGGAGCCATGGCCTATTTGAACCGCCAGTTTAAAATCGTCCTGCCGCTGATGGCTATCCTGGCAGTAATTATCGCCCTTACTTTGGGAACCGGTATCGCCATAACTTTTGTCATGGGCGGCATCTTTTCAGCCGTTGTCGGATACTTCGGTATGTGGATTGCCGTGGCTGCAAATGTCCGCACTGCCAACAATGCCCAAAAAGGATTGAATCCTGCCCTGCAGACAGCCTTCAGAGCCGGTACCGTCAACGGCATGCTGGTAGTAGGCTTGGGACTTCTCGGTGTCTCCCTGATTTATATGTGGTCATATTTCAATTACTCGTCCCTGGGACCGGAATTCGTTACCCGGAATGCCACTGATATCCTGGTCGGATACGGCTTCGGGGCAGCTCTGCTTGCCTTATTTATGCGGGTGGGCGGCGGTATTTTTACCAAGGCTGCTGACGTGGGAGCTGACCTGGTAGGCAAAGTGGAAAAGGGTATTCCCGAAGACGACCCCCGGAATCCGGCTGTCATAGCCGATAACGTAGGTGATAATGTGGGAGACTGTGCCGGCATGGCGGCTGATGTCTTTGAATCTTACGCTTTAACGATTGTGGCAGCCATGATTTTGGGCGGGTCTCTTTTCGGCCTGCCCGGTGTTGTCTTTCCGCTTTTAGCCCGCTCGGGAGCCATTCTGACTTCCATCCTGGGGACATTTTTTGTCAAAGCCAAAAACGAAACTGAAAACCCCATCAAACCCTTAATCCGGGGTTTTATCATCTCGGCTGTTGCAGCTGTAGTCATCTTTATGATACTGGCTGTCTTCCTCCTGAAAGAACCCAGAGCCGGTTTTGCGGCTGTGACGGGCATTATTTCCATGATGGCATTGCTTTACGTCACCAAATATTACACCGGACCCGGAGAAAAACCGGTTGTGGCTGTCGCTGAAGCTTCAAGAACCGGCAGCGGCACAACCCTGATTGCGGGACTTGGCCTAGGCATGGAATCGACTTTTGTCTCAGTCCTGATTGTGGCGGCAACCATCTATGCCGGATATGCTTTTTTGGGATTCTACGGTATTTCCCTGGCAGGCATGGGCATGCTGGCCACAACGGGTATTATCATGTCCCTGGATACTTATGGTCCCATATCCGACAATGCCCAGGGTATGGTTGAAATGGCAGGATTGTCAGGTAAGGCTCAAAAAGTAACTGCCAGCCTGGATGCGGTTGGCAATACCACCAAAGCCCTGACTAAAGGCTTTGCGGTAGGCTCGGCTGCCGTGGCAGCCTCATCCCTTTTTGCCACCTATTTCGAAGCCACCGGCCTGACGACCATTAATATTGCTGATCCCAAGGTATTCGTGGGACTGTTAATAGGAGGAGCTTTACCGTTTCTCTTCAGTTCAAGACTGATCAAAAGTGTCGGCCGGGCTGCCTATGAAGTAGTCGAAGAGGTCAGACGGCAATTCCGGGAAATAAAAGGCATCATGCAGGGCAAAGCCAAACCCGATTACACCAAAGTGGTTGAGATTGTCACCAGGGCAGCCCAGCGTGAACTGATAATTCCGGCAGCTATCGTCATTCTGGTGCCTGTAGTAACTGGACTGTTCGGTGCTATGGCCCTGGGCGGCTTTTTAGGCGGAGTCGTTGTTTCAGGACTGATGTTGGCTTTCTATATGTGCAATGCCGGCGGAGCCTGGGATAATGCCAAAAAGTATATCGAGGACGGCAATTTTGGCGGAAAAGGCTCGGAAGCACATAAAGCAGCCGTAGTCGGCGACACGGTAGGGGATCCCTTGAAAGATACCGCCGGACCGGCGTTGAATCCGATGATGAAAATCGTCCAGATAGTTGCTTTACTGATAGCTCCCTTTGTCATCCAGGTCATCGGCAAGTAAGTTTTTTATCGCAAATCAGGTTTTATGGACAGTAATATCGGTAAAATCGAAGCAGTAGACATTACCTCCGAAATGAAACGGAGTTATCTCGATTACGCCATGAGCGTGATCGTCTCCCGGGCTTTACCTGATGTCCGTGACGGCCTCAAACCTGTCCACCGCCGAATTCTTTTTGCCATGCACCAGATGGGTCTACACGCCTCATCCAAACATACTAAAAGTGCCAAGGTCGTGGGAGAAGTGTTGGGCAAATACCATCCGCACGGCGACATGCCGGTTTATGACGCATTAGTCCGCCTGGCCCAGACCTTCTCCATGCGCTACCCCCTGATCAACGGCCAGGGCAATTTCGGCTCTGTTGACGGCGACCCGCCGGCGGCCATGCGTTACACCGAGGTCAAACTGGCAAAAATCGCCGAGGAAATGATGACGGACCTGGAAAAGGAAACCGTCAATTATACCCTTAACTTTGACCAGACTCTCAAAGAACCCGATTGGTTGCCGGCCAAATTACCCAACCTCCTCCTGATGGGCTCGGACGGCATAGCTGTTGGCATGGCCACCAAGATCCCACCGCATAATCTCGGTGAAGTTGTTGATGCCATTATCCACATGCTTGATAAAACCAAACTGACCAAAGCAGAAGACGAAATAAAGGACGGGCCGCCGCAATTCCAATTTGAGACTTCGGTTGACGAGCTGATGACTTATATTCATGGGCCTGATTTTCCGACGGCCGCCTCAATCTACGATATCGATGAAATCAAAAATGCCTATTCAACAGGCAGGGGCAAAATCATCATGCGGGCCAAAGCGGAAATCGAAGAAACTGACCGGGGTAAATCGGCCATTATCGTAACCGAACTGCCGTACCAGGTAAATAAAGCCATGCTGGTAGCCCATATCGCCCAACTGGTCAAAGACAAAAAGATAGAAGGAATAACAGACCTTAGGGATGAATCAGACCGCAGAGGCATCCGGGTCGTGGTTGAACTGAAACGCGATGCGGTACCAAAAAAAATCCTCAATAACCTATACAAGCATACTAATCTGCAAACCTCTTTCCCGGTAAACATGGTGGCACTGGTTGAAGGCACACCCCAGACCCTGACTTTGAGAGTGATCCTTGAGGAATACATCAAACACCGCCACAGCGTCATCCGCCGCCGGAGTGAATTTGAACTGAGGGAAGCCCGCGCCCGGGAACATATCCTGGAAGGGCTGAAAATTGCCGTCGACCATATCGATGAAGTGGTTGAGATTATCAAAAAAGCCAAGGATGTCGATGAGGCCAGAATTAAACTGATGACACGCTTCAAACTTTCGGAATTGCAGGCCCAGGCTATTTTGGACCTCCAGTTGAAAAGACTGGCGGCTCTGGAAAGGCAGAAAATCGAAGATGAACTGGCGATGATCCGCGAAACTATTACTTATCTGACCGATCTTCTGTCCCATCCGGAAAAAATCCTCAAGGTAGTCAAAGACGAACTGGTCAGACTCAAAGAAAAATACGCGGACCCGAGGCGGACCCGCGTTTTTAAATCAAAAGTCGGCGAATTTTCCGATGAACAGCTGATTGCCAATGAAGAAACAGTCATCGTCATCACTAAAACCGGTTACGTCAAGCGCCAGTCGCCTCTTTCATTCAAAGTCCAGGCCAGGGGCGGCAAGGGCGTCATCGGCATGACCACCAAGGATGAAGACTCTATCGAACACCTGCTTTCGGCATTTACCCATGACAATATTCTTTTCTTTACCAATAAAGGCAAAGTTTACCAGTTGAGGGTCTGGGACCTGCCTGAAGGTTCGCGGGTGGCCAAAGGCCAGGCGATTGTCAACCTGATCAATATCGACCAGTCGGAAATTGTGACTTCGGTTCTTTCCTATGCCCTTAAAGGCGAGGTGGCGAAAAAATTTGCCTATATCACCATGGCAACCAAAAAAGGCACGGTTAAAAAAACCAAACTCAAGGAGTATGAAAATATCAGAAGGAACGGACTGGTCGCTGTCAAACTGGGAGCAGACGACGAACTGAGGTGGGCAAAGCAGTCAACCGGACAGGACAATATACTCCTCGTTACCCATGATGGAAAATCGATAAAATTCCCGGAAACCGAGATCCGGCCAACTGCCCGCGATACCATGGGAGTGCGCGGCATCCTCACCCAAAGCGGAGACTATGTCGTTTCCATGGAAATCATCGACAAAGAACGTGCCCAGAATGACTTCCTGGCCATCATGGAAAAAGGCATCGGCAAAAAAACTCCATTCTCCGGTTTTCCCAAACAGCACCGGGGCGGACAGGGGGTCAAAGTGGCTGAAATCACCAAAAAAACCGGCAAAGTCGCCTCAGCCCAAATGATTCCGACAGACTGCCAGAACCTGGTATTAACTTCCAACAAAGGCCAGGTAGTCAAATTGCCCATCGCTTCCGTACCCAGACTATCCAGGGCAACCCAGGGAGTCATTCTGATGAGATTCTCCGATCCTAATGACTCCGTAGCTGCCGCTACTTGCCTGTCTTAAAAAAACTCCTGTATAGTTGATTCATGATTATAAACGGCCGGGAAATTGCTGTTCATTTGTCGGAAAATCTCAAACAAAGAATTGATACTCTTAAACAAAAAAACATCTTTCCCAGGTTAGCTGTCATGCTTGTTGGCCACGACAGGCCTTCGGAAAAGTATGTCCGGCAAAAAGTAAAACTGGGAGAAAAGCTTGGTGTTGAAGTTACCGTTGCCATGTTGGACGATTCTGCAAACCCGGAAGAACTAATATCCCAAATCAATGGCTGGAATGCCAACAGCTCTGTCCATGGAATCATCATCCAACGGCCTGTTCATCTTGCCATTGAGTCAAATAAACTTGACAAATTAGTCGCGCCGGGTAAGGACGTTGACGGTTTTCATCCGCAGTCTCTTTTTGATCCTCCGGTTGTTTTAGCTGTCATTGAAATACTTAAATCTGTTTTTAATAATTCAAAAAAAAATAAAAATTCAAATTTTTTTGAATGGCTGAATTATAAAAAGATACTGGTCATCGGTAGGGGAGAGACAGCCGGAAAGCCTATAGCTAAATATTTAACAAAAAATAAAATTCAATTTACCGTAGCCCATAGTTCAACCGAAAACTTAAAGTCGGCAACCTTATCCGCAGACATTATTATTTCCGCGGTAGGGAAACCGAATATTGTACGACATGAAATGATTCCAAATAAAACAATCCTGATCGGCGTAGGTCTCCACCCTGAAAACGATCGTTTGGAAACTGATTACATTCAGGAAGAAATTGCCGATAAAGCCTTATTTTACACGCCGGTTCCTGGAGGGGTCGGGCCTGTCAATGTCGCCATGCTGATGACAAATGTAGTAATTGCAGCTGAATTGCAAACAGCCTCAGATTTAGTCCATGAAAATAATCCTGAATAAGTATCCACCTGGGACTGTTTTTATCCGCATTTTCAATTACGGTTATGGCCGATTTCGTGAGTTTCATCCTGTCACGTTACGTCTCCGCGTTTAAAGAAGGTTTGCTGTGGAATTTGCGGTGGATTTCCTTCAATTGAGGGTTGGTGACATGCGTGTAAATCTGGGTGGTGGAAATGTTTTTATGGCCGAGCATTTCCTGGATGGCTCTAAGGTCGGCGCCGCCGGACAGCAAATCCGTGGCAAAAGTATGCCTTAAACCATGTGGGGTAATTTTTATCGGCAACCGGGCTTTTTTTACGTATTTTTCCACAATGCGCTGGACTGATCTGGCCGTCAGACGGTATTTGTTTCCGGCAGCTTCCATATCGGCTTTTTTGCCTGAGTAGCGGATAAAAAGAGGCTCGTAATCATCGCTGCGGTCAGCCAGGTAACGTTCAATCCATTTGGCAGCCCCGTCCGAAACAAAAACCACCCGGGCCCTACCGCCCTTGCCGATAACGCCGAATTCCCTCCTGTCCAAATTTATGGAATCCCTGTTAAGCCTGGTCAGTTCCGACACTCTTAATCCTGTCGAAAACAATATTTCCAGGATGGCTTTATCGCGAAGTCCCTGGGGTGTGGATATTTCAGGCATATTCAGCAGTCTGTTTACCTGTTCTAAATTCAGAAATTTCAGGCTCCGGCTTTCGGCTTTTCCCAATTCGACTTTTTCCGGATTTAAAGTAACCACATCAGTTTTTATAAGGAAACGCAGAAATGCCCTTATTGCAATCAGGTGGTAATTTTGGGTGATCCTCTTCAAAACCATGCCTTTCCCGTCCGAATATCGGGAAAGAAATAAACGGTAGGCACGGATGACATCAGGCGAAATCCGTTCGGCGCTATCCAGGGGAGGGGAATACCTGTGGGCAAAACCGGTAAAGCGGTTCAAATAATGGCGGTAATTGCGGATGGTTAATCTGGAACAGTTTCTCTCGATTTCCAGGTATTCCAAAAATTTTTCAACCAAATCGGGCAGATTGCTCATATTAATATTTTGCGACGTCACCTTTTTTTTGTCAAGTTTCTCCAGAAACTTAGCCAACAGCCTCAATTAATAACTTTAGATTGTCCTGACAGTCCATTATTACCAATCCTTAGGATTCAAAGCCTGGCTCGTACTGCCCTAAATTTAGCCTTGTTACTGACCGGCTGTAATGCCCCAGAATGGCTTCAAATTACAGCTGATGCCCAATTGTCCGGCAAGTTCTGTGAACCTCTTTGGTACCATGCTATACGGGGATATAATTGCCGGATCTTCTTCCTGATTTAATACAATAATCAAATAAATAAATTCACGGATTTGGTCTACAACGGATAAATCAAAAACCAGCCCCTTCTCCGCGGCCAGGCTGGTTAACGTCGCAAAAGAATTATTGTGCGACAAAACTAGTTTTATTCCCTGCCGACAATTCGTTTGGAAAATCCCTGAAATACCCCGGGTTCATTTTGCCCATACCTCCCAATACAGAGAAGCAGTACTTACAAGGACAGCAGGTTACTGCTTTCGAGAAGTGGCTGAATTGTTACCGCATGGTACTTAATGGATTAAAGATTACTCAAAGAGTAATGGGCATCGGTCTTCATAAAGCACTTTCGGGTTATTTTTGAATCTACTTCAGTTTGGAGCGTATTAACGCTCTATATTTTTGTATTTGAGGCTGCAAATTTATAAGGCAGCAGCCAGTCTGTAACGTAATTTGGAGCATAAGAACAGTCTAAACCTCTAATTTTAAGCCTGAAATCCTGACTTTTGATGGAACGCTGTTTCGGGTTTTTAGCGCTTTAGAACATTCTTAAGTATAATTTTTAAGGCTAATTTTTAAAGACAGGGGCATGTACGCATTAATTTTGGAGCGTCATATCAATCTAAACTGACATTATTATGCGTAATATAATTGTTCATTATCTTTATATAGAGAAGAGAATAGCGCTTCCTGTTGCTCTAAAGTCTTTAAATTAGCCTCGTTTCCATTCCCTCCTCCCGGGCAGACCCCTCTGTGGATTGTAAGAATTTCTTACTTGTGAAAAGTCTCATCGTGAAAAGTTATCCACAATACTATAGGCTAAAATTAATACCTATATCAAACTACATCACCTTTTAAACAATACTCCTCCCCTGTCCTCCGCTTATGATGTCATTTTTTTATTATCGCTGTAAAATTTATTTTAAACTTTTAATATTTATAATTTAAATACAATCTCAATAATATTAATGGGCATGGGTGGATAAAGGCAGACTGAAAAAAAATTCAGACCCCTCCCCTTTTCCTCTACTGAAGACCCAGATTTTTCCATGGTGCTGTTTAATTATTTCAGCACAAATATATAAACCTAAACCCAATCCTTTTTCAGATGAATTATCATCAGACCGGTAAAACTTTTCAAAGATCCTGCCCCGGTCCTCAAAGGCGATACCTTTTCCGAAATCCCTGATACCAACAGTTATGTAACCCTCCCCGTTTATGATTCTGATGATTATTTTTTTTCCTTTGGCGGAATAGATCATGGCATTAATTAAGAGGTTATAAATTACCTGATTTATTCTCTCCTTATCTACTTCGATTATCTTGTCATTATTCAACGGTAAATAGGTTACCGGATTCCGTTTTTTTACCAGAGCCAATTCCCTGGCATCATCAATCAACCTGTTAAGGCTGACTTTCTCCTTTTTCAATTCCAACAAGCCGTAATTTAATTTTGAAACATCCAGCAAATCATTTACCAATCTGATTATATTGTTAATTTGTATTTCCATTTTTTCTATATAAAGCAATTTGCTCCGGTTTTTACCCTGCTGATACCGTTTCATCAACAGTTGAGTCAGCGCCTTTAAAGTGGTTAAAGGCATCTTTAACTCGTGTGAAGCGATACTGACAAATTCATCTTTTTGCAATTCCAATTTTTTATTTTCCGAGATCGCGGCTGACAATAATATGACGGTAATGGATAAAATGCTCATGAAGCTCTGAACAAGTAAAAGACTGTAAAACAGGTCATTTCCAGCAAAGGGACCCTGTCCCTTTACCGTGGAATAAACACTGATAATAGCTGCCAAAAAAGCGCTGGTCACCACAGTCTTTTGTCCGGCTACAATTGAGGTTAATATCAGCGGCGGAAAAACAAGATAGGATAACGGCGATGCACGGGTCATAAAATCTGAAAAGCCAAAAAAAATATAGATACTGATAAAGAAGTTTATTATAAATAAAATTAGCTGAGTTAATTTAAGGTCTGACAATTTGGCGAACGGTTGATGAAGATACAGAAAAAAAAGAGGTACCACAACCAGATTACTGGTAATATCGCCCAGCCACCAGCTTCCGAAAGTTTTCCAAACAGATCCCTGATCTATCATCCCCCCTAAATTCAAGCTGACAGTTCCTGTTATGGCACTTACGACAGTGCTTAATGGTGCGGTAATAAAGATGAGTCCCACGGCATCTCTGATACGGGAAATACCGGGGTTGAATTTAATAAACCTTTTAAGAATATACGAACCCAAAAGCGCTTCCAGCGTATTTCCGATGCTGATGCCTAAGGCTGATAAATATGGTGCTCCGAAAAGAAGGTTGATAAAAAATGCAGCACTGAATACCCCCGGCCATAATTTATAGCCATAAAGGAAGACAAATGCCAGGGCAATACCGGTTGGAGGCCAGAAAAGCGTAGCAAACCCTTCAACCGGATCCAGTCTTAAACCAAACCAAGCTGTGGAAAAATACAAAAAGAAAAGAATTAACAACCTGATCAGATAAGCAAATATCGCCACGGAAATTTTATACCCAAAATATCATAGAGGCATTTCCATACGGAAAATATTGAGATTAATAAGAAAAACGTAAGGAAGCTAACCCCAGCGGGTTGTCAGAAAAGTCAGAAGAAAAGTGAAAAAGAATACCAGCATATACTCCCGCACGACATTAAAAAACAGGCGTTCATTAAAATGCTGCTGGATAATGCCGACCAGGGAATAATAAGCAGCGGCAATCAGCAAAGAATAAGAAGCATTTTCAATCGGCCAGAAAGACAAAGCCAGTGACAGCTCGCCTACTCCGAAAGCAATCACCAGTGCATGAATAAAAAACCTTTGGGAAAACCTGCTTTCCGGCTTTACCGACCAGAGGGACTGTAAACCCAGAAAAAATGATAATAGAGTCAAAATCAGAGCGTTCGACATAAATCCCAACCTTAATGAATAAATAATATTGGCGCTTAAAAAAATTACCGTCAAAGTCAACAGAAGACCGATACTTTGAGCCGCTCTGAGAAGCTGGATGGAACGCTGTGCAGCCACATTGTAGATATTTTCAATTAGAAGAATGGCATAAGTGCCGACGGCGAAAATTACGGAAGTCGTCAGCCTGATTATCATTCTTGCAGGCAGCAGGAAGTAAAACATGGATAAAGAGGCGGTAAAAAGTACGGGCAGGATAAATAAAAGCAGCCACTCGTTGCCTTTGATGTCTTCCCGCAAAGACCAGGCGGTCAGTATATAAGAAGCCAGGGAAAGGAAAATTACCATGGCGAAACGCACATCCTGCCAGATCAGCTGGGTGACCAGAACTCCTGCAGTTAAAATCACCGTAGAGAGAGCAAATCTTTCCCTTTTCTCCAAAAAATATATGACTCTTAAGATAAAACGGGGATCGGGGCGGATGAGCCTTTTTTTGCGGTTTTTTGAGCCAAGTCTTTTTTTAAAATTTAGATATCTTTTAAAAATGGACCTCTGTAAGTATTTATGCTTCTTTTCAGTGGAAACGTTTATCCGTTTGTACATGATGGGATTTTAACATTGAATACGGGAAAATCCTCAGACAGGTTGATAATTAGTATATACCCTCTGGACATCTTCCATATCCTCGACAGCATCTAATAGCTTCTCTATTTTTTCACGGGTTTCCTGTTTATCCGGCCGGACGGCCGCTTCGGTCCGGAAAGACAGCTCAGCGGATAAAATTGTCACTTTAGTCTGTAAAAATTCCCTGACTTTATGAAGTTCACCATGGTCAGTATAGACCAAAAAAGCCTCATCCGTATCTTCAATATCGATTGCCCCGGCTTCAGTTGCCAATTCAAATATTTCATCAAATGTCCTGCCTTCTTTTCCGATTTCGATAAGACCCACCTGGCTGAACAGGCGGGAAACGGATCCCTGCGCTGCTAAAACTCCTCCGCCCCGCTCGAGCAAATTTTTCACCTCAGCTACCGTCCTTTGTTTGTTGTCAGTGACTGCTTTTATCAAAACAGCCACTCCGGCGGGGCCGTATGCTTCATAAACAATCTCTGACATGTTTTCCGAATCCCCTGACTTGGCGGCTTTTTCAATAGCCCTCATGATATTTTCCTTGGGCATATTGACGCTTTTCGCCCGGTCGATAGCCAGTCTTAATTTAAAATTGCTATCCGGATCAGCCACCCCCCCGCCCTGTTTAACGGCAATAATAATGGCATTTGACATTTTGGTAAAAATTTTACCGCGGACGGCATCCGTAGCCGCTTTCTGGTGCTTAACTTTGGACCATTTGGAGTGTCCCGACATATTCTTTAGACAAATTATATCTCTACTATTGACATTTCTCAACACTGCTTTTACACTACCTCCATTCCGATAATGCAGGACGCCATATCATCCGCAATATCCGCAGCTCTGGCCCAAAATTGGGATCTGGCCATTGAGATCAACCGCAATCTCCTGAAAGATAACAAAGATGATTTGGAAACGCAGTGCCGTCTGGCTTACGCCTATCTCCAAACAGGTGAATTTGATAAAGCCCGCAAGCTTTATAAAAAAATTCTCTCAATTGACCGCTACCATTCAGTCGCCCAAAAAAATTATACGAAAATAGCCTCAATGTCAAACGGCCGGGGCAAAACCGCCTGCAGTGAAAGAGTCTCCCCCAGCCTGTTTATTGAAGAACCCGGAAAAACAAAAGTCATCCAGCTGATAAATCTGGCCCCTTTTAAAATCCTCTCCAATTTATCCATCGGCGATACTGTCCAGCTTTTTCCGAAAAAACATGCTATCGAAGTCAGAGGCCCTGACAAAACATATTACGGAGCCATGCCTGATGATATTACTTTCCGGCTGTTAAGGTTTATCGATGCGGGAAACACTTACCTAGTATGTATTAAAAACATCCAAAAAAACTTTGTTTCCGTTTTCATAAGGGAAATGTCCAGGGGCAAGAAATTGAAACACCAGTCCAGCTTTTCCCCTGCCAACCTCAAGGAATTCACAACCACCATTCAGAAAGAGATTAAGAAAGCTGTTCTTTCGGAAGAAAATTCCGATAATGAAACTCAGGATGAACCCGAAGAATAATGAACAATTTTTTCCTTCAAAAAAAGAATCGCCCCTGAGAATCCTTTTTTTCTGCGAATCCTGATTTTTTTGACACTTTCAGGAACGGTCAACTCATGCCTGACAGCTCTTAGAGCCATAACCAGAGAGATGAAAAATATCAAGGTAAAAATAATAATCTGAGTATTCATTTGATAAAATTTCTGCCCAAAATCACCATCAAATCCGCCTGGGCATTTTCGTTATCGCTAAATTCCGGGATGCAATTATAATCCGTGGCCATAATTTCTACCAGCCTGCTTGTTTTGGCTTTGTGATTGGCGGAAATGACGGTACATTCCCTGTTAATCAAGACATTGGCAGTTGACCTGGCGATGACCTTGACTCCGAAATTTTTCAAAACACGGGCAAATAAGGTGGCTACTTTCTCTTCACCTGAGGCGTTTTGGACTTCCACGGAAATTTCCTCAAACCTGATTCCGCGGTCTTCAAAACTGCCGAAATGATTATGGTCAAAATTGACGGCATCTATACGGTAAACTTCACTTTTGTCAGGCAATTTCTCCCTGTAGACACTGGTTGTATGAGCTAAATTTACAAATTCCAGCTGGTCCAGCCGGATATTTCTGACGGCGTTCCAAAATCGGAATTTCTCTGTTGGCGATAAATCCGATTCTAAATTTCCGATCATTAAACGGTAAAGGAACGGCAAACCCCTGATAAGTGAAAAATTATCTTTTTTAAAAACGGAAAAATCCTTCTTTTCCCGGGCTAAAAAAAACTGTTTATTTTTAGCCACAATATATCCGTCTGTCTTCACACCCAGGGATAACTCCACACTTCTCTCCAGAAGATGTCCGCCGCCGCGGTTATTTTCCAGTTCGCCGAGGCGGTAGACTGAGGATGACGGATAGGTTTTAAAACCATAGGGCAGGTCAAGCATAATATCAGGATTAATATAAAAGTAAATACCCCTTCCCGATGACGCTTCCAATGATATAATCCCCAATTCATTCTCTGTTTCGCTTCCTTCCGGATAAATATTCTGCATCACGACGGTAAAACGGCGATCACCATTCCAGTCTGATGATAAATTGAGAAAAATCAGTATACACAAAAACGCCAAAACCAGGCTTGCCGGCAGCCAGAACAGCTTTTTGGTTTTTTTCAACCGTTTATTTCCCATAACTTATTCGAAAATCTTATCAGTTTTCCTTTGTCAGGTTTTCCAGACATTTTTTTAAATCAGGCGGCAGGGGTGATGTAAATTGCAGATTCCTGTCAGAGTGAGGGTGCCTGAAGGCAATATATGCTGCATGTAAAAACAGCCGCGGACAGAAATTTCGGTCATTGCGGTAAATTTTCCTGCCTGTATACAAAGGGTCGCCAACCAGCGGATGACCCAGGTGTTTTAAGTGAATCCTGATCTGGTGAGTCCTGCCGGTTTTAGGCTGGGCTTCTAGCAGAGTAAATTCTTCTCGCCCGTCGGTATAAAAAGCTGTAACCGCAATTTCCGTCTCGGCTTCCCTGCCTTCAGGTAAAATCCCGAACAGACGCCGGTTCCAAGGCAGTCTGCCCACAGGCACTTTAACTGCCTGAGTCATATTATTTATCTTTCCGTGAGCTAAAGCGCTATATGACTTGCTGACAGTCCTTGCCTTGAATTGTTGTTGTAAATTGTCAAATGATTCGGGGTCTCGCGCAATCAGGATTAAACCGGATGTTTCTTTATCCAGCCGGTGCACTATCCCCGCCCTCTGATAAAACTGGGGATTTCCGGAAGAATCAGCCCGGTTTTCAAGGCCTAATTTTTTAACTGCCCAATCCTGAAGAGTATTATTCCTGGCATTTTCCGAAACATTTACGACCAAACCGGCCGGTTTATCGGCAACCAAAAGATACTCGTCCTCGTAAATTGTGGGAATATCCATTTAGTATTAGTATAAAAGGGAAAACGATTCGTATAAAGGGGATCTTATTTTTCCTTTTTGCGCTCACAATCGACGCAATAGCGCGCAGACGGTTTTATGGCCAGCCTCTCCGGACTGATGGTTTTGCCGCAGTTGAGACATTTGCCGTAAGTTCCTTTATTTATTCTTTCCAAAGCCAGGTTGATCTCTTCAAGCTGTGACTTCAATACCTTTTCCAATGCTTCCATTCTTTCATGAGAACTTTCTTCTTTGGCATCGGTATCGGAAGCGGCATTATCATTTAAACGGTCCGGGTCGGAAAACGGGTCCTGCAATTTGAGACTGGAAAGCCTCTGCTCAATTTTGCTTTTTAAGCCAACCATATTATTGTAAACATTATCCAGCAGATTTCTGGGAAATTTCATGTCAGTTTTTTATGGTATATTTTTTTAAACAGATTCAGAATCCTAATAATATTGGCAATGCTTAAGGCAATAATACCTAAAGCTAAAAGCTGCCTGAATGACAAGCCATATAAGTATACGCGGTAAACTTTTAAAAATTCAAGTGCGAAAACCTGCATCCCTAAAAGCAGGCTGAAAACGGAAAAAACCAATCCTTCCGGCCACTTTTTCTGGCCGGCTTTTTTATAAAGATAAATCAGCAATAGAAAAATCAACAGGAAAAAAAACGCTTCATAAAATTCCGCGGGATGGTGAAATTTCGGCAATCCGATGATTCTGACCTTTAAAAAGAATTCTGTTTCCCGTCCGAATGCAGCCCCACCCAACTGCTGACCGATTTTGATAAACATCAAAGCCAGAGAGCCGCTTAGGGAAAAAAGGTCCAGTATATGCCAAAATTTCAACTTTTTCTTGCTGCTGTAATAGAGAAGAAATAGAAAGCTGCCGATTACGCCTCCCATCATCGACAAACCGGGAGTTTCGGTTACCAATATATACTGCAGGAAGTTAAAGCCGAAATCAGCGAAATTACGGATAATATAGACAACCCTGGCTGTAACCAAGGCAGTCATAAAGCCGTAAAAATAGGCATCCAGATACTCTTCCTCCTTAAACTCTTCCCTGGCATACCGCCAGATCACAAACGTTGACAGCAAAAAAGACAAGGCCAGGAAAAAGCCGAAGGAATAGACATTATAACTGCCGATAGTAAAGATGACAGGCATCATCCGTTTAAAGCAATAATTTTGTGCCTTTGAATAACATAAAAAATGCCGATCCCGAGAACAAATATCCCTATGGTGATCAATGTATTTGCAATACCGACAATGTCAGCCAGCAAACCGGAAAACAAAACCGGGAGAATCGAAAATCCTCCCGTCAGGGAAGTCAAAACTCCGTAAATGCGTCCGCGGACCCTGGTCTCCGTCTCCTCCTGTAATATAGTCGAACTCGGCACATTGATCAGCGAATTGGATATGCCGATTATAAATAAAAGAAACAGAATAAAGTATAACACGACACCGTTTGCCCCGGAACTGAAAAGTGACAGCAGGATAAGACTGACACCGGTCGCGACGATACCGGTCAGAATCAAAGATCCCCTTAAAAAGCGGCGGCCGCAAACCCCTACTAACATGGCACCGCTAACCAAGCCTAGTGCCGACGGACCTAAAACCAGAAGCGAAGAAGCGGTGATATCGGTCATAAGTATTTTATGGGCAAATCCCGGCGCCAAAACTGCCAGAGTGGCAATTAACGCCTGGGAAAAAGTTAATAAATAAAGACTTTGTTTTATCCTTTTATGCCGGTATATGAAAATCAGGCCTTCCAAAATTGGCCTGGCCAAACTAATCAGGTTAAATGGGGCAGACAATTGTTTTTCCGCCGCAAGTTGGGGCAGACGGCTGGTGAAAAGGTAAGCCAGCAACATAAAAGCTGACAGTATCAGGTAAATTGGCTGGCTGCCCAAAAGCCCTAATGAAGGACCGGCAGCAATCGATCCCAGAATAGTGGTCAGATAGAAAGAGACAGTAAAAAGTGAATTGGCTGGCAGCAAATATTCCCTCGATAATAGCTGTGGAATGGAAGGCCCTTCGGCCGGTATAAACAACTGGGTAACGATGGAAATAGCCACCGATAAAACGTACAACATGAGCAGGTTGTCATAAAAAATAAAATATGCCAAAAGGATTAAAAAACGGCTGAAATTGCAGAACATAAGAATTTTTCTCTTATCAAACCTGTCGACAATCCCTCCGGCCAGGATACCGAAAACAATTGCGGGGATGCCGAACGTTAACATCATCAGGGAAACGGCTGTGTTGGAGTATGTTCTCTGATAAACCTGGATGGCCAGGACAAACGAGAGCATGTTAAGGGCTATCTGGGAAATAATCTGCCCCAACCAAAGAGTACGGAACGGGTAATTACGGATAACCGCTCTATATGACGACAACATGGATTAATGGAAGTTCAAACCGACTTCAAATAATTTAGAAGCAGTCTGACACCATAGCCGGTACCTCCGGCAGGAGCAAGAGGCGTGTCTTTTTCAGCGAAGGCAGGGCCGGCAATGTCCAGATGCACCCAGGGAATTTCTCCTGTAAATTCATTGAGGAATAAGGCTGCCGTAATGGCTCCCCCGTAACGGCCGCCGGAAATATTTTTTACATCCGCAATATGGCTTTTAATCAAATGCTGATAACTTTTTTCCAGGGGCAGCCGCCAGACGCGGTCAGCCGTTGCCGCGGCTGATTTTTCCAAATTAAGCAAAAGCCTGTCATTGTTGCCGAACAGTCCCGCGATATCTTCTCCCAAGGCTACCACACAGGCACCTGTCAGCGTTGCCAAATCAATCATTTCATCCGGTTTTTCCCGGAGCGCAGCATAAGACATGGCATCCGCCAGCGTCAATCGGCCTTCTGCATCGGTGTTCAGGACTTCTATTGTTTTGCCGTTATATGCTTTGAGAATATCACCGGGTTTTAAAGCCCGGCCGCCTGGCATATTTTCACAGGCAGCGATGATTCCCACAATTTCCGCCTGAGGTTTGATTTTTGCGATTACCGAAAAGACACCCAGGACTGCCGCAGCTCCCGCCATATCCAATTTCATTGTTTCCATGTGCTCCGGGCCTTTTAGCGATAAACCGCCGGTATCAAAAGTGATGCCTTTGCCCAGTAAGGCAATTTTTTTACGCGGACGGAGAGGTTTATAATGCATGAGAATAAACCGAGGGGGTTGATGGCTACCCCTGGCGACTCCCATGAACGCTTCCATTTTCCGGTTTTTTATTTCCTCTTCCTCCAAAACAGTTGTTTTAACTGCTCCCTGGGAATTTTTAGCGATTTTACGGGCTTCCTCGGCCAAAAACTCGGGTGTTGTCACCTGGGCAGGCTCATTAACCAGGTCCCGGGTGTAAAGAGCTGCATCTGCAAAAAGCAAACCCGCCTCTATCCCCTCTTCAGCTGCGGCAATTTTTGCAGCCGGCAAAAGCAGAATCACTTCTTCCACATCCCTGTGTTTTGCTTTTTCCTCATCCCCTTTATATTTTAAAAATTTGTAGCCTGCCAGTTTTACTGCTTCAACCGTTGCCTGAACAGCTACGGCCGAACCGTACTTATCCAAAAAGAAAGCCGGTACCGACAAAGCAACTTTTACGGCTTTATTTGAAAGGGAGAGCCTAATTGATTTCGCAATCTGGTCATAAAGTGTTACCAGATCAAATTCCTGCTTTTTACCCAAACCCGTTAAAATAAGCTTGTAAAACGAAACCGGACCCCTGCCGGAGATGACCAGATTGTCACCTTTTTTACCGTTAAAATTCTCTTTCTTTATAGCTTCTTTAAAATCAGTTATAATTTCGGCAGGAAAATCCCTGAAGACGATTTGTTCTTCATTTTCGAAGGCAAACAGATTCAAAGTATCGACTTCCTGTTTATATGCTTTGGTAGGACGGAGGTAAAACTTCATCGGTATTTAAAAAGCCTTGTAAGACAACCCAAGTTGATATACAAAGTTTAACAAAATATAATCAGGGCAGTCAATTGCCGCGGTGGCGGAACTGGTAGACGCGCAGGTCTCAAAAACCTGTGGGCGTAAAAGCTCATGTCGGTTCGACTCCGACCCGCGGCACTTAAAAAAGTTTTTTAATTGTGGATATCCTAATAATTCTCCTGCTTATCTTTTTAAACGGCCTTTTCGCCATGGCGGAAATTGCCCTGATTTCCTCCAGAAAGTCCAAGCTGGAACAGCTTGCTAGGCAGGGTGACATTAAAGCCGGCAAAGCTCTGGAATTGTCCAAAAATCCGAATACTTTTCTTTCTACAGTCCAAATCGGCATCACTTTTACCGGAATTTTTGCCGGTGCATACGGCGGGCAGCGGCTGGCCGAAATTCTTAACGGATTTCTATCACCCCTTCCGTTTATCGGTCACTTCAGCGGAATAATCTCTATTCTAATTGTCGTTTTGTCAATCACTTATTTATCGGTCATCTTCGGTGAACTGGTTCCTAAACGAATTGCTCTGATTTTTCCGGAAACTATCGCCTCTTTAATGTCTTTACCGATGCTCTATTTATCCAAAATAAATTTTCCGTTGGTGAAAATTATGAGTGTATCCACGGAAAAAATCCTGGACTTATTTCAAATTCCCAAAGCCCAGGACCAGCCGGTCAGTGAAGAGGAAATAAAATTACTCATCAGAGAAGGCGCCCGCCTGGGTATCTTTAATCTGGCGGAAAAAGATATCGTTGAAAGAACTTTCCGTCTGGCTGACAAAAAGGTCTCTACTTTGATGACACCCAGAAATGACATCAGCTGGCTGGAAGTCGATGCTACGGAAAAGAAAACCAGTCAAATCATCACATCGAAATCTTATTCCTATTATCCGGTCTGTCAAAAAAGTCTCGATAAAATCATCGGACTGGTCAGGACAAAGGAACTGTTAGTCCATTATCTTAAGGAGGAAAATCTGGACCTGAAAAAACTGATGCGCAAGCCGGTTTTTGTCCCGGAAAGCATGAACGCCCTGAAAGTGCTGGAGAATTTTAAAAAATCAGGCATCCATGCTGCTGTTGCTGTTGATGAATACGGTTACACAGCCGGACTGGTAACCATAACTGACCTTCTGGAAGCGATTGTCGGCGATATTCCGACTGTCGATGAACAGGAGGAAAAGGACATCATAAAAAGGGAAGACGGCAGCTTTCTGGTGGACGGACTTCTCTCAATCGAAGAATTCAAGGAATATTTCCGTATCCGGAAACTGCCTGAAGAGCAGACGGGCAGTTACCGCTCTGTCGGAGGCCTTATCACCCACCTGCTGGGCAAAATAGGCAAAGAAGGCGACCGGTTGGATATCCCCCACTTCAATCTGGAAGTTATGGATATGGACGGCAACCGGGTGGACAAATTGCTGGTCAGAAGAAAATAAAATTGCCCGCTTCTTAAAAAGCGGCGATGGCCGGAGATTCCGCTTCCTTCATCTTCTCGACGGAATAAAATCTGATACGGTCTCCTTTGAAAATAAGCTCTATCTCGCCTCCGGGACCGTTGCGGTGTTTGGCTATCAGAAGTTTGACAATCTGCTGTTCCCAATTTTTTACATCCTGATCTTCCTTGTATATAAACATGACGACATCGGCATCCTGCTCAATGCCACCTGAATCCCTCAGATCGGCCAATTGCGGTCTCTTCTCTCCCCTGTGCTCTACCGCTCTCGAAAGTTGCGAAACCGCCAGTACAGGCAACTGCAGTTCACGGGCCAGGTTTTTCAAGGACTGTGATATCAGCGATACTTCCTGAACCCTGTTTTCGAAACGCCTGCCTGTATCAACCAACTGCAGATAATCAACAATGATCAGCTTTACATTATGCATCAGCTGCAGCCTCCTGGCTTTGGTGCGGATTTCAAAAATATTGAGACCCGGAGTATCGTCAATAAACAGGGGCGCTTCGGCCAGTTCACCCATGGCTTCCGACAGTTTGGTGAAATCGGCATCAGTTAATTTGCCTGTTTTCAAACGCCAGGCATCAACATCCGCCTGGGATACCAGTAGCCTGTCCACCAGTTCCTCCTTGCTCATCTCAAGCGAAAAAATGCCCACGCCTAATTTCTGCTGAACCGCTATATGCTGGGCAATATTGATGGCCAGGGCTGTCTTGCCCTGACCGGGTCTGGCAGCCAGAATAATCAGGTTGGAGTCCTGCAAACCGGCCAGCTTGTTATCCAAGTCATAAAATCCTGTCGCAACACCCCGCAAATTCGAACCGCGCTTGTGCAATTCGTCCAGTCTGTCAAAACTTTCCGCCAAGGCATCCTTGATATTGATGAAATCCCGGCGTGAACGGTGCTGGGCAATGCCCATAATTTCCGCTTCCGCCGTATCCAGGATTTGTTTCGCATCCTCATTGCCGGCAAATGCCGTTTGGGTAATCCTGGAGGCAGAGTCAATCAGTTGCCTTTTAACATAATTATCGGACACGATCTGACCGTAATATTCAATATTGGCGGCAGTTGGTACAGAGTTGGTCAATTCCGTCAGATAGGCAGTGCCGCCTGAATTCTTGTATGAGCTGTTTTTTTTGAGCATTGATGTCACCGTCACGACATCAACAGGTTCATGTTTTTCATAGAGATTGAGCATGGCTTCAAAAATGGCAGCATGAGCCTCCTTATAGAAAAATTGCGGTCTGAGGAATTCGATGACTTCCGAGATGGCATCCTTATCAATCAGAATAGCTCCCAAAACGGAAGCTTCGGCCTGTTCATCATGCGGCGGAATTCGGGGCTCCATAAATATTATTCTAAGACGACAATTGTCTGTTCTGCAGGAAGTTTGTCCCTGGTAATATTGAATTTGGGTTGCGGTTCAATTTCTGCCTTACCCATCTGTTTTAAAAACAGTTCAACTCCGCTGAGTTTCTCAGCCATAGCCTGGTTCAGGTTACCGGTTTTATAGCTCATGGGGATAATAACGGACGGTTCGATCTGGGAAATTACCTGGGATGCCGATTCTGCCGATAGAAAATCACCGCCGCCGACAGGGATCATGAGGATATCGGCACCATTGAGTAATTCTTTTTCCCTGTCCCCCAGCTTCTGTGCCAGTTTTCCCAAATGAACCAGGATCAGGTTGTCAATTTTAAAGTGGAAAATAAGATTCTTCGCATCTACCCTGATGACGATCATCTCGACACCTTTGACTTCATATTCACCAGGACCGTCAATCACCATCGGAAATCCTGATACCATTGAAGGAAGTTTATGGTCTTCCGAGGAGACAGTCACAATATCAGCCTCCGTCCTGGGAAACTTTAAACCTGTTTTTTCAGGATCAAACGGATCGGTGACGACAACTGCGGATTTACCCTTGATTTTAAATGAGGAAAAACCTAAACTGGCAATTTCCATGATATTTTTGGTAAAGTACTTTTATCACAATTCCAGTTTGCTTGACAAGGGGAAATCGACCACTTAAGATGTTAATGTTTTAACCCTTCTTTATGAAAAAGGACGTTCTCTCAGCCTTGGTTTTGGGTTTTCTGATGGGAGCTGTTGCAGCTCTGGTCATCGTCCGCCTGCCAACCATTGTCAAAACTACGAAATCCGCTTCGGACTCAGCCAAAAATGCAGCCATTTCTCCGGCAGAAAACGTGGCTGACAATTCCTCCATCGTCATCAGCAAGCCTAAAAATAACGCCATCGTAACTGACAATAAAATCGAAATCGAGGGCAAGACAAACAATGCCCAGGCAGTTACTTTCGAATCCTATAAAAATTCAATTATTTTGCAGCCGGAAGCTGACGGAAGTTTTAAAGCCACGATTGACCTGGTGGAAGGCGGCAACAGTATCCATATAACCCGAATTGACGCAAACCAAAATGATGAAACCAAAGTGATTAATGTTTTTTATACAACTGAAAAAATATGAAAGTCTTTATTCTAATTATCCTGTTTATGATTATTTCATTACCAAATGCTGCTTACGGCCAGAGCAAAAGCGCTACCGCCTCTCTGACACCGAAAAGCCCGACCGCAACGGTCGATCCCCAGGATGAAGATCTTATCAAGAAAATCAAACAGATAGAAATTTTGAAAGAAAAAATTGCCACCAAAGTTGCCGAGATCAGGGATAAGGAAAAAGGGGCATTTTTGGGAACGGTCAAATCGGTAGATGAAAACACCGTCGTCCTGACAACTGCTGAGGGTGAATCATCTTTTACTTATTCCGAGGATACGCTTTTCTTCCAAATAACCGACAACCTGAAAAAGGAATGGACCGATGCTAAACTGAAAACCGGCGATTATATCAGCGTCTTCGGATATTATAATGAATCACGGGAATTGTTTTCCGCCAAATTTATTTTTTTGCAGGAAAAATTAATCCGCCTTAGCGGCAAGGTAGCCGACGTTGACAAAAGCAACTTTACTTTGCAGATTAAAGCCCGGGACGGGGAAAAAGTCATCGATTTCGAAAAATATACCGTTACTTCATTACTTGTCAAGGGTAAAAGCCAGAAAAGCGGTTTCTCCAAATTTGCCGTCGGTGACAGCGTCTATATCGTGGGTACGGCCAATGCCAAAGAAGATGACAGGTTTGCTGCCCAGCGGATTCTCCACTTTCCGATAAACCTTTCCCCTACTCCCGAAAAAGCGGAAAGTACGCCTAAAACCTCTCCTACCATAAAACCTAGCTGATGATAGGTTTTGTCAATTTTAAAAGCTCAGGATGAATCCCCGGCACGGCCGCCAAAAAATGCCTGGTAAAAATATCAAAAGGCTTCCCGTCTCCGGCGGTAATGACCGCTCCGGCTTTCTTTACAATCAAACCGGCGGCAGCCACATCCCAAGGCATATAACCGGCAATAAATGCTGCATGTATGTGACCTCCTGCCAGCATCGTCAGGTCATATACGGCAGACCCGTAAATACTCAGAAATCTGGTTTTCCTGTAAACCCTACTGATAAAGTCCAATATTTTCTCCCGTATCTTGAGCTCATGCGGGAAATCGGTCAAAACCAAGGCTTCGCCCAATTTACCTACATTACGGATTTTTACAGGCAAGCCGTTGCAAAATGCCCCCGGTTTATCATATCTGGCGGTATAAATTTCACTTTTGCCGGACGTCAGACAGACCCCCAGTAATGATTCCCCTTCGGAAACAACACCTATGGAAACGGCATAACGGTCAATGCCGTGCCCGAAATTGATGGTGCCGTCAATCGGATCAATCACAAAGAGTAATTTTTCCCTTCTGTATGCCTGGAAATTCCTATGGGCTGATTCTTCGGACATGATGGCAACGTCGGGAAACTGCCTGGTCAGTTCTGCTTTCAGATATTTCTCAACCGCCAAGTCCGCATCCGTCACGAAATCAAAACCTTTTTTACTGTGTCTGGCAACGGAATCCCTGAGAAAATATTCCCGGGCAATTTTTCCGGCCCGGGCAATGATTTTAACGGTAAAAGCTTCTATTTCGTCCAGATTGTCGGGAGTTTTCCGCATAATGACATTATAATTGAGGCTTTGTTAAAATGATAACAGGATGGATAAGATAAAAATAATACGCCGGTTTTTGGAAGAGAAAAAGATCCCGGCACTTTTTGTTTCAGGCCAGGAAAATGTCACCTATCTGACCGGAATTTGCGGATTGTCAACCGGTGACAGGGAAGCCTTTTTACTGCTTACCTTGAAAAATGCCTACCTGCTGGCTTTTTCGACAACCATCGGCATGTATATCAGGTCCGGATTTGATCTTATTGAAATTACGACCGAGTACCGGTTAAGCCAAGCCCTGAATGATCTTACCGGCAACTTTGGGAGGCTGGCTTTTGAGAAAAACAATTTAACTTATTCCGAATTTGAATCACTGAAAAATAACCTAAAAGTACCTCTTATCCCAACGGAAAATATTATCGAAAATTTAAGAGCGGTTAAAACTCTGTCGGAAATAGTAGCAATTGAAAAAGCAGCCCAAACAACAGACCGGGCATACAAATATGCATTAAAAATCATTAAAAAAAGCATTACCGAAAAAGAATTGGCGCTTGACCTTGAAATTTTTATCAGGAAAAATTCCCAGGATATCGCTTTTTCCCCGATAGTGGCTTTTAATGAAAATTCCGCCATCCCCCACTATCTGCCTTCGGAAAAAATTAAGCTTGCCGACAACAGCCTGGTTTTAATTGACATGGGGGCTAAATATGACAACTATTGCGCGGACCTGACCCGGGTCGTTTTTTTCGGTACGCCGGCAGATAAACAGATTGAAATGTTCAATAAGGTCACCAAAGCCAATGAACTGGCCGTCAGTTCGCTCGCCGTCGGAAAAACAGGCGAAGAAATTGATACCCTTACACGCAACTTCATTCAGAATAATGGTTTCACTGCATATAAGCACGGACTCGGCCACGGGGTTGGTCTGGCAATTCATGAAGCACCCAGGTTAAAACCCCAAATTAAAGACGTACTTGCCGCTAATATGGTCTTTACAATAGAACCCGGAATTTATATCAAAGGCTTTGCCGGAGTAAGGATCGAAGATGTTATTCATCTGACTGCCGTTGGCCCCCGGATTCTCTCCAAAGCGTCGAAGGAACTGACGGTGTTATAAATTTTTCACTTCAACCTGTCCTCCGTCAACTTGTCAGTAAAATCTAAAACTGTTAACATCTTGTTATGACAATGAAAAATAATCAAAAAGTTGAACCGAGAACATTAAAAGGCTTCCGGGATTTCCTGCCTGAAGAAGCCCGCAAAAGACAGTATGCCATCGAGATCATCCGCAAAACTTTCGAGCTCTACGGCTTCGAACCGCTGGAAACCCCGGCCATCGAATATCTGGATATATTCGCCGGTTCAATCGGCGAAGGCGAACAGATGTTTTATAAATTTACCGACTCCGGAGGCCGGGAAGTAGCTTTGCGCTATGACCAGACTGTTCCCACCTGCAGAGTAGTCGCCCAATATCCCGATAAAATAAAAATGCCTTTTAAAAGGTACCAGATCCAGACGGTCTGGCGGGCGGAAAAACCGCAGAAAGGCCGCTACCGGGAATTCCTGCAGTGCGATGCCGATATATTTGGCGTTGACGACCGGACAGCCGACGCTGAAACCATCGCCTTAACAATCGAGATATATAATAACCTGGGCTTTAAAAAACCGGTTGCCGTAATCAATGACAGAGATCTTTATGAAGGTATTCCATATGAAGCAATTATTGCCATTGATAAACTGGATAAAATCGGAGAGACCGGGGTTATTAAAGACCTGTTTAAAAAAGGCTTTGACGACAGGAAAGCCAAAGAGCTTTTGGAAAGAGTCAGAAATAATAAACCTAACGATAATCTGAAATATATTTTTTCTTTCCTGGACAATTACGGCATGAAAGAAAATTATAAATTCTCCCCTTCCCTTGCCCGGTCCTTTTCCTATTCCAACGGCACAATCTGGGAAATCATTGCCGAAGAATTCGACAGCGGTTCTTTGGCGGGCTGTGAGCGTTTTGACAGTGTCGTCTCCAGATTTTCGGACAGAAAAGTTCCCGGAGTCGGCTTTGCCGTAGGCTTTGACCGGACCATTCTGGCCATGGAGGAAATGGAGCTTTTTCCGCAAATGGCGACAAACACCCGGGTTTTAGTCACTGTCTTTAACAAAGAACTGGTTTCCTACTCCCAAAAAATTACCCAGCTTCTCAGAAGTAAAAACATCAATACCGACCTTTATCCGGATCCGAATGACAAACTGCAAAAACAGCTCAAGTACGCCGATGAGAAAAAAATCCCTTACGCCGTCATTGCGGGGCCGGATGAGGCAAAAAAGCAAACAGTCACTCTGAAAAATTTACAGACCCAAAAACAGGAAACGATTCCGCAGGAGAAATTAACGGAAAAATTTTCTTAATTATCGTCCGATATTTCTCTCCTGTAATTCTTTTTCAATATCATTCAGGCTGATTTTTTGCAGTGACCAAAAGAGCAATAAATGGAACAAGAGATCGGCGGATTCGCTGATTATTTCTCTCCGGTTGCCGTTTTTGCCAGCAATAACTACCTCGATTGCTTCCTCGCCGATTTTTTGGACAAGCCGATCTGTTCCTTTTGAGATTAATTGACATACATAAGACTCAGGCGACTTTTGCTTCTTCCGACTATCGATGATTTTTACTAATTGTTTTAAGGTCATAACTTATTCCGAAAACAACTTCTAAAACCTAAATGACAGGCACCAACCCCCACAAGTTTAACTTGAATTAATAGACTATCCCGGTCACAGTCGGCTGTTATTTCGAGAAGCCGGAATTGATTGCCGCTTGTCTCCCCTTTTTTCCATAATGCTTTCCGCTCCCGGCTCCAAAAGACAACATAACCGCTTCTGATGGAAGCTGAAACTGCCTCTTTATTCATAAAACCGACCATCAAAATTTGACCGGACTTTTTTTCCTGAATCACCACCGGCACAACACTACCAAGTTTGGCAAAATTAAGTTTCATTTCGGACTTCAATACCTTTTTTTTCTAAATAATCTTTTATCTGCAGGACAGTCAATTCATTGAAATGAAACAATGACGCAGCTAAGGCAGCGTCGGCTTTACCCTTGGAAAAAATATCATAAAAGTCCGATAACTTGCCTCCGCCACCGGAAGCAATCACCGGAACTGAAACTGCTTCGGAAATTATTTTTGTAAGTTCAACGTCAAATCCCGTCTTTGTCCCATCCTGGTCAATTGATGTTAATAGTATTTCTCCACAGCCAATTCTGACCGCTTCTTTTGCCCATTCTATCGCATTTAACCCGGCGTCAGTTCTCCCTCCGTCGATAAAGACATTCCAGATTTTTGGTCTAACTTTTTTCGCATCAAGAGACAAAACGACACATTGTGAGCCAAAAGTATTGGCGCATTTTTTGATCAGCTCAGGATTTCTTACACTGCCTGTATTTACTGATACTTTATCCGCACCATTTATAAGAATTTGCCTCATATCGTCAACACTTCTGACGCCTCCGCCCACGGAAAAAGGTATGGTAACTTTAACGGCAGTTCTTTTTACGACATCAAGCAAAATCGGCCGGTTATCAACGGTAGCAGTAATATCAAGAAAAACCAACTCGTCAGCTCCCTGTTTGTCATATATTTCAGCCAGTTCCACAGGATCACCAGCATCTCTAAAAGCTTCAAATTTTATGCCTTTGACAACTTTACCTTCTGTCATATCCAAACAGGGAATTATTCTTTTTGTAATCATAGATAATGTTTAAAAAAATTATTGAGTAAATATAATCCGGTAATGCCGCTTTTTTCAGGATGAAATTGAGTAGCCAATAAATTATTTCGTATAATTACACTGGCAAAACTTTCACCGTAATCCGTAGTTCCGGCAACAATTGATTTATCAGCAGGCTCGCAATAATAACTGTTTACAAAATAAAAATAGCTGTTTGCTTTAAATCCTTGAGAATATTTAAATCCATTAGACTTAAAACTGACTCTGTTCCAGCCTATGTGAGGGACTTTCTTCATCTTCTTAAATTTCAATACTTTACCTTTAATAAATCCCAAACATTCAACTTTACCCTCTTCACTGTAATCGAATAGTAGCTGCATGCCTAAACATATTCCCAGGAAAGGCTTTCTATTTCTCAACTGATCGGTAATAGTTTCAGCCAAGTTTAATTTTTTTAAATTTGCCATGCCTGCTGCAGCCGATCCTACCCCGGGTAAAATAATAATTTTACTTTTACCAATAATTTCAGGATCGCCTGTAATTCTAAATTTAAATCCCAGTTTATTTATGGTGTTGGCAACACTGCCAATATTTCCTATTCCGTAATCCACAACAGCGATCATATGACGCCTTTCGTTGAAGGTATCTCATTTTTAATTTTCGGATCTATAACCACAGCTTGTTTCATTGCCCGGGCCGTCGCCTTAAAAATTGCTTCGATCTGATGATGGTCATTGCGGACAAACTCGGTTTTAATAAACAGATTCGCCCGGGCATTTTGGGCAAACGCTTGCCAAAAATCATATACCAGCTCGGTCGGGAAATCGCCGATTTTTTCCCGGCTAAATACAGAATTAAAACCGAAAGCGTAGCGGCCGGCAAAATCAACCGCGACAGTTGCCAGGACTTCATCCATCGGTAATATAAAAAAACCGAAGCGGTTTATCCCGCGCTTATCTCCCAAACACCTGGCAAACGCCTGGCCAAGTACGATTCCCAAATCTTCAGTCAAATGGTGTTCATCAACTTCAATGTCTCCCGCTGCTCTGACTTTCAGATCAAAACCGCCGTTAACAGCAAACAACGACAACATATGACTTAAAAAGCCCAATGGCACATCCAAAACGCTTTTACCCGTTCCTTCTAGATTTAAAGTCAGACTGATATCAGTTTCATTGGTCTTCCGGTTAATTTGTGCCACTCTTTTTGTCACAAAAAGACCTCCTTCAAATGATTAACATTTTTAAGCTGCAGATTTCCCATTTTTTCTTTTCCGATATAAACAGAAAACATTCCCGCTCTTTCAGCTGCCTCGATGTCACTGATTGTGTCACCTATATAAACACAATTCTTTCCTCCAGCTCTGCCGGCTGCGGTAATTAAAGGATCCGGGGAGGGTTTCGGGTATGCTGCATCTTCAAAAGCAACTACCATGTCCGCGTGGAAACCGGTTTCAAGTTCGAATCGTCTCAACGTATAGAGGGCTTCCGGTCGGGGACGACCGGTGGCAATTGCCAGAGAATATTTTCGTTTTAGAAGTAGCAATAAATTTTTCCTGATTAACAGTGATTCTTTTTCTATCAATCCAAGTCCAACAATATATCCGGCTTTTTTTCCGTAAATCGATTCATACAACTGACTGCCCAAATAAAAATTCTGGAATATCCTCTTCAGCTTTCTGAAAATTCGGCTGTTTCTCTCCTGTTCGGTTAGCGGCAATATTCCATCAGGTTTACTGTCCCTTTTTGATAATCCGACCAGTCGGTACGCCGCATCCCAGTCATTGTTAAATCCGGGCTGATTTTTTATTCTGTTTACTTCTTTCTGGCTGATTTTTCCGGCATTGCCTTTTTCTGTCAAATAAAAATTTACCGTTAATTCAATCGCTTTACGGTATGACCGGGATACATCCACCAGTACCCCGTCCATGTCAAAAATTAGGCAATCAAACTTATTTTTCATTAAGAATCTCCTTTAAAACACATACTAATATTTTATTTTCGTTTTTGCTGCGGACGGTTATCCTGACACATCCTTCCAGATATTTTTGATTACTTAGGTCCCGCACCAATATTTTTCGCGATTTTAATTTCCGGCAAATCTCTCCGGCTTTATCCCCGATTCTTACCAACAGGAAATTGGCAGCGCTGTCATATACTTCAAACCCTAGTTTACGGAAAACTTTTGCAAGTTTTGTTCTTTCCCGGATAATTTCCCCGGAATTTCTGATAATCCAATTTTTATCTTCAAGAACTCTTTCCGCCAACATAGAGGAAAAATAAGAAACACCCATTGGCAATCTAATGGCATCGAATTTTTCAGATACTTTTTGATTTGCCAGAAGATAACCAACTCTGGCTCCGGCAATTGAACCGAATTTGGAAAAACTTCTTAAAATCACCAGATTGTTGTATTTAGATATTAAGCCTACCGAAGTCTTACCGTAAAATTCGCGATAGGCTTCATCAACAACAACCACTGTCCCGGCTTTACCTACAATTTCTTCAATATCTGCCGGATGAATTACAGACCCAGTAGGATTATTGGGATTACATAAAAATATAAGTTTGACCCTGCCTTTTTTACAGCGTGCAATTATTTCTTTCTTATCAATCCGGAAATTTCTTCCCGTTAATGGAATGTCGATTCTTTTGCCTCCGTTAATTTGAGATTGGATTTGAAACATTTCATATGTCGGCGGCGTGACCATGAATTTATCGCCGGGATCTAAAAATGTTTTGGCTAAAATATCAATTGCCTCGTCTCCGCTGTTAGTGACCGTTACTTGATTCGGTTTAATTTTTTCATATACGGCGATAAGTGCCTTTAACCGGCTGCAGTCGGGATCACCATATTCATTTATCGGACATTTCCTCTTCATATCATTCAGAAATTGATCCAGGCATGCCGGCGGATCTGTAAGAGTATTACAGTCAAAACGAAACATGCCCGGAACCACTCCCTTTTCCCAGGCATAAGGTACTGCCGTCTGCGCGATTTTTGAAAAAAATTGGTCAGTCATAATTATTTTCTTACTTAAATCTTATATCCGCTGAAACATCATGTGCCGGTAATCCCTCGTATTCAGCCAATATTCTGATCGTTTCTCTTATCCCACTAAGCCCTTTACGACTGCATTTTTGTACCTGCATCCATTTACCAAAGGCCTCAACTCCCAAAGGCGGATAATTCTTCGCCATACCTCCTGTTGGCAATACGTGATTTGCTCCTGTTGCATAGTCCCCTGCGGATTTGGAAGTATATTCACCCAGGAAAACCGATCCGGCGTTAGTAATATTAGCTACTACCTTTTCCGGATTTTCAACCATAATTTCCAAATGTTCCGGAGCATAACTGTTGGTAAAATCAATCGCTTCTTCGAGCGAATCCACTACCGCAAACAGACCGAACTTTCGAATCGATGCTTCCGCCATCTTACCGGTTGAAAGCTTTAGTAACTGCTTTTTGATTTCTTTTATAGTCTCTTCTGCAACTTTTCTTGAAGTAGTTAACAAAATGCAGGCGGAATCAAACCCGTGTTCACCGTCAGCCAAGAGGTCAGCGGCAATGAAACCGGGATTTGCTTCTTTGTCTGCAATGATAAAAATTTCTGATGGACCGGCTGGCATATCGATGGCAATTTTTTCCAAGGCCAGCAACTTGGCAGCAGTAACTAAGGAATTGCCTGCTCCAAAAATTTTATAAACAGCCGGAATGGTTTCCGTACCGTAGGTCATGGCGGCAATCGCTTCAACCCCACCGGTTTTAAATATTTTGGTTAGACCAACCATGTCGGCGGCAACCAGGGTCGCTGGAGGAATCTGCCCATCACCTCTTGCCGGTGAACACATGACAATTTCCCGACAACCGGCAATTGCCGCCGGAATAGCAGTCATTAAAACAGATGAGGGGTAAATTGCTTTACCTCCGGGAATATAAATACCGACTATTTCAATCGCTCGCCAGACCCTCCAGACAGCTATTCCTTTTTCCGAAAAAACTTTCCTATCTGTCTTTTTGGGTAAGTGTGCTTTATGGACCATAGTAATGTTCTTGATCATCTGTTTAAGTCCGGTTATCAGCCGTTTATCAACTTGGCGGTAAGCTTCTCTAATCTCATCTTTCGAAACTAAGAACGATTTGAAATTACTTTTACCGAAGCGGCGTTTAAATTCACCGACTAAGTATTTATCGCCTTCTTTTCTGACAGCTTCCATGATCTGTCTAACCTTTGGAAGAATATGCGGATTAGTTCCGCTTGAGCGCGCCGCAATTCTTTGATAATCTTTTGAGGACAACTCTTTGAGTTTGACAACTTTCATATTTGTTATTTAAATGTTGATAATTTTTTCCAACGGTTGAAGATAAATACTGCCTGACCCTATTGCTTTTAATTTATCGAGCGAATTCCAAATAAAATCTTCTTTAATTACGGCTGAAATAAAAAGACGATTTTTTCCTATGGAAACTGCAGATTCGATTTTTATTCCCGGAATAATTTTTTTCAGTTTCCGGTATCTGTTTTCAGGTAATTCCAAATATATGCATTTATAATTCTCGGCTGATAAGACTGATTTAAACCTTCCTAATAATTGTTTTAATAACAGACTTTTCATTTTCCGTTTGGAAATATTTTTACCGCTGATCAGAACCGACTCTGAATCATATATTTTCGTTAACACTTTCAGATCATGACTGGCCAAAGTCGATCCGGATGAAACCAGATCGGCTACAGCATCGGAAAGTCCAATGGAAGGAGCTATTTCAACTGATCCGTTTATAATTTTGATGTCGGCTTTAATTCTCTTTTTACTCAGAAAATTTATCAGTGATTCAGGATAGGAGGTAGCGATTTTTTTATTTTTTAAATCCTGTAATTTTTTGATTTGCGAGTCCTTTGGTACCGCAATTACCAGTGAGCAAAATCCGTAACGCAAATTCAATAGTTTACTGACGATGGGCCGTTTTTCACAAAGTAGATTCTGGCCGGTAATACCTAAATCCGCTGTTTGGGACGTTATATAATCCGGAATGTCATTTATTCTGACAAAAAGAATTGTTAAAGGAAAATTTCTGCAGGTAATAAATAACTTATTTTTGTAATTTTCAAACTTCAAGCCAGCTTTCCACAAAAAAGACAGCGTTTCTTCGGTCAAACGCCCTTCTTTTTGAACAGCAAGAATTAAATTTTCTTTACTTTGTTTATTCATATGGGTGGATGACGGGTTCTGCCCCCGCGACCTTCCGCTCCACAGGCGGACGCTCTGCTCCTGAGCTACACCCACCATTTACAATAAAAACCTCCCGTTCTTTAACCACTAAATCAATAGTGCTTAAGGAACGAGAGGCATAAAAAATGGACCTCCCGCGGTCCCATCCTTCTTCCCTCCGATCTTACTTCGGAGGACTCTTGGTACGGCTCCGCGCTGGCGACACCGATTGCTTCATTTTACGGATAAGCTTCCGTAAGGCATTTTGGCCTTCAGCTCCCGGATCGTGACTCCGGTTAAACGCTTTATAACTTTATTTTTTTCATTATACCAAACGTTGTCAAATCCGTGTCCTGGACGACCACATAGGTGACACTTCGAAGTTTTTGGTAGCATATTCAATAGGAGTCAGATAATCAAGAGATTCATGCGGCCTGATTTCGT
>Ga0075695_108_pt1 | contig 50864 bp, 61 predicted proteins | sample RifGroA2_FD_67696 | JGI IMG/M metagenome (GOLD analysis project Ga0075695, IMG submission 67696) | Microgenomates (Gottesmanbacteria) bacterium GW2011_GWA2_43_14 | reverse complement strand
GAATCGTTTAGGGGCAACTACCGTCATTTGGTGACTCCTTTCAAGGCAGACCGTTTATTCTACCTCGAAAGTGTCACCTATGTTTCTCAGCCTACTCAACTGACAAAAACAAGAAAATTGAAACATAACTGATCTTTACTTAACAGTAAAAATATTCTCATATTCTAGCCGTATAGTTAATTGTAATGTCAGCTTATGAAATCCCCTATGTGCCATCCGCCCCTGACCGGGTGAAAACAATGCTTGAACTGGCCGGTATCCGGCCGGGTGAAAAAATGCTGGATTTGGGCGCAGGGGAAGGCAATCTGGTACTGGCTTTTGCGCAAAAAGGGGTAAAAGCGACCGGAGTGGAAATCGATCGGAGGAGGGCGGAAACAGCCAAAAAAAATGTGGAGAAAGCCGACCTCGACTCCCTGGCTGAAATTTACCACCGCAATTTCTGGTACGAAGACGTCTCTTTCTATGACATAATCACCATTTACGGAATATCCATGATAATGTACAGACTGTCCAGGAAACTTAAAAAGGAAGCTAAATCCGGCTGCCGGATCATTTCCAACACCTTTCTCCTGCCTGACTGGGATATCTCGGGAATGGATAACAACATCTATTTGTATATCAGATAATCCCCACAGATTGATTTAGGTCTTTTATTTTAATCGTCTTTCTTTGCCCGTTTTGAAGCCCTGCGAAACAATCGCCGCGAACAAAATTCCCCAACCGGTGACGTAAAAGATAACCGGCAGAAGTTCCGAAATAAAGAGGTTTACAAGCCGCTGCAGCCGGAAATGGGGATTTACGGTAATCAATGATATCAATGTCTGCTCCCTGAATGCCGCAATCAGGTGCTTATCGTATTCAAAGGAAAAAAGCAGAACAGAAAAGCCTAGAAAAATCAAAGTGGCAAACCGGGACGGCCGGTAAAGGGACAGAAGAATCCCGATAACTAAGCCTGTAAGATAAGCAAAAGCGATGTAATTGTGGGAAAAAAGCAGGTAAAGGGTGACAAAGATATTCTGTTTTAAATCCGGGGCAATCATGGAAATCCTATTCTAACAGATTTTCGGAACATTACCGACCGCGGGAATTTCAGGCTTTCTTTTTACTTTGGATGCGCAGTTCCCTGCCTTCGATAAGGGCCAATGAGACTTTTTTGTAAGCGGAGGTAAGGACACGTTGGAAAGTGCTTTGGGATACTCCCATTTTGCCTGCGGCATCTATTTGGTTGAGGTTTTTGATGTTTTTAAGCCTCAAACTTTCCATTTCCTCGGGTGTAATCTCGACAAACTCGCAACAATCAGTCCCCTGGGGTTTATAGGAGCTGAATAGGGGGCAAAAATCAACCTGGTAATCGCATTTCGGTCTTCCCATGTTTTTCATATTCCCGGGCCCGGGAAATAATTTACTTAACTTCGGGTTTTTCTTCTGTATCGATATTATCTATCCAGTGGCGGATAGTGGCAAGTTTTGCCTCCAGGATAGATTCCTGCTCTTTGAGAAGCGCTTTTCTGTCCGATTTGGAATATACCGCCGGTTCGCAATAGCCTGAGCAATCATTTGCATACATCATGTCAGTATTCTCACCCCCTTTCAAATGTAATTATTATGAATATATACCCAAAACTATTAAATGTCAAGGGGGTCAAATAATTGCAGATCATACGCTTTTCTTTCACAATCCCAAAAAAATATTACATAACTCCTTTATAATCGCCATTTTATGGGTAAAGAAGAAAAGACCGGGCAAGAACAGAAAAACTTATTGTCATTCCAGTTATATACCCCGCTCCGTTCCGACCGCCTGGCTGTTTTTATCCGGGATCCGCAAAGACCTTCAATCTATCATTACCGGGAAGTAACCATAACAAGCAGACGCACCTTTCCCTTACCGTTTATCAGAAAAGAAAAGGAAATTTGGGATACCCTGATATTTGAAGCCGACATACCGATACCTGTCGATGCCCAGGATTTGCAAAAGCATCTGAAAACAGTCATTCTCCACGAAGCCAATGGCAATTCCGGCGGTGATCCCGCCGTTGTGGCTGTGGCAAAATACCATGGCGGAAACCATATAGAACTTGATGAATTAGTCCGTCAAACGGCCATGGAATTTAAACAAAGGATAATCGAGGCACGGCAGCAGCTTTGATTGTTTTTATCGACCGGGTAATCTAAACTACCCTGGTGGTTTCTTATGCGGAAAACATAAGCCGGAGATCTTTTCTTCAGCTTGCAGCTGCAGCCTTCGGGGGTCTGCTTCTTACTCGCTGTGCTCGTCATGAACAAGATACAGGTTACGTATCCCCATTGCCTGAATTGGATGCTTCTTCCGCTCCCCCGCTTATGGTCATCAAAACACCTGACACGGGATCAGAAGTGGCCACTCCCGCAGCTCCGGTAATCGGTACTGAAGTTCCCGGTGTCATACCTGATATTTTTATCAAAGAGTCAAAATGCGAAATCGATGCTGCCGTTCCCCCGCTTGATGAATTTATCGCCACCTTGCTGGAAAAGCACAAAGGAAAAGACCCTTCAGAGATCATCGGCATTTATTATCTGAGCGAAACCGGCGACTTCAATGCCGGCTTCAACTTGGAAGTGCTTCAGCAAAGAAATCCCAGGGAAGATCCCGTTGAAGTCATCAAAGCCTGCGGAATTGTAACTGAGTTTTCCACAGCCAAAAATAATGGGGTTATCGGACTTTTGGCAGATAATCTTTGGTCCGGCAAAGAATTTGAAATAATAGAAAACAACCGGACAATTACAGCCATCTATGCCGGCGGCAGTATCAAAACTTTCGAAATTTTTTCAATTGAGGGATATAAAAGCCTTGGCCCCCATAAATATCAAAATCTTAGAACGCATGAATATTTAAACGACCGGGATATTGTCAATACCCAGTACGGTCCCCAAAACAAAGGCCTGCTGGTTCTGCAAACCTGCCTGGAACTGGACAGCATACCTAACGGTGGCAGGGTGTTTTTAACGGCCGAGCCTGTTGATTGATCCGGGTTTACCATTTTGGTTGCATTAAACTTCTGAATCTGGTAAGATTTTAAAATCCTAAAGACAGCGGGGCCCCGATATAACCGGGATTAAACCGACACCCTGCCGAGGGAAAACACAGAGCATTTATGTGTCCCCTCATTTAGAGGGGATTTTTATATAGCTCTAGCCGAGAAGATATGAAAACCAAACCCAACCAGAAAAAACAGGACACGGTTAAGGATTTGTCCGATAAATTCGCCAGGGCAAAAGCTTTTTTCCTGACCGATTACAAAGGCTTGACCCACAAGGAACTCGAGGACCTCAGAAGAAAACTGAAAAAAGTCGAGGCGGACTACGTAGTAGTCAAAAATACGCTTCTCAAAAAAGGCATGGAGGAAAAGGATAAGACTCTGGAGCCTCTCTATGAACATCTCAAGCAATCGACAGCCATGCTCTTTGCCTTCGGGGATGAAATTGAGGCAGTCAAAATACTGGCTGATTTCGCCAAAAATGCCACTATGCCCAAAGTCAAAGCAGGTTTTTTCTCGGGATCAATCGCTTCAGAAGCCGATTTCAAAAAACTGGCTTCCCTTCCTTCCCGCAATATTCTTCTTACCACCCTCTTGAACCGCTTAAACTCGCCTATTCAGGGTTTCCACTACGCACTCAGCTGGAACCTGCAGCAATTTGTAACAGTCCTTGAAAACGTTAAAAACAAAAAGGCTAATTAACGAAAGGTGGTGACTTATAGATGGCAAAACTTTCTAAAGACGATATCTTAAAAGCAGTTGAAGAGATGTCAGTGATTGAGCTTTCCGACCTGGTCAAAGCGCTGGAAGAGAAATTCGGCGTATCAGCCGCTCCGGTAGCTGTGGCAGCTCCGGCAGGTGCAGTACCAGCCGCAGGCGGAGAAACTGCTCCCGAACAGACAACTTTCAACGTGGTACTTTCAAATGCCGGCGGCAATAAAATCAGCGTCATCAAAGCAGTCAGGGAACTGGTCCCTACTTTGGGTCTGACTGAAGCGAAAACCCTGGTTGAATCAGCTCCCAAAGACGTATTGACGGGAGTCAACAAAAAAACCGCTGAAGAAGCCAAGACCAAACTGACCGCCGCAGGCGCGACGGTTGAACTGAAATAAAAAAAAGTTTTTTTATCAAAAATCCCCCGCCAAGGCGGGGGTTTTTTTGTGGTTCGTTTATCTTTCGGAGTACAAATATAATTACGGTCAGACTATTTAATAATATATCAAAGTGACTGCTCTCCTTTGATCTTCATTGACAACAAGAAAGTACATATGTTACATTTAGTATCCAATTGACCCGGTACTAGCCCCGATTGGATCGGGGACTGCCTCATTAAAAAAATTTATCAGGAGAATTGTTATGTCTCTCGGCGACGACTGGCCAGAACTTCTAACCGTCCGCGAGGTCGCGAAAATACTCAGAGTGTCCCCCCTGACGATCAAAAGGTGGGGCAAACGCGGCAAGCTGCCGGCCATCCGCATCAACTCCAGGGGCGACAGAAGGTACAAGAAAGAAGCTGTCCTCTGGCTTCTGGGTATGCAGCAAAAAGGACAGGTTTGATTAAATAGTTAACTGGATATTTTCTAAAACGCGTTTATCTCCCTCTAAATATACGTTTATCGTTTCGTTTGAATCCATACCAATTAATCCTTTAGATGCAGTCGTGCCTATTAACTTTTGTAATTGATTTAAACTGTATCTCATTCTTAATACCTGTCCGTTGTGAATTCTTCCAACTAAATCTTTTTCAGTTAGTCTGAATTTAAAATCATTATCATAATCAGGCACCATGACTACTAGGCTGCTGATTGATCTGGCCCTATCCATAAATGAACCTGACTTACCGGAATAATCGGCTGACGGAGCAAGAATTTGGATTCTGTCAGCCAGAGGTTTACCCTCAATTTTTTTTGACATATTTCTCTTTTCCAAACGATTCAGCCAATTAAAAAAATCCAGACCGAAATAATAGACTACGGAATCCTGTCTGATTATGTCCGGCAAATCACCATATTTTAATTTCGAGTCTCCCAAAAAATAACATGGCGCATGCAGATTATCAAAAGAAATCACATGGTTATTCCCTCTCTGTTGGGCTGACTGTATAGCTGAAAATGCCAATCCTGTTCCTATATCGAAGAAAACATTACCTCCATCCAGTCTGACAGCTTGTATTAATTGATCGATTTGACTACTGTAATGATCCAATTCTGAGTCAGAAATATATCCCCACGGTTTATATCCGGTAAAATTATAATAAGGTATAAATTCCGTTCTCTCTGTGAATTTTAACCTCTGTCCTTTGGTACCGGCTGACTTAAACCATTCCTCAATATGCGGACCTACACCGGCTGGGATGTCAATGGGATTGGGGCTGAGAGTATCAGGTAACCCGCTCATAATTCAGGGGATTGTATCACCCGGCCAGTCCGGGGGTCAATAAATTGGCAGTTTACATTTTACATTTGGAGCGAAACAACTCCTTCCAAATATGGTGAATTCGGATTCATGTGCAACTGAAATCCTGCTTGATCCGTTGACACGGATACCGTGCCTTTTTTTAAATTCAGGTCTACACTGAACTGCTGTGTACTTCCGTCACGGGAAAAATGGGTTTGGAAGGGTAATGCCAAAATTGCCAAATCGAATTCATGATCGCCTGTTTTATTCCTCGGCGTTCCATCATCTTCGGAACTGAGCAGAAATCTGACCGGAGAAATTTGACTTATTGGCCGATATATTGTGATATGCGGACCTTTTAATACCAAGGGTTTGATATCAAATCCAGTCGCTGTTGCTCCATTCCAGATATTAAAAATTGCATCCGTTCCGCCCTCCTCAATAAACCCCAACATTGCCGACATCCGATTAAACCCGTCCAGGATTTCCTGAGAAGGCGCCATTGATTTAATAGCTGCAGCTATTTCCTCGGCGCTGGACCGCCCATTCCTCTCATATTTATCTGCCATATTTTTATAAGCGGAAATTGTACCAAAACACTATTATACAAACAAGCAGTTTAGACAGAAGAAAGACCCACTTTTATCTCTTTCAGTTCCTCGGCCGCAATAGTCGGATCGACGACATTGACCGACAGCCCTGTGCCCAGCTCGAAGCCGGCGCGGTGCACCAATCTGGGAATAATCCTGAGAAACCAGTTTTTCGCATGGTGAATATAGAAATTATAGGAAAAGGGCATCTGGGAATGACTTCTCGAGATAGTCTGCTGGTGGTATTTGACTTTCAGCCTTTTCAGGGCATATTGGAGGATTTGAGAGAGATCCTTGAGCTCTTCATCACTGACATCGCCGAAGACCGTACCATCTTTTTTAGGCGAAATCCAGACTTCATAAGGCCATTGGGAAAAATCAGGGCAATAAGTGACGAAATAGTGGTTGTCATCAACAACATTCATGATCGGCTCCCTGACCAAAGCGTCCAAATTGATCTGCCTGGGAATAAGGACCAGCTGGGAATGGGGATGGTTCAGTGAGGCTCCGGCCAGATTGCCGTGGTTGCAAAAAAGCATTACCTGGCCGTTTCCTGCATGCGCCTGGAAACGGTTGCGGTAAACCAAAAGCAGCTGGTTGACCTGGTTTAAGTCGAATTCGGCAATGTCCCTGCTGTGCTCAGGGCTGTGGATGATGACTTCATGCGTGTCGGTGATGGGATATTTGTTGGGCACGACCCGTACTTTCCAACCCGGCTTGTCCTTTTCCCCGTCCCCTACCCTCATTATTTCGGAGGGAGTCATGGCTTCATTGCCGGTGCAGAAAACACAAACAGCCGGCTTCTGCTTGTCCGCCGGATGTTCATGCTCGTCCGGACGGGTAGTCCTGGTCTGGGAAATGACTATCCAGCGCTGGGTCTTGATGTCCGGAACAAATTTAGCCATTAAAAACAGTATGGCGTATCGGTTAAAAAGTATCAAGCTCAGGGGTTGTTTAGCCTTTAGAGATAGGCTAAAATACTGAACGATATGTCAAAACAGGAAAAACCCGGTAATTCCCAGCTTATAAAAAAAGAATATGAAGGCCGGCTGAAGGGACATGATATTACCATAAAATACCTGAGAGAATCTTCTCTTGCAGCTGAAAAAATGGGAGACGGACATACTGTTACGGGTGATACACTGTTTCTGATTGACGTCTCCAAAACCCCTCTGATGTACCTTGATGAAAATAAACATCCGATGACGGAACAACATATCCTTAGCCTTATACAACAGGCACTTGTCACTGAATTTGCAACCGATCGTCCTGAAGAATTGTCCTGGTGGAGAAGCGAAAGAATTTTGGAATGCAGTCCGGTAATTAATAATTTATTGACTGCTTTTTATCCGAAGGTAGGAGATAATGCGGAAATATACAGGCGCGATCCGGGAACCGGATTTTCCGTATCCTGGGCAGAAATTGATGAGCCTAACGAAATTCTTAACATAGGTTCCTTGGGTACAAACAGCTGGGGTCACCAAATCAGTCGTGGAAAATATCACATACATCAAAAACACAGACTCTACCTCCCGTTGGGTTATGAAAAGCTCAGAATTGAAAGGATTGGTGAGCAACTTATTCAAAAAAGTATCCCCCTTGAAAAATTACATGGCAAAAGCGTAATCATGGCAACCGACGGCATCAGATTTTCAGGAAATATGATGATAAACTTAAATATTCCTGATGAAAAACTCCTTGAGGGACCCAGCGGAATGTACGCGGTAATTAAATTTTAACTACTCCAATTCGAAGCTGATTTTCTTGCAGGTGATGTTCACGTCAGGATTGCGCTGTTCCGGTTCGAAGGTACCCAGTTTTAAAGACTCTTCCGATTGGGCCAGCTGGTAATTGGAAACACTGGCCGGATTTAATTTCCCGCGGGGTGAAAAAACAGCGGAAATGCTCCTGGCAAGAGAGCCCAACAAACCTACCGGCGGGGACATCAGTTCAGCTGTTTTGCCGAGACAACCTATATTGACTTTAATATTGTATGACCCCTGGGCGTTTTCTTCAGGGAAAGTATATGACCAGGTAGACTGGAATTTGCCGTCGTCTCTTTCCGCAACAGGAGTCAATCCCGATTGAAAAATCTCAACTCCGTCTTTGTTGACATTATAAGAAATATTATCAACCCGTGCTAAATCGGGATCAGAGGCAAAAGCGACGGTGGTGAAATCAACTGTCGACCCGGCAGCGATTGACCCGGTCATCTCAGTTGTCTCACAGATGCATTCGGAGGCAACAGCAGCCGACTGATAATAGATGTCACCGACATTGTAGGTAAATCCTACATTGGAAAATAGCTGTCCGGATACGGTAGTAAAACTGCCCTGCCATCCTGTGGGAACTACCGCGGTAAACGAGTGGGGATTCTGGTGGCAGCCGTAGCCTCGGTCATTAGTTGATGAAAGTTTACTATCCTCAACTCCGTCAAGATCGGTATCCACCATGGTATTGAATTCAACATTCCGCTTGACGCTTCTGTCCTGCCAGCTTATGTAAAAAAATTTGCCTTCGCTGTCTGTTTGCACATATCTGGAATTGCCCCATGAATCTTCCCATCTGACCCAGACGCCGGGAATCGGAGCTCCCGTATCCTCAACCACTACCCTTCCCTCTACACCCGGGGCCAAGGCACTGACCTGGGTGTGAGCGGTAAAAAACAGGCAAAAAACACCTGCAGCAACAGTTATATGTTTAATTGTATTCGACATCGTATTGAACCTCCGCTGCGCCCTGTCTCACATCCGAGACTGTACCGAACATATAATAGGCGTCAACTGTTTCCCCGGTATCCAGATTTTCCGACTTTCCCGTAAAAATTTCGCTGACTCCGCCTGACTCTAAACCCCACAATTCATTGTCGAAATCCTCTTCCCAGGTAATCTTTTCCCCCTGGTATACCGCAAATTCCATAACGGCGTTTTCCTTGTAGCTGGCATCTATCAGGGCCAAAGATGAATCCTGCCTGATATTTTCCACAGCTTCCTCAGCCGTCATTTGGCCGGATTTTACGGCCGTTTGGAGAAGGGTTATTTTGTTTAATGCAATTGCCTGGGCTGCCTCAATGCCCATTTCCGGCGGGCTGTCATTGAGAAACCAGACGGAAATGATCTTGCCCGAGATGCCGGCTTTGGTTTGGGGTAGCAATTCTTCTGCCTGGCGGACCAATTCAATTCTTTTGGCGTAGTCTTTCCCGGGATTGTTATAGACGGACGCATCAAGAGTTATCAGGCCTGCATCTTTGGCTGTCTGCAGTTTCCTGGAATCATCCACCAGCTTTTTTATCAAAAGTTCGCGCACTTCCCTGGAATCTTTTTTGGGGTAGTAAAGCAGTTCGTTTTCCAAATCCTTATTGAAAATTTTCTCTTCGCCGACTGTAACCAAAATATTGCTCTGACCTGCCAAATTAACATCCAATGTTTTTACGGCCAGCCGCCTGTTTATCATGGCTGTAAGTAAAACCACAACCGCAATAAAAAAGGCCAGCACGAAAAAAAGTATCTTCTTGTTTTTCAGACTCAGGGAATATACGCCACCGGAAGTAAGTTTATCCTTAAAAATATTGGCGTCGGGCAGTTTGGCCATTTTCCGGTTTCCTAATTTGCTACATAAACCACAACGGCTAAGACGATTAAAGCGGCCAGGAAAATAATCAGGTATTGGGCAAGTATAGAATCTGCAAGAATGGTCTGTTTGGCTTTTTTGGCTTTGGGCATATTTCCTTATTATAAAATTTAGTAACTGATATTACTTTAAATAGGTTTCCCGACATATGTCAAGAGGTACAACTGCTTAAAATCCTTTCAAATTCCGGACACCATCCAGCCAATCCGTAACCTTCGAAATTCTAATGACGTGCAGATATCCACTCAGCTTACCCTTTACATGGACACCGCCCAGTATCCCCTCTTTCCACAATCCTGCACCGCTGCCGCCGATTCCGGATGGAGTCTTAAACTCATCCACAAATACACTCTCAGGGGTAAGACTGTTTAAATCAGGGTCCGGATTGGCTATTGTCACTTTATCATAAGGAATATATTTTGTTGTAACATCCAAAGGATATATAAGCATCTGGGCGTTATCCCCGGGATTAATCTCGGTAAGTTCCGGATACTCCACACCGCCTGTCATAGAAAAAGGATTATCAGGATCTTTATTGATTACTACAATAGCCAAATCCAGTTCGGGATGCATTATGGGCTTATCTATCCATTTATACGGATCGTCAATAACCACCTGCTTCATGCCTTCATGAAATTTGTTCAATATGATTTTTGCCCAATAAAATTTGTCCTCCTCTTTCTCCGGGCTGACCACATGCTTTGCAGTCAGAATGACAGCTTTATTATCGTCTTCGAAGAGAACAACCCCGGTACCGCCGGAATTATCAGTATATTCGGCACTAATGCTTTGATCATATTTACGGCCGGATTCGAAAAGTATCTGGACGGTTCTTTTTTTAGCTTCGGCTGACATAGCTTCCAAACGATTGCTCATTTCCGAAGGATTATCAGCCAGTCTTTTGGCTTCTTTAAGGACCCTGGGATTCTGTGGGGATTTGCTTTTTTCGGTATTTCCAGGGCTACCTCCAATTCCAATATCAGGGGTGGACGGCGGCCGTAACCCGCATGCAGCTAAAATTGATGCTAGGGTTGATGTACCGGCTAATTTTAAAAATCTTCTTCTGCCTGTACCGATTGATTCTCTCGGAGGTTTATTGCCTGTCGGGATCTCTGACATTAATTAAGGTTATAGGAGAAGAACGAAAAAAACAACCGATGAGGCATTGACATTGGAACTGATCTGGTTATAATCCGGTTATAACAAGGAGGTGGTTAAATTATGATTCAAAAAATAATCCGGGTCGGCAACAGCGCCGCTTTGACTTTACCCAAAGAATTCCTGGAGGAAGCAGGTCTCAAAATCGGCGATGAAATGATGGTGGAAACCAATCATCGGGCCAAAGCGGTCTATGCCAAGCCGTCTGCCGATAGTTCCAAAATGAATTTGACGCCTGAATTTTATAATTGGCTTGACAGGATCGGCCAAAAGTATGAAAAAACCATCAAAAAACTGGCCCGCCTCTGACATTATTTACATTTCAATTGAAGAAATTGTCGCCATCCATGACCGTATGCTGGAAATTGGTAAAGGCAAAGAAGGAATCCGTGATTTTACCCTCCTTCATTCCTCCTGCGAAAGACCTAAAGCTGCATTTTCCGGCCGTTTACTTTATCCGAATATTTGGCTGCAGGCTGCCGCACTCCTGCAATCGTTAATTAAAAATCATCCTTTTTATGACGGGAATAAACGTACGGGTTTCTTCTCAACTTGGAGGTTTCTTTATCTGAATGGTATTGAAATTAACGCCTCAGAAAATGAAATAATCGATTTTTGTCCGGATGTGGCTAACCGGAAATTAAAAATTGAAGAAATTGCCTCCTGGCTCAATCATAAATGCCGTAAAAACCGGAAACGCTTTTAAACTTTGCCTGACCCTCATGGGCATAAATTTTTACAGGTCAGTTTGCCTTCCCTTCTGGCTTTTTCCAGGATTTTATCGAACTCCAGCTTGCCATTTTTACGTTTCCGGATAACTTTTTTGTTCTTTTTCTTTTGCATGGTAAATCTCCACTATAGGATTTTAATCTTTCTTCCGAATCCTGCTTGACAGGATTTCTGACATTTTTTTGTCAGGATTTGCTCTTTCTGCTATAATCCTGACAAACTTTTTAGGAATATGGCATACAGACAGACTAAACAACCACCGATTACTCCCGAAACAACCTTGGAGAATGCCCGTAAGTGGCTGAATATCGTGCGGTACGGGGAATCCGGTTCTGTCATCCAGCTCCAGGATGATTGCGAGTACCGGCTATCTGAAATTCTCGAAAATCCTAAAATTCTGAAAAAGTATCTGGGTCCTTATTACCGGAAATATCTTCTCATACACTTGCCTTACAACCAATCATTTGACCATACGATCAGGGAATCCCTGGATGGCCTTTGCCGAGCGAGAAATATCCGGTTGCCGGAAAATAATGACGTCAATTCATACATAAAATATGTAGCTGACAAAGGCTATGAAATCGCTTTGTTTATCTCCCGCCTTTCCCCAACCCTGGAAGATCCCGTATTCCGGGAGCTTCTTTTTCTGGAAAAAATCCTGCAGGACGCCAGGAACTTTTCGGTCGTCTGCTTTTTCGAATCAGACATCACCCACCCTGATTACAGACAGCTGACCGATAAGTGTTCTTTAATTTTCGACAACATCATTAAATATCCTTTGTATAACCGCAGCGATTCCCGGCAATTTATCAAATACCAAAGGGAATTATGGAATTTGACGATAAGTAAAAAACTGGAAAATGAAATCCTGGATTTATCGGGAGGGTATTTGTGGATAATTTCGGCTATATTGAGATATTTCCGTGATAATCCGAAACAGAAAATCGAATCAGCCGTTAAGGATGAGCAGGTAATGAATAAAGCGATAGTCGTCTGGGACAAACTGACTGAAACCCAAAAAACCATCCTGAAAAAGGCGGCAAACAAACAACTTTTTAAAGATGCGGAAAACCGGCCGGAATATGATTATTTGAAAAAAATAAGACTTATATCCGGGAAAAATGATCTGGGGCTGCCAATATTTAATCATATAATTGACAGGGAAAATAAAGCTAAAAAGTTAACTTCCAGAGATAATGCAGTTTTTTTGGAAAACAGGGATATTTCCAATGAGCTGACTTACAATGAAAAAGTCTTTTTAAGTATATTGATAAAAAATTCCAAAAAAATCGTGACCCGCAATGATCTAGCAAAAGCCATCTGGAAGGACAGCTGGGAGGAAAAATACTCAGACTGGGCAATAGACAGATTGGCTTACCGGTTACGCCAAAAATTGACCGTGCTTGGGATCGATAATTCACTTCTCAAAACAGCCAAAAGGAAAGGGTTTATCTTCGGGTAAGTATGACAAAAACTTTTGAAGCAAGAAGCGGACTGCCAATAACTACAACTGCGGATAACGCTTTAACCGCCGCAACTGATCAGTTTATGGAACAATATCCTTTTTTAGACCCAAAGCAACTGGAGGCAGTTTTAAAAATGTACAACGGATTATTTCAATCAGTTTCTTCAAGTATCACTGATCTTCCTAAAAACTTATTTTCAGAAGCAAGTCCCGGAAATACCCTATTTCTGAAAGACAGGAATTTGGGCATATTAGATCTTTACCATAATATACTCGCAAGTTTAAGACTGGAAACTCAGAGTGTCTTTGACATGCCGACCCCGAGAGTTTTTCAGGAGATTGACGGGAAATTAGTAATTCAAAATTCACGCAGAGTATATTTCAACCGTCTTGTTTGCCGTCCATATCCTGCGGATTCCAACGCACCTTTTATCATCGCCAGATGGAATATGAATAGTGGGGAGCCTATGTACGTCCAGGCGGGTATTGCCCTGGACCGCAGAAAAGGTCCGGAGTATCTGAAAAGGACGGTTATTTCCGAAAAGGGTGATCTGCGGGTTCCGGTTCCGCCGGATGAAGCAGCAAATCCGGCACATGACCAGGAAAACGAGTATTGGAAATTAATACTGTATGCCGCTCAAAAAAGTTTGGATGAAGGACGCTACCCCTATGCTGCTTTAATAGAACCTACCGGCAGATTAGGACCGGTGATAATTTCCAGGAATAAAAACAGGGCGCAGGGGGAAGGATTTGACGGGCATGCTGAACATATGGCTCTGACGGCAATGAACGGCATGGGATATAAACAAATAGAGATGAAGAAAATAACCTTTGAACCTGTCGTCTATTCATTATTTGAACCGTGCCACAGCTGCAGCCAGATGATAAGGGAACAGGGCAGAAATAAACGCGGAGTTGTCGAAGTAAAATACATCCTGGAACAGCCTGCCGGCTGGGGAGGCAGAAAAGTGTTACGCAGTCAGAAATTAACTGAAAGTTGCGGAAAACCTCCGGCAATTACCCGGGTGGCTGAATTTAAAACTCAAGCTTTGGAATTATTCAGACAGGCCAATCAATACCCTAGGGGTCAATTTGCGGGAGAATTCAACAAGACAATTGCCGTCAATGAATAGAACGTAAGAATTATTCTCTTTCCAGGAATTGTGCAAGTCTGCGTAATTTCCTCAAGTACCAGAGGGCAACGGGCAGAACGGGCAAAAGGGCCGGGTACCAGAGTCCCTGCTCCTGAGTTTTAACCTGAGTCAGCGGTTTGGCCAGCGGTTCATATGGGTATTCGACACTTGCTTCGACCTGACTTTCCCATTCCCCTGCTACCTGATCAAACGAGCCGGCAACCGGCGGCGGCTGATAGGCTAATTGATTCGTTTCGGCGGGAACTGAGGAAAACTGATCATAATAATCTTCGGGATAGACATAATAAACCACAGTTTGCGGTTCAGAAGTTTCAGCAGTTTCTGCCGGAGTTTCAACTTTCAGCAGTTGCGGAGGCGGTTCAATTCCGTTGACAACCGGCTGGGGTTGCAGCGGTTCCGGCTGAGTTAAAGGATTGCCCTGCGGAGTATTCTGCGGGCCGGAATCTGTCGAAGGAGCGGAACTTTCTTTCGCCGGTTTAACTTCTTTTTCCGGCGCTTTGACGTCTGCAATGAGTATAGGCGAAGCAATTGATAAATCCAAAAGTCCCGCCTGGGCCGGCGCATCAGGCGAAGCCCCTGCCTGGCCCGTGCGGTGATAATCACTGCTGTTTGCCCTGGCGACTTCCCTCACCTGATTGTCCCTGACATCTGCTGCTTCTGCCTTGCCTGTCATCCCCGCTAAAAGAAGCAAATACAAAAGTCCTATCATCACACCTATTCTTTTCATGAACTGATATTTTCCCATCAGGATGTTTAAAACCGGCACAGGAAATGTAAGAGTAACAAAAGAGGTGTCTGCTTATGATAAAATTCAATACTCAAATGAATCAGTTGGAGGAAAACAAAGGTATTAAACTAACGCCTGCAGACAGATCTGACGCTCCTGACCTGTTCCGTTTAACTAAACTGGGGCTGGCGGATTTCCGCTTATCCAATGTAAAAAGTGCTGATTATCTTCTGTCAGAAGCAGTATCGCCTGACAATTCCTGGGCTACTGTTCTGGAAAAACTCAGCGGATTCCAAAAAACAGCTTCAGTGATAATTCCGTCAATGATGGAAATAAGTTTCCGGGGCCTCAAAGTTACTTTTAAGGACGAAGAGAAAATAAAAGCAGTCAGGCAATACGCGCCGGAGCAGCAATCACTATTAAAATCTCTTGATTTAATTTCATTGCCGGATCCCCTATTGCAGGTACTGACTGACCGCGAAGTCAGCCAGACACTTTATCTTTTTGGAAAAAGTATTGAAAAAGAAGAGGAATCCGGGTCTCCAAAATATAAAAAAATAAGCGCCTTGATCCAAAACAGGAAGCGGATGCTTCTATTGCACCAACTTGTTGTGCGGATAAAAATGGATAACAGCGAAAATTTTTACCCGGATATATTAGCCCGGGCGCAAACAGACATGAGTCTGTTGGAAAAGATTGGTATTCCCCTTTTTCATTCCGATTTCCAGACCAGGGAAACACTGGAAAACGGCCGTGATTTGCTGAAGCAGCTTGAGACTACCTCCCGGACGCTCAGAGATATTTTTGCCGGACATCAAGGCTTCTCCCACCTCATCCCTGCCGAATTTACGCAAATTTGGGATTTCAGGCAACTTCAACATGAAATTTATGATTTTCTAAAGGGGAGTGAACTTATAGACGGACCCAGAATTGCCATGGAAAAACTGATTGAATTTCTCGGGAGGCTTCCTGACGGTTATACCGCCGGGGCTATCATAAATAGTGCTTATCCGAAGCGGTCCTGATTTTTTGATATTTGCGCTTCCCGGCTCAAATCAAAAATCGACTTGATTAATTTCACTTCGTAGGCCGTCAAATTGCGGCCTTCGCTGTAACTTATTTCATGCTTTTGAGTCATCTCCGGCTGTCCCCCGTCCTTTCCGGCTGAATTATAGCGGTTGCGGCTGAAAGTCATTTCCGGCCAGGCATTATTCCCTTTTTCATCAAACAGGACTAAATTCAACCTCCAAGTCTGAACCTCGGGAGTGCCTTCTGTTGCGAATTCCGAAACCATGGTTACTTCGGATATTTGCGGCCAATATTTTTTCCCGCCACTTGTAACCTCCGGCAAAAGTAGGGTCCTTATTTTATAAAGCGGCGAATCGTTTTGCTCTTCCGTCAGCTCCATTTCCCCGGGTTTCCGGTACCATATCTTTTCATTTATATTGCCTTTTTCACTTTCGTTTTCCAAAAGAGTATAGAGTTTCATAAACCATGAAGACAAAAGGCTTTCCCCGGGCTTGCGGTAGATATCCAGCCAGGCATCAACAGATAGTAAAGCCTTGTGAATTATTTCCTTTAACCGAAACATTATTCCATGATAACTTATATGATGCCGATAAATACCGGAATTTGATTCTGTCGGCTAGACTTAAGTATAATCCACTTAATTTATGCCTGATACGGAAAAGTTACCAGGCCAAATTCCTCTCAACAGAGAACTGCCTCCGGAACAGCAAATCATTCTGGAAATGCCTTTCACTGATCTGCAAGGTGAAACCCTGACTTTAGGAATGGAAAAGGGAGTATTCAGCAGATTTGCCGATTATTTAAGCGGAAAAAACCTGTTTCCGGTTTCAGGTCGCAAGGCAGTAATTTTCGCGGCCGTAGGCGCCGCGGCTGTTGCTGCCGGTGCTTATCTTGCAGGAATGATCGAAGAAAATCAAAGCGCTGCCGTGGTAGTCAGTGAAGACAAAAGCAAATTCGGATTGCCCCTCTCTGATAAACAAAAGGAAGAATTTACCGCCGTATTTGAGTTGAACAATCCTCTGATTGCGAAATATTACAGAATCAGGCTTTTGAACAAAGACCAAATTGAAGAACTTACCCAGGAAGTTTTTTTCCGGGCTCATAACAGATTTGCCGCATTTAATCCGGATTCCGAACTGGATAACCCCCATCTGCCCTGGCTTTACAGAATCGCCCGCAATTTATTGTTTAATTACAGGAGAGACTACTTTAGAAATCCTGAATATTCCATGGAAGAACTTCCCTTTAACCTATATTCTGCTGCCAAGACAATTGAGGGAAATGAATATTTGGAAAGGAGAACGATTGCTGAAGAGGAAAGACGGCGGTTCGGGGAAATTTTTTCCGGATTACCGGTCAGATTCCAAACAATATTATTTTTGGAAATTGTTACCAGACAGGTGAATGAAGATAAAAAAAATGAAACGATCGGCAAAATTATGGGTATAAAAGAAGGAGCAGTCAAATCGCTCAAAGCCAGGGCTTTTCATCGCCTGGGTAAAGAATGGGAAAAAAGGGTGGAACCTTAGTTTATTTCGGCATCCGGTGGGGAGAGAAAAATCAGGGTTTATTCATTCCCAGAGGAATGCTGATTTTATATTGCTTTTCGGGCGGCATAGGGGTCGGGCTTGGTGTAGGGCTGGGAGACTCAGTCGGAGAAACAGTTGCGGTAACAGTTACAGTTGATGTGGGTGTGGGTATAGGTGTGGGAAGCGTCGCATCGGGATTGCTGGAGACTGTCAATCCGCCCAGAAATATACTGCCTTTCTTCAGTTTATGGTCGTGATTTACCCAGCCGTGATAAAGGCCGGAATGTATGCTTTCTATCTTGGGAGCAGCTGCCCCGGAATATTGGCCCGCTGCATATAAGACAAATTCCGGACTGTATTCTTCGTCTTTGACATAAACGAAAAATCCCCTGTCATCACCCGGCCATAATTCGCAGCGCAGGCTTATTTTGCTGTCCAAACCTATCGGCCGGCTGTTACCCTCCAAGGTTAATTCCAGCATCGTGTCTTCTGTTTGGATGCCGTCGGGTCTGGCATCCCCTGAAGACCTGCACTGCAGTTTAAAATTACCCGGTGATCCGGCTAAATTTATTAAGGCGATCGGATAATAAGTGTCCGCACCCACGGTGTCAAAAACAGACAGAACATTTAAAAATGCCATATTGTCACCGAATTCAGCGGATTGTCCGCCTGCAGTTTCCCATTGGTTACCTAACCAGAAGTCCATTTCCACCCTGGCAGGTACCTCCACCGCCTGTTCAAAATCTGCCATCGGCGGCGGATAAATTCTTTCCAATTGCCGAACGGCGATATCCGCATATAATTCTATAAAAGCATCCCTGTACGGGCCTGCCGGAGGCACAGCCACCATGTCATTTAAATGAGCTTCAATATATTCTTTGGCAACCACTAGTCCTGCCGGATAATCTTCGATCATAAAGATGAAATCATTCAACCTGATGTTTTTCGGCCAGAGGATATCTTTCAACCCATCCCAGTCCGGTACGGTTAAATCAGCGGCAATATTGCTCCAAAGGCCTCTTTCCGTAAACATACCCTTGGGGTCGGTAGTGAATTCCATAATACCGGGAAACGGGTCATCGGGGTAATTTTCCTCCCAGGCGGTGAACTGGCTGATCCCCTTTTCAGGATCCATCTTCCATTTGACCGTCTCCGGAGGCCATTCTTCGGCTGCCTGAGCTTCAGGAATACCTAATCTGCTAAGCTTCTTAGCGCCAAGGCCTGCTGCTGTTAATCCAGCCAGTCTGAGAAAGTCCCGGCGAGTGAGGTTAAGCCGATCATCAGGGGAAGCACCAGGGATAAAGCCTAAATTGTTAAGGACAGGCCGCAGTCTTTCCAATAATCCGCCCATCAGCCTGTGAGTATAACACAGAAGAAAACCTCATGCTTTGACAGAAGCATGGGAGAGGATAACCAGATAAACGGACAATGACAAAATACCCAAGCCCAGCCAGAATAAGGGCAGGAAGGAAAAACAGGTGCTGTTTAAAGCGTAAGCCACGGTCAGCACCATAAACAATGCCAAAGCCAGGGCGATAATCTGAAAATTTTTCCTGCGGTAGATCTTGACAAACGTTAAGGACAAAAGCAACTGTATGGCAAAGCCTATCAAACCCCAATAGGAAATATGGCAGGAAACTCCCCGGAATAGCGGCGACAGCCAGGGAGAAATGGAATTAAAAACCGGCCTGATCTGCCTGGCCTCCTCAACCCCGAGAACCGGCGCGGGGGCAATCGTTACAACTGATCTGTTTAAGGCTGTCCTTATGACAAAACGGGAAAATGCAGAAACAGGTTGGCCTCCGGGGGGTGTAGGTGTCAGGCTGGGCGAAGGTGGGGTGGAAGTAGGACTTTCAGCTGCTTCCAACAGGCCGATTTTCAAACTGAAAGACAGGGACTGATCCTGCAGATTATTGCCGGATGATTCATCCATTACCAGAACCAGGCGGTAGTCTTTAACTTCCGATGCTTCAATCTCCCCAAGCGATATCTCATCATTGGCAAACACCTCCTCAAATGTGCCTGTCCAGATAGTGTTTAAGGAAGGCACGCTTTGGACAGTCAGGCTCATCGCCCCGGGCATGCCGCCGGTTGAGGACTCATCGTAACTGCCGAGAGCTGCCTGTTTTTTTGAGCCGGAGGTGTTTTGAATACGGAATGTCTTGACGATTTCTTTGCCCGGATACCACTTGTCAGCCGGGAAAAAATCGCTGACTGTAGCCGGAGTGCAGCCCGAGTCATTGCAGGTCAAATCCAGATCAGAGGCCATAACGTCTTTCGGCAAAAAAACAGAAAACAGGAAGAAAAAGAAAAGCAGAAATTTCATAAGTCAACCTCCAGAGGGTAATGAGTACCGGCTGGGCTGTAAACATCTATTTTCAGCTTTAAGTTGTGAATTCCGGTATGTGGTGTGTAATCCGGCGGCGAATAGGTACCTAAATAGAAGCTTTTTCCATCTTCGTTTTGTCCTGACAGGATAACTGTTCCCTCATACGCCTGCGGCAAACTGTCAGTGTCGTAAGACAGTATGTAATTATAGGAGGCAAAACGCGAAAGCCTGCTTAAAGTATAAATGACTGTCAGGCCGTCCTCTGATCGGGAGGATGAAAGAAGCGGCGGCCGGGAATCAATGGTGGCTTTCCTTACCTCACTCCAGGGACTGCAGTTGTGCAGCTGATCACAAGCCTTGACCCGCCAAAAGTAGACTCCGTCAGGCGTGCCCGGAGCCGGAATTTGCGAAGCTGACAGTTGTCCTGACTGGTAGGCAAGCGGCGAAAAACCACTGTTATGGGTGCTCTGGTAAATATAATAAACCGGCGGGCTCATATTTTCGTAATCGGAAACGTCAGACCAGTCCATGACCAAACCTTGGGTCTCCCGGACAATATTATCCTCAGGCGACAAAAGCAGGGGTGCAGGAGGCGGAGCGAAATCCCGGGAAGTGATGGAAATTCCGGAAACAGTTGCCGTAGAACTGAAGATGGCGACAATAGTCCGGGCGAAAAAGGGATTGAGGCTGAAACCGGCAAGCAGTGCCGCTCCAATAAAAAGACTTAAATTATATGCCCGTTTCCTGGCTTCTTCTTCAATTCCTGCCGCAATTTCCCTGATCTGGAAAAAACCCAAAACCAGAGCCGGAACCCCAATCAGCAGTAAAAAACCCCATGGATTTCTGACAGTGGCAGCCGCATGGCCTAAGAAGGGAATCGCAAAGAACATCAGACCTTTGATTTCCGCCGGTTTGACCTGCCATCTGTCAGCTTCACGGTTATTATCCCCTCCTGTCATAAAAAGCCGGCTGTTCCGGCTAACAGTAATTTTTTGAACCCGGTGAAGAATTGTCAGCCTGGAATTTTCCGGAGATTCAAAGGCAATCACGTCTTTTTCCCTAATCAGTTCCGGATCAATTGGCATGACTATGGCAACCGAACCTGCTCTGATGGTCGGCTCCATCGAGCCGGAAGAGACAATGAAACTGGAAAAAAATTTCTTTGTTGGCAAGTACGGAGAGGCAATAAGAACCAATGCCGAAAGAACGGCGGAAAAAATCAGCCATTCGGCGAATCTGCCGAAACTGAACAGTCTTTTTTTCCGATTACTGTATTTTATCCCGGCTGGATCAAGTCTTTGATACATATATTCTCATCCGGCAGTCCGACGTTACGTCAGACCGTCGGTGAAAATACACTTTTTACAAAGCTTGAGTTCCTGTCAAAGTAAATACTGCTCCGGATAATGAATCTCCGGCTATTTCGTTGCCGACGTCCGTTCCGACTGCCGGTCCCGGAGTATATCCTGCATCATCCGCACCGTAGGTGTATGGAATTCTTACATAGACCCGGTAATTCCAGGTTGTTCCATAAGGAATTGGACCTCCAGGAAAGGCAATACTGCCGTTTCTCCACTCTGGAAGCGAATACCAGCCACTCCAGCCGCTGTTATCTACATTTTCCACTCCCAGCTGGACAGCATGCTTCAAATCATTACTCCATCCTGCCGGATTAGCCAGCATAGTGGCTGTAACATTCAAAGCAATTTCGGCCGTACTGTCGTTTTCAACATAGAAATCGCTATAGACAGAAGGGCTTACCCCATAACCCGGATACATTCCGGTTAAATTAAGTCCGGCATCCCAGGTAGTATCAGTCGTTACCTCACTGTCACCGACTTTCAGGGATGCATTCCCTGCAGCAATGGATAAATTGGTAACTGTGGCAGAAGAAGAAAACAAAGCAAAAGCGGCTCCGCCGACAACCCCTGCGGTCATGACGAGTCCTAAAATACCAAAAAGAATTTTTTTCAATTTACTCACCTCCTCTCGCTAGGGCAGGTAAGCAAAAAATCAGGGCAGAAGTATTACGCGGATTGTTATGATAGTCCAAACACTATGTAAATACAAATAGACAACTGTCTATATATATTTAAATGTAATGGGGACCTATAATATTATCGGTGGAGCCTCGCGGCGTAGGTGAAGTGATAGAAGTATTTTTGCCACATTTCCTTGGTCTGGTAATATTGGTTTTTTCCGATAAAAAAATCACAAAAGAATTCTTTGGCCCGACAGAGTTCCTTCAGTTTCGCTTCATCCCGGCCGACCCCGTTAATAGTCAAATCAAGTAGCTCGAGAGCACGGAAAAAAGCTGCCTCGGCAATTTCTGCCTTTCCTTTTTCTTTCCATTTGATGGCTCTTTCTACTTCACTGCCGATATTTGCCATCTGTTCAATAAGAGAAAACTTAAACCATCTTCTCGCTAACCTTTTTTTCTGAAGTGTGATTTTTTCGGAGATTATCTTCATATATTTAATGGTATTTCTCCAGAGAGACAGTCAGTTCCGCAAGTGCCAAGAGTTTTTTATCAGCCGTAATCAATTTAGCCTTATAATCCGTTGCCAAAGCCAGATATAATCCGTCATAAATGGTCAACCTGTATCTTTCCGCTAATTTGGCTGCTTTATCAATAATTCCCGAATTGAGATGGATAAATTTTATGGGTGTAGTCTGTAACAAATGACAAGACTCAGTAGTTTTGGCGGCAGACATCTTTTTACCCATCATCAGCGCATTCGCTAATTCAATCAGCAGAAAATAAAGCGTATATATTTCAATTTCACCAATCGTTAATTTGTGAAGAAGTTTCCCCGCCTGATCCAAATCTGTTTCGTCCTCCCTGGAAAACCATTTTATAGCGACAGAGGTGTCAAGGATATATTTTATGGCCACTTTCTCTGTCCTTTCTGATGAATTTGGCGGCGTTTATTTTCTTGCCTGATTTGGCGATTTGACGCATTTTTTTCCAAATCGATTCGAAATCAGTCTTTACTTTAACTTCCGCTTTGATGATTTTTACTACGGGTCTACCGGTTTTAGTGACGATAAACTCGTCCCCGGCATAATATACACGGTCGATGATTTCCCCGAAATTGGTTCTGGCTTCGTAAGCAGTGACGGTTTTAGTCATATTAATCAAATTGAACGTTTAGATTAATTATACCATTAATCCTTCCGCCGTCAAATTTGAACTTACGTAGTCTGTCTGAACGGTTATTGACTTTGATAATTGGCAGATTTGGGCTGGTATGATAAGATATCTCTCATGAAAAAGGCTACAAATCAGGTGCACTCCTGTCAGGCTATTGTCGTCTCCTGCATGGATTTCCGGCTGTCCGACCATCTGACATTATGGATGCTCAAAAATTGCCCGGGCGGCTTTGACCGGGTAGCCATCGCCGGCAGCGTCAAAAACCTGCCTTTTGTCCTCGAACAGGTTGAACTCTCCAAAAAACTGCACCACACAAAGGAAGTCTATCTCATCAATCACGAGGACTGCGGAGCCTACGGTGCCGACGGAACGCCGGAAAGGCATAAAAAAGACCTGGCTTTTGCCAAAAGGATCATCAGCGAAAAATTTCCCGACATGAAAGTAAAAACCCTCTACCTGACTCTGGCCGGTGAATTTACGGAAGTTTAATTCCCGATCCGTATGTCTACTCCTGAAATTGTTTATCGCGCTGATATGCCGGGCGGCCCTCCTTTTCCCGCAGAAAGAGAAACCGAAACCCCAAGGCAATTTTTCCAAAATATTTTCCGGAAACTTGACGGTTTAACATGGATTGATGTTGACAACGATAAATCAGCGGAAACCGTAAGCGGAGAAATCCTGGGACTGGCAGAAGTGGTAAACTCCATGTACGAAAAGCTGACCCCCCGGCAGATTTTAGCTGATCCCGACTTCTGGTTTGAAGGACTGAAGGAACCTGAAAAGAAAGACATCAAATGGCGGCTTGAGGATTTGAACAGGATCAGCAGAGAGACGGATTACCCTTTGGCTGTTTGGAATAAAGCAGCCATGACCCCCCATGTGATTCCGCGATATACAGACAAAGTTTGGGGTCCTGACCCAAAACCAACTTTAAGCGTTTTTGCGGATAATCCTGTATATAAACTGGGGGAAAAGCTGACCGAAGAACTGCATTATGACGGCAACGAAGTCTTCCTGCCGTACCTACCCCTCTATGCTTATTTGCGGCAGGAATGGCAAAGCCGCTTCGACAGGCAAACTACCCCTGAAAACCAGGCGAAATACATCCAGTTTATCTACCACATCGAAAACATTTTTATGGAAGAACCTCCCCTTGTCAGAAGCATGGTCGAGGAGCTATACCACGAATGGCTGGAGTCGGATATTCCCGGAAAAGTAGGTATTCCCGGCGAACCGGAGGAAGTCTTTGATAAACTGACCAATTCTTTCAGCCAACTGGGTTTGGCTGCCGTCAGTGCCTATTCCGCCTGGTCTTATACGGGCAGGCAGATGCCGAAAGAATTTCTGGATTATCTGTTAAACGATGAAAAGAGGGACAAGGCGATGTTGCTATTCAATGATATTGTCGGCTTCTCAGAAAAAGGCAAGCTGATCTACCCTCCCCAGCTCCTTTACATATTCAGGTTTCTTCTGCCCGAAAACTTACGTCTGAAAGACGGAGTCAGCCTGACCGAAATCCTTGATAATCTCTACGAAAATGGCAGGAACCTGCTCGATTACGTCAACGAACTCAATTTCATCGTCACCAGCGATAAGAGGTCGGATGAGTACAAGCGCCATCAGAAAGAGCTGCTTGAGGGGGTAAACCTGCAGGGAACGATGCTTTCTGTTTTTTCCGGCCCGCCGGTTGATGCTCTTTTAAAACATATGAAGTTCCGCTTTCTTGGTCCTTTATATACTGTCGATGCTGCCGGGGAAACGGAACTTTTTGAAAGGGCGATGGCAATCCCCAATGAATTTCGGCAGGACGAAAATCCCTATACGGAGAAGAAACTGCGGAAACGAACCGGACGTCTGATTGAAAAAGTAAACACCCGTGTGGCCGGAGCATATCCTGTGGAAGGAGGGACTTGGAACCACCATTTGACTACTCCCCTTCCCGACTTGGCCAAAGTCAGGCAATTTCTGGGAGACCAAAAAGTAACGCTTCTTTTAAACCAGCGGGGAGGCGCCCTCTACCTTACGCCTTCCGACGAACTCCGGGAAATCTTCGACAACATATCGGTCCTGTCTGCCGAGGAAGGATCTTTGTATATACTCACCCGCGGTTTACCGGACAGGCTGGTGGTGGACATTGGATTCCAACGCAATGATGAAGGCAGGCTGGGCTTAAAGTTCATGGAGCGCACCGACTGTTATTACCCCTCAAACTCGGTACTTGAGTTTTATATGAAAGGAGCCTTTACCGAAGGCAGGATTAAAACCGGCGGGCGGGAAAAGATTCAATTGTACGACAGTGAACGGCTGAACTGGGAAAAACAATACAGGCTTTTACAAAAGGCATTATTAAGAAACGAGGTTTCCTTCACCATAGATATGATCGGTTTGCTGAAAAACCAGTACCAACTGGATTTGCCTGAAACATATTTCCGGCAAAGAAAGTTTAACAAGATTTTAAATCCGTTTGATACCGCCTATCTGTTAAACGCTGTACTTGATTATAAAGGGCTGATGCCAAAAAACGGGGATTTCCAAACAGGCCTTATAAAAAAAGCAAGAAGTTTTATTGCCTATCATATCAGAAAAGAAATTGAAAAATGGCCTAAAGAAGAGGATTTGGAGGAAAAATCGGTGGTTTTGTGGCTGGCCCAAAAACATCCCGACATACTGTTCCAACTAGTCGAGAATCTGTCAAAAAATCTCTACCGGTATTTAAACAATGTCCGCTCATTCCAGACTTTGAGGCGTGATTACGGACTGTTTTATCAGGAATTTTCAGTGGCTCTGGCAAAATATTTCGGCTACCGGATGGGCTATCGGGACATCCAGGCTTATCAGCTCAATCCTACCTAATTTCATCAAAATTCAGCTTTGACTGCGGTTTTACCGAAAAACTTCATTCTCAAAAGCCCCCTGTCTTGTGTCAGAAAATAGGAGCAACCGGCAGCGGAGGCGGAATGGAGCTGTACATTATCCTCTAAATCAGTTGTCGGCCCCACTCCTGAGCGGGTAATTATTTCGTCAGTCAGTGAAATAATATTAAAAAAATCCATTAATTTCAGGATTTTGCCGTCCGGTACCCTGATTTTATAAACATAATAAAAAATATGAACCGACAAAGGAGAAATAAACAGTAGGTTAGATGTTAATGGGGAAAAATCATTATCACTTCTCTTTGTGATTACTCTGATGAAATAGTTGGCATCAAGAAAGATTTTTGCCATACTTTTTCTTCAGATACGCGGAGTATCTGGATTTTATTTGCTTATAAGTTAATGTCGGTAACTTAAGCCGGCCTGCAAGTTTTTGGAAGCTTGCAAAATCAAAAGTTATGCTTTCCTTATCTGTGGGTTTGATCCGGCCGATTACCTTTGACCGGTGGACTAAAACAACTTCCCCTCCTTTTCTCAGAGTATCAACAAGTCTGGCAGTTTTTGATCTTAAATCTGTGGTTGAAATATAATCCATAGTCATTTAAATATACATTTAAATATACATAAAGTCAAGGAAAACTGCGGTAAACAACTTACCTGTCAAAAGTAATATAATCTGCTTATGGCAGGGAAAATAAAAGGCCGGAGGACTTTCCTTCTTTATCTTCTTGCCGGCCTGTTCCTCCTGTCACTCCTTTTCAATTTCTATCAGGTGTCCCTACAACTTGAAAGAAACAGGGTAGTCCAAATCTATGACGGGGACAGTTTCACCCTTTCCGACGGGCGCAAAGTCAGGCTGCTGTCTGTGGATGCCCCGGATATTGACAGATGCATGGGACTAGAAGCGAAAATGTATCTGGAATCTTTGATATTCCGCAAAAGGGTCAGTCTGAAGGATACGGTCGAAGACGACTACGGCAGGCTCCTTTCAAATGTTTACGCTTCCGGGCAATTCGTCAATGCCGAGCTCGTCCGGCAGGGACTGGTTTTGTACCACGCCGGTAAAAGCCGGGAATCAGAACGTTTGAAAGAAGCGCAAAATATAGCTAAAAGTCAGAAACTGGGTATATATTCTACTCTCTGCCGGAAGACAACGCCCGTCAGTGTTTGCGTAATCAAAGGCAATATCCGGGCGGGCAATAAAATTTATCATCTGCCAGGTTGCATCAATTATGCCCAGGTGATTGTCGATGAATCTTTCGGGGACCGCTGGTTTTGCACTGAAGAAGAAGCCCAAGCCTCAGGCTACCTCAAATCCGGCAGCTGCCCGGATTGACTTTATTCACCAGTGGAAAATTATGTCACCGGCCTCTTCAGCGATAGCTTGAATTTTACTTAATTTTTCCGCAAAATACCTGCTGCATTGATATCTCAGGGGTTCACCGTTGAACCCAAGGTTTTCATATAACTCAATCATCTCCAACATAGTTCCCAGGGAAAAAGTGCTGTCTTCCCTTAAACCGGCAAATAACTCGTCCTCCTCGCCTGAAACCAGTACGTTGGAGATAAATTTGAGGCCAGCCGGGATCAATTTCGGTTCCTGTGTCATCCTTTTAACGAGATTTCCGTATATTCCAAACATTTTTTCATCTTCATAAAAATTTCCCTTAGCCTCAGCGTACAAATACGCATAACCCGCCAGTGCCTGGGCAATTTTACCCATACTCTCAACCGGAGGATTTCTCCTCTCAGCTTCCTTATTGAACATTGACTGCAACCTGTCCAATAAACCCAACTCAAGGATAAGTCCGTGACCTGATTCCCCTTCTCCCAGCCCGCGGGCAAAATAGAAAAATTTCATGGCCGCTTTTCCCCTTATTTCCGCTTTTTCGTCTTCCTCAGCCAACCCGGCCAACCCATCAAAATAAGGCAGGGTCATCCCCTGTTTCAGCCAGTTGGGAATTGTTTCACACACCCTGCCTTCCTCAACCTTGCCTATCTCGGATAAATGCAATTGCCCTAACGCGCTTAGTCTGATATCGGTTGAGTTGAAAGTGTCAAAGGCCGCTGCCATACTCAACACCGGCCGCAAATACGGTTCAGCTTGCGCAATAGCTTTTTCGAAATCTTCCGCCTCATCGTAATGCGCCTCAGCAGGAAAAACCACCAGAAGCCGTGCATGTTGCTGCCAGGCTGCATCAAGCCTCTCTTCTCCCAGGTAATGATTTTCCCGGACGTCAGGATCAAGGCAATATTCCATCAGTGCCTGGGCTTTTTCCGCCAGTACGTTTATGTCTTTATCGGGATCTTCCCTGTTGTTTTCCAAATCAACAATCCAGGACAAATTTTGCAAAAGATGCAGACTTTCGGGAATGCCAAATTGTGTATCTTCCTGATGCAGTTTTCTTGACAGCTGGCTGAGTTTTCGGGCAGCCTGACCTCTTATGGCGGGCTCCCGATCTTCATTGGCTAAATTGATCAAAGAATCTGCATAAGGCTTAAAAATTCCGGCTTTTAACTCTCCTTGTATATTTGACCATGTAATGCTCCGGCCGAAGGATGTCGTCATCCCAATATCCTCCAAATTTATATGCTGCAACGCTGCTGACCTAACCTCCAGCGGTCTTTTCCCATCTTTGGCAAGCACCAAACATAAAATCGGTTTGATTATATAATTACTGCTATCGGGGTCACTCAAATATTCGTTAAGACTATCTGCTGTTTCAAATTTTAGAGCCATTGGATAGGATTTATAACAAAAAGAAGTTTAAAAAGCAAAACCTACCCAAGTCCGCGTATGTTGGCATTGTTTTAATTTATGGATTACTCCTGACGTCTTTATGTTTTTGGAAACGATTCGTCAGTCCGTGGAGCTTTTTTTCTCTCAATAAGTTTTGCCTTTATGAACATTTCTTCTATGCCTGGTATCAGGCTGTCTTTTTTATGCCTTGATTTGAAATTGTCGATAATTGTCCGCAAAGTCTTTTTTTGCTCTGCATTTATGCCTTCTGCCTTTTCCTTCTCAGCCAGCTTTTGCGCAGCTTTTATGAAATCTTCTTCCTGAAGGTATTCTTTTAAACCTGAATAAAAAGTATTATCACCTGCTCTAAAATACACATTTGAGATCAGTTTAAATGCTTCATAAGCATCACTTCCCCGGTTGATAAAATCCCTGGCCTTTTTTTGGAATCTTGAAACTAATTGCTTGCCTGCTTCCGAATTTGACTGATATAATCCCACAGCCGCCAGCCTGTCCGAAAAGTCTTTATCAGCATAAAGTTCAGCCAGTTTATACAGTTTCTCTCCCAATACCTCCTGATCCTCTTCCCCGCTCAAAGCTGACTTGAGATAATCCAAAGGTCTTAGCTGTCTGTATTTTATCTCATTTGCCGGATCATAATAATTCTTTGCCAGATCAGCCAGTTTATCAAAAACCGTCAGCCTGATTTGCCTGTCCTCATCATGGTTGGACAAATAAACCATAGCACCTGCCAATGCTGCCAGCCGTTCATTGATTTTCCTGTCTGCCCCCTTCCAAAAAGTACCTGCCTCATCTCCCTCTTGGACTGCCAGTGTTTCCGGTTTAAACATCTTCCAGGCAGCCAGCCTGACTCTGGCATTAAAACCGCTCATGGCCATCCTTAATGTCTGTACGCTGTAAAGGTAAGGATCGCCTTTTTTTAAAGCTTGCAGTTTAACCCTGACCATGCTATCCAAAAGACTTCCGGCTTCCCTTTCATCAAGATTTACGGCTGATTCCGATTCTTCATCAATTCTGAAAAACTCAATCCCTCCTGACAAAATAGCTTCGTCGATGACTGTCATCTGCCTGTATTCCGGTGTCTCAAGACCCAATTTTTCCGCCAATTCCCCGGCTGTGGTTATCCCCTGCCTTCTATAGGCCATTGCCAAATTGTGGGCAGAATCTTTAATCAGCTTGTCCCTTTCATTTTGGTCAGTCACTTCCCGGAAAATATTAACCTTCTGAAGTTGACTACTGATAATGGATGGAAGGTCCTGCCCTTTCCATGATTCTACATACAAGAAGGCGTCATTATAGTCCAACCTGAGCGGTTGAGCCGGTATTAATACTTCATTCATAACCGGCTATCCTATCATATTCAGGTAGTTTAAACAAACATAAGAACTTTTAATATAGGATACTAAAGAAGCAGGCTTATCGTGTCTCTTTCAATAAAACCGTCTCCTGAAGGAATATATTGTCGGGCTGTATACTGGTCTATTCTGCTATTCATATTTTCCGTCCTGTTTGTCGGGGAAATCGAATAGTAATCATCGGCTGCTTTAAGTGAAATCTCAGGAGGGTTATGACTGAAGATTAAATCCATTATCTGGTCGGCGTGGGCTTTGGGCAAGACATAAGCGCAGTTTTGCTTGGAATTTTCAGCTTCATATTTGTTTGCCAAAGCCACTAAAAAGGCTGCGTTTAAAGTGTTGCGGTAAATACTCTCTTTTTCCCTGGCTTCATCATCGGAAAATCTCTCAAAAGCATGCTGTCCGGCAACATCCATAAAGGACTTCCTGTTGGCCGGATCAAGCACCCATACCGGTTTTTCGAATCTTAAGCTGATATCATAGATCCGGGAAAAGAAAGAAATAATCCTGTCGCCGGGCTTAGTCATGAGTTTAACCCATGCGCTGTCTCTCATTTCTTCAATCGCCGGAGTCCAGTATTCGGGAACCACACAACTGCTTCCTTCAATTGCTTCTTTGATGTAATGCATCTTGTCTTTATTTTGGGCATCCTCCGGATAGTGTTCTGTCACCAGAAAAGTGACTGTAAAGAAATCGTTAAGCTTCAATTTTCTGACTTCCAATCCTTCCACAGGATATTCCGAAGTTATGGCCGTCAGGTCGATGGGAGCATTGAGGGAAACGTCCGGGGAAGCCTGCGGGGCCTCAGCGGCAGGTTGCTGTACGTTTGTAGTTGCATCCGGAGGTGCAGCTGCTCCTGTTAAAGCTGCCCCCGGTTGTTCATCTCCGCTTGGCGGCTGGCTGGGTGAACATGAAGTTAACCAAGGAATAGTTGAAACTAATGCTAACCCTGCCAATTGTATAAATGTTCTTCTGCTTATTTCATTTCGATTTGTCATATGATTATTTTTAATTTTCCTAAAATCATAGTATATTACTATAGGATTGTCAATTTACTCAATACGTAAAGGGTGCATATCGGAAACCGGGCAGCTGGCTATTTTATAGATACTTATCTATTTGTAACAATTCCGAATTGGGAGTAAAATTGATTTAATACTATCGGCTGTTATGAAAGTCTACTTCACCGCTTCAATCGTCGGCAAGAAACACCATCTGGGAAATTACCTGAAAATCATCAGTCTGCTCAAAGACAAAAATTGCGACGTCGTAGCCGACCACATCATCAAATCAACCGAATCGGAAGTTAAATTGGAAAAAAAGGAAGACCGTCTGAAATTCCATAAACAACTGGAGAAATGGATCTCCACGTCTGATTTTATTGTGGCCGAAACCACCTTCCCGTCGATATCGGTAGGTTATGAAATATCCCTGGCCCAGCATTTTCTCAAGCCGATCCTGATCCTCTTCTCCTCAGGCAATCCCCCGTCTCTTTTGGCCCACCATAAGGATGAAAAGCTTATTTGCGAGAAATACAGCCGGGAGACTCTGGCCGGGACAATCGATGATTTTATCAATTATGTCAAAGGCACCAATGACACGCGTTTTACTTTTTTTATCACTTCGGAAATAGCCTCCTTTCTGGAAAAGACCTCCAGAAGGGAAAAACAACCCAAGTCGGTCTATTTACGCAAGCTGATAGAACAGGATATAAAAAACCGCAGCTAACCGCATATACGTAACCAATATGTATTGGTGCTTTTAACCACATAGCCTAAAATTATTCCCGAATTAAGCAAACCGTCCTGACGTTTCCGCCGGGACGGTTTGACGATCACGTTTAAAAACAGGGGTGCTGCTTTTATCGTGCCGTAAAAAGTAATTTAACAAGGCACCCGATATTTGTCAATTCATGACTCACGATGCTATCAAAGTCGCCCCGCAGACTGCCGGACAAAAAATGGACCTGGCGGAGAAACTGAGCTGGCTTTTTTTCATTTTTACTTCACTGGCCCTTCTCACCTGCCTGGAAATTTTATTTTTAAAATAAACGACTATGAAAGCATATTTTCTGGCGTCGGACAATAAAAAATACAGGGATAATTATTTGCGGATATTGAAGATATTAAGGAAGGAAAAGATTACTATTACGGGACAGAATAACTTTTCCGAATACAATTCTAACTCAAAAAACCCTGCGACCGGCTTTCTTTCTGCAGAACAGGATATCCTTCAAGCTGATGTCATGATAGCTGAAACAAGCCTGCCTTCGGTCAATGCCGGCATACAGATTGCTCTGGCTTCCTCCGGTAACAAACCGGTCCTGATCCTCTACTCTCACGGACAGGCTCCGACAATAGCCAATAAATACTCGAACGGTTTAATTTCCTGCCGGAAATATAATGAGCATAATCTGGCTGAAATCATCAGAAAGTTTATAGCCGGTAACGATAAAACCGGCAGCAAATGCTTTAATTTCTTTATTCCTAACCGTCTGGCAGCTTTCCTGGAAAGGGCGGCGGGCAGGAAAAATCAGTCCAAATCAGTCTACCTCCGGCAACTGATTGAAAAAGAAATGAAAACCGGATAAACTCCCCGGATTCCCCCGATTTATGATTTCTTCATAATAAATGCATACCGGTGATGCATTGGGCAGGATTACCATAACAACCTAAAATGAAGCATGGTTCAACAATTGGAAAAAGCCCTGACATCTTCAGCCGAAATAACCTCCGGCGATCCTTTACTTGACAGGACAGCCCGGATGTTTGCCGGTATCGTCGGAGTAAATTTCTCCCGGACTCACAAATTGCACCACAGTCTGGATACGGTAGGTGCAGCTATCAACGGCAGAGCGGCGGCCGCTCCGCAGGAAGGCAATCTGCTGCTCCGCTACGGCCTTATTGACCATGAAGACTCCATGCTTGACGACCCGGAATCAAGTCTTATTTCCAGCCCGCTGGTCGAGTTTTTGCGGATTGCCGATGAGATAAGAGTTATCGAGGCGCACAATCAAATCTTTCTGAACCGGAAAAGCATAAAAGATCTGGAGGCTGAAGTAGTTCAAATTGAAGCGGCAAGAAAAGATTCTGTCTTTACTGTATATAAAAGACACAGCCGGCAGATACAATCCGAAGAACAAAAGGATGACAATCCTGATCCGGAAGCAGTTTTACTGGAAAAACTGCTTTCGGCATCGAACGGTAACCAAATGCAACCGGACGGACCCTCCCCTATCAGCTTAGGATCAACAAATTATAGTCCTGATATACTGGACGAAGTTGCCGCTGAAGTGTCCGCTATATCCAGTTCCGGAATAGCTGAAATAGCAGGAATAGACAACCAAATAGACATACTCCAACAGGAGAAATCCCTGTTGACGACCACACTTGGCTCTTTGCTGGATATTAACCGCCGGCTGAAAACAAGTGAAGGCAGGGAATATTACATACTTTGCCGGCAAAAACGCGAACTGCTTGATACCATTCCTGCTTTTACGCAGGAAAGCCGTGAATTTTTCCAATTAACAAGTTTAATCGCTTTTTTCCAGGGGGTATTGGACCAAAAATTTACACCCAAAGATATTGCCCGCCACAGAAGCCTTGATCTTAAGAAAACCGGTGAAAATATGCTCCTCCAGGTACACGGCAATAATTCAAAAGGAATCAAAGACCTTCTTGAAAAAATGGAAACCGTCATTTTGGAAAATCCCGCGGCCAACCAAAATCTATTGAATTTATTTCATCGATCTCTGACGGAAACCATGCGGCAAATGGCTAAATTTCAAGCCGCAAATGACGGGGAAATAATTAAAACAGCAGAAAACGGCAGGCCTATCCTTTATTACCTGATATCCGTCTTGGAAAATAATGGTACCTACAACCGGCCTGATTGGCAAAAAAAATCCTGGCTTGTCCCAAAAGAATATATAGTACAGGGATCCGTCAAACGGGGCCTTTTGATAAAGACATCCGCAGACATGGAAACTGAAGAACTGCCAAATAAGGGGCACATTTTCGCTTTAACCATTAACTGGGGGGGCATGTCGCTTTCGGCAGACAATTCCCCTACCGGTGAAAAGGGAAACATTTATTGGGGGGACTTCACAACCGTTACATCCGCAGACCTGGAAGCCATGCATAATTGGGTAACCCGCTGGCAACTGGAAAAAGCCAGACAGGAGGTACGTGACTCACTGGCTAAAAACGGTAACAATCAATCTTCCAGCGAAAAGCCTGTAGATTTTTCAGTGTCCAAGGTCATAACCTTTCAGGAATTCGAGACGTTATATAATCGTATGCACGGCAATTTTCATTGATTCAGACAGGCCTCCACAGCATGTCCATACTATTTCGGGTATAATACAGGTCATCATGAAGGCATATTTCACCGCCTCGATTGCAGGCAAAAACCAGTACCTGCAAAAATATCTGGGGATAATCGGGGAGATCAAACAGCGCGGTTTCGAGGTGATCGCCGACCACATCATCAAAACAGAGGAATCCGAAGTGAATTTAAGCAAAAGGGAAGACCGTCTCTTTTTCCATAAAAAGCTGGAAAAATGGATCAGCCAAAGCTCCTTTATGATAGCCGAAGTTTCCTTTCCCTCAATATCCGTGGGCTATGAAATTTCCCTGGCCCTCCATTTGGGCAAACCCGTCCTGGTCCTTTACAGCGAAGGGCATCCGCCGTCGCTCCTGGCATACCACAAAGACGAGAAACTGATGACTGAGCGTTATAACAGTGATAATTTACCCGGCATAATCGAGGATTTTGTCAATTTCGTCAAAGGCCCGGCTGATATGCGCTTTACTTTTTACATCACCCGGGAAATCGCCGCCTATCTGGACAAAATCACCAGGAACAAAAAACTGCCCAAAGCTGTTTATCTGCGGAAACTGGTCGAAGAGGACATGAAGAAGAATAAATCCTGATCCTAAGCCTCAGTATTTTCTCCACTCAATTTGCTCATCCTGTTTTAATTCCGAATCAGCAATTTTCATTTGCTTTATTTCATATTTAGTTATAAGAGCCAGTATAGTTGAAGATAAGAAGGCCGTAGGTATCATCAAAGGCAGAGATAATCCTCCCAATACTCTCTTGTTCCAACTGTTATCATCAAATAATGACGGCTCGGTCACCCGTTTGACTGTCTCGGCCAAGACCTGAGTAACAGCCCAGGGAATGCTTTTGATACTTCCCTCCCGGGAATACTCAAAATATCTGTCGTTAGCCACAAGATAAAAAGGCCGTTCATGATTCATATTAATCACCATTATCCTATAGTATTATATCATGATGTCCTAAGAATTTTCACCCTTGGCATCAAGTGAAGCCAAATATGAATCAAGTACCGGCGTAAAGAATTTTCTGCCCTCGCGGAGCGCCTTCTTATGAAATCTAAAGCCTGTCGAAGTCAATACATGAAAAGTCTGTTCCATCAAAAGCGGTACATGGGGCTGGTTTTGCGGGTCTTCCATAAATTCCGTAAATCTTCCCTGCCAGACAGGGGAAAGATCAGCCCCGGTAAAAATCCCGTTAACCTGCCTGTCCAGTAAAAACTCCGTCAGAAACCGGATTTTGTATGCCTTTATTTCCCGATCCTCCTCCTCATCGACGATAAACGGCAAGTTATGCAATATATTAAAACGGGAGCTTTCCCGCACTCCGAGAACCGGATCCACCATAGCCCTGACCAGGCCGAAATAAGCATAAGAAGCATTAAGTCGGACTTCCGGATTTTCCTCACTTATAGCCATTTCCTGCCAATCCTGAAAATATTTTTTCACCCTCTCCAGTCTTTCGTCCAAAGGAACTACCTCAACTTTTGATCCCGTATACATCAAATCATCATAGGAAAGATAGGAGGCGGCCACCGCTCTGACTGTCTGGTTTGGGGATTTTAACAATAATGAAAGCCGTGTCGGCCTTTTGAGAGAAACGAGACCAAAACAGTCCAGATATCTTTTCGTTATCTCTTCGGCCTGGCTAAAGGTAACATTTCCACGTCTGATGCCGGCCAATTCCCTGAAGCTGACACCCGGAGTCGGCTCATATAACTGCACAATCTCGCGTCTCTCATGCAAAGGAGGCATATTAAATGAGCAAAATTACCATTTAAAAGTGACAATAGACGGCCGGAAATATAAGAGAACTGAAAGAAAACTCAGATTTTCAAGGAGAACTGCATTTGCCAAACAACTCTTTATATATAATAGTAACGGGCCGGAAGTAAGGGATTATATCAAAAAATATTCCCTAAATATGATATGATTACACTATGAATAATAAAATTAAAAAAAGACTTAAATCAGGACTGAATATTCTTCTTTGGCAGGAAGGCAAGTGGTTTGTTGCAAAATGTGTTGAAGTAGAAATAGCCAGTCAGGGCAAAACAAAAAAAGAAGCCCTGAAAAATATCGAGGAAGCCCTGGAGTTGTATTTCGAAGATGAAAAAATTTCTCCCCCTGATCCTTTGACAAATCTGGAATTGCATTCCATTCCTCTTTAACTTAAATATGCCCAAGCTTTATTCAGCAAGAGTAATAAAGAATACTCTGAAAAGGGCTGGATTTGAAATAATATCTCAAAAGGGCAGCCATATCAAATTAAGGGGAATTATTGAAGGAAAGATCCAAACAGTTATTGTCCCCGATCATAAGGAAATCGCCAGAGGTACATTTAAATCTATCCTCAGTCAGGCCAATCTGACTAAAAAAGAATTTGATTCATTCCTGTAATTTTCCCAAAAAAATAGCGGTCTGTTGTTTTGATTTGGGAAAAATTGCCTTGGGGGCGGAAGAAAGTGCGTTGCCGCACTCAATCTACCCTGGGGGCAATTCGGTTGGGGCGCTTTCGCGCTCTTATCCTGGAAGCCAGGCAAGGCCTTCTCAAGCCTGTCTTCAATCCCAAAAAAATCAACAAACCGCTCATTCTCCCCGATAAGTCACGGGGAGAGAATTTTAGAAAGCAATTTTTGCGAGGAAAAAATTGCTGGAGGCTAGTGAAACTGGATCTGACCGTCCGTAAAACGGACGTAAAATCCAGTCCCCCCAATGGACCCCTCCCAAATGTCTCCGCTCGAGTACACTACTCGAAGCTCTCCTCCCGGAGAGATGACGGTCAAAAAACCCGTTTCGGAGAAATCCAAGCTCATAGCCCAGACGGTGGTACCGTCTGGTAGATTTCTGGAGAGCTGTACGTACTGCTCTCCGGAAAAATTCGCCAGGAGCTGTGGATGGAGGTGGCCCCACTGGTCGGATAGCGGCCCTGCCGGCAGGTTGAACTTCACTTCGCCGAGCAACGAATTGCTTTCGTCGCTCAGAAAAGTGTTTCCCCGCTGGAAAGGCGCCATGGCCGTCTCAGTGGCCTCTGCGTTTTCGCGCTCCTCCGCCAAGGTGGCATCTGGAGGGGAAAACGAATTACTGGGACTACCACCGCACTGGTAGGCGGTTAAAACGAAAAATCCCAGTAAAGAGAAGAGGCTCAAATGTCTCAGTATTTTCTTCATTTTTCTTCCGGAACTGCAAACCCTTTTAATGGGGTATCTCGCGACAGCCCAAGGCTCGCAGTTCTTTTTTTCCTTTCTTCCCTTGTCCCTTGAGTGGGCGTGAATTTTCACGCTTGCCCATCAAGGAGCCGTTTGCATCAGGCAAAATGCCTTTTATACCACCATTTCACTTCGGACCGTCCGAAATAAAATGCCTCGCGTGGCATGTCAGCTTACGGCTTAAGCCGTTCAGGTGTCTCCCGACAGCTGATTGGCACAGGGAAAACAAAACAGGAAGAAATCCTGTCCTCTTTCCCCTGCACCAAATGCCACAAACGAGTAATCAATTAAACAGAACTTCTACCCAGCCTATAGGGTGAAATTCTGTTTACCTCGCAATTTGTCAAAGAGCTTAAACACCACAACATCCCCTCGCATTTGAAGGGTTTTGTGAAAAAATCCCGCCATAGCGGGATAACCTATAGCATTTTACCACAGACAGGCAAAATCCGGAAATTTGATTTGGCGCGGTATAATATGACAAATTATGGCAATAACTAGACTTGAAGCTTTAAAAGTTTTAGGAACTGCAGCAGGTGCAGTAATTATGGCATCCTGCTCAAATCCAGACCAACCTCCTTCCAGAGTCGTCACTGAAGATGAAAGCGGTTTGTCCGACCATAAGGAAGAAAGATTAATAGAATGGATTGATAACCAGCAGGCCTGCGGGCTTTACCTCCCACCGTCCGCTAAATTTAAAGCCTATATTGCCGGAAAGAATCTCGTACTCTCTACGGGTAATTCTAGAGAAAATGCAGACAGAGTCCAGACATTGCGAAATAAAATAGGCGAAGAATTATCCTATTACGGGTATATGACACCTGAAGGAGAACTGGAAAACCTATTTAAGGGAAATATTAAAGTAGTTGATGAAAAATATTTATTTTTCGATCTGAATTCTGACCAGCGCCGTTATTTTCTCCAACCCAACCAGTTAACAAGTCTTGCTGTAAACCTTGCTCCCAAACTCATTGCCCATATCCGGCACGGAATCGGCGGCATGCCGAAAGACGGGATTATCGTTGTGGATTGGAAACATATTAACGAGGAAAGCCTACTTCCCGGAAACATCCCCGGATCAGATGTCCTGGTAGACCACCTGCTGCGTTTCGCCAGACGGATCACAAAGTGGGATCGGAATGACTTTGAAGCTGTAATTACCGGTGAGGAATTCCTTCAGCCGTTCATGGAAGCCACTTTGGACGATCGCAACAGCCCTAGACGTGCTTTTTCCGATATTGAAGCTGACAAACCCAATGAGATGCTTGAAGGCGGCCTTTTCTTCAGGCATCCTAATTTTTACAACCTGGATGAGCTTTATAAAAATCAGTACGGCTATACTTTTGACGGTCAGGCATTTTTGCGCTCCGAGTCACCCCAACCGGCAAATCAGATTGTTACCCGAGGTACCGTAGGCAAAATTGTCCGTTATGGTCTTCTGCCCCTGGGAGAGCCTATTGAGCTGACTCCCGATTTATTCGTCCGCCAGCCGGTGGTATGCGCTTTGATTGAACCCCGTAGGGAAAATTTAACCAGCCTCACTGCCCTATATGATATGAATACAGTAATCCTACCCAACAATTATTTCTGGACTGATATCAGGAATGTCGGTGTAGCCGAAAATCCTTTTGATATATATTAAGCTTCAGGGCAAGTCGCTGTGGCGGGATTTGATGGGAATGTAAAAGGCCAAAATGATGGCGATAATGACGGAGACCATGAATAAGTAGAAAACAACTTCCCCGGGCACAAACCAAACCCTGGCATTGAGAAATAAGCGTCCGGCAGACAGCGCCGGAACCGGATATGACTGGATTCTGCCGAGCCAGGACAGAAAAATCACGGGAAAGATAATCAGATAATTCCTTCTCAACCTCCAGGCGACAGATTCCATCCTCGACATTGGCACTTTTAGGTTCATGAAACTGGAAGCCAGCCTTTCCCGCCATTTGTTTACATTGAGCTTGCCTGTTTTGCCCAAAATGATCTGGGAGAGCAGCTGTTTTTCGATAATCCTCGTCCTTTCACGAAGAAGTGAGTAGTAACGGAAGCGCCTGGATTCGACATAGAGGAAAAACCAGACAAAAATATAATTGATGAGGATGATGGAATGCGGAGCTGACGGATTGGAAAAAACAAAGGAGAGCATGGCCGCAGTCACCACAATCGACCAATTGGTAGTGATATCCAGCCGGTTGCGCCAGTTGGTCTCGCGGTAAACTTCGGCCCGGTAGTAGTGGTAAATGAAGCCGTAGTAGGATTCCGGCATGGACTCCAGGTCCAGAACATCAGCATCATCAACCATGAATCAATTATATCAGAACAAAGAGGTCCAGTCCTTGTAGAAAGCGGCAAGGCCGCGCTCAGTCAGCCCGTGGCTTAAATCGTATTCTTCCCAATTTCTCCCCAACTGAATTTCCGGTTTGTATGGTATGACTTCCAGCTCCGGTTTTTCATAAGCATAATTTTCATCGGGAATGCGGAAATTTTCTTCGGCCCATAGTTGGAAAACCTTAAACGGGATGGTGATAATTTCCGATTTCAGTTGGAGAGCATACAATATGTGATCAAGATTGCGGACTGAAGCGGTAAGAACTTCCACGTGCCCGTCTCCATTTTGAAACATTTTGAGTATATTTTTAACTACATGCATGCCGTTTTGTCCGATATCATCCAGGCGGCCTACGAATGGAGAAATAAATATAGGGTATTTGGCCCCGCGGGTTACTTCATAGACGGCAGCGGCCTGGTTTTGTGAAAAAACCAGTGTAATGTTGATTGGCATTTCCCGGCATGCTTTGCCAGCCGCCGCCAAGCCCGTCAGGGTCGCGGGAAACTTAATTGAAGCATTGGGAATCCATTTGTTTCTATCCCTGGCCTGTTCCAGCATCTCCCCCGATGTTGTCTTTTCGGTAGCTGTAACCTGAATGGAAACCGAACCTGCCGGAATTACCGCACTCATTTCCACAACGATCCTTTTATACTCCTCTAGAGCCTGAGCTTCGGTCAGCTTCTCCCCTCCCCTTCCGGCAAAGTCCTGGTGCGGGAGCGCCTGTTTTGCCGCCAGATTGCGGGCAATCAAAGTCGGATTGGTAGTCTGACCGTCAAGGGGATAGCCGAATGAGGCCAGCATGCTACCTGAAGCTTTTTTAGTTTCCTGCGGCAGCCCGCCGTCTATAAAGATTTTGGAAGGCAATTTCTGCATTTTATTAATATAACATAAATTTTGGCCACAAAAAAACCTCTATGTCTCCCGCTTACGATTATATAAAGCTTAACTGCTCCCTCGACTGCCTCTACTTCCATTGGTGTCAGGACCATCTCGGTGACCACCGTCATTACCATAGCCAATTCCATGATCTTGTCTTAACGGATATGTCGGCCCTTGAGGAACGATTGGTCTTCCTCCTCCTGTTGGATCAGTAGTCCACTCCCTATATGGCTGATCGTAATTGCCTCCACTCCCTGTATTCCCTCCTCCATTTCCTGGTCGCCCCCCAGGATTACTTCTTAGATAAAGCTCCCCACTTAACGGGAAATCATTTAGAACAATTCCTCGAGTTGAATTTTCGATTACATAAGTCATATTTTGAATTAATGCCCCAAAAAATCCCCCGCTTATGAAGGGATCTAGGGGAAACCTTGGGTAGTTTAGCAGGTTTTGACAATCCAGGTCAATATTCAGTTGCGTGGACAACTAGACTATAGGCCTGTGGATAAAATTATTATGGGATATAATTGACTTCGTAGTCAGTTTTGACTATAATTCCTGTATGGATTTGTTCAAACTCAGCACATCCAATAGCAGGCTCAAAATATTGAATTTATTCCTGACTGATCCTAATCGGGCATATTATCTGCATGAAATTGCCAAACTGACCTCTATTTCTGCCGGTAATATCAGACGGGAGCTGAAGATAATGGTGAAATCAGGACTATTTCAATCCTATCGCCAGGGCCGTCTTGTATATTTTATAATTAACCAAGATACGGTCCTTTTTGAGGCTGTCAAAACATTAATGAAAAATGCCTCTGTTTCTGCAAATGAGGATATTTACGGCCAGGCTCTGTCATGGGTGTCCAAACCTACAGCCTCCTCTCTCCCAAAAGAAATTTATTGCCAGACAAGAGATATTTTCCTAGCCCGGCTGCAATCATTTGCGGAACGGCTGGAAATTAAAATAGGCACTGACGCTTATTTAGTGGCGGCGGTAGCCGGGGAAATCGGCAATAATTCTTTTGACCATAATCTGGGAAATTGGCCTGACCTTCCGGGGATCTGCTTCGCCAGTTCTCCTAATAGGGTTGTCCTGGCGGACCGGGGACAGGGAATCTTAAAAACTATCCGCAACGTCAGACCGCAGGTAAAAAACGATGCCCGGGCTCTTAAAGTAGCCTTTACGGAAGTAGTTTCGGGCAGATACGGCGAGAAAAGAGGCAACGGTCTGAAATTCGTATCCTCGGTTGTCAGCGACAAGAATTGGAGTTTAAGATTTCAAAGCGGCCGGGCATTGTTGGAATTGTCAAAGGAAAAGAAGCTAAAAATCACTGAGATGCCGGGAATTATCAGGGGCTGTCTGGCAATGTTAAAATATTGACATGACCATCAAGTTATATAAATTCGGGGACTTTCTTATTTCCAGACCGGCCGGACGGGATGCTTACTTGTCTGCCAAAGCCTACCTGCTCAATAAAAAAGCAGATGCTATTGAACTCGACTTTGAAAAAATAAAGGTTCTGACACCTTCTTGGTTAGATGAATTTCTGATGATGCTGAAGAAAGACTATCCTGAAGCTGAAATAAAATATCGGCCTTCGGATAACCCAACCGTCATTTCGAGTTTGAAGACAATTTCCCAATCTCCTTAATTGGCTTTTGCGGGCGACGGACGGATTTGAACAAGTTGGAAGTAATTGCCGTCGGGATCGACAAAAGTGGCTATTTTTCCGTAATCTTCAACATGGTAAATATCCTGGATTTTTCGGACTTTGGCCTTGTCGAGCCGGGCTACCTCTTTTTCTATATTGTCCACCTCGAAATTGACCATGAATCGTTCCGGTTCCCTGTTCTTGCCTTTGACTTTGGAATGATGCATGACGACCATATAAGAACCTTTTCCCGGCTGAAAACCGACATAAAGCTCCTCCTCGTCCCCGTACTCCCCTTCCATGTCTACTTTCAGCCCGAGTGTATCCCGGTAAAACTCCATCAATTCCTTGGGATTTTCCGAAAACAGCAAAACTGACTCTATGCCTTTGATCATAATATTTCCATTATTCTTTCTTCTTCTGAACCAGCTCAAAGGGGTTGCCGTCGGGATCGACGAAGGAAGCGAAGGAGTAATTGCCGACCCGGATGATGCCTAGAGTCTTTCTGGCATCCGATCCTTCCAGCTCCCTGATTTTTTCCTCCAGATTACCGACTTCAAAAGCGACCGGCTCGTTCAAAAAATCCTCTTCCAAGCTCTGCTGAGGCGCTATATATGCTTTCTGATCACTGCCGAAAACAACATTTTCATCAATATCCGCACCTACCACATGACGGTAGAAATCAAGCAATTTATCGGGATTCCTGCTGGTCAGGAGAGTTGATTTCATTGACTTTATAATACCCGATGTTTGTGAGATTTTGATGAAATAGTATAAGGGATTAACTAAAATTGCTTTGAAATGACCGGGGTTTCCTCATTCCTGTCAATCAGAGCCGCACCGACAATTGTATAGTCCTCTTCCCTGAAAACAGGGTATATTTGTGCCTCATGCGTATCGGGAAACAGAGCGAATGCTTTTTCCCTGGTTTCTTTTCGTTGGAAGTATGAAAGGGGAAAAGCTGCCAATTTTTTGCCATCTAATTCAATGCTTTTTTCTGTCTGTTTCCAGGTTGCGGAGAACGGGTTCAGTCTGGAAAAAATAACTCCCTGTCTTTCAAGAAAAAATTGGGCTTCACCTACCCTTCTTCCCACAAAATGTGATATTTCGCTAAGCATATGCAGTATAAAAAATCCTGTTTTTAAAATTTAGAAAAGTTTGAGATGAGAGTTTTAACGGTTGCCACAATTGAGGTTGAATCAATTTTTTCCAAAGCTAAAAGTTCGGCCGGTTTGCCACTCCTGGGCATTTGAGTTACGGCCAGCTTGCTGATTTTTACATCTGGACCGCGGGCAAACACATTCAGGACCGCATCTCCCAATCCCCCTTCGAACCAATGGTCTTCGACCGTAATGAAGTTGGGGGTTAAGGAAGCTAATTTTTCCAATGTTTGACCGTCAAGCGGTTTTATGGAGTAGCAGTCGACGACTGTGGCGACAATTCCGTCTTTGGCCAGCTCCTGTTGGGCTTTCAATGCTTCAAAAAGGGTGATGCCGGCTGCCACAATGATGACTGATGGCTTATGTTCAGCATCCGGCGGGTTATGGAGCTTGGACCCGCCGATTGGGAACTCTTCGCTGTTTTCGTAAATAACAGGAGTGGCCGGACGCGACGTCCTTATATAACTTATGCCCTGACAGTTGACCATCTCTTCGACGAGTTTTTCCGTGGCCACCGCATCGGCCGGGTAAAGAACAGTTGAGCCGTGGACAGCCCTGAACATCGCCAGGTCTTCCAGCCCCATTTGGGAGGGGCCGTCCTCGCCGATCGAGACACCGGCATGGGAACCGCAAATTTTAATATTGGCTGAGGACAAAGCGGCCATGCGGATCTGGTCATAGGCGCGGGTCAGAAAAGCGGCAAATGTGGAAACGAAAGGGACGTAACCTAGTTTGGCCAGTCCCACCGCGGTGCCAACCATATTCTGTTCGGCAATAAACATCTCAAAAAATCTTTGGGGGAACTTTTCTTTGAAGATTTCCGCATAAGTCGAATTTTTGACATCCCCGTCCAGGGAAACTATTTGCGGATATTTATCCCCCAGGCGTGCCAGAGCAGTGCCGAAAGCTTTGCGGGTGGCAACAGAATCGCCTTTCTTATAATTTACTTCAGTCAAAATGGTCTTATTGATCTTGATCTTTTCAAGATGAAGACTTTTGTCCGGCATTTGGACTTCTCCCCTAAGCTTCAAATCAATCTCTCCCAGTTCCCCCAGGGCTTTTTTCAGCTCATCGGCAGGAAGCGGTTTGCCGTGCCAGCCGTCTTTATCCTCAATAAATGAAACGCCTTTGCCTTTTATCGTTTTGGCGATGATGACCGAGGGCTTAGTTTGGACTGATGATTGAATTTTTCCGAAGGCTGTTTCAATTTGTTCTAAATTGTGTCCGTCTATGACCAGTGTATCCCATCCGAAGGCTTTAAACCTTTGCTCGTAAGCGCCGGTATCCCAGCCCAGAATTGTCGCCTGGCTCTGGCCCAGGCGGTTGACATCCAAAACAGCGGTGAGATTGTTCATTTGATAGTAGGAAGCCAAATTGACGGCTTCCCAAACAGACCCTTCGGCCATCTCTCCGTCGCCTAAAAGGACATAAACATGTGGTACTGCGTTTCCCAAAGAGCCAAGCATTTTTTCGTAATGCTTTCTGATACCAAGCCCCAAACCGAAGCCGATTGACAAACCCTGTCCGAGACTGCCGGTTGCCGCTTCCGTGAATTTGAAACGGGGCGTCGGGTGCCCTTCAAGCGGTGAATCAAGGCGTCGCAACCTGCGGATACCTGTCTCCGTAATTTGGTTGGCGGCCAAAAATAAAGAATAGTATAAGGGCGAGGCATGTCCTTTGGAAAAGACCAGACGGTCGTTGGCAAAATCGGCCGGTTTTTCAAAATCATAATGGAAGAAACCCGCATGGCCGCCTCCGAACATCAGAACGGTCATCAGATCGGCGGCCGAAAGGGATGAAGAGGGATGGCCGGAGCCGGCTTCGGAAGATGAAACCAAACTATAATATCTGACAAGTTTGGCTAAAGCCTGGATTTTAGCTGATTCCACAAAACATATTATAAATCAACATCTCACGATTGGCCAGGTCGGGTGTCTAGGTCGGGTGTATAGATTTCGATCTATTTCACGCCTGAAGATGTATAGATTTGGTATGTTAGGTTTGAATAGTTTGGATTGATTTGACAGCCTGGAATATATCGGAAGCGTTAAATAAGTACGAATTGGAGTTGATGCGGGTTGCACCGGCTTTGATGACTTTGGCCGCATTTTCAGCAGTCATCGCACCATCAACACAAATCGGTAAATCAAAATAGAATTCATGGATTTTTTTTATTTTCTCCGGCGTTTCTGCTAAAAACGGCTGGCCCGAAAATCCCGCCTTGATGGCCATAACTAAAACTCCGTCAATATTGTCTAGATATGGAGCTATTTTTTCATAAGGGGTAGGACCGTCAATAGCCAATCCGACTTCGACATTTTTTTTATAAGCTTCGGACATGAATTCCTCAACCCCGTCCGCTTCGATATGAGCATAAATGCGTTTAAAACCTGCGTCAGCATATGAAGAAACTATTTTGGCGGGCTCTTTAACCATAAGATGGGCTTCCAGATTTAATTTTGTTTTGAGGTTTTTAAAAGCGGACGGATCGGTTTTTGTGTCATTGGGCACCAGAATTCCGTCTGCCACATCAATCTGGACCCATTCGACAAGGTTTTCCACTAAACGGATTTTTCTTTCAATTTCGGCAAAATCCTTTTCCAAAATGGCAGGAATGACTTCAACCATCCTGTTCAGCATAACAAAATCCCGCTCTGTTGAAAAGTATAGATGAATGTGAAAAGATGAAAATAATGCCCCAGTTAAAGAGCACTAAAACCAAGCTGTTTCTGATTCAATTTCTGGCCATCATCCCCTATCTTTTATTTATTTTCTATTTATTTGACTTATGGTTTGAAACCAGCCGCAGCCATGTGCTTGAAATTAATCTGAATGAGGCAAAACTGCTGTCCCTTTACCTCCATGATAATCTGACACACGGATTGAGCGTTTCCAAAACATTGGCAAAAACTCCTGATTTTTTGACCGTCTTCAGGGATAATCCGGAAATGGTCAGAAGAGCTATGCATTCCATTATTGAAAACCACCCTGATCTTAACAGTATCTATATTTTAAATCCTGAAGGGCAGACTTTGATGTTTGAATCAGCATCGCCCGTACCCGGGGCTGAAGGAGCTTCGGCATCTGACAGGGAATACTACCAAAAGACTGTTACCACAAAAAAAAGTGTTGTTTCCGACCCATTTACCGGCAAAGTATCAGGTATCAAGATTGTGGCAATGACGGACCCGGTAATCCGCGAGGGTGAAGTTGCAGCAATTGTTGTGACAACTATCAATATGGAAGGACTAAGATCACAGCTGGAAAATCATATGACAGACCGCGGAATAAAATATACTTATATACTGGATTCCTCCGACAATCTGGTTTTTTCCCCTTTTCACAAGAATATCGAGGTTAAATATAAGACAGCTTTTAACGATGAAGACTTTCTCGATGAGGTATCAAAAGGCAGGACAGTTTTACTGGACTATAAAAGCATTCCCACCCTGGACGATAATGTCATGGGTGCTGCCATTGCTGTCAAAGATTACAATTGGACTGTCATCAGCGTCCAACCAGCACAGGACGTCTTTGCACCACTTTTCAAGGTGCAAAGTATTTCCTGGCTGATAATTCTCTCCTCACTTGCTTTCTCAATCTTGGTCATAAGCTACTATCTCAAACGGATAAAATTAATTTTTTAAGCCTATAATTTTCAAAAATTAGAGGTATTTTAAATACATCCCCTTCTCCCTATTGGAACAGGTTAAAATACAAAAATCTTCCAACTCTTGATTGATCTTTCCGGGATAATATTAACTTATGAATACGATAACTATGCAAAAATCATTCTTGTACCGATAGGGCTTGACAAACTGTTCATTTATATTTTACTGTTATTAATAAGGAGGTAAGTGATTAAATCTATACACCATTAGCCTCGAATTACTGATCAAATCTAAACATCTACCCTCGTTTTATCTTTAAGGATCAGGCAGACCCATAAAGATAATGATAACAGCTTCCTAAGCAGAGGTAAGCTGATATTTTCCTAAATGCTTAGTCCAAAGGACACAAGTCCTGATCAAAAACTGATCTATTCAATCGGTGAGGCCGCCGATTTCCTTGGTGTCTCCATAATGACTCTCAGGCGCTGGACGAAAAGCGGCAAAATAACCTATATCAGAACCAAAGGCGGATTCAGAAGGTTTGCCAGGGACGAACTTGAAAAAATTAAACGCCTCGGACCTAATTCCAAACCCGTATTTACAGTTTCCCAGGCAACCAAGGAACTGGAGGTTTCACCACAAACCCTAAAAAGGTGGAGTAAAACAGGAAAAATTAATTGGGTCAAAAAAGCGCATCATCTCCTGTTTCCCAAGGAAGATATTAATTTATTGCGGGAATCACACAATGAAAGTTATTTTTTTCCTGCACACGATTATCTTCATCTGGGTGCGATTTTATCTACGGTAATCATTTTTCTGCTTATTTTTGCAAATTTGACCAAAGTTACTTATTTAATTAGGGTAAAAACTTTTATACCCCGGCCAATTTCAGGCGCTTTATCTACAATATTCGTCCCCTTCTTCCCCAAATTAGCAGCTGATATTTATGCAAATATAAAACCTCCGGACATTTCTTTTGCACAATATGATGAACCTATCGGTTTATTCACCCAATCCGAAATAATTCTCACTAATCCACCAAATGCAAATTTATCTGCAAATCAAAATGGTTTAAGCGGAAGTCCGGGTGACCAGGGGGCAGCCGGCGGCAGCGGCGATCAGGGAGTCAGCGGGGCAACAGGATCGACTGGGGCATCAGGAGCACAAGGTATAAGCGGAAGCGCAGGCGTTCAGGGAGTAACGGGCCCTTCGGGTGAAAAGGGAGTATCTGGAGCAACAGGATCATCAGGATTAACCGGCCCGACAGGACCGACAGGTTCAACCGGTTTACAGGGTCCACAGGGAGCAACCGGTCCTACCGGCAATCAGGGTAATAGTCCGACGGGAGCCACAGGCGCCACCGGCGAAGCAGGCCCGACGGGAGTTACCGGAGAAACAGGACCTACGGGAGGAACCGGAGCGACCGGATCAGCAGGAGCAACAGGACCTGACGGCTCAACGGGATCAACGGGAATTCAGGGACCGACCGGGTCGACAGGCGCAACTGGAAATCTTGGAGCATCCGGCGCAACCGGGCCGTCAGGAGAAATCGGACCTACCGGTGCCAGCGGAGGTACAGGAAATACCGGAGAGATCGGACCTACTGGCTCAACAGGGGCGACCGGAAGTGTAGGGTCTGCGGGACCAACTGGAAGTACCGGTCCAACGGGAAATTTAGGACAAACTGGTCCGACTGGTTCAACAGGTGCTACAGGAATAGTTGGTGAAGCAGGTCCGACCGGATCTACCGGATCAACTGGAGTCCAAGGACCGACAGGTTCTACAGGCTCAACAGGATCAACTGGAATTCAGGGTCCGACAGGTTCTACTGGATCTACCGGATCAACTGGAATTCAGGGTCCGACAGGAAGTACCGGTTCAACTGGTACTGAAGGAGAAACTGGACCCACTGGTTCAACGGGATCTACCGGAATTCAAGGACCGGCCGGAAGTACAGGAAGTACCGGAGGTGAAGGTTCAGCTGGTCCAACAGGTCCCACAGGCTCAACAGGAATTATTGGTCCGACTGGTTCCACAGGCTCAACCGGATCTACTGGAGTTGCTGGTCCCACTGGTTCAACAGGATCAACTGGTGCTGAAGGAGAAGCAGGTCCGACGGGAAGTACCGGATCAACTGGAACAGTTGGAGAAGCTGGTCCCACTGGTTCAACAGGATCAACAGGATCAACAGGAATAGTTGGTCCTACTGGATCAACCGGAGAAGTTGGTCCTACTGGATCAACTGGATCTACCGGATCAACTGGAGAAGTTGGTCCCACAGGTTCAACTGGCTCTACCGGATCAACAGGAATCGGATCAACAGGGTCAACAGGAGCTGAAGGAATTCAAGGCCCGACTGGCAGTACAGGATCAACAGGAGTTGCTGGTCCGACAGGTTCAACTGGAAGTACTGGTTCCACAGGAGAAGTTGGTCCGACAGGTTCTACTGGCTCTACCGGATCTACAGGAGTTGCTGGTCCAACAGGTTCCACTGGAAGTACTGGTTCAACTGGCGCTGAAGGAATTCAAGGCCCGACTGGATCAACTGGAGCGACTGGTACTGAAGGAATCCAAGGTCCCACCGGAAGTACCGGATCTACCGGAGCTGAAGGAATTGCTGGTCCGACTGGATCTACCGGTTCCACAGGAGAAGTTGGCCCGACAGGTTCAACTGGAAGTACTGGCGCAGAAGGAATTGCTGGTCCAACCGGATCAACAGGAATTGCTGGTCCGACAGGTTCTACCGGATCCACAGGCGCAGAAGGAATCCAAGGCCCCACAGGTTCAACCGGCTCAACAGGAATTGTTGGTCCAACAGGTTCAACTGGAAGTACTGACAGGAGAAGTTGGTCCCACAGGTTCTACTGGCTCTACCGGTTCTACAGGAGAAGTTGGTCCCACAGGTTCTACCGGCTCAACAGGAGCTGAAGGAATTCAAGGTCCGACTGGCTCTACTGGCTCAACAGGAGTTGCTGGTCCAACAGGTTCCACTGGATCTACCGGATCAACAGGAATTATTGGTCCAACAGGTTCCACTGGAAGTACTGGCGCAGAAGGAATTGCTGGTCCAACCGGATCAACAGGATCAACTGGAGAAGTTGGTCCTACAGGATCAACGGGATCTACCGGTTCCACCGGAGTCCAAGGCCCGACTGGCAGTACAGGATCAACAGGAGTTGCTGGTCCAACAGGTTCCACTGGATCTACCGGTTCTACAGGAGAAGTTGGTCCCACAGGTTCTACTGGCTCTACCGGATCAATAGGAGAAGTTGGTCCCACAGGTTCTACCGGCTCAACAGGAGCTGAAGGAATTGCGGGACCAACTGGTTCAACTGGCTCAACAGGAATTATTGGTCCTACAGGTTCAACTGGAAGTACCGGATCAACAGGAGTTGCTGGCCCGACAGGTTCTACTGGCTCAACAGGAACTGAAGGAATTCAAGGCCCGACTGGCAGTACAGGATCAACAGGAGTTGCTGGTCCAACAGGTTCCACTGGAAGTACTGGCGCAGAAGGAATTGCTGGTCCTACAGGATCAACGGGATCAACTGGAGAAGTTGGTCCTACAGGATCAACGGGATCTACCGGTTCCACCGGAGTCCAAGGTCCGACTGGAAGTACTGGCTCAACTGGTGCAGAAGGAATTCAAGGTCCGACTGGCAGTACAGGATCAACAGGAATTGTTGGACCTACGGGTTCAACTGGCTCTACCGGATCAACAGGAATACAAGGACCAACTGGATCAACTGGAAGTACCGGCTCAACAGGAATTGCTGGC
>Ga0075695_106_pt1 | contig 70255 bp, 60 predicted proteins | sample RifGroA2_FD_67696 | JGI IMG/M metagenome (GOLD analysis project Ga0075695, IMG submission 67696) | Microgenomates (Gottesmanbacteria) bacterium GW2011_GWA2_43_14 | reverse complement strand
CACTATTTACTTTGGTTCTGACAACATGTTTGCTTATGCCTTAAATGCCTCAACCGGCGCTCAAGTTTGGAAGTCCCCCAAACTCCCCGGCCTGGCCATGAACTCCTGGTGGCCGGTTGTTAACGGCTCCTCGGTCTATTTTACGGTGGCTATCAACTATGAAGGTAAACTTATGGCAACTGAACGTGATGCCATGTATGCCACTACAAACTGGCCACCTGACGGAACGCCTTATGGAACCATTTCTTATCCAAGTGGTGACCATATGAGTATGACGACAACTAAAATGATCAATTATTTAAACTCTAATCCGGGTAGACGCACCCTGGTTGTCTTAAACCGTTCAACCGGTACCGAAAAAACTCCCTATGCCCCGGCGCTTACGGGTGGCATGACAGGTAGTTTGACGCGTTTTCCCCCCATAGTCGATAGTAAGGGCAGGCTGTATTTTCGCAATCACACATTTTATGACGGGGCTATACCCGGTGGTATGGTAACCGCATGGGACGAAGGCAGTATAAATATCCAAATTGTAAATAACCGGGAAACAGGCGGATTTGGTGATTATCCGATTGATGAGCCAGGAGCCGTCGCAGCTGGAGGAGATGTAATTTATCATTCGCACTGCTGCAGCAGGTTTATTACTTCCTTCGATGTGTCAGTACGCAATACAGTACTTCTAAACGTGGGTAAATTTCCAGTAGTATCGGCCAGCGCTGATAATGACCGCCAATGGCGGGCAATAGAATGGAGAATTTCCGGTTACGACAGCAAGTTCAGCCAATTTTTCTTAAGCCCAATATTAACTGATAACGGAGGTGGATCCACGCCATCCATAGGTCACGCGGATAATAACCCACCGATTCCCTATAACGGTAAAGTATATGCCCACCGCGGCAATGCGTTAATTGCTATGTCTCCCACCGGCACCGGCCAACTTAAAACCGCAGCGTCCTCACCGACCCAACCCGTAAAAATTACCCGTAGCGTTTCTGAACTACAAGGAAAATTACAAGGTGAAATCCAAAAAATGCTAGCAGCCGGACATTTGCGGCCTGGTACATATACTGTTGGCCATCAAGATGCCAGCATGCATGATATAGAACCTTATTTTCTGGATATTTTCCATAATCCTTCAGAAACGTACATCATCCTTTTGCGTGCCCTTCCACACATTCCCTCCAGTATGCAAACGCAGCTACGTTCATATATTCAGGCAAGATGGAATGAGAATCCGGCAACAGGGGTAAAACATATCGGATTTTCAAGCGGTGCCGTTAGAGAAAACCATGTACAATTGGAATACCGTAATAACCCTTCCGGAAAACAAAACGGTGTTACGTATATTAACTACTACGCTGCCTGGATATATGCTAAGGAATTCGGCAATGCATCAGGAATACTTTCTGCCATGCCGTCAATTCAAACCCCCGGTACAATAGGAGAGGGTTATCCGAATAAACTCAACGAAGTTATAGCCGGTTTTTGGGGATATTGTGAACTCTACAAAATGACCAACAATACTTCTACCTGCAATCAGCAAACTACACTAAACAATCTGATCTCCCAAAGGGCTGGTAATTGGAAAATATATCCGGCCACTAATCCTTTAACCGGGGCAGGTAATCATAATTATTACACCATGCCCATTGCCGCGAATTTCATGTACATAGAACCTGAATTTGCCCAAGCTCTAAACTCTCAAGGAAAAGCTGCTTCGACAATCAATGAATTTGAAAACAGGTTTCCCATGTGGTTTGTGGCCAAAGGCACGGAGATGCAGGGAGAAGGAGCCATGCAGCCTCCCCAGTATTACCACGGGTTGTTCCAGGCAAAGGCCACAACTGCCCTACACCTCCACCTGTTACAACCGGTCCCTCACCGACAACACCAACCTCAGGCAAACCCGGTGATGCCAATGGGGACAACAAAGTGGACGGTCTTGATTACGTTGCCTGGCTTAACCATTACAACCAGTCGGCAACGGGAGCAGCCAATGGGGATTTCAATAACAGCGGTAAGGTAGACGGTCTGGATTATGTCATCTGGCTGAATAATTACAATAAATAATCAGATTCTACAACAGTGATCACTTTTACAATTCTCCTTATACAACTCCTCTTATTTTTCTTTTTAAATACCTCAACTGTAATTGCTGCCAATGTCTTTCCGGGACAAAACTGGTTAATCAAAACGCCTGCTGAAGTCGGCCTGAGTGATGTCAAATTGACAGAGTTTTCCACTAGAGTCGGCGGTACTGGTGTAGTTATCAAGGACGGGTATATGGTAAAAACCTGGGGAACGGCAACAGCACATGGCGGTTGGGCATCGGCATCTAAACCAGTAATTTCCACTTTGCTTTTTTTCGCAGTCCAGGAAGGGAAAATTCCAAACGTCGATTATCAGATTAAAAACCTGGGTTGGAATCTGTCTTCAAAAGATCAGACTTTAACTTTCCGGCATTTGGGAGATATGGTTTCCGGATATGCCAGAGGTGAATCTCCCGGAGCTGCCTGGGCTTATAATGACTACGCAATCAAACTATATAAATTGTCATTATTGGAAAAAGTCTACGGAACAAGTGCCAATAATGCTGCGGCAGTAGAAAATTTATACATAGCGGCAAACAGGCTTGGTCCGCTGCAATTTCAGGACGGTAATTTGTTTGTGACTGCCAGCGGAACTGTTAGAGTCAACATGACGCCGCGGGATTTTGCCAGAATCGGGTGGTTTTGGCTCAACAAAGGTAAATGGGACACTCAACAGCTCCTGCCGCAAAGTTATTTCGATAATTATATGAAACCGGGAGTTTCAGGTAGTATATCAAGGACTTCACAGGGAGGAAATGATTATTTAGGTATCGGGACTGATGGTGGCGGAAGCGACCAATCTGCAGTAGGTCCGGGAGTTTATGGTTTTAACTGGTGGTTTAATGCCAAAAAGGCTACCGGTAATGAATATTTGTGGCCCGATGCACCTTTAGATACATTTTCGGCTGACGGACATTTTGGCAAGGAAGTAATGGTGATAATACCAAGTTTGAACTTAGTCGTTGCGGCAAGGGGAAATTGGGGTAACACTTTTAATTTAAGCGGAATGAATGCAAGCTTAAAAATTCTCAAGGATTCTTTTACCGGTGTTTCGGCTTCGCCTCTTCCAACTCAAACAAATACACAAACACCGACTCCAACACAAAAACCCGGCGATGCCGACGGGGATGGCAAAGTTGACGGGCTTGATTATGTTGTCTGGCTTAACCATTACAACCAGCAGGCTGCGGGATCAGGCAATGGAGACTTCAACAACTCGGGAAAAGTGGACGGACTTGACTATGTCATCTGGTTGAATAATTACAATATTTAGTATCATGGATAATTCATGGCATTTCTAAGAATTATTTTTATTAGTTCAATTCTATTTTTTCTGGTTGGAACCCAACCGGCATCACTGGCTGGCATAAACGGAGATGCCAACGGGGACGGCTTCGTCGACGGTCTTGATTACGTTGTCTGGCTTAACCATTACAACCAGTCAGCAACGGGATCAGGCAACGGAGACTTTAACAACTCAGGCAAAGTCGACGGTCTGGATTATGTCATCTGGTTAAATAATTACAATCAAACCGTCTCTACCCCTACCCCGATAATGCCTCAACCCAGCCAGCCTGTTTCCACGGGCAAAACAAAAATTGCCGCCGGAACTTATCCCGATATTGCGGCAGACTCATTGGGTAATGCTCATATCGTCTATGAATCCGGCGGTAAACTGATTTACCGAAAATTCACCTTGGCAACTAATTCACTTGGACCTGAAGAGGATACCGGTATCAGTCAAAATGCCAGTTACCGTAATGACCCTTCCGTTGCTATTGACAGCCAGAACAGGCCGCATGTCATCGGCGGTACAGGTACGGGCGGAGGTAAATATGCATTTTGGAATGGTTCTATCTGGCAACAAATCGGCTCCTTCAACAGGGATACTGCCATAGATTTGGATAAAAACGATAATGTTTATGTCATCCAGCGGGGAGGTACCTCAGGAGGATATATTGGATTATTCAAAAAACCTGCCGGCGCAACCGTTTTTACCCCATTGTCTGACCCGGATACCGCAAACGGCCTGCCTAAAGGAGAAAATGACCATGTCTATGGTGATATTGCCCTTAACTTGCTTGATAATTCACTGCATATTGTCTATCGTCACGGCCCGGGAAGCGCCCAGTTCTCCTATCGCGGTTCTGCCAACGGCACAAGTTGGATCGGCGGAGGTGTATCCAATGACGATACTGAAGCACCTTCAATTACGGTAACCTCGCAAGGTGTCACTGCTGCCGTCTCGGGCAACGGTACTGTCTTTTCTAAAAATTCACTCACCGGAAGTTGGACTAATTTGGGCAGGGCAATAACAGCAGGCAGCCGTAAACTGCCTTCAATTTCAGCTGACAAATCAGGCGATTTGTTTATTTCCTGCTGGGGCGGCAAATACAATATAAAACCGTCTAGCGGCTCATTTGGGAGCGAAAAATCCATGGCTTCCTTATCCGGAAAACCGCTTGGCTTCATGAGGGTGGCCGGAGCTGAAAATTTTGCTTATGCCGTTTGGGAAGAAGGAGACAATGTTCACGCGGAAAATGACAATCAATATAAGAATTTTGACATCGTTTTTGCAAAAATAACTCCAACCGGTAATATCCAATAAGACTGGCTGCTTGTCTTTTATTTGTAATTCCTACTATGATGAAATCATGAGGCTGAAGTTGTTATTAGCCGTCTTTTTGATTTCTCCTTTTTTCATGCGTCCTGTTTTGGCTCAAAGCCTGCCGTATATCAAATCAGCTTCAGCCGGCAATTATTTCGGTGATTCGACTGTCACGCCCTCTGAAAGCGATGTTTATAACGCTTCTCTGGTAATTGCCCAAAGCCTCAAAACTAAAATGGGTTCGGAGCCTGTCAGGGCAGTTATCATGCTAACCAATGCCGGTTATCCGGCCAAAACCGTTGAAGCTGTCAAAAGCGTTTTCGGCGCAAATACCCAAATCTTCGGGGCAGCCACAGGCTCTGCCAAATACCAGCCTTTGTCCATTGATTTCTTCCCTCCGCCCCTATCCAAACATCTGTCGCTGACAGCCATTGGTGGTAGTGCCATAACCTCTATCACTCAGGCTGATGACGGAGCCCAGTACGGTTACGGCGGCGATGATGCGAAAATCACAGCCGGCACCAAAGCCATGGCTTTAAAACTAACTCCCAATCCAAACAAGAAAAACCTGCTGCTTCTGACTGGCCCCGGCCACTGGGACAACAATGTGGCTATCCTGGCGGGTGTTAAACAGGCTTGGGGAGATCCCCTGCCCTCCTATATCAAGGTTATCGGTATGGGCTCGGCTGACGGTTATGCCGCCTCAATTGTCAATGGCATTGCCAAAGGCGGCACGGTTAACGCTATCCTTCTTTCCGGTGATTTTAATATTGCTTCTCGAGGTGTGGGCGAAGGGTTCGGCGGCGATCCGGTTTTAGTCACCAAGAATCTGTTGAATCAAATCAAAACTGAACTTAACGGCAATGCCGATATACTTTTTTATGTTCCCGGCCATCCCCAGGAACAAACAGGCTATACCGGAATTAATCCTGCCGTAATGTATCAGAATATGAGGCAAACGGTCATTGACGTCTTTGGCAATGTGTCTCTGGTCGGCCATCATGCATCCTCCGAAACCGGACAAAAACTGACGAATTCCCCCGCGGAAGCGGTAAAATATACTTTTTATGCCGTAGGCATCAAAGCCGGAATCGGACCTACAAATCCGCCCGATCCCACCGTTACCCTCTCCCCGACTCCGACACTTGGGGCTAAACCTGGTGATGCCAACGGCGATGGTAAAGCCGACGGGCTGGATTACGTCATCTGGCTGATAAACTATAACAAAACAGTGGCATCAGGAGTAAGTAGCGGGGATTTTAATAAAAACGGCATAGTCGACGGGCTCGACTATGTGATCTGGCTGAACAATTACAACAAGTAGTTATAAACCGGAGACCATATCCAAAGTCTAGAAGAATTTTAATACCTGAGAGCCGGGACCCACGTCTTTCAGTGTGACCCATTTTACGCCGTCATAACTCTTCAACATTCCGTCTATTCCGTCAATAGAGTACATTTTGATACCGTTTGTATCCATATCAGCAACTTTATATCCCTGGTCGCCTACCGACACCCAGGTACCATTCTGGAATACGTATACATAACCGTTGTTTATCGAAACATAAAGCTTGTTTTTGAAAACTTTAAATGAGGCAATGTCCGCCGGTAGGGTCCCCTGGATTAAAATTCCTACTCCGTCGTGTGAATAAATGACATTTTTTATTCCAATAAATAGTTTATTGTCGAAGACTTCCATATCTTTGACAAAGTAATTGGATTGGTTGGGAAAACAGAATTCATCTTTCCACACGCCGGCTTTAAAAGACTTGACGCATCCGGGAGTTCCCGCATAGTAAAGTTTACTGTTGTAGGCTTTCATGGAAGTCACCATCGATCCCCGGCTGCCCAACTTTGTCCAGGCAATGCCGTTATATCTCATTATTTGCCCGCTTGGCCCGTCGATACCCAAACCTTGGCCGATATACAGATTATTCCCAAAAACTTCCATAGAGTATACGTTTGCCGCATTTCCTCCCACATTTGCCCAGGTGGTCCAACTTGTACCGTTATAGGCTTTGACATTGCCCTTGGCAAAGCCGAAAAAAAGTTTTCCACCGTATTTCATCATGCTGAAAATTGTTTCCCCCTGGTCTCCCAGGCTTGGCAATTTACCAGTAATAATGTTATAAACCTTTACTTCTCCCGTACCTAAGCCGATATAGACTTTGCTGGCGGCGGTAGATTGGGCTGAAGATTCTCTGATTTCCTTGGGTTTTTGGATAAGGTAAGTGGCAATGATCAGGCCTGTGATAATAAAAGTCAGGGCGATTAATTGAAGTTCTTTATACGCCGGGTTTTTTCTGCTCTTTTTTGAGGCCACAATTAATTTATAAATACCTTCATATAAAAAAGCAAGCGGTATCTTTAACTTGACTTGTTTTTCGAATATATTTAATCTGTGAGGCAAAAAATCTTGACATTGATTCTGCTCCTATTGCTTTTTATAGGCCACACGCGTCCTGCCGGAGCCGCTGCCCCTTCCTTGCCCCAAAGTCCCGTTATCAAAAGCATTTCTTTCGACGCTTCCCCTGTTATCTCTCTGGCCCAGGGCAGCGATATCTGGGTGAATACCTGGGCTGACGATGATAAGCTTTATACTTCTTACGGAGACGGCACGGGTTTTGGGAGCGGTACTAAACTAAGCCTGGGCTTGGCTGTTATTTCCGGCATTCCCCCTACTATAAGCGGAGCCAATATTTCATCTTCCACCGGTCAGCAAACAGGTGACGGTCCAAACGGTAAAAAAGCTTCAGGCATGCTGATGGTCAACGGTGTTATTTATATGCTGGTGAGAAATGCCGATCAAAACGGTAACCAATGTCAGCTGGCCTGGTCCGCCGACCATGCAAAAACCTGGACCTGGTCATCCTGGAAAATTGCCGAGTTGGGTTATTGCGCATTCCTCAATTACGGTAAAAATTACTCCGGCGCCAGAGACGGTTACGTTTATGCCTTTTTTTCCAACGGCCCCAATGCCTATAACGAAACCAGCGACGTAGTCCTGGCCAGAGTCCCCAAGGAAAAAATTACTGACCGCGCCTCATACGAATTTTTCTCCGGTTCTATATCAAGCCCTGCCTGGTCTGCCGCAATCGGCAGCCGCAAATCGGTTCTCAATTACCCCAAAGGCATCAACCGGATCGACGTCACTTATAATGCTCCCCTGAAAAGGTATCTCATGACAAACCGCAGCCGGGCAAAAGCAGGCGGAGAAAATCAGTTTACGATTTTTGATGCACCTGAACCCTGGGGACCATGGAGCTTGGTCTATTATGAACTGCAAACATCAACTTCCAACCTGCAGTGGGGCGAATCCCAGCATATACCGTCCAAATGGATTTCCGGAAACGGCAAAACCATTTATGTCATCTATGCGGGCAACGATACTTTAAAAGTAAAAAAGGCCGTGCTTCAAACGGACGGTAACCCTCCAATTACATCCACTGTTGCTCCGACTGTCGTTACCCCGCCGCTGACGCTGAAACCGGGAGATGCCAACAAAGACGGCAAAGTGGACGGGCTGGATTATGTGGTTTGGCTGAATAACTACAATAAAACTGTAACTGCGGGAGCAAGTGTTGGAGATTTTGATAAAAACAGCAAAGTCGACGGTCTGGACTATGTTATCTGGTTGAATAACTATAATTCGTGAAATCATGCATCTGCTCTTTTTTGTCTTTTCATTTTTTCTGATAGCCTTGCTGTTCCCCTTTCAAATTGCTGCCCAACCGCTCTATCCTGATACTCTCTGGCCTGTTGCCGATCCTGCCTCTGTCGGTATGGACCAAAATAAATTGCTGCAGGCAAAAAACTACGCCCTGCAAAGCGGTGGTTCAGGCATGATTATCCGTTACGGCAAAGTTGTTATGTCCTGGGGTTCTCAGACTCAAAAATACGACCTCAAATCAACCACCAAATCGTTTGGAGCCACCGCTCTCGGCCTGGCTGTCAAAGACGGTAAACTGACCCTTCAGGACAAAGCCCAGAAATACCATCCTTCTTTCGGCATCCCTCCCGATACAAATATGGCTACAGGCTGGCTTGATGATATTACTATCCTGCATTTGGCAAATCAGACTGCCGGATTCGACAAGCCGGGCGGATACGTAAAACTGCTGTTTGCCCCCGGTAGCAAATGGTCATACAGCGACGGAGGGCCCAACTGGCTGGCGGAAGTGATGACTTTAATTTATAAAAAAGATCTCTATCAGCTGATGTTTGAAAGGGTTTTTACGCCAATAGGCATCAATACTTCGGAACTCAGCTGGCGAAACAACATATACCGCAACCAGACAATTGATGGTATTCCCAACCGGGAATTCGGCTCGGGCATAAACGCCAGTGTCAATGCCATGGCCAGGCTGGGTTACCTCTACCTTCGCAACGGCATCTGGAAAAATACGGAAATTTTACCCAAAAGTTATATTGACCAGGTCAGGGTTAACCAGGCCGGCGGAGTCCCCGTCTTCCGGCCGGAACTATATGCTGCGTCTACCAGCAGTCACTATGGTCTTCTCTGGTGGAATAATGCCGACGGAACATTGGATATTCCAAATGACGCTTATTGGACATGGGGCCTTTACAACAGCCATATACTGGTTATACCCAGTTCGGATATTGTCGTCACCCGTACCGGTCAGAGCTTTCCCGGTACCGATGGCTACAGCCAGCTTAAAGGCTTTTTTGAACCGATTGCCGCATCAGTCTCCAATTCGCCTACCCTTACTCCGGCTAATACACCTTCTGTTACCGGCAAACCCGGCGATGCCAACAAAGACAATAAAGTCGACGGACTGGATTATGTTGTCTGGTTAAACAACTATAACAAAACAGTTTCCAACGGCTCATCTTCCGGAGATTTCAATTCCAGCGGCAAGGTTGACGGCCTGGACTATGTCATCTGGCTGAGTAACTATGCAAAATAGTTGCGAAGTCCTGAGCCTGTCGAAGGACTGAATAATTATCTCAGCTGGTTTTGTCCCGCGAAGCATGATAATAAACAATTGATTTTCAACCAAACAAATTAATTTGTTGATACGTTGAATAACTAATATATGTCAATAATAAAAGCAGTCATACTTTTTTTCATTTTTCAATTTGAAATATTTATTATACCTAACTCTCTTTACGCTCAGGAACGTATCTATGGTCTTCATGCAGACTTACCGATGCCCTTAGCTTCTCAACAGGGTATTAGTCTTGAAGAACAGATAGATATTATTAAAAAAACAGGTACCAAAATGGTTCGATTGAGAATGAGTTGGGATGAAATAGAAAAAATTCAAGGGCAATACCATTGGAACCAAACAGATGACATACTGAGCTTGCTTAAAATAAACGATTTAGAACCACTTATGATCATAAGAGATACTCCGTATTGGGCAAAATCAGATTCCAACTGTGGAGGTTTGTTAATAAAAGATAAAATATGCCCTCCCAAACTTACAGATTGGGGAAAATTCATCCAGAAAAGTGTTGAAAGATATGGTTATCAGACCGGTGGGCTTGCTTATATTCGATATTGGGAAATATGGAATGAACCCAATAGTTCTTTGATGTTTTCGGGTACAGTCGACGAATATTTTGACATACTTAAAGAAGCTAATCTGATAATACATAATATAGATCCCTCCTCCAAAGTTTTAAACGGTGGAATTACTCACAATGGTATTCTCAATTCAGACGGAAATAACTGGGTTGATAATCTTTTGAAAAAACAGGGAATCGCCCAAGCTTTTGATATTTTTAATTTTCATTTATACGGAGCTGTCGACAATCCCGAAAATACTTTTAATAAAGTAAAAAATCTGCTGAATATTTATAATTTAGGATTAAAATCGGTTTGGGTAACCGAAACTAATCCCAGTGAGACTTCTGAAGAAAGTTTAGCAGCCGTTATGTCTAGTTGGCATCAAAGAATTTTCAACCAATCTGTTAAGGCAGTATTTTTCTTCACTTTGCCCAACTGGTGTCAAAAAGATACACAAGACCCTGTCTGGTGTGACCAAAACGTCTATACAACCGAACGAAGGATTGGCGGACTTGTCAAAGCTTCTGATTTCCGGACTAATACTCTTGCATACGTAAGTTATAAAAATATGACAGGCGAAAATATAACACCCACGCTTATTATTTCACTTTCACCCGCTATCAAATCCGGCGATGCCAACAAAGACAATAAAGTCGACGGACTGGATTATGTCATCTGGCTTAACCATTACAACCAGTCGGCAACGGGAGCAGGATACGGAGACTTCAATAATTCAGGCAAGGTAGATGGCCTTGACTACGTTATCTGGTTGAATAATTATGGTAAGTAAAAAATTTTTTTGTCTCGAGATGGTTAGGCGAGTCTGTGCGAATTTAGGTGTGGAACGTTCGACTAAAAGATATTTGTCGTTGTTATTTTTTTTGACCCTTTTCTTGCCCAAAGGAATAAATGCTGCAGGTTATTATTTCCCTCCTCCCGGCCAAACATTGTCCCAACAAAATCAACAAACACCCCAGACGGTTAATCTTAGCGGTAATATAATAACTGATCTGTCTGGTAAAGCGACGCGATGGGCATTGTGGCGTCATGGCTATCTTGTGCATGTATCTGGAGATTTTAACCAGACTTCCGAGGTCAAATCGTTGCGGAAAACCTGGCATGCCCTGACCGTCGGTGCAGCAGTCAATCAGGGGAAAATTCCCGACTTTAAAACTCAAAAAATTAGTTTTTATCAAACAAATTTAACAGGTAAGGATAAAGACGCGACTTGGTGGCACGTAATTACACAGTCTGCAGGCTTTGATTATCCGGGCTGTGGGGACAGCATTGACTATGCACCCGGCCAGATGTGGACTTACTCTGACCTCAATTTAAAGAATTTGAATGAGGCATTATTTAAAGCTTGGGGCAGTCCTGGTGGCAGCTATACTGCCTCAAATTATAAAACAGTGCTTAATCAGGCATATTTCTCAGCTATCGGAATGCAGGGCTGGAATACGCAGCTAAATACCGACGGCATTAGGTTGGTGCTGGATTTGGAAGACATGGGTAGATTGGGTCTTTTAATGCTAGCACGAGGAAGATGGAACAACACAGTACTGGTTCCCCAATGGTTTGTTGAAGAACAGGAAACTAAAAAAACCGCAGGAATGTTGGTAAATTACGATGGTTGTAACGACGGGGTAATCAGCTTTTTAACTAAAGCGACCTTTCCTGAATCTCCTTATGGTTATTTGACATGGACCAATTCCGCTGGGGATTTTTATAAAAATGCCTCGACATCCTGGGCTTGGGGCGCAGGGGCGGGAGGAACATATATTCTTTGGAACCAGAAAAACGGTGTGGTTTTTGCTGGCGTTGGTGTCGACGATTCCCCAAAGACGAGTGGAGGGATACCCCACATAATTGAGGCTAATATAACCGGTTCAAATCCTTTATTTGAGGGTGGTCCTTCCATTTTGCCAACGAAAACACCTACCCCAATAGTATCCGGAAAGCCAGGTGATGCCAACGGGGACGGCAAAGTTGACGGGCTGGATTATGTTGTCTGGCTTAACCACTACAACCAGTCGGCAACGGGAGCAGGAAGTGGTGACTTCAATAATTCAGGCAAGGTAGATGGTCTGGATTATGTTATCTGGTTGAATAACTACAACAAATAATCTCAATGTTATGATCAATTAATATGAAAAATTACGCTGGCCTGATTATTTGTTCATTCTTCCTGATTATAAGCATGATTTCCGTCAAGCCGGTTAAAGCTGAAAGCACTGCCGGAGTTCTTCCCCATGCCACTGATTTTCTATCCCTGCCGGCCTGCGGCAGCAATTGCGGCACAACCTATTTCCCGACCGCATCTGCCAGCCAGCGTTCGGCTTATATCTCTCAACTTAAATCTAGAGGCTATACCCACGCTTACCTGTCCGTCACTGCCAGCGCTTTCAATTATTATCCAAACCCATCGGGATTTAATTCTTTATTGACGGAATTAAACACTGCCGGTATCAAAGCGGTAGTCTGGCTTACCAGTGATACCGGAACCTGGAAAGGTAAAACTGTTGCGGCAATAAAAACTGATTTAAGCGCATTTATTCCCCAAATTGACGCCAAAACCAACAGTTATGTGGTTGGTCTGGAATCGAATGAATATTGGACGGCAAGCGAAATTCAGGAGATAGGAAATCACATGGACAGTTTGACAAATAAACCGTTGGCAGCACACCAGACGCCAAATAAATGGGAATACTGCTCGCAAAGCTGGTGCGATTATATGGTTCTGCAAACCAATCCTCCCACGGAATCTACCACAGGTCCTCAAGTAGCAACAAAAGTCAATAACGCCAGGACAAGCCTGGGAAAACCTGTTGTCGTTGGAGAGTACCATAGACCTGACGAATCTGTTTCCATATCATTGGCCAATTACGCCCTTGATAACGCCTGCGCCGCCGGCTTTGGCAATGGAGGCACTCCTTCAAAAATAGAATGGCCGGCCGGCAATTCGTGCGGCAATACAGGACCGACGCCAACTGCAGAACCAACCGGAGTCAACCATCCTCCGACTGTTCAAAACAGCACCTACTCTACTGCGGTAGAGACACCCCTCTCGATAATCTTTTCCTTTGCTGATCCTGACGGACCGGGTCCATATATATACTCGGTTACTCAACTGCCACTTCACGGCTCTATAAACGGTGCCGCAACCGACAATGATTGGGTTTATACACCTGTCTCGGGCTATTCGGGCAACGATACTTTTAAATGGAGGGTAAATGACGGCCTTGCTTTTTCCAACACAGCCACAGTCACCATAAATGTAGGGACGATCGGTAAACAGGGAGATGCCAACGGAGATACTAAAGTTGACGGACTGGATTATGTCATCTGGCTTAACCACTACAACCAGCAGGTTGCGGGAGCAGGAAGTGGTGATTTCAATAATTCCGGGAAAGTAGACGGGCTGGACTACGTTATCTGGCTGAACAATTACAACATATAGGCATGTTTCCTTCTTGATCATTTATTCCCGCTCACATAAAGTAATTATATGAAGCTGCTCCTGTTGTTGACGGGATTTTTTTTGACCACTGTCTCCCTCAATTTATATTCGGTCCCCGTCTTTGCCGCTGCCCCCTACGCCCAAAGTTCAATTTCCGTAAGTTTTGATACCGCCAGTAAAAAATCCTATTCCATAACCAGCGGCAGTGACAACTGGCCGGTGACCTGGGCAGACGATGACGCCCAATACACCAATTTCGGAGACGGCGGAGGCTTCGGAGACAGCGCCAAGTACAGCCAGGGCGTAGCCAAAATATCCGGAGGAGCAGACAATTTTACGGGCCAAAACTTATGGACGGGCAACGGCAAAAGTTACGGCATTATTTCTGTCGGAGGTATACTTTATATGTGGGTATGCGGAAATGCATCGGACAACTCAGCCTACAGTTTCCAGAAACTGTATAAATCAACCACCCACGGTACGCAATGGGCTCAGGCTTCCTGGCAATTCGACCAGTCCAACGGCGGCAATTTTTTCTGTCCTACCTTCCTCCAATACGGCAAAGACTATGCCGGAGGCGATCCGTCATATCTTTATATCTATGCCCCAGGTATCCAGAACAGCACCTGGGACGTACAGAAACCCGGGTATATATACCTTATGCGCGTACCCAAAAGCGATCCCATGAACCGTGCAAACTACCAGTTCTTCACCGGCTACTCCGGTGGTGTGCCCCAATGGAACAGTAATGTCAGCCTCAAAAAACCGGTCTTTACCGACGTCGCCAACGGAGTCATGAGAACCAGCGCCGTATATAATGCAGGGCTTAAGAAGTATTTTCTGGTCACCCAGCAGATAAAAAGGGGAACCGGCGGATATATCGGTATTTATGAGGCTCCGGCGCCCTGGGGAGATCCGAATAACGTACAAAATCCCTGGAAAACAGTCCTTTTTGCCAATGCCTGGTCTGTCGGTCTTCAGGGGGCGGAAGCCAAAACAGTCTTCTGGAATTTTTCCAATAAATGGACATCCGCCGACGGTAAAAATTTTGTCTTTGTTTATACCGGCGCTGATAAGTTGTCCACAATCAAAGGCACCTTATCAGCCGGACCGGGCACGGCAACCAGCACTCCGGCCCAGGTCACTCCGACAAAAATCACACTCAGCCCGACCATACCAGTTATAACCGGAGATCTCGCAAAACCGGGGGACGCCAACGGGGACGGCAAGGTTGACGGGCTGGATTATGTCATCTGGCTGAATAACTACAATAAATCCATAACTACGGGAGCAGCCGGCGGGGACTTTGATAAAAACGGTAAAGTTGACGGACTCGATTACGTTATCTGGCTGAATAATTATAACAAATAAACTTATGTCAAAAAAATTGACCTCAGTCTTGTTATTTCTGCTTCTTATGCAAATTTCAGTTAATCCTCTTCTGGCAGCGAAAAATTGCGCCAATACCTCTGTCGGTTTTATTCCCCTTATTGATATGGGCGCCAACCAGTTATACAAAGGGCAGTCAGGCGGTTTATATGTAAACGGCAGCAACTCCGTTCCCCTTGCCCACCTGCAAATGGCTCAAATAGCTGCCGGACAGGTCAAACCGGTAAACGGAAAAATCGGCTTTATATCTGTGGGAATGTCCAATGTTTCCCAGGAATTCATTGTTTTTCAGGAATTGGTCGACTCCGACCCTGGAGTTCAAAATTCAATAGTCACCGTCAACGGCGCCCAAAGCGGCCAAAGTGCCGACAGATGGGTAACTCCGGAACCGGGCACCAATCCTTGGAGCGTCCTTTCAAGCCGGATTTCCTCAGCCGGTCTCTCAAAAGAACAGGTTCAGGTCGTTTGGCTGAAACAGGCAAACAGGGATACCGCTGAAACCCCCGGACTTGAAGATGCAATGCTGCTTAAATCTAATCTTGTTTATATGGTCAAAAAATTAAAAACAGACTACCCTGCAATTAAAATTATCTATGTATCCAGCCGCATTTATGCCGGATATGCTTCCGGTCACTCCAGTATTGAACCTCTTGCCTATGAAAGCGGTTTTGCTTTCCGCTGGTTGATCCAGGATCAAATGGGTATCACCAATCCGACAGGCACTTCAGAAATTGACTATAACAACAGTCCGGTTATTGTTTGGGCCCCTTATATCTGGGCAGACGGTCTCAATCCGCGCAGCGACGGCCTTGTCTGGAAATGCGAAGATTTCCAGGATGACGGCGGACATCCATCAGCCTCAGGAGAACTCAAGGTGGCTCAGATGTTAATGAATTTCTTTAAAACCAGCCCTTTGGCCGCTTCCTGGTTTACGGGATCTGCACCGCCTCCGACAATGAATGTCTCACCAAGCAAAACACCGACGCCCCCATCAGGGCAAAAACCGGGTGACGCCAACGGAGACAACAAGGTTGACGGTCTCGACTATGTAGTCTGGCTCAATAACTATAATAAAACCGTATCCAACGGCTCAGCTTCGGGAGATTTTGACGGCAACGGCAAAGTTGACGGCCTGGACTATGTCATCTGGCTGGTCAATTACAATAAATAATCCGTCTGTCCTATTTGTAAATTTGCCTGATTGGATTCTATACTGAATTCATCATGAAAAAATTCGTCTTTATATTTTTTTTTCTTTTTCCGCTGGCTGTACCCGCCGGTATCTCCGCCCAGACACTTCCTGTTAAACCGAATATCGTCTTTATCCTGGCCGATGATCTTGGCTACGGTGATTTGGGTAGTTACGGTTCAACAAAGATAAAAACTCCCAATATCGACAAACTGGCCCAGGGAGGCAGCAAATTCAGCCAATTCTATGCAAACTCAGGTGTCTGCTGCCCGACCAGGGCAGCTTTTGTAACCGGCCGCTATTCAAGACGGGTAGGCATCGATGAAATCATCTCCATTTCCGGTACCTCTTCCCAAAAAGGCCTGGCTGCATCGGAAATTACCATAGCGGAACTTTTAAAAAGCAAAAGCTATAAAACGGGCATAATCGGCAAATGGCACCTTGGTCATCAAACCCAATACAACCCCACTCTTCATGGTTTTGATTACTGGTACGGCGTCTGGTATTCGAACAATTATAACGGAGGGCAGATTCCTCTGATGAGAGGTACGGAGGTAATTGAAAATCCGGCTGACCTGTCGATGCTGACTCATAATTTTACCTCGGAGGCGGTGAATTTTATCAATCAAAACAAAAACATACCGTTTTTTCTCTATTTAGCATATACCGCTCCTCATGCTCCCCTTGTTGCCCACCCTGATTTTGCCGGCAAATCTCTTGACGGGACTTACGGCGATGTTGTCGAAGAAATGGATTGGGGTGTCGGCCAGGTTGTGGCGGAAATCGACAAGCTTGGTCTCAGGAACAACACCCTGATTGTTTTTGCCAGCGATAACGGGCCGGCTATAGCCAATGCCCCGCAGGGCGGCTCCGCCGGTCCTTTGTATTGCGGTAAAGGAACTTATTACGAAGGAGGCATCAGGGTGCCGTTTATCGCCAATTGGCCTGGATTTATATCTTCCGGCAGGACAGTTGATAAAATCGGGGCAATATTTGACCTATATCCGACTTTCGCAAAATTGACCGGAGCTGCCCTTCCCATGGACCGTGCCATCGACGGCCAGGATTTGTCATCGGTTATCTTCGGCAACGGCGAGCGTCCTGATGACGATATCGCTTTCACCTGGCTGTCAAAAAATAAAGCCGTCATTGCCGGAAAATGGAAACTGATGACGCAAAGCTCAGGCGGCCAAACCTGGATGGCTGAATGCGGTATGGTTTCAAATCCCCAGATGCTCTTTAATTTAGCTTCGGATATCGGTGAAAAAAATAATTTGTCCTCACAGCACCCCCAACTGGTCAGCTTTCTTTCAAATGAACTGACCGCAGCCCAAAACAGCCTTAACCAACCCGGGAACCAGCCTCCCGTGGCCAATTTTTCCGTAAGTCCCGGCATCAATGCCTTGACCGTCAATTTTAATGCCGGAGCCTCATCTGACAGGATCGGTACTGTCAGCAAATACACCTGGAATTTTGATGATGGAACCAGTTCAAACAGTAAAGAAGTATCACATACTTATTCAGCTAACGGTAAATATTTTGTAACTTTGACCGTTGAGGATAACCTCGGTCTTACTGACGGCAGGCTTTACGAGCTAACCATGCCTTTATCGGTCACTGCTTCCCCGACACCTCCTGCCACCAAATCCCCGACTCCTACTTCCCCGGCGGGCAAAGCAGGAGATGCCAATGGAGACGGAAAGGTTGACGGCCTGGATTATGTTGTCTGGCTGAATAACTACAATAAAACTGTAACCACGGGAGCGGCCGGCGGTGACTTTGATAAAAACGGCAAAGCGGACGGACTGGACTACGTTATTTGGTTAAATAATTATAACAAATGAATATTCTTCTTGATTAGCGACCCTGTTTTATGCTTTGATTGAAGGAGATGATAAAACCGGCTGCCAGAAAAATCAAAAAAATTTACCGCACCCTGGACAACAAATCCATAGGGAATCCATTAGCCTTTATCTTAATTCTACTGATTCTGCCCATAACTGTTATTGCGGTCCAGAATACTATCAATTACTTCTCGAAGGCACAGTTAACCGGCTCGGTTGACGCCGCATTTTCTCCTGCCTCTTTCAATTTGCCGCCGAATGCAAATGTCAAAATCATGCTTGACCCCCATGGGCAGGCTGTTGCTTTTGCCCGGGTGGTTATCGTTTTTGACAAAACGAAAGTTAAATTTGATTCCGAAATCACCACCACAGCCAGCCTATCAACTGTGGTTGAGAAAACGACCATGGCCAATGCCAATACAAGCGGCAAAGCCGTTATTGTGATTGCCGCTTCCCCCACGGATACTCAACCGGCTTCTTCCTTCGAATTTGCTTCTTTCACTCTTGCTTCGGTAAGCTCCAATAACACGGATACCTCAACGCTCACATTCCTTGCTTCCGATATGCAAATCGTCAGCGCGGGGGGTACGGAATTAACCGTAAACGCTGCAAGCGCCGCCATAAACAACGGCGGGACCAATCCGACGCTACCTCCGACTAATACTCCTCCGACATTGACACCTCCTACGGGCAACCCTCAAGCCTGCAACGTGGTAGGCTCGATTGACTGCTATAATCAATGGAAAGCTGAATATCAAAAGTCACTGACAAGCAAAATTGCCGATCTCAATCAGGATGGTAAAGTTGACCTGATCGATTTTGAAATTTGGCGCAGGGCAGCCAAGGGCTGAAATAACAGGAACATTCCGTGACAATTATTCTTGCCATTCTGGTGGCCTTCGGCTCTTTTTTTTTAATTCCTCCCAGGGTTTACGCTAATATTTGCACCAGCGACTGCATACCTCTTATGGATATGACGGGCAGCCAGAAATACCAGAATGAAACCGGCGGCCTGTACGGCAATTATCAAAATAATCCTCCCGCAGCCCACGCCCAGAAACTGTCGGAAGCCCGGTCCCAAATTACCTCCAGGGACGGCTCCGGCAATCCAAGTTCTTCCGGTAAAATTGTGCTTCTGACCATGGGCATGTCCAATACCAGGAGAAAATCCGATGCTTTTATCGGGCAGGCGGCCAATGATAACGGTGTCTCGTCCAAGGTAGTGATCGTCAACGGCGCCCGCGGCTCGGTTGTAGCTGAGAAATGGGCTAATGGCGAAAATTGGGATTATGTCACCCTCCAATTAACCAACAGCGGCGTTACCTCAGCCCAGGTTCAGGCTATTTGGATGCTCCATGCCAATTTTGCACCGCAGGACGGCAGCAATTGTACTGACTGTCTGGCCGAAGGCGGTGAGTATGTCTCAACTTTAGCCGAACATCAGAGAATCATTATCGATGAGATCGGCAACCGCTTTCCCAATGCCAAAATTATTTTTTTCTCCAACCGCACCTACGGCGGTTATGCCACAAAAGATTTAAACGATGAGCCTTATGCCTATGAAAGCGCCATTGCCGCGCGCCGGGTAATTCTTGACCAGATAAACGGGACAAACGCCAAAGTCTATTATTCTAACGGTCCGGTTTTGGCCTGGGGTCCCTACCTCTGGGCTGACGACGGCCATGCCAATAGTGAAGGTCTGTCTTGGTTTTCCTCTGATTTTGAGACTACGGACGGCACACATCCGATTGAAAATGTTGCCGGAAAAGGGGCAGAAAAAGCTGCCGCTCACATGCTCAAATTTTTCAAAACCAATATTTACGCCGCTTCCTGGTTCACCGGTTCTGCCTCTCCTCCTTCTGTTACGGTAGCCGGCAAGCCGGGCGATGCCAATGGAGACGGGAAAGCCGACGGACTCGACTATGTCATCTGGCTCAACAACTATAACAAAACCGTAACTAATGGCTCGGTTTCCGGAGATTTTGACGGAAACGGCAAAGTGGACGGGCTTGATTATGTGATCTGGTTAAGCAATTATTAATATATGGCTGTGAAAATTTTACTAATATCTTTAACCGTCTGCCTTCTTCTGACGACTTCCCTGTCTCCCGCTATTGCCCAAACTGATATTCCCTGGTCAACAGCCGGAGGAAATGCACAGCGGACTTCCTGGACGCCGAATGAAGCACCGGGACTTTTAAAAGCCCTTTGGGTGAAAAGACTGGTGCCATATGTTTCACAAAGGGTGCAGCCTGTGGGAGCGGAAAACAAGGTCTTTGTTTCGACTGCCCGCGGAGTATACGCTTTCAATGCCGATACCGGCACCCAGGAATGGATTTACGCAACCGAGATGCCGATCGGACACTCTCCTACTTACAATGCCGGCACTTTATATGCTTCCGGACTGGACCGCAAAGTGCATGCCATCAATGTTTCCAACGGGAGTAAAAAATGGGTATTTGATGTATCAACCGAAGGAGGCGCCGGTTTTTCAACCAGTCCCCTCTTTGCCGAAAACACTGTCTTTGCCGGTAACCGTGACGGATACATGTATGCTTTGGATGCCTCAACCGGCAGTAAAAAATGGAAATATAAAACTGATGGTCCCGGACCGATCCTGTTTTCAGCCGCCTACTCCGGCGGTAAAATCTTTTTTGGTGCCCAGGACGGCAATGCTTACGCTTTAACCACAGGCGGAACCCTGTCCTGGAAAGTCAAACTTCCGGGCATGGGCTTTATCACCTGGTGGCCGGTGATTTACAGCGACAAGGTTATTTTCACCCGCACCGAGGAACAGAGAAATACTTCAGGAGATTTTACCGGAGGCAATGATTTTGGATACGAAAGGGATTTGATAATAGGGGGAACTACCTCTGATAATCCGGCCGGTCAAATTGTCACTCACACCGTCGGTTCCCAGACAAAAACCGTTGATGTTTCCATAAATCCCCTTATGTCTACAACAATTCCCAACTACTTTGAAAGCAATCCGCACCAAAGAAATGTTTTCGTCCTGAACCAGGCCAATGGGGTGGAAGTTAATTTTGATACTGACAAGGACGGTAAAACCGATGCCGTCCCTGTTTTAAGATCAGTTCAGGATTGGGAAACCGCTTATCCGCCTGTTCTCAGCGGCTACAATAACCAGAATATCTTGTATTTCCGCACCCCGCTGTTTCAAAACAACAGCTTTACCGGCTCCCGCGCTACAGGCTGGGAATACGGCAGTAGTTTCCTCAGCCTCGCTGTATCCAAACATTTCGGCCAGAGCCTGGCCTGGCCTTTGGATGAGTATACAGGCCTATCGGGTGGAGGCAAATACATTTATTGGAATCTTTGTTGCGATAGGTTTATAGGCAGTGCTGATATATCCAAATCAAATACTGCTTATCCTTCACTGGATACAACCCGTCAGTGGAGACATTTAACCGGCAAAATAGGTGAAAACAGCGGCGACCTGCCCGATAACTATTTCAGCCAGATGCAAAAATTTTTCTGGAGCGACCCGACGACAGTTGGCCGTTTTTATGCCTCCCATGGGGACAACGCCGGTCCGGCAATTTACGACGGCAAAATGTATGCTATAAGAAGCAACGCCTTGATCGCTTTTTCACCAAATGGAACAGGCAAATCGGCCTCAATCTCAGACGCCCCCGCCCCGGCAACCATAGGTGAACCTGCGGGAGTGCCGCCTGTTGCCCAGCTTGTTAATATCCTGGAAACGGAAGTGCAGAAAATCGTCAATGCCGGGCACCTGAAACCGGGATACGGTGTAGGCGGAAACTTTGATCAGCATATGCAGTCGTCCCTGGGTGATATGCTACTGGACTACTGGCATGCCCCGGGAGACATTCATTATTATCTGCTCAGAGCGCTCCCGTATTTATCTGCCGGATTAAAAACACAGGTAAAAACATACCTCCAAAACGAATTTACCCAATTCCCGCCTTACCAGTACAGCCACATTGGCTGGAAGGACGGTAAATTCAGGGACAGTTTTTCCTACCCTCCTGGTATGGCCGGGAAAATTGCCAATATGGGACCTTCAACTTCGAAACTCTGGGAAAATATGTGGAACTGGCCTCCATATCAATTCTACGCCATGTGGCAATATGCCAAAGAGAATCCTTCTCAGGCTTTAACCGTCTTTAATTCCGCCAAATCCAAACTTTCCGCCGCTCGTCCGTCATATTGTTCCCCTGCCTGTCCCGGTATGTGGCCGCAAGCAGTTAACGGATTGATCGCCGGCTACAAGGGATATGTGGAATTGGCCAAACTGGCCGGCCAGCCGTCATCCGTATACGGACCTTACGAAACAACCTTGAACTCTTTACTCACCGAGAGAAAAAACAATTTTCAAATCAGTCCGGTACAAACACTGGGCACTACAGGTACCAATAACGCGGCAAATTACTATGCCACCCTCAAACATGCCTGGAACTTCATGTACCTGACTCCTGCTTTGGCAGACTATCTGAATGTTAATGCCAAAACCAAGGTTCAGGACGCTGTCAATACATACACTGCTGAAATACCGTTATGGTTTGAGGCTTTGAACCGGGAAGTCCAGGGTGAAGGTGCGGCGACACCTTACCAGCAAACCCATTCCCTGTTCCAGGCCAAAGCCCTGATACTTAAGGAAAGCTACAATGAACTGGCCAAACGGTTGGATGCCCCGATGATGCTGGGAGACTTATATTATCTGGACAATCTTATCTCCACTATTCAGGTCTCCTGCACCGGCACCAACTGTCCTACTTCTCCGCCTGTTACAACCGGTCCCTCACCGACAACACCGCCAATAGGCAAACCCGGTGATGCCAATGGGGACGACAAGGTTGACGGTCTTGATTACGTAGCCTGGCTTAACCATTACAACCAATCTGCAACGGGAGCAGTAAATGGTGACTTTAATAACTCGGGAAAAGTGGACGGTCTCGACTATGTCATCTGGCTGAATAATTACAATAAGTAAAAAATGAAAGAAAAAAGGCCGGTTCAGGTAAAAACCAATAAACTACATCCGTGGTTTTATATCCTGATTCTGTTCGCGGTGCCCGTTTTTCTGTTGCTATTTCTTAACCGGAGTAAAAATGCAAATTTCGATCCGGAGCTTAAACCGGTCATTTTGTCTTTTAAAGCCGAAAAAACCGAAGTGACAAATGAAACTCTCGTCACTGTATTGGCCGACTCCGGGAAAGAAAAAGTAGCATTTGCCCGGTTGAATATGTCTTTTGATCCTCAAGAGTTAAACATAACTCAGATTGAACCCGGCGGTAATCTTTCTACCACAATCGATGAAACTCCCCTGGAAAAAGCCAACACCGAAGGCACTGTTATCCTTGTCATGGGTGCCTCACCGGGATCAAAACTACCCTCGGGAAAGTTTCAACTAGCTTCCATTAAATTTATGGGCGGGGATTTTGCATCAGGCAGGCTGAATTTTAATCCTGACGATATGCAGATAGTTACGGATAATGTGGAAGAATTGAAGCCGGAAATAATTCAATTAAGGTAACTTTCGCCAAAAAGCTTGTTATTTCTACGGATTATTCTGGCAACTTGTGCCGTTCCAACAGCTGTCTGCCCCGCAATCACAACCCGGAGTCAAAACCTGCGTGCAATTCAACTGGGGATTGGCAGCCAAATCACAACTGTCAACACAGCCGTTACTGAAGATTTTCCATATATATCCCTGGTTCTCACAGGCAGTTTGCTGGAGTGATATGCTCGGTGATGGAGTAATTGTAGGAGTGGGTGAAATTTGGTTCATAAAAATATATTGGATTAACCATTTCACATAATCAATGCCGTCTACCTTGCCGTTTTTGTCGAAGTCCCCTGCAGCTGATCCTGTTGTAACTGTTTTGTTATAGTTGTTCAGCCAGATGACATAGTCGAGTCCGTCGACTTTGTTATCCCCGTTGGCATCACCGGGAATTTCCGCCCCGCTTGAAGGGGTAGGGGTACAAGTGACCGGTGGCAGTGTGGGTATCGGGACCAATGCGGTCAGTTCATTATTGTCTTCATTGGATTCCTCGACTAAAAAGGTGGCATCTGCAAAAGCTGTAGCGGGCTGTCCATAACCAAGATTAAAACCCCAAACAAATGCTGTTTGACCTGCCGGGAGTCCGCCTGTAACTGTTTTCCTATCACCATTTACATCAACCACAAATTGACCTGCCTCGGTATTTCCGATGTTCTTGATATAAGCGCTTAATCGTAAATTGGGAGGAGAATTGTAACAACCTGATCTTGTTTCAAGTTCGATTTTCATTTGGGTCACCACCAAATCAGGCAGGTTTATGCCTGTAATGGTCGGAGCGCAGATACAATCGGATTTCTCCTGGCAGCCAGGCTTGCGACAAACACCGGGAGCTCCCGGTGCCGGAGTACCCAAGCCCAAATAGTAACACGACAAGCCTATCTGGCAAATAATCTGCGGATTAACTGAATAATTGCAGGTTTGGCTGCAGTTGGAAGTTTTCGGTGTAGGAGTAGGGGTCGGTGAAATATTGGGCTTAACGGCCAGGGGTGAAAATCTTGTACTTTGTGAAGCCAATTTTTTTCCTGCTCCGATACCCGTTATTAAAATAAAAAGACCTAACAAAGCCATCACAGAGACCGGAATACCTTTATTATCCATCTGTTTCCATTAAAAAATTAAGCTGAGGGAAAGTCAACAGGAACATTCAACTGCGTTAGGAAGTTGAAGTTGCCGGAGGACACATGTCAGGAGTTTCCGGAAGGAGGCATTTCGGTTCCGTATCCAGACAGGCAGGCCTGGGAGTGCAGGACGGCAGCGGGCACCACGGTAAGAGATTCATAGCGGATTCACAGATTAAAGTCGGAACTCCATTTTCCCATTTAATGCAGGAATCGGGAATTGGTGAGCAAGTAGGATTCGGCGTCGGCCGGCAATAAGATGTCAGCGGCATAGGATCGCAATATAGTACTGATCCGTTTTCCTGGATTTCTCCGTAAATACAGGGAGGGGGCGGCACGCAGGTAGGCAAAGGACAGTAATTGCCGGCCGGCAGATCGCAATAACTTATCACACCGTATTCATCTTTGGTGCCGTAAACACAATCTGGCAAGGGTATGCATGAAGGGCTAGAGGTAGGGGTAATCTGGTGCATAATCAGATATTGCTTGAGCCAGATGACATAATCCAGCCCGTCGACTATGCCGTCATTATTGAAATCTCCGTGTTTATGGCTGTTTGCCGTGTTTTGAATGTAGTGAAGCAACCAGATGACATAGTCCCGGCCGTCGACTTTGCCGTCCTCATCCGCATCGCCCTGAGGCAAAGTCGGGGTAGGTGATTTTTCCGGACAGAACCAGCCGCCGGGGGGAGGAATGGGATAGGGACAGGTAGCGGGTGTACCCGCAAGCGGCGGCGGACATAAAGTCGGCTTCGGAACACAGGTCGGTGTCGGAGAAGGATATTTCGGCAGATAGTTAACCGTTAAAACAGGAGGATTCAGGCCTTCCCTTGAAGAAAAAATGACTCCGTCAAAACTGGTCGCTTTAAGGACAAAAGTATACAGCCCGCTGCTTTTGACAACCGCTGAAACATTATAATTCACCCATTCCCCGCTTCCGATAAAACCCCTGTTATCGACGGCGCTGCCGGAAACCGGCGGTTTATTCAGAAAATTTAATTCAGTCTCACTCCAGTTGCTGCCGGCGGCGTAAATTTCGGGACCGTCCAACGTTCCGTTTTCCGGAACGAACATTTTCAGGTTGGCATTATATATTTCTCCGGCTAGTTTAATGTCAAATTTCAAATAGCTTTCTCTGTCGGGATTGCCTTTGCCGCTGACAACAAGTACAGGGTCGCTGCCGAAATTTTCCGTCTGGGAAGTCTGACTGGCATAGGTATCAGCAACAGGCTTTACTGAAAGTTCGGAAAGAAGAGGCATCGGCAAAGTCTGGGCGAAAGGGTTAAAGCGGGTGCCTGTGGAAACAAGCGCTTTGCCGGCGATCACTCCTGCAGTCAGGATTATGATTCCGGCCAAAGTCAAAAGTGTAGGGTAATACCTTTTGCTTCCCATTAATTACATTAAAGTATTGTCAGACGTACTTGTCAATGGAGTATCGGAAAATCAGTCAGGATTTTCACTTCACTGATGCTGTTAATTGCCTCAGCCGGAAATTTATTCAAATCGTTCTCTTTTTTATCCAAAAGCCTCTGCAGCACCGGCTGTTTGGATTTTCCCGATAAAACGACCAGGGCAAGTCCGCATCGGCTGATTGCTTGAGGGGTAAGACTGATCCTCTGGGGAAAGCCTCCGCTGTTTTCATATCCGGCAACCAATGATTGCGTATCCCACTTATCCATATATCCAGGCAGCAGTCCGGCGGTATGCCCGTCCTCCCCAATCCCCAAAACGGCAATTTTTATGTCGCTTATGTTGAATAATCTGTTTATCGTCAGGCGGTAATTATCTTGCGCTTCCATCAATGTTTCTCTTTGGGGAATGGCATGGAAAGCGATATTTTTTTCACGCAGGCTTTGAGGTAAACCGCTTTTTTCAATTTGATAAGCATTAATATCGTTTTTATTTTCAGGCTGGAAACGTTCATCTGCCTGTGCAAATACATGTCGCCGGGGGTGTAGGGGTGCTTTTTTCAGTTTTTCGGAAAGTAAAGAATATAATGAAACCGCTGATCCTCCCGACAAAAACGTCAGTGTTCTTTTACGGTTATTGTCCGCATCCGTCAGTTTCTCAAAAATTATTTCTGCGCACCTTGGCCAAAGATCTTCAGCCTCTGATCTTTCAATCTTTATCATTGGTTCATCATCTCCAGCAATTCTTCTTTCTTTTTCAAAGTCGTCTCAACAGCCACTACACCCCGGTCGGGCTGCCCGTAAAAAACCAGAGAGGTAAGCGGCGACAATAAAACAGCCGGCAGGGCTGCCAAATCCTCCTCACCTTCAACTTCGATAACCCTCAATTTGCCGTCGGAGAGCGAAAGTCTCAGGTTCCGGCTTATGGTTTTTACCAGTTTTTGGGTAATATGGCCGGCAGGATTTGCGATTCTGGTGATTTTATTGCCGGTTTCACTGAGGAAAAATCCCTTTCCGAAAGCCAAATCAGCCAACTCCTGATGTCTTCTGACTCTTTTAACGTGAAAATCAACGATGGCCAAATGGTAAGGAAGACCCAGCTTATTCATGACATAGACTGCTTCATCTCCGACTGCTGATATAAGTACAGGACTTGTTCTGTCTATCTGCTCCCTTAGTTTTTTACCGGCTTTCAAAATATCGGCTTCAGGATTGGAAATGAGATGGCCTATGGGAAGTTTCAGTTTCAATCTGAGATTTTCCGGCATTTTTTTGCCGAATATATCCAAGTCCCCGAGAACTTTTCCGTAGCGGTTTATTTCACCGATCCTGATTCTGGTCGAGGAAATGGTGCCTCCGTCCTCGGCTTTGACCAGGCTGACTTCCTCAATTGATAATGGCGCAAGACCCAACTCCAGCCTTTTTTCGTTTACCTGGCGGGCTCCCGCGATGGAATCCTGTGTTGCCAGTATGGCTTCAATCCCATTGCCTTCAATTGCCGGACCGTAAACATCATCGATTTTGACGATCCTGCTTCTTTTTTTCCAGTCATTTTCCTCCAAAAACATAATCAGCTCATTCTCCCTGTCATGATAGGATTTCGCCCTTGGCCGTTTATTGGAAATTTTGTTTTGAACGAATGTATCGGAAGTTAAACCGATAATGATCTTATCGGATTTTCGGAAGGCTTGCGAAATAAAAACCCGGTGGCCGTAATGCAGACGGTCAAAGGTACCGGCAAGAGCAAGAGTCCTATATTTCATATCTTCAACCTGGGAGGTGGCGCAGCTACGCAACCTGGGAATTTATCAATATTCGCCCAAATACAATTTGTCATAAAGTCCGATATATTCCCTGGCGCTTTTGTCCCATGAGAAGTCGGTTCTCATTGCTGTACTGACCATTTCTTCATATTTGGCACGGTCGTTTTTCTGAATATCCACGGCTTTGTCAATCATCATTCCCAGGGATTCTGAGGTATAGTTTTCGAAAAGAAAGCCGTTTCTCCCGTTTTTTATTGAGTCGGCTAATCCACCGGTTTTATGGGCTATGGGCAGGGTACCGGAAGTCATGGCAATCATTTGAATTAAACCGCAGGGCTCAAAACGTGATGGAATCAGAATAAAATCAGCTCCGGCATAAATAAGATGGGCCAGATGCGGATCAAAGAGGAAATTGCAGGATACGCTTTCCGGATAGAACTTGGACAGCCAGGCATATCTTTCTTCCCAATCGGAATTGCCGTTGCCTAATATGACAAACTGGTATTTCTCATAGGCTCCGCGCCGTATCAGCTTATGAAGTATGTCTATTCCCTTTTGCTGGGCATCAAATCTGCCAATGAAGGCAAATATGGGAATATCGGAATCAATCTTGAGTTTCATTTTTTCCTGTAAATGGGCCTTGTTGTGTTTTTTACCTTCCTGCCACGAATATAATTTTTTCGATCCTCCCGCAATTCCGCTTAAAAACGGATAATCCAGGGCTTGGTAATGCAACAGGTTGTTGTATTCCTTGTCGATGCCGTTTAGGATTCCGAAGACTCTCCCCTCTTTCCCTCTCAAAATATCCTCAAGGCCCATGCCGAATTCCTCCCGCATGATCTCTCTGGCATAAGTCGGCGATACCGTATTGATTACATCCGCATGGATGATCCCTTCCAAAAGAAAATTCAGCTGGCGGCTTTTTATTTCCCAGGCATGGGGACGGCAATGGGAAGTTTTAAGGCCTAACTTCTCAATTACGGCAATCGGGGCATGTCCCTGGTAGGACAAATTATGGATCGTCAGTATGGTTTTTACTTTCAGTTTGTTATGCCTGACCAACAGGGGTAAAAGGCCTAAATGATGGTCATTGCAGTGAATGATATCAGGTATCCAGGCTATGGTTTTTTGACGGATAATTTCAACAATCGCTTTGGCAAAAAAAGCGAAATTATTTTGTGAATCAGCAAAAGACAGGTATTTTCTATTTTGCAGAAGAAAGAGCGGGATCCGGTTTGTCGGATTGATCGTTTCATAAATAATCACTCTTTCAGATCTTCCGTCATACTCAACTTCAAGCTCGCCTGTCTTGACCAGATTTTTTTTGTCTATCTTCACCGCTTTGTAAAAGGGCATGACATTTTTAATATCTACCCCGTTCTTACCCAAAGCCGCCGGAAGGGACCTGGCCACGTCGCCCAATCCGCCCAGCTTGATATAAGGATCCAGTTCCCATGAGGCATACAGCACTTTCATTTCATCTCCTCCTTATAGAACTGACGGTATATTTCCTCATATCCTGAAATCATCCTTTCAAAAGTGAACTTCTCAAATACATGCTGCCTGCATTGTTTTCTCATATTCATATAGTCTTCTGCTCCCATTGATTTAATACGATTGATGGCTTCAGACAAACCTTCCACTCCGCTTTGTTTTATCTGCCAGTCTCCCCTGATGTTTTCAGCATTTTGGTTAATGATAAAACCGGTGATTCCGTCTTTGACGATTTCCGGCACAGCTCCTCTGGCATAGGCAATGATCGGACAGCCGACACTCATCGCCTCTATCATCACAAGCCCAAAGGGCTCCTCCCATTTTACCGGAAACAAATATGATCTCGCCTGGCTGTAATAAGCGATCAATTTGCTTTTATTGATCTCACTTTCCAAAAAAACATGTTCATTGTCAATATTTGGCTGGATTTTATTTTTAAAATAATCATAGTCTCCCGGACTGTCCTGGTAAACCTTTCCGGCAATGATCAGTTTGCCGGAACTTCTCCTCACTGCTTCAATAGCCTCCGCGTCTCCTTTGTCGGGAATGATTCTGCCTGCAATTAGATTATAATCGGCGCTTTCCCCGCTGAAAGGATATTCTTCGAGATGGATGCCGTTATAGACAGTTGCCGCAAAAGGCAGTTGATATTGTCCCCGCTGGGAATTACTGATCGAGATAAAAAAACAATTTCCGCTTCCGGCAAGTTGCGCCAGTTTGGGCGCCCTCTCAGCTGATATCGGATCGTGCAGGGTAAACAGGAAATTTATATCCGGATACTTTTGTACAAAGTAGGCCAGTCTTTCCACCGGATGGTGGACATGCACAATCCCGATGCCTTCGGTCTTGACTTCATTCATCATTTTTTCAAACAACTCAAATTCCCTGTCGTAGACCAGTTTTTTGTAATGTTCCCTGGGCAAACGGTTTTTTTGCTCGTAAGTCGTGGAAATTTCGAAATGGCGCAGGTTTGCTTTGGTTTGGGATTCTTTAGCCGCGTATAAATTTACCTGGTGCCCGCGGTCAACCAAACCGTCGGCTAGATCGCTGACCAGTTCCCAGGGGGCCAGTATATCTTCCTCTCTGGGAGGTACGCCGTGCGCGGGAGAGATGTAAACTGCAATTTTCATCCGTGAATAATTTTAGCATAGGCTGATATATATGCCTCAACCATTACTTCTTTGGAAAATTTTTCAACTACATGTGTCCGGCAATCGCCTCTCTGAATACGTTCTATCTCCCTGACAGCGTGGATCATACCTTCAACTCCGCTTTCAGGGTTTATCACAAAGCCTGTTTTGCCATCTGCAATAACTTCAGCTACTGATCCTATATCGAAACCTACAACCGGTGTGCCGCAGGCCATCGATTCAATCATTACCAGGCCGAAAGGCTCATGCCAGCTGATGGGAAATAGCGTGCAGTAGGCATTGCCGTACAGGTCATCCAGGGTAGTCTGGCTCAGTTCTCCGACAAAGGAAATTTTTTTGCCGTCAACTTTGGGTTTTATCTCCTTCTCAAAATACGGGCGGTCAACCGGATCTAAGGCCGCAGCAATAACCAGAGGCATGCCCAATTTATTGGCTGTGTCTATGGCTTCTGTCGGGCCTTTCTTTTCGGTAATCCTGCCTACCCATAATAAATACTTGCCCCTGGGTTTTTCGATATAGGTATATTCGTCGAGGTCAAGCCCGTTATAAACGGTCGCCACAAAATTCAACTCAGGCAAGCCTTTTCGCTGATTATCGGAAATTGAAATGAATGGCTGTCCTTTAAATGTCTTCAGAATCTTTCTTTTGTCTTCCGGCACCTCATGGGGATAAAAAGATCCGTGCATCGTATGGACCACCGGGGTTTGGGAATATTCGGAAAGAAACATCGGCAGATATTGCGCATGGTTATGGATGATTTCAAATTCCCCAGATCTCCTGAAGCATTCCCGGAAATGCAGCATGGGCATCAAAGCGCTGCCTTTGATAAGCCCGCTGTTGCCGAGTTCTTCGGGAAAAATGCTTACCAGTTTTGCCCTGGTCAGACTGTCGCCGGTAGCAAAAAGGGTGACGTCGTGGCCGCGGTCGACCAGGCCGTCGCTAAGTAGTGAGACGATTTTTTCAGTCCCTCCGTAGGCTTTGGGCGGAACAGACAAATAAGGAGGGGCCAAAAGGGCAATCTTCATACATCCAGTATAAAATATTAACCCCCAAATAGGAAGAAAGAAGCTTTTCCCCGGGGTATATTTAAAATTCGTCATCTCAGTTATAATACAGAGCCTTGTGGCAATCTATATGAAAAAAAGCGGAATCATATTTACCATTAAAAGTATCAGCCTGAAAAAATCAGCGAAGTCTCCGGCGTGGTCTCTTGTTGTGGCTTACCTCTCTTTGTACCTAAAACCCCGATACCTTCCGGATATTTTTTCCCGTGCCTGGGCATTAAAAATACTGCTTCTCGTCGCAACGACTGGCCTCCTATGGTTTAACACAACACGGATTGCCGGATCACAAAGTACCGAAGACAACGGCATTTTCAACCGCATCGTTCAACTGGTTATAACCAGCACTCCCACCCCCACACCTACGATTACACCGTCCCCTACGCCCACTCCTACTCCACTTATGCTTCCCTTGCGACTGATAATCGAAAAGTTGGGAGTTGATGCTGAAATCGAGTTTGTGGGAGTTGATGAAAACGGCAAAATGGAAGTTCCCTCCCAATGGGGCAACGTTGCCTGGTTTAAAAACGGACCGGTACCGGGAGAACCGGGAAATGTAGTCATTGCAGGCCATTACGATACGGACAGGGGCAGACCGGCAGTCTTTTATAATTTGGCTCGTCTGGCAGCCGGCGACATCATTCAGGTTTCCACCATTTTCGAAAATACTCTCACATTTCAGGTTACCGGATCAGAATCCTATGCCTATGACCAGGTACCCATAGATTATATTTTCGGTACTTATGATATTCCCCGCCTGGTTCTATTAACCTGCAACGGTTATTTCAACCGTGGCATTCAAAGCTATTCCCACCGCATCGCCGTCTTTTCGGAACTGCTCTAACTATCATCAACCTGGGAGGTGGCGCAGATACGCAACCTAGGTAATTATTTCCGCCAAAGCAGCCTCGTATCCTTTGACCATCTTCTCAACTGTGAAATTTTCCATGACGTGGTTGCGGCTGTCCTGGCGCTTGATCGTGTCAATTTTTCTGACCGCTTCGGCCATTTCTTCTTCACTATTATTTTCTATTACAAACCCGGTCTTTCCATTAACTATTACCTCAGGAATTGCCCCGTTTCCGAAAGCAACGACCGGCGTACCGCAGGCCATGGCTTCAATCATGACCAGACCGAATGGCTCCTCCCAGACTATGGGAAACAAAAAAGCTTTGGCATTTTGGTACAGAGCGACTTTTTTCCCAAAATCCAGTTCCCCGAACCATTGAATCTGCTCCCCGTCAATATCTTTTTTCAGTTCCTCAAAATATTCCTTATCCCGAATTTTTCCGGCCAAAATCAGTTTCATGCCCAGTTTTTTGGCAATCCTGACTGCCGCTCCCTGATTTTTATGCCTGCCGATTGTCCCCATCATCAATAAATAGTCGGCCTTTGGCCGAGGGTTATAAACATATTTTTCAGTATCAACACAGTTATAGACAGTACTTAAATAATTCAGATCCGGAAACTTTTTCCGCTGGTTATTGCTGATGGTGATTATATTAGTATTATATATTTTGAATATGTTAGCCAGTTCGGGAAAAAGCGGCAGGTGCATGACGTTAACCAGCGGTTTGCCGAGAAACTTGGCCAGCGGCAGGAAAACCGCCTCCCCCCGCATGTTATTTAAAATCAAATCATAATCAGAAATCAGCTCTGCCAATTTCCCCATGGTTTCCGCCAGTCTGACATTCTCTGTACGAAGCGCCCGGGAAGATTCTATTTCATCAATATCAGCAGAAGTTTTAGCTTCGTAGGTGTATCCTATTTCGATTAACTTATAATCACCCGGTAAAGATCCTTTAAAAGATACAAGCGTTATCTTATGCCCCAAACCGGCAAGACCTTTGGCCTGGTAATAAGCAATCCATTCCGTGCCTCCCTGATGGGACGGCGGTACGGACATGGCCGCTGAGCCCAAGATAGCAATCCTCATGGTTCCAGTATAACTTAACTGATTTTGAGCTGCTTGTGTTTCGGGGAATTATTTTGCTTTTGTTTGGGAAAATGGGCAAAACGCATATACATCAGGATAAAACGGTGGGCAATCGTCTCCCAGGAAAACTTTTCTTCAACGATCCGGCGGGCGTTTTCCGCCATTTTATCCCTTTTTTCTTCGCTGGACAAAAGCTTGTTCACCTTCAAGGCAATTTCCGTGGAATTTTTCGGCCTGACAAAAAAGCCGTTGATTCCATCTTTGACGGCCAAAGGGATGCCGCCTTTCCGGGTGACAACCACCGGCGTCTTACAGGACATGGCTTCCAGGATGACCAGGCCCAACGGCTCGTCCCAAACGGACGGAGCTACAAAAACATCAGCCCGGTTGTAAAATTTGCGAAGCTCATCCCCCTCAGCCACATGTCCGATAAAATGGATATTTTTAAGTTCTAAAGATTTGGTTCTTTCTTCCAAGAACTTCCTTTCCGGTCCTTCTCCGACAATGATGACTTCGGCCGGGATTTTCTTTGCGGCGGCAATCAGATATCTGACTCCTTTATAAGACGTCAGCTTGCCGGCAAACATGACGACTTTTTTACCCGTCAGACCGTACTTTCTGTCAATCTCATCCGTCGGCAGATTGGGATTAAAGCGCCTGACATCGACCCCTCCGGGAATAACCCTCACCTGGGAACGGAATTCATCCCCGAAGACTTTAAACATCCAGTCTTTAGTCCAAAAGGAATTGGGCACAATCCGGCGGGCACGCCTCAAAGCATCACCGGTCAAAGCCAGATATCGTTTATCTTTTTGCACAGTCGGCAGTTCCGAGCCGTGGATGGAGATGACGTAAGGGATCTGGTAGATGCTTTTGATTACCCTGCCGGTCCAGGACAAGGGAAAAGCATGATGGACATGGATAATGTTGGGGCTGAAATCTTCAACAGCTGCCCTGACGCTATTGAGCATTTCTTCATAGAGCTCGATCAGGTCGTGATTACTGATATCGGTATAGAGCGTGGCATGAGGCCATTCCGGATGTCCTGTAAAGACGACTTTTTTGGAAGTTTTTAAAGGGTATAAAGTGACGTTTGGTACATGGCGTGTTTCCGGGGCGACCATGGCAACTTTAAAGTGGCGACCGGCTTCCTGAGCGAGGAAACGGGCATAAGTTCCGGATCCTGAACCCCACAGGGGGAAAGTTTGTAAATAAAGGATTTTCATTTTATCCCACAATTTTATTTGATTGGGTGATTTAAATGCAAATTTTGCCGGTTTTTAAATTGCTGAAATATACTTGAGGGAAAAAAACTGAACCTAAAATGTGCCTTTTTAGACGCCAGGGTTCTTTTATTAGCCGGTATGACCATTCCAATCCCCGCATCCGCAACCATCGCGGAGCACGGCTGACATTGCCCGCGAGATAGTCCAAACTGCCCCCGACCGCCATCAGGACAACAGGCTGATTCCCTTTAAGACGGTTTATACAGGCCGCCAGTTCCGTTATAAAAAACTCCTGCTTGGGAAAGCCCAAAGCGACAAAAACTATATCCAGTTTCTTGTCTGAAAGCTCCTTTGCCAAATAGTTAATGTATTTGCCGGTTTCAATATGCTTGCCGTTTGCATCATGAATATTAAAATTTGATTTAATAATTCTGATTTCCGGCTCGCCCAACAGCATAATTTTGATGCCGGGAAATTGGGACTCCAAGCACTTGGACGCAGCGAGTGCTAAACCGGAGCGTCCGCCTATAAGTCCTATCCTATAGCTCTTTTTAACCGCCATCCGGCACAAGGAAATCATCATATCAGCACCGGAAATTCTTCTGACTTTCCTGCCGAATTTTTTTCCGATTGCCCAAATGACGCCGGATCCGTCAGGAATATTGATTTGGGCCTTATTGACGGCCTTTTTAAACGATGCCTCTTTTTGAGCCAAAACAATAATTTCCGGATTCGGAGTAAAAATAACGTATGGTTTTACCCTGTTGTTTTCGTCTTTTACCTTTCGGATTTTACCTTTTTTTAAGTACTTATCGATTTTCTCCAGGATTAAACCTTCATCCTCTGTAGTTATTTTCACGCCCAGAATTTTTACCGTATTTTTTTGCATAAATTGTCTTTTTGGACAGCTTTTTAAAATCTTTTATTGGCAGTAATCAATTTTATGTATACAAATATTATTCAGTCAATAATACTTTCATGATAAGACAAAATGTCAATATTGCCACTGCAGATTAACAGAAGTTTAATTTGTTGGCAATTCCCGGGCCTGTTGTTGAAAAATTTTTGCAGTCAGGATAACCATTTTATATACAAATATCTTCTATATATAACTATAAGGTTAACTATCTTCTGGCGATGGATCTTTTATACAAATCGATGTTTTCCAACGCCACCCCGGTTCCCCTGACGACGCAAAGGAGCGGGTCTTCTGAAACGTGGACCGCCACTCCCGTCGCTTCCATGATGAGTTTGTCTATGTTGGTCAAAAGTGCCGTGCCGCCGGACAGTACTATGCCTTTATCAATTATATCCGAGGCCAACTCGGGCGGCGTATTCTCCAGGACTTCCTTGATACCAGTAATAATGTTCTGAAGCGGATTCTCTAAGGCGGCGGCAATTTCGTCACTGGATATTTCTATCATTCTGGGCAGTCCTGACAGGCTATCCCTCCCTCTGACTTCCATTTTCCTGAGGCTTGATTTCGGTGAAGCCTTGGGCATGGCATCACCGATCTGGATTTTCACCGACTCGCTCATCCTTTCACCGATAATCAGGTTGAACTTTTTTTTAATATAGGCGCCGATGGCTTCGTCCAAACGGTTTCCGGCCACCCGGACTGAATGGTGGACGACGACTCCGCCAAGTGATATGACCGCCGCCTCGCTGGAACCGCCGCCGGTATCGACAATCATGTTGCCTGATGCCTGGGCAATGGGGATCTTGGCGCCGATGGCTGCTGCCAACGGCTCTTCTATCAGATAGACGGTCCTGGCACCGGCCGACAGCGTGGCATCCATGACAGCCCGCCTCTCCACCTGGGTACAGCCTGCCGGGATGCAGATCATGACTTCCGGTTTAAAAAAACGGGTTTTGCCGCAGACTTTGTCCAAAAAATAACGCAGCATGGCTTCCGTCACCACATAATCGGCGATGACACCTTCCTTGAGAGGCCGCGAAGCCACTATATTTCCCGGGGTCCGGCCGAGCATTTCTTTAGCTTCATTGCCGACGGCTACGACCCGGTTGTCATCAATTGAAACCGCCACCACGGTGGGCTCATTTAATACCACGCCCTCTCCGGTTAAATAAACCAGGGAATTGGCTGTCCCCAGATCGATTCCGAGCCTTTTGAATAACATAAACAGCCAGTTTATTCTACTGTTCCTATGCTATAATTACAACGCCCCGCCTTAAATTATTAGGATTCGTGGCGGGCAAAAGATGTTTAAAAGACTGATTCTTTTTATTTTATCCCTGGCTCTTATCGCCGGTCTGACGTCAGCGGTTGTTCTTTACGGCCGCGGTTACCGCTTTGATCCCAAAGCTAAAAGCATCAGTCCCACCGGAATCCTGTCGGTGTCATCCTATCCTGAAAAAGCCTCCATCTTTATAAACGGCAAATTAACTTCGGCTACCAATGCTTCGCTGACCCTGGCTCCCGAATGGTATGACATAAAAATCAGCAAGGAAGGATATCAGTCCTGGGAAAAAAGAATCAGGATCCAGGGTGAAGTCGTCAGCCAGATTGATGCTCTTCTGGTACCTTTCAACCCCTCCCTGCGGGCAATTACCTTTACCGGGGTTATCAATCCCCGCCTCTCTCCCTCAGGCACCAAAACCGCCTATCTGGTAAAAAGCTCTGAAACGGATCCCGCCACCGGCCGCAACCTTTCAGGTGTTTGGCTTCTTGAGCTCCGGACAGGACCTTTGGGTACCAAACCGGACCCGAAACAGATTTTTTCCATGGATCCGGCAATTTTAGGCTCTTCAGCTGATTTTCCTTATGAAAATGCCGAACTGTATTGGTCTTACGATGAAAAAGAGTTGATCGTCGCTTTTTTCCCGGAAAACCCGCCCCCTGCTGTGGCACTTGAAGCTGAAAGAGCTTTTCTTCTTCTGACCGATAACGGAGTTTCGACATCGCCTATTGAAATCACTTCGCGCTATACGCAAATACTGGCCGAATGGCAGGAAGAAAAAATGATCAAAGATGAGGCAAATATGGCTTCTTTACCTGATGCAATCAGCCGGGTTTTGACAACTTCGACAAGCAGTCTCAGATTTTCACCTGATGAAACCAAAATACTCTACCAGGCTACGGCAGGAGCTTCTCTTAAACCGGTCATCGATCCGCCTCTTATCGGCCGCAATCCAACCGAAGAAACCCGCAGCCTGAATGACGGAAAATTCTATATCTATGACATCAAGGAAGACAAAAATTATTATCTGGCGGACAGCCAGCCGAGATGGTACACCGACTCGAAACATCTCATCCTGGTGGAAAAGGAAAAAATTACCGTGGTTGATTATGACGGGACGAATAAGCGTTCAGTCTATTCAGGGCCGTTTACCGACGAGTTTGTCTTTTCCTGGACAAGCGGCGGGAAAATTGTCATCCTGACCAATCTTAACAGCAGTACTTCGGCTGATTTTTACGAGGTTGACCTGAGATAACAAGAACATGGACAAAAAAACGTTGCTTATTCTGCTTAGCTTGGCCATACTTATTGGCGGTTTATACTTTCTGACCGGTACCGCCGACATGAAACCGTTTTTCTCGTTTCCGGGTTTCGAATCCACTTCCTCCGGAAATGCCACCGGTACAAGCCAGCCGAAAACAGGCTTCTCCGAGCTGCTTGAGGTCAGTGTTACGCCTTCAGAATAGCTAATCGCGGTAGTCTTTTTCCGGTACGGCCAGAACAAGCAGTCTTTTAAAGGTTGTTCCGGGAGGCCAGCAGGTCTGTAAAGTCAGTTGTTCAAAATTGGTTTGCCTGGTCAGATACTCCACTTCATCCGGATTGACAATTATTTTGTCGGTTACCCTGTAGATGTGCCTTTTGCCGTTAAGGAAAACATCCACTTCATCACCTCTCTCCAGCTCTTTCAGCAGATAAAAAATTGCGTTGTAGCGGCCGACGTTCCAAAAATCGTCCGTCGAATGGGCAAACAGGAAGATATTGCCGGGCACACCCGGAAAGACAGTTCCGGCAGCATGTGCCACACCCGTTTTCAAGGCTTCCAGGTAGGCCTCAGGATTACCGGCATCCACATTGGGCGCAATCGGTGCATTGGCTCCGATTTTCGGGATGATGATGCCGAATCTGGAGGAAACCGGCTCCAGAAATTCTATCTTGTCGCCTCCGGCCAATTTCCCGAAAAAGGTGGTATTGGACACAAATGGAGTAGGCTTGACTGTATCCGTAATTTCTTTGTCCGGCCGGGCCGGAACACCCTGCCAGGCAATCTCGTAACGGACGTTTCTGAATTGATTTACCCTGTATTTCGCTTCAAGCCAGGCAGCCGGGCCCAACGTCCTGCCGATGGCGTAAAGTGAAGCTAAAACCAGAAAATTACCCAGGGTACGGAAGACGACAAACCTGATAACTTCCCTGTTTACTTTCATAATTTACGGCTGTACCCTCCAGGTGGAATAGCTTTACACCTTCTGCCAATAAAAAAACGGCAAATCTTTAGATTTGATTTAAGTATCCCCGGGCAGAATTGAACTGCCATCGGAGGTTTAGGAAACCTCTGCTCTATCCGTTGAGCTACGGGGACTCAAAATCTTTAACTAGCTTATTATTTTATCATTCAGGTGATAAAATACGAAAAGATTCAATTCAGAATATTCGGGATGTAGCTCAGTTGGCTAGAGCGCGTCGTTCGGGACGACGAGGCCCGCGGTTCAAGTCCGCGCATCCCGACAAGCTTGATTTTCAAAGGGGGTGAGCAATTTGAACAAACCCATAGGCATAGTCACCCATTATTACGATAAAATTTCCGTGGCGGTGATCAACCTTTCCTCCAAATTAAAGGTCGGCGATTCAATTAAATTTTCCCATCATGATGACGAATTTACCCAGACTGTCTCTTCGATGCAAAAAGACCACCAGACAATTGAAAAAGCCGGAAAAGGAGAGGAAATAGCCGTCAAAACTGACCAAAAAGTCCATTCAGGCGATAAGATTTATTTTGTCTCCTGAATCATGTTATATTGATAACGATGAATCGGATTCATTTGTATCTGGTTTTGTTGTCGGTCAATATTATCATACTATCGCTCAACAGATTGACCGGACTTACCCAACTTCACCTTCAGCCCTTCGAATTCCTGCGACTTCTTGATTTCAATGCTATGCTGCCGATTCCCCTCATGGCTGTTCTCCTCTATTACCTGATCAAAAGTGAAATCACCGGTGATCATCCCTTCCGGAAAACAGCTCTGTATGTCTTCTTAAGTATTTTGTTTATTGCCGGTATATATTTATTTGCCGCAGGTTCTGGTACTCATGAGGTCACCAACTATTTGCACTTCCGTTTCTGCACAACCGGTCAGTCCGATTCCGCTTTCTGCAATATCATCAAATACAATGATGACGCATTCAGCCACTATGTATATTATGCAGGTTTTATTCTCATGAATATTGCCTTGATGCTTATAGAAGCCAAAATGCCCAGAAAGAAACCTGTGTCAGGCAAAGATTTGCTTTTTATATCAGTCAATAGCTTGTTTATAGGACTCGGGATTTTTGCCAATCTGGCTTTTGAGGAAATCGGTATCGACATGTATATTTTTACCTTTGTCATGCTGTTTGCCATTTATCTCCTGTATCCGTTCAGGATTAAACTCAAAAAGTTACCTATTGTTTTCTATTTTGCCTCCTCCTATTCATTGGGAGTTATCTCCACACTGATCTATAGATCATTTCTCTCCAAATAAGTCGGAGATGAATTTTTCAATTCCGGATTTTCGGGTAATGACAGCCACCAGCCTGTCTTCCGGTTCCGAATGCCAGTCCGGTTCATCCGCGGTTGGCTGCCATTTTAATAATTTATCGATTTTTAAACCTGAACTGTAGACTGAGTTAATCAAAACTTGCGGTTGGACAGGAAAATAAGGCGGAGTTACCCAGCGGATTTCCTGATCTTTCTCCAGCAAGATTATCTTTTTAATATAGTCGGCGGTTGTATCAAAATAGACTTTTTCAGCCTCTCCGCTAGCTATATGTATTAAAAAATAAGGCTTTTCCATAATAATCTGCGTCACTAAAAGGACTTTGCCATCGGGGGCTAATACTCTTTTTATTCCTGCAAAAAATTCCGAATGATTCTCCAGGTGCACCAGGATATCTTTGGCATGAACTGCCTGAAATTGCTCTTTCTGGAATGGTAAATTCTGGGCAATTCCCCGAACCAGAAAAGGTCTTTTTTCCTTACCGGTAAATTTTAGCGAGGTCAATTTTAAAGCTTCAGCTGAAAGGTCAAAAGCAACTACCGGAAATCTTTCACTCAGGTAACGGGTGATCTCCCCTGCTCCCGAGGCTAAATCAAGTACTCCGCCGCCATTTTCCGGAATTCCGGCTATAAACGGATCCAGGATTTGACTTCGATAATTATTACCCGCATGAATTGTAGTTTCATAGCGGTGAAAGATATCAGCATGCTTACCATACCTGTCCAGAACTGAAGCCTGGTAGAATTCCATTTTCAGATCATATGACCCGCTGATGATTGTTACTCCTAATTTCGTGAGGAATATTATGAGGAAAATCCCAACTTTTCTGAATTGACGGTCACGGTTATTTTCTCTTTGAAGGCTTTGCGGATTGTTTAAAGTGAATTTTTTCCGAAAAGAAAAGCAGGTAAATAAGAGGCAGTATGCCGACTGTATTTAAAACCAGCAATGCAATAAACCAGTATTTCTGCTCTCTTCTGGCAGCCTTCCAGAGGGCAAAACCTTTTAAAACCATTTCCAGTAAAAGGACCGGCAGGAAGAGCCATCTGTTCTCGGGAAAGAAATTCGGCATTTTTTTTATTATACTACTACAATGCCGAGCTTGATACTTGCTTCCCAATCGTTGGGACGGAAAAAACTGCTGGAATACCTGAAAATTCCCTTTGAAATTGTCCACTCGCAACTGGACGAAGAAAAGATTATTGCCCCGACACCGGAAAAAACACTTCAGCTTAGGGCAAAACTTAAAGGCGAAGAAATTGCATTAAAAATCGCCAAACCGGCAATTATCATATCGGCTGATTCGGGCGCTATTTTGGGCCGCAAACTGCTCGGTAAACCCAAAGACAGGCAGGAAGCCGTCGGAATATTTAAGAGGTTAGCAGGAAAAAAACATAAATATGTAACCTCTACTTACATTATCAAAATATATACTAATAAAACAAAAAGTGTCATTTTCCAGAGTGACAATGTAAGTTTCGTCACTTTCAGGAAGATGTCGGATGACGGGATAAACTTTTTCCTTGACCGGACGGAATTTACGCGTTTCGCCGCCGGTTATATTTTGGTCAGCGCGCAGGATTTCATCACCAAAGTCGAAGGCTCCCTCTCCAATGTCATCGGCCTGCCCCTGGAAGATGTTATCCCTGTTCTCAAAAAAGAAGGTTTGCTTTAACGAATATTAAACGTCTGGAAGTATTATTCTCTCCGGAATATCCGCGTTTAGTTCTATATTAAAAACAGGCAGATAAAACTCGCTTCTGTTTTTGGAAATATAGTATCTGAAACCGTCCGGATATGAATAATCCCAGCCAAAACCGATAAAATGACCGCGGCTTTGATCTGTATTCAGCAATTTAATCAAATAAGGCACCGTTTCTTTTAATACATCCATTTTAACTATATATCGTCCCAACCATAATGCCTCAACTGAACTTAAATCCTCATCATCATTGGAATCATTTATTGTTCCGATTTTAATAGGTGAAAAACTGCTGATTGTGCCTTCCGTCAAAAGCCTTACACCATGCTGATTTTTAGCAAGCAGGCAATCCTGATCACCAATTGACGGAATTAACACTATGCTTTCAGGGTAGTCAGAAAAATGGCTCAACGAATAAGTATGAGTGTCGTCCCTCTCATCAATTCTGACTATAGCCGTAGCGTTTTCCAGCCTGCGGCTGTGGGTTCCTTGATTGGTATGGCTGGATTTTAAAGATCCCGTAAAAACCAATGTCTTGTGGAAACCCAAAGTTGATATATAAAAATCAGACTCCTGAAGCGGCTTATGGTTTGGCCGGAATGCAAACGGCGGCTTGAACCGGTTTTCCAATAACGGTTCGATATTTTTCTCGGAAATTAAAAAAAACTCCTGCTGTCCGTCTCTTTCCCAAGCCCATAACCATGAAATATCGTCATGGTTTCGGAAAATACTTTTGCGGGAAATTTGCGAGAAATCATAACCTTTCGGCGCTCCGATCAACATTCCTCTTATCATTCCGCGCGGCTGATTGAGAAGAAAATACGCATATTGCTGGTCGGGTGCTGTCGGATTATCCGGCAAGCGCAGTATGCTGAATTTATATTCAGATTCGCCCAACCTTATCTCATTTACGACAACGGCACCGTATTTAATCAATAATTCCATATCTTTCCTAGCTTCTTCCGATATGGGCAATTCTTCCGGATTTTCAATTATGACTGCCATATCGAAGGCTTTTTTAATAGTTTTGTAGTCGGTATTCCTGGGGAGCCTGGATAAAGCTGCCAGTCGGACCTGCTGCAAGACTGCCTTGAAATTGAAAAAGGTATCTTCGGTAATTTCGACCAAATTTTCAGGCAATCCTCCATAGCTGTTTTCAACGGGATCTACCAGCCGATGCTCAATAATTTGCACCATCCGCGCGGTCAAAAAAGCCAGTTCAAAGTCTTGGAATAATTCCATTTCCTGCCGGGAAATTTTTCCGCCTTCCATAATTTTATTCCGAATGTCCTGCTTTTTATTGACTGCGTAATATACCAGTCTGGTCATTCTCTGTAAGTAATCCCCGTCTAGTGATCCAAATTCCGGTATCAATCTATTCTCCAGTATCAGCAAATCGGCTAATTGTTTTTCTCTTGTTACAGCATCCCCGGAGAGGGAAAACTCATATAAAGGTGATACGCCCCTGACAAAACTGACGGCCATCTCTTCTGAATCTGACGACAGCCATAAATCAGTAGCTTTCTCAACCGCCAGCATATTTGTTTCCGCGAAATGAATAAACCACTCTTTTTTGATATAGGGTTTAAGTCTTTTCCAGGCTCCGCCGTTAAACTGATGCTGGGATTCATGCAAAAAAACACTTGGGGCCCTATTTGGGTTTTCCGCATAGGTTATACGGGTCGGGCCATCGATCCCGCTGACCCATCCCCCATCTTTAAGAAGGATTACATTTTTTGACAGGGACATTGCGTGTATCGGGAAATGTCGGGCGGCATTGGTGAAGTAGTCCCTGTTATATTCCAATGATTTGTCACTATCTCCATGGTCTTTAAAAAGGCTTTTTACATCGTCAGCATGTTTAAAGCGCAGGCTTTTTACATAGGCAGCCGCGTCGTCAGACGCCTGGTCGTATTTTTCTCCCCAACCGTCTCTCAACAGGCTTACTTCCGGGGAATCTTTGCCCAATTCTCCGGCACATACCTTTTGGCATACTTCATAAAGTTCCGACCATGGCGTCAGTCCGTATTTGTCCACCATCCGCTGTCCCATGGCAAATACGGGAAGATAGTCTGCGATTCCTGCCTCAGCCAGCTTTTCTTTTGCTTCGGCAGAGGAGACAGGTTCAACAATCTTCGGCAGAAAAGTCGTAGGTGAAATTGCGGCCAACCTTAAAAAATCCCGACGGTCAAATTCTTTCTTACTCATTACATAAATCCAATCCTCTTGAGGTTTTGTTTCCTGGGAGGCTTGGATTAGTCCTTCATCCGTCCGCTCAAGACCAGATTGGTAAAAGTGTGAATATACTGGTTAAAAGAGTAACTTGTCGGCAGGTTGGGCAGGACCTCATCCAGCATAAACTTCCGGTATTCGCTATCCTCTGATGTCAGAGAAGCTGCTGCGGCAGCCATGGTCCAGGCGGTTCTTGAATATCTTGTCTCGCTTTCATCAATTTCTCCGTTTAGTAAATACCCGTCTTTCAGTCCTTCGATGTCATAAGTCGTATCTCCGTTGTCTTCCTGTCTGGCTATCTTACCATAATAAAACCTGTCCAAAAGAATCAACTGCTCCCGGGCGTTTTTCCGGGCTGCCTCGTCCTCGCAATAAAGCAGTCCCATCAACTGGTTCAAGGTCGTATAGGCAATGTCGTAATCGATGTGCGGCTCCCCGAGATCAGCGTCATAAGCAGGTTTCCCCTCCGCCATATCAACCAAAGTCGGAAAAGAAGCCAAAGAGCCTTCTTCTATCTGATTTCCGATCTTGTCCATCAGACCCCGGGTATTGGCTGCTACTTCAGCCCAATACGGATCAACCTTGGCAAAATCTTCCAAAAATAAAGGGCTTGGACTGGCAGGATTGGCTGTCCCGTCAAATCCCTCCCAATGAAAAGGTTTGGGGATAAGGTATTGCTTGTCGATGGAAAACTCTTTTATTCCCTCAAGGATTTTTCTGCCTTCTTCCTGATATTCAGGCTCCGGACGCTGCAGCCTTACCCAGGCCATGGACATCATGACACCTGTAACGACCGTCTCGTCCTCTCCTCCTTTGGCATAGATCAGCCACGGTGCCAATCCGCGCTCGTCAATATAATTCCGGTCCAGTTTAGTCAGTTGATGAAAAGCTTCGTCATCTTGGGCAAAATGGGCAAACAGCTCGCCGAATACCTGCGATTCCATGGAGATGTCTCCGTCGTCATTGAAATAGACCTGCCTTTCCCCGTCAAAGATAATCCTGGTATGTCTTTCCTTAAAAACATCATAGTCAGCTAAAAATTGCCCGAAAAAAAAGTCCTTTTGCTCTTGTGACAGTTCTCGGACTTCAACTGCCGGTGTTGCCATAGCCTCATCAAACGTCGTAGGAGTGACGGTTTTGTTCAGAGTTGCCGCAGGTGTACTTGTTGAAGATGGCGGAGGGGGAGTATTCTCATCATTGGGAACTGATGTCCTGACTGCTGAAGGAAAGGTTTTTCGGGTTACCGGGGTGCCTTCCAAGTAATCTGTATCTTGCGGGTCACTGAAAAATTGCATACCGTACTTAGTAAGGTAATAACCCAAAACGCTGAGACCTGCTGCTCCCGTCCCTCCTAAGACGACCTTCAGGAACCGTCTTCGTTTTGTCGGTAGCGTATCACCGGCCTCCTGACCTATTACCTTTTGTTCCTCTTCTCCGCTCGGTCCTGGCACTTCCCCTGGCATGCTCGCAACTATATATTCAGCCTGTTATATTCCTGTGAAATCAGAGTAAGAGTAGTGTTAATAATCGGCTTTAAGTAGAAAATGCGATCAGGATGATACCGGTTAATGTAGTTATGATGCCGATCTTCTGTTGCAGGTTTAGTTTATCCCTGAAAACAAAGCGTGAGAGGATGACAAATAAAACAGGCGACGACCCGGCGACCGGAGCTACAATTGAGGTATATCCGTAAGTTATGCCCAAGTTATAGGCGAAATTGGCAATTGTCGTCAAACTGCTCATTAAGAGGATCAAAAACGCCAATTTAATATTCATCAGGGTTTTTATTTTATAATTTTTCACCATTTTAAAGAAAATCATGACAAAAAAGAATAAATATGAGGGGTAAGCAGTCCAAAACCAGCCGATTTTCTCAACCGGGTAACGTACCAAAGTCCAATATATACCCCATATTAAAAGTGTGGCGAAAGAAAAAAGAATGCTCTTTTCCTTAAGCAGCCGGTCCAAATTTCTGTTTTTTATGTCATCTGTATGCAGGGTCGACAAAATCAGACCGGCTAAAGTCAGGAAGATAGCCGCAAACTGCACCCATGACAGACTTTCCCGGAAAAGCAAAATTGACAAAGGAACTGTCACTATAGGAAAAGCGCCACTTATGGTCCCGACCAGAGAAGCATTGCCGATTTCCAAAGCCTGAAAATAAAGTATTGTTCCCAATGTGCCGGCAAAACCGAGAAGGGTTGCTGCTGTCAGCATCGGCCAATCGTTAACCGGTCCGGCAAGCGGCAGGTAAAGGGATGACAGGATAAAACTGGCGATCAGCCAGATAAAGGCAGTCAGCCGGTTGCCGATTTTCCGGGATACTTTGGCGACGACAATATCCCCTGTCCCCCAACCGACCAAAGCCAATAAAGCAAAAAGTACCGCCATGATTTAGCCTATCTTAGTAAATTGCAATTGTCTTGACAACCTTCTTGTGTTCCGTTTATTTTTAATAAGGGTATAAGTTATGAAAGTCCGCCAACTGATGCGGCTGAAGCCCAAAACAGTCACTCCTGATATTCCACTAGACCGGGTTTGGCAGCTTGTTTCCAAACTGAAATTCCACATCCTGCCGGTTGTTGATGCTGATAATAAAATAAAAGGCATCATAACAGCCGAGGACATTCTGAAAAACCTCATCCCCGATTACCGGGATTTCTTCTCCGAATTTTACCCTGAGGCGCCGACGATTGAAGATATTGCCGATCAGATTGAAAAACAGATCAAGCTTTCTGCCAGGGATTTAATGAATAAACGGGTTTATACTGTCGGGGAAGATGAGGATGTATTCAAAGCCCTCTCCAAAATGATGGCCTACAACGTCAGAATATTGCCTGTCTTAAACGATGAAGACAGAGTGGTTGGCTTTATTGTTGAAAAAGATATTTTTAAATACTTATTTGAGAAGGAAAAACATATCTTGTCCAAGCTGCATAAACTCAAGCAAAAAAAATCTGCCTAATCACGGCCGGATTGACAAATCAAGCTATTAACACTATTATTTCTGAATTTGGTATTTCATGAAGTCATATGAACGGATTTGAAGCGGACAGGCGCAGACAACAGTACGTCTCCGGTATTCTTGATGATCAATTCTTAAGAAAAGACCTGCTGGCAACTCAATCTTTACTCAACCCTTTTATTATTACGGCTGAAAGAGCAGGGGTTCAGGCTCTTGAAATAGCCAATATATCCCTGGATGCCGACGAACTGGAAACGTCTTTTTCTGAGAAAGGACTTCCTATGCCTTCAGCTTTTGGTGTTTTTACGACAGGTCATACTCCCGGTGAAAATGCAGTCCGTCTCGGGGAACTAGGCCAAGGAATTTTCCATAACAATGTAGCACCTGAAACCAAAGGCCACCATGGAGAAGTTTATGCCGTTCCAATTGATGACGAACATTGGATGTTGGGTTTTTTTGGCCGGGTTCATCCCAACGAGTATTTTGGTCATAGCTACGGGGCAATTCTTGTTGCCCATCAATTAAGAGTCGTAAAAGAGCTGATCCGCCGCGAAAGAGCTGATTTGGGAATCGACCCTCCTGTTTTTACCGACTATTTGGCCGGGGCCAGTGAAGGGCATTCCTTGAAAGTCGGTGAAGCCGGATTAATCCTTAGCGATTCGGAGTTTACCAATGTCCTGCATCCAGGTCATGGCCCGGTCGCTATTTTGGATGAATTCCTGGGCTCGCATTTCCAATCAAAATTTGCTCCGACCTCTGATAATATCCTCTCTAAGTTTTTCCTTGATGCAGCCGGAGCAGATGGTATGAAAGTCAAACCGGTGGCCGTCGCCGGCACCCTTGGCACTCCGGAATTCCAGAATCCGGAAGAATTTGATATGTGGAGACAATTTGTGGAAAAAGCTAGATCGGGTCAAACCGGAAAATGGGCAGATGAATTATTTGTTGCCGGTAACCTTGATCTGACCGCTGCTTATGGTATGGGTATTACTTTTGAACAGGCTGTCTTAAGACAAAAGTTTGCAGATGAACATCCTATAAAAACAATTGCTCTTGTCATTGTGAGCGATATCGTCGGAGAAACGGGAAGCCAAAGCGTAAGTCATACAAGTAATATGGGTATTGCCCAAGAAGCTGCTCCATTGTATCAATCCGCCCTGATGACTGCCCTCTATTATTATTTTCAATCTCCGAATTATCAGTCAGCTGACAGGACAGACCATTCCATCAGATCAAAAATTTCCCGATTTGTTACTTAAATTCGTCCTGCGGTTTTTTATCTTTTCCATTCCTGGATTTCATGGGGGAGAAACATCAGATCCATCTCTTTTGATGCGGCATGATCGTCTTCCGAAGCGTGAATTGCGTTTTTCTGGACGTCTTCGCCGTAATCACCGCGGATTGTGCCTTTTGGAGCGCGGCTGGCGTCTGTCGGACCGCATAATTTTCTTACCCGTTCTATGACATTCTTGCCTTCCCAAAGCATGGCCATGATGGGGGTCGATGTCATGAAGCTTTTAAGTTCCGGAAAAAATGGTTTTTCCTTGTGATGCTCATACCAGTCATCCAGGAGATCATCCGGCAGTCTCATGAATTTGGCGGCGACCAAAAGAAAGCCTTCTTTTTCGAAGCGTGTAATGATTTTACCTATAAAGCCTTTACTGACGGCATCGGGTTTAATCAAAACTATTGTTCTTTCCATGACTTTATTATAGCTTTAAAAGTTTTTTGAATCTCTCTTCTTCTTTATACGGCCCGATGATGGCCAGATTTAATGTCTGCTCTTTAAAGATATTCCGGGCTGTTTCCATGACCTCTTCGGCCGTCACCTTATCAACATTTTTCATGATTTCCTCAGGTGTTCTTACTTTATCCTCAAGAAGTTCAGCCGAGGCAAACAAGCCTGCCACATTCCGGCTGTCTTCAAGGTCCAAAATCAGTTTTCCTTTGAGATTCTCTTTGGCTTTTTTCAGTTCTTCCGCTTTAATCGGTTCCTCTCTGATCCGGCTGAATTCACCCAGGATAACTTTGATGGCATCGTCAATCCGTTTGGTATCGACTCCGGCCTGGGTGACAAAATTTCCGACATCGGTATACATTTCATTGGATGAGCGGACATAATAAGCCAATCCCCTTCTCTCGCGGACTTCAATAAACAGCCTCGATGACATGCCGCCGCCCAATATATTGGTCAAGAGGCCCAGCTTATAACGGTCAGGATTGGTCAGACTGTAGCTGCGGACGCCGATGCATAAATGCGCCTGCTGAGTATCTTTATGCCGCAGAAGAAGTGCCGGTTTTTTTTGTTCGTCGCCGGCTTTTTCCGGTCTTTCAGTTTTTTTGTTTTGCCAAAGTCCCAGATATTTTGCGGTCATCTCCCTTAAATCCCCGTCAATGCCGCCGCTGACTGTCACAATCGTGTTGGCCGGGCTGTAGAAACGGTTAAGATATGAGAGAAAATCATCTCTTTTGATCGACCTTATGACATCCGGGATTCCGGCAATGTCCCGGCCGAGCTTGGTGTTTCCGTAAAGCAGATTTTCGTACAAGTCCGAAATTTTGCGTATAGGCATGTCTTCATACATGTTGATCTCTTCGATAATGACACCCTTTTCCCTTTCAATTTCCGCCGGATCAAACTTGGAATGCAGCATCATGTCGGACAGGACATCAAAAACCAGCGGCAAATGCTTGGAAGCGGCTTTGATGTAATAACCGGTGTGGTCTTTACTGGTAAAAGCGTTAAACTCTCCGCCGATGCCGTCGATCAGGGTAGCGATATCGAGAGCCGTCGGCCTTTTTTTCGTCCCCTTAAATGCCATATGCTCCAAAAAATGTGAAAGGCCGTTAATCTCTTTTTCTTCATAGCGGCTGCCGGCACCGACCATCAGAAGTAAAGTCACCGAGGCTACTCCTGGCATGGGGATTGTCAGAAGGCGCAATCCGTTCTTTAAAGTCTCTTTATCGTATACCATAATGATAGAACATCATACTGAAAAAAGCCTCAAATCTCAAGGTTCAAACCCTATTGCTAGCCGATCCAGTGCCAGTTGATGAAATAGAGTGAAGTTGCGAAAAGTAAGGCTCCGAGGATGACAGAAACGGCCGTAAACCATTTATTGTTCATATTCCCGGCCAGATAGACAAACAACGGAAAAGAGACTGACTGGTAGCGGGAAAAAGACATCGTATCTTTGAGAATTAAAAGAGGCAGCCACATCATAAGGGACATCAGCCACCACTCCCTTTTTAGAAACCGGAATCCGGCGATCAATATAAATCCTACGTACATAACTGCCAAAATATCAACCCTTGATGTATGAAAACTGTGGAATGGCAGGGCGAAAAAGTTTTTCAGAAGATATAAATTAACTTTGATGATAACCAAAGGAGATGAAGTCAAATACCACGAACTTTGGACGTTTTTCCAATAAAAGGGATCACCGGTTGATTTGAAATTAAATATCATCCAGCTGATAAATGGCAATCCGGTAATCAGAGGAACTATTATCATCTCCTTCAGCTTGGTTTTATTCTTCAGACAGTCGGCAATAAGAAATACGGTTGTTACAGGCACCAGAAACAATCCGGTCGGCCGGGTCACCATCATGAGGGCATTTGCCACCGCCACTCCCCACCATTGTTTTTTGACCAGAAAATATCCGTACCAGACTAAAATCATCAAAAAAAGGCTCTCCGTATAATAGCTGCGGAAAAAGATACTGAAGGGAAAAAGAAATAGCAGGAGGGATGTCCGAAAGGCAATTTTTTCACCGTAGATCCGGCTGACGACAAAATAAAGGCTGCAAAACGCAGCCGTAGCCAGGATCTGCCCCAGGATAAAAGCAGCCAGCTCAACGTTATTGATGCCCATATTGAGAATGGAGATCAATAGAGGGTAAAGAGGGAAAAACGCATACGTCAAGCCGTCCATCACAGTCTTATTCTCCATTTCAACAGTCTGGGGGTTCGGCGGATAACCATTGTCGGCAATCTTCAAATACCATTGGGCGTCATATTGTCCCAAAGCTCTCAAAAAATTATAATTTCCCGACAGGATCCGCTCGTCAGTCAGATAATGATGTGAACTGTTGATGTATAAATTTTGATTAAACGGCACCAGCCAGTGAAATTGCCACATAAATAAATAGAGGCATAAATTAACGGTTAAGAAGATCAGTAAAGCTTTTTTTAAATTATCCATTCCCGTGGCAGGACCTCATATTTTACTATATGATCACCTTACTACATAAATTTAAGTCATTATCTCACTTGACCTTGACACTTTTACGGAACTAAAATTGACATATCGTGATCGAACATCATAAATTGCTGAAAATATTTACCAATCCGACTCTCCCCGTCACCAAGGGCATTGAAATTATTTCTTCCATGCGTAAAAAACAGAACGGCAACGGTAAAACTTTGCCCCCGATCCAGAAAATACGCCAGGGCTCCTCCAATCTGATAATTCTAAGAAACCCCAATGAAGAGAATATCCGGCATCTGAAAAGAATTTACGACATCCACCCGATCCATTTGGAAGACATTGTCTCGACTGTCCAAAGGCCGAAAATCGATGAAGAAGAGGACTATATTTTCTTTGTCTTCCATTTCCCCCAGTACAATCCTGAAACCAACAGGGTCAATTCTCTGGAAGTCGATTTCTTCCTGACAAAAAATGATCTTCTGACTGTCATTGATCCCAATTTCCAGGCAATCGAAGAAATTATCCACAATATTTCAGTCAATAAAGAGGAAAAAGAAAAATATTTTAACGGCGGTCCCGGCATGCTCCTCTACCGCATTCTCGATAATCTGGTTGATTCGATTTTTCCCCTGATTGACCTCTTTGAACGTGGTATCGAAAAAATCGACCGGGAAGTTTTTGCCGATGACCCTAAAAATGTCACCATTCAATTGTCATTTCTCAGAAGAAACGTCATTTTTTTCCAGAGCCTTATCAAACCGGAATTGAATTCTTTTGCCTCTATTGAGGAAAGCGGACACCCGTTAATCAATGAGGAGCTGAAAACCTATTTCTCCAATATTACCGACCATTTGAAAAAAATCTGGGACCGTCTGGAAGACGTCATCGAACTTTCCAACAACCTCTCCCAGACTTTTGAAAGCTATCTCTCGTTTAAAACCAATGAAACCATCAAGATCCTGACCATGTTTTCCGTCATCCTCATGCCTTTAACCCTGCTTTCGGGCATTTACGGCATGAATCTGGATGTTTTGCCCTTCGCCGGCCATCCATTGGCGTTATTTTATATCACCCTTTCCATGATCGGAGTAGTTCTCATTATGATCGCCTACTTCAAGATCAAAAAGTGGATTTAAGGCTACTCCTTCAGGTGAATCATTATGAAAAGCGTGAAACCGGTATTAATCGATGAAATTCTTGACCACCTGCCCCATCTGATCCGCCTCCGGCTCCCCTGGCTACTTTTAGGTCTTCTGATTGCTTTTTTCTCAACAATATTTGTTTCCCGGTTTGAAGAAGTTATTTCAAAAAATATCAGCCTCGCTTTTTTCCTGCCGATGATTGTTTACATGAGTGATGCGGTCGGCACGCAAAGTGAAACTATTTTTGTCCGCAAGCTCCAAATGGGCAAGCTGGATTTGAAAAAGTATCTTCTGATGGAATTTCAGATCGGCTTATTTATGGGAATTATTTTAGGGGTAAGCATCGCGGGAGCGGCTTACCTCTGGCTGAAATCGGTTCCCGTTGCTATGACCGTTGGGTGGGCAATGTTTGTCAATATTCTGATTGCACCGACAATAGCCGTGGTCATCCCGGAGGTTCTTTATAAAAAGCATTCCGACCCTGCTCTCGGTGCCGGTCCCTTCTCGACCGTCATCCAGGACACATTGAGCCTGGTAATTTATTTTCTGTTAGCTTTTTTTATTATCAGAAACTGAAGAACAGTTAAATTTTCTGCAGTTTATATAGGACATAGCCGTTTTGGATCTCCCATTGATTGCCGATCGTATAGGCTCCAAACGAAGTTAATTCCCACATCTTAATATTATCCAGGTCGATCCCCGGCTCAGAAACCAGGTAAAGGGTTTCCGCCCGGTCGTATTTATCGGCAGCCTGCGGTTCTTTCCCGCGGATTTTAAGAAAATATCGGAGCGGCCATCCCTGATTTTCCGCATCTACCAACATGGCTACATTGAATTGCCCGTTTAGGGCGTCTTCATAAATTGTGTCAGCAGCTTTTTCAATACCGGACTGGTTCCAGCCGTCAGCCATGGTCCAGCCGTGATTGTCGGAAAAACCGTAACCGGGAAAATTTATTAAAAAAAAGATTGCCAGTAACAGAGGTGCAAGGCGTCCGGCAACCCCGGTGATAAATATGGCCGTCATGGCTACCAAAGCGGGCACCGCTGCTACTGCGTAATGAGGCGTATATGTTTTGACAAATACCAAACCGAAAAGGACATTTGAAGCAATAGCAAGAAGTGATATCTTTTCAATCTGTTTTAAAGCAGATCTTCGCCGGGTCAGCCAAAGAAGCAGACATATGATGAATATTCCTGCAAAAACAAAATTTTCCCCGAAAAAGAAGCCGGCCACGACTTTTTGCCAGTAAACAAAGTGATTGAAAGAAGCCATTGGAGCAGAACTTGAAGACGATACGAAAGCCCATAACATTTTGGTGTTGAAAAATTCATGCCGCAACTCAAAAACCAGCATCGGCAAAAAACCAATGAGAAAACCCGGTACTATCAGCAGGAAATAGTTTTTCAGATATTTTCGTAAAAACAGAAAGGGAAAAAGCAAAGCTGATAAAACCACCGTAAAAGTACTGTAATGGATTTGCAGCATGAACCCCAGGATTAACCCCAGAGCAAAGACTGATTTTTTGTCGAATTTTTCATTCAGTTTGGAAAAAAGCCATAAAGCAAAGCCTGAGAAAAACAATGGATAGAAAGCCAGCATGGTTTGCCGGGAAAAACGGACCAGGAGGGCAGAGGCAGCAACCAGAAAGGCCGCGGTCAAAGCAGTTCTTTTATTCTCCTTACCCAGGAGTAAATAGAGCACGGCTGCAGTAGCCAATGAAAGCATTGTCTGCAAAACACTGCCGGCCAGCGGATGGTTTTCAAACAAAAGGAGAAAAGGGACAGTCAAATAATACATGACCGCACCGTTGCGAATCTCGGAATTCGAAGTCTTTATCCCTATCAGGGAAAACTTGCCCCGGGATATCTCATAGGCTCCATTCAGTTCAATCGCCTGGTCGCTCCTGAAGGTGGCCAGAGTATTTATCCGGTAAAACCTTAACACAACTCCCATAAAAATAATCAATAAAAGCAGTAAAAGAGACTTAATATTGGTAGCTGTCATACAAGAAATATTAAAATATGAATCACGGTTATGCAACGCGGGTTCGTCAATGATATAATTTCATTATGAGATTTCTGGTTGATCTGCTTATCCGTGCCTTGGTCCTCCTCCTGACCGCCTCCGTTGTACCAGGTTTCAAGATCACGGATTATGTGACAGCTGTTATTGTAGCCCTTATTCTTGCCCTCCTTAATCTGATACTTAAGCCTGTTTTGATCATTCTCACTTTGCCCGCCACAATACTTACGCTTGGACTTTTCATGTTTGTTATCAATGCCATACTCCTTTTGATTGCTTCCAGACTTGTTTCCGGTTTCCAGATTGAAAATTTCGGCACAGCCATTCTGGCCTCAATTGTCATCACTGTCATTTCAACCCTGCTCAATATCCTTATCCGTTAATTCTGCGAATTTTCATATACCTATGAAAAATCTGGAACAGAATATTCCTGACTCTCATTTAAGTCCAGAAAAATTAGGGATCAGAGTTACCCATGGCCGAACCATTCTGAGGGCTGTTTATCCTGATCTTTACTTCCATAATTTGGATTTGGGTAACCTGAGAGGCGGCATATGGCTGACTGGAGATGGAATTATAGTGCATGAAGGACTAAAGCGTGATTTAAGCATGATAATCGGACCCAACGGGTCTGCCACTGATAAAGCTGTCATGTGGTTAGGGAATTTTCCCAAGGCATATATTATCAAAAACGGCGATGTCCGATATCTGAACGGTCAGGAATCCTTCTTAATTTCAGATTCCCAAAAACCGGTCAAGAGAGATACCTTGACTCTCAACTCAGGAAAACTTCTCGATATAATTAACCATCCTGAAATGCCCGAAGGGTCGAAATTATATTTCCTGAGAATAAAAATTCCCATATCAGATATTGAGAATTATCTCGTAATGCAATTGCCTGACTCCGGCTGGGCTACATTATCACCGTTTATCGATCCGAAAAGGCTGATCAGCGGCTATAAAAATGCCGGGTTCGGCGGACTTCGCATGTTCCTGGGTATCAACAATACCAAAACGGGTGTTCCTTTTGATCGCATAAAAGTAGAATAAAATCCTACTCATTCAGAGGATATCGAAGCTGATTTCCTTGCATCCCACTTTAAGGTTGGTTACCGGATGGAAAGTCCCCAGCTGCAGCGATTTGGCTGTCGGGGCCAGGACTGTCGGTTTGCTCTTGCCGAAATCGGGAATGCCTGTAGGTGTTGCTACAGCCAGAGGCTGTAAACTGTTTCTTTTGTTTAAGAAAAATATGTTGGACAGGAAATTGACCAGGTTGTCCAGGAACGTTGTTTTTTGGGGCGTTTCAGTGCCCAGGACAGAGGCTGTGATCCGTCCGCAGATGATTTTTACCCAGATGCGGTAATGGCCTGCGGCATCCTCTCCTTCAGGTACAATGAAATCCCACTGTGTCTGGTAGCGGCCGTTTGAGCCGGATATCTCCTCTGCCGGGACCGGATCGGAAAGACCTATTTCCACACCGTCTTTTTCCACATGGTAAGTCATGGTCCGGACTTCGGTTGTATCCGGGAATAAGGAAACGGCAAAGGTGGTTACGGTGACGGTCTGTCCGCTGATGAAATTGCCGGCATAAGTTACGCTGTCGCAGTCACAGGCTGCAGGCGGTGTCGGTCCGCGCGGTTCTTCTTCAGTATCGCATTGGGGATTGGCATCAGGACAGAAAGGACATTCGTCAGGGCATTCATTGGGCTGGTCCGGATTGCAGGGCTCGCCGCACTGAGGTCCTCCGGGAGGCGATTCAGCAGGCACGCATTCAGGATTGACTTCAGGACATGACGGGCAATCCTCAGGACAGTCATACGGCGTTTCAGGACTGCATGGTTCTCCGCAGGAAGGAGCTCCTGTTGGAGTCGGAGCAATATCATCATCTTCTACGCAAATCGGGTTAGTAACCGGGCAGAACGGGCAATCATCCGGGCAGTCGCTGGGCTGGTCCGGATTGCAGGGCTCGCCGCACTGAGGGCCGCCGAGCGGCGGTTTGTCAGGCACACAGATCGGATTGTCCGTCGGACAGGACGGACATTCATCAGGACAATCAAATGCCTCATCCGGATTACACGGCTCGCCGCATCCCGGCGCTCCGGGTGTGGGAGACGGTGGGAAGTCATCATCGCTGACACAGATCGGATTGGCATCAGGACAGAAAGGACAATCGTCAGGACATTCATTGGGCTTGTCGGGATTGCAGGGCTCGCCGCACTGGGGTCCTCCGGGAGGAAGTTTATCGGGCACACATTTGGGATTGACAAAAGGACATGACGGGCAATCCTCAGGACAGTCGAATGGCTGGTAGGGATTGCATGGTTGGTTACAGGCAGGTCCTCCTGGAGGAGGCGTTCCGTATGGAGGCGTTCCTGGTCCCGGGGGCGGAGTATAACCGGGGGTTCCGGGTCCGGGTGGCGGCGTTCCGTATGGCGGCGTTCCGGGTGGCGGCGGAGGGCCTGTCCCTTTATTTAAAGTAACGACACAATCCGGGTCTGAAGCTGATAGTCTGCCTTCGCTGTCTATAAAGTACGCATTTATGGATACTTTACTGGGTACCTTATTTATGTTTGCCCAGTCTTCCACAAAAACACCTTCATAAAACAAAGTGACTGCACCGACATTCCTGGGAGAAGTATCGGGGTCTTTATATATCAGATGGGATGATCCGGCAGGACAATTGCTTGACGGAGTGGTATTGTCCCCCACATTTTTGACACAGAAAGGTTTGGGGTTGCCGGGTCCGTAAAGGTTATCCAGGTTATAAAACGCATAATAAAATTGGGGAACATCCTCAGCCGCTTCAGAACTTAAAATAAAGCCGTCACCGGGAAACACTGTCGACTTCTCTATGGTTTCACTTTCGCAAAGGCCCGGTCGCGGTATAGGAGTTATTGTCGGTGTCGGTGTTTTGGTAGGAGTATTTGTCGGAGACGCAGGCGTCGGTGTTTTAGTCGGCGGCGGCGGGACAGGGGTATTGGAAGGAGGCGGAGGCGGCGGACTGGTAGGACCTCCAGGTTCATCCTCGTCATCAGGCCCGCATTTGTAACAGGTTACGTCATTGTCGCAGGCTCCGCAGTTAAAGGTTTCTTCATCTGTGATTTTTTTACCCGGGCCGCAGGAATCTTCCCACAAACCGAAACATTCAGCCTGACAATATGACAAACAGGCTGGAGGAGGAGTTTTTTTAGTTCCGTCAGGATTATTAGGATTATTAGCATAGCAGCAATTTGCTTGGGTACAAGCCTCCCCGGTGCATCCGCTGCTGCATCCGCTGCAACCCCAACCGGCCGGACAACCATATCCTACAGCATATGTTGAATTGTCAATAATACTGACAACAGAAAAAAGAGTGAGAAATAGAAAAAAAAGGCTGAGAATAAATTTAAATTTCATCTATTAATGACTAATAATTTGCCAAAATTCCGGATAAGATGCTGTTTTGAGCAACCGGATAATAATTTATCCCGTTTTCGTTTTTATAATAAAAGAGATTTTTACCGGAATCATAAAAATTTGCCATCAGCATGGCAAACAGTTCTTCCGACTTCAGTTTGATCTCCGGATCATCTGTTTTGTCCGAATAATAGTCGAGGAAATACAAATAATTGACGCAATAGACAAAATTTGAGCATTTTAAACCGGTTGATTTTTCTTCCATAAACTTTCCGGATGCTTCCAGGTATTTCTGCTCGCCGGTTGCTTCATAAAACTTATAGGCAGCCAGGCCCAGTAGAGAGTCATCGGTATTTTCAAGTTCTTGGCTTTTCGTCTCGAGGGCTAGATTGAAAAAATATTTGCCAAGTTCCAAAGCTTTTGCTTCTTTGGTCCAGATATAAAGAGTGGCCATATCCGCCGTATACGATGAATACTTAATCATCTTGTCAGGATTTGCATTAAGTCCTGTATTTACAGGTTTGCCTTCCAGGAAAAGCTCGACTGCAGGTTCAGCTGAATATGCTTCATCGGACTTGGAGCGTTGGTTGTAGTTATTCATCTCCTCCCCGTAGAATATACTGTCATTGCATATAGAAGTAATTTTATTTTTTTGCTGAGGTGTAAAAACATTGCTTTTATGGAGTTCATACATCAAAGTACAGTTCAGATAGTCATTTTGTGCCGGAGAGCCTACTCCCGGAGTAGTCAAAGTAGCCAGTTCGGCATCAATCAAGTCCATCTCGGGGGCATTTCGGCTGCCTAAATAATTGCGGTATCTGGACCAGACTGTGATAATTCCTCTTTGTTTGTCTATGGTGGATGAAGTCTGGCATAAGCCGTCAGAAGCACAGTTTTCGTTTGCAAAATACTGTCCCTTGTCATTTTTCATGCCGTCCAGCCAACTGACTATATTTTGGGCGATTTCACGGGCTTTTTCAGAAGATAATAAACCAGGAACTTCGAGAGCCTGGCCGACAGCAATGGAAACAGCCTCCGGAAGTTTTGTTTCGATTTTACCCTCAGGCGTCTGCCAGGTATTATTTTCACGGCAGGTATAACCGGCTATTTCAAGTCCTTTAGGAATGCATTTTCCTTTGACGCAGCAGCCGTTTTCACAGGAAACTGCTCCGCAAAGCATGCTCTCGACAGGTTTTTTCGATTTATAAAAGACTGCGGCAGACAGCAGAATTAGGAGAACTACCGAAGCAATAACAACAAGCTTCTGTTTCATCTATTTTCAGCTTATGAATTATTCGCTTCCCAGTCAATACTTATCTGATGGTAAAATACATGTCTTTACAGCCCAATTTCAGGTTTACGACCGGATGAAAAGTCCCCAGCTGAAGCGAATTGACGCCGGAAGGCGCAACTACGGTCACATCGGATGTCCAATCCTGGGCAGAGATGGGGTTCGGCTGAAAAAACATACCCAATATCCCCGACCAAAGACTTTGCCGGCTATCGCTATCTATGTTGTCAGCCGTCTTTTTGGCACAAATTATGTCGGCATGGACATGGTATTCTCCAGGTGATTCTGCTCCTGTCGGAATCCGGTATTTCCAGGATGTTTGATAGCGGCCGTATGAACCGGTAATTTCCTCAGCTTTCAAAGGCAAAGACTTGAGGATTTCCACTCCGTTTTTCTCGACGTGATAAACCATTTCCCTGACTTCGGCTAAATCCGGTACTGGAGTATTTGCTTTGGTGCTTATCGTAATCAACTCCCCGACTCTCAAATTATTGGTGACGGTCATGCTTTCACAGTTGCATGAGGAAGCAGGAGTAACCGAAACAGGCGGCTTTACTCCTGTCGGAGTAACCGAAACAGGAGGCATGGCGTTAGGATCGTAAATTATATCGACCACTTTAGCCTCAGCCATGGAATTGTTGAGTTCGTCTCCGGGAGCCATCTCAAACGGTGGTGGTACGGAAAAAGCTCCTTTCCAGCTTTTGGGCATGACAGCTGTGATTTTATGCGGATTGGTGCTGCAGCCGAATCCTCCATAGGTTTTATCTTCGTCGTCTCCCGGCAAAATACTGTTTTCCCGGCTGTCGGAAAGACTGTCCATATCTGTATCAATCATGTGGTTATACATATCCTTCCGGATACTTTTACTGATCAGGTTATAAACCGGGTAGCGGAAATATCCCGTATTATCGGTAAAGACGAACCAGGAATTATTTTCCGCATCCTGCCATTTGATGGCTATTCCGGCAATCGGGGCGCCAGTTTTGGTTTTGACGTAGCCGAAGACCGGCGGAGCATAGGCTTCGGCTTTTTGCGGGATGAAAAACACACCCAAAAAGATTGCTGTTAAGATTATTTTTTTCATAAATTCTGCTCCTTTACGGTTTCCGCAATTTGCCTACGGTCGATCCTGGCAAACATATAGACTGCATCAACCGCCGGCGCATCATACTCGGGTATATCCTTGGCCAGAAAAACATCGGAAACATCCCCGTCGGACAGTTGCCACAACTGGCTGTCAAAACCGGGATCAAGGCTGATCTTTTGGCCTTCCCTGACATCGAAACGGAATGAAGCGTTGGATTTGTATGATTTGTCAATCTGTTCCAGCTCCCTGTCATTTTTTATGATATCAACAGCTTCTTCCAAAGTTAAATTGCCGTTTTTGACATTCCGCTGGAGGGCATCGATTTTCTGGAAGGCCAACTGCTTGCCTTTCTCGTAACCCAAAGGCCCTATCTTCTCATTGTAAAACCAGATGGAGATGATTGTGCCCGATAGACTGTTCTGGCGGGAATCAAAAATCCCTTTTACTTCTTTGACCAGCTCCAGCCGTTTGCTGTAATCCTTGTCAACCGTATCAAAAACAGTCTCATCCAAAACCACATCTCCTTCTTTGGCTGCCTTCTGCAGAAGTGTCGAATCTTCACTGATCTTATCGATCAGGATTTTTCTGATATCAGGACTGTATTGAGGCGGGTAAAGCGAGATTTCGCTGTCGAGGTCTTTCTGGAAAATTCTCTCCTGCCCTACTGTGGCTACCACTGTCGCCGGGTCATCCGGATCAGGGACAGAACTTTTTCCCGTGACCGCATCTATGACCGCATAGGGCGTGCCGGAGGCAATACCTTTTTTGTCGGGCGTTTCCCACTTATTCTCACCAAAACAAGTATAACCGGCAATATTGATGCCTTTTTGCTGGCATTTGCCGCGGACGCAGCAGCCGGCAAAACAGTTTTTGCCTCCGCAGACATATTCAGGCTGCGGTGCTTTTTGACGGGAAAGAACACTGTATCCGGCAAACAGGCTGAGAACCAGAATAAACAATAAAAAAATGATGCCAATCCGGCTTATCAAAATCCGGGCAATAAAATCTCTCATGGGCAGGTGTTATTTCCAGCTTAAGACGAATTAAGAAAAGAGTCAATAAATTGTTATATTAATTTTTACTCCTTCCTCTCCCTGTACATCTTCTCGACTGCGGCCTGAGGAGGCGGATCGACTCCTTCGGGGATGCGGATGGTAATCTTTTCACCGCTTGAGAGGGTGTAATCATATTCAACTTTGACGGGAGCGTTATTAAAATCTTCAATTAAATTCTCGTCGTACTCGAAATCCTGTGGCGGTACAAATTCATTTTCAGTTTCAGCCTCCTCTATTCTTTCTGCATCTTTACCTGTGCCGGACAGGAATATAACACCAAACACTATCAAAAGCATAACTACTGCAAAAATAGCTAACAAAGTATATATTTTTATTTCTCTCATTTTATAATCCTATGAAATGCGGCGTATCCCAGGAAACGGGATGGATAAAATCAAAATTCTTGGCATTGGTAATGGCCGCCGCCGGTACTACTTTTAAGTTTATATCAGATCCTATCATTTCAGCGCAAAAAAGGTCCAGTGCAATTCCCGCCTGGTGGCTGCTTTTGCCGGGGGGAGCCACTCCGCAACCCGGATTGGTCGGGCAATCGTTTCCGTACCACAAACCTTCCTGCTCGGCATAAGAACGGTAGCCGTAGCCGACAAAAACCGTACAGCCCGGCTGCTTCTCCATATATTCCAAAAAAGATGCCAGGTTGCCGGTGATGCCGCTTTTTATCTTTATGCTGTTCGTACGGACCCAGAACTGGCCGCCCAGGGCATTGTCAAGATTGGTCAGATTGCTAGGCACAAACGAAGGCAGGTAAGGTGGCCAGATCGTACCCTGCTCACAAAGGGTCGTACTTTCAAGAAAACGCGGCTGAGGCACATACATCGATAATCCGATTTTGGCGCAGTCAGCAGGATCGCCGCCGTTATTCCCTCCTCCGTCATCCGAATTGGTGGGTTCAGGAGAATCTGTGGCAGAGGAAGTCGGAATTTGGCCGGTAATAGTTGGCACAACCGAAGTAGGTGTCCTGGTCGGGGTTTTGGTCGGTGTCCTGGTAGGCGTCCTGGTAGGCGGAGGCGAAAAAGTGCCCAGCTTGATTGTTTTGGGAGGTGTCTGTGCCACCACCTGGATTTTTCCCAGAAGCAGTAGATTTATGAAAAATATTAGGACGGGCAGATACTTTCTCATGAGAGTACAGTCTTATGTTGTCACATTTTCTCAACTGTCTCAATCCCCAACAGCCATAGACCTTTTTTAACTATTTCTGAAGTAGTTTGTGTCAAAGCTATGCGGAATTGTGTGGCCGGTAGGGCCTTCCCCTTGCCGAGTATTGAGTGTTTACTGTAAAAAAGATTGTATTTCTGGGCCAAATCATAAAGGTAGCCGGCAATTGTTGACGGTGAGAAATTTTTGCCTGCTTCCAAAACCGCTTCTTCGAATTTATAGAATGTTCTCAGCAGATTCTTCTCTTCCTTATTCAAATCAACCGGAGCTTCCGATGCTCTTTTGACGCCTGATTCTTCAGCTTTTCTCAAAACGCTCCGGCATCTGGCATAGGTATACTGGAGATATGGCCCGCTGTCACCGTCGAAATTAACCGATTTTTCCAAATCAAAAACCAGGTCTGCCGGCAGAGCGACTTTCAGCATGGAGTATTTGACGGCGGCCACCGCAGTTTTCTCCAAAATGAGCTCGGATTCTTCTTTTGTGTACTGGTCTGATTTGGTTGTATCCAGTCGCTCTTTTAGCTTTGCCTTCACCATCTCCAAAAGCTTTTCCCCGGTGACTATCTTGCCTGTCCTCGAGCTCATTTTGCCTTCCGGCAGTCTGACTATGCCGTGGCCCAGATGCCGGGTTTTGGCAGCCAATTCCGGCTTTAGAAACGAAAGTACTTTGAGAAGCACCTGGAAGTATTCGTTGATTTCCTTGGCCGTTATGATCATCGAAAAATCATATTGAAAATCCTTATATTTTGTCGGGGCCAAACCCAGTTCTTTGGCCTCATAAGTCGGCAGGCCTAAAGCGTTAACAAAAACCCTGGTATGCAGTCCGTATTTTTCACCATGGAAAACTACTGCCCCGTCGCTTTTTTCGAATATACCCTTCTCCAGGGCATCCTTTACTGTCTGCATGCCGTATTCACCGACAATCGATTCCGGATAATAGTAGTCGAATTTTGTTCCCAACCGCTCATAAATGCTTTCAAAATAGGCCAGACTCCATTCACGGCCTTTTTCAAACAAAGCGGCGACTTCCTCTGTCTCTTTTTCATCCGGCCGGATAAACTGGCGGTAATCAATCTGAGGTATCCACTTCATCTTCTTCTGCATATACTCCTGGGCGGCAATAAAAACCAGGAAATTTATTCTGGTCATTTCTTCTTTGGCTTTATCGTCCTCCCCGTAAGCGGTCGCCCCCAAAGCATAAGCTTCACCCAAATATTTGACTTTTTCCCCCAGGGATTTATCTTCCATTTTTTTGTCCAGCTTCTTCATTCCCCAGATCGATTTTGCCACATGCATCCCGACATCCCCGAAATAATTGGCCCGTCTGACATCCGCTCCGAGCTCCTCGCTTGTCCTGGCAATCGTCTCGCCGACGGCATTACTGTATAAGTGCCCGATATGAAACTCCTTAAAAGGATTGGGGTCGGTAAATTCAAAAATCAACTTTTTTCCCGTAAGAAATTTGTAAGAGAATGGGTCTGTTTTGACCGTTTTCACGCTCTTTTTAGAATCTGGCACTTCACCCATTTGACTGATAAGGAATTTTTCGGCCAGCTTCAGGTTGATAAAGCCTGGTACCACTCCATTTGAATTCTCCAGGATATCTGAAACAATGAATTCAACCTCTTTAGATTCTTTACTATGAGATATATATGATATCGATTGACCTCTTCCTATATAGTCATTTAGCTCCCTACTAATGTTTTCAGCCAGTTTAATAGGCTTGATTTTAATTTTAGAAGCCATAATCATGGCTATATTAGATGAGTAGTCCCCATAGTTTTCATTAGAAGGATGTTCTAGTTTTATATCATAGTAATTAATCTCGCTTTCAGGATAGAGTTTTTTGACAGCCGAAAAAAGTACGTTCTTAACTATTTCTGCTGTGAAAGATTCCGCTTGTGAAAGTAGAGGGTTGGTGATTTTTACCGGCGGAACTTTCATCCGTTTTACCGCCTCTTTTTTAGACGGGATGAAAACAAGATTCATCGATTGTATATCCCCTGACAAAACGGAAATTTCCGTTTCCGCCTTGAGGTGCTTTTTTATAAGTCCTTCTGTTTCCGCCAAAGCCTCCTCTAACTTTTCCCGGAAAACAGGCGGAGCTTTTTCGATAACCAGAACCGCATTACCGCTGTCCTTGCCGATCTTGGTCCTGTCGGCTTCACGCCAGTTCCACTTGCGGCAGATAAAGCTTTCATCGTCTCTGTAAAAGACCTCGCCGGCATCGCATTTTTCCGGCTGTTCGGATCCGATGGTCTTACCTTCCTCAGACCCGTCAGCAAAAGTCAGCCTGATGTCGCCTTTGATTTTATCTAGATCTTCAGCCCCGGCCGGCAAATGGTGTTTGAGGGAAAGATAATTATAAAGGTCTACCAGCTTGTTGATATGCGGGATTTCCTTATTCCCGGCTCTTGCCCGCCTCAAAAGAGCTTCAATAGAAGAGCGGTCGTCTTTGGGGTGGGAGCCGAATGAACGGTAAATCTCCCTCCAGGCAGCTATTTCCGCCAATGAACCCAATTCCGTCTCTGCCAGCAGCTTTTTCTGGTTGGCTTCCTCCATCCGCAACAGCTTTAATATCCCTTCATCCCGGCCGGAATTGTCCATGCCTTTGATAACGATTACCCCTATCTCCACCCCGGGATATTTCTCAAAAATCTTCGGATCGATTGTAAATTTCATAGTGATTCCCCCATGATTTCCGCGATTACTCTTGCCGGGGCACCGTCCGTCGGGCTTTTCAACGGCAGGACATGGACGCGGAAGCCTGATGCGGGCAAAAGATCGAGATTGCAGACGTTTTCCAGGATCAAAACGTTTTTCGCAAGGAGAATCTTATGGATATTAAACGGCTCTTTATCAGGACTCGGCCAGTCCATGCCGACCATTTTCACTCCGGCCGCAATCAGAATTTTGGCCGATTTTTCGGAAAGCAACGGGTGGTCGGTAAAGTATGATTTACTTTGAATAGTATTGATATAGTTTGTCTGAATCAAAACAATTTTCGGCTTGCTTTTGAATAGATCCCCAGACAGTTCAATAACCTTTGTATTTTCGGGCTGACTGATCTTGATTCCCTCCCCGACCAGCCATTCCATTGGTATTTGATCGATTTTCAGGCCACCGGCAATAAAATGGGCCGGTGCATCCAGATGGGTCGAACAGTGTCCGGGAAAACTGAAGCTGTGGATCGAACAACCGTCTTTTTCCAGCGAGGCGATTGGCTCCACGATAACCGGCGGATCACCGGGAAAAACCGGTGTTTTATTGTCCAAAGTCAAAGTAAGATCAACAAATTTTGCTGCCATAAACTTAAGATCAGTTTAGCATAATCAGCTTGTTTACTTCCTGCAGTAAATAATTCTCTGCCTTTTTCAGCCTTTTTTCTTTATCCGTAATCTGCCTGCTGAATGAATTGGTTTTCAAATTTATCGCTTTGATCATTTTCCTGACCTGTTGCGGAGCCGGCCCGCCCAAGCTGTCCTGCAGTAAGACGCATTTCCCGGCTTCTTTAAATTCCGCTATATCGGTCTCGTTTACTCTTAAATCTTTGCCGATCGCTTCCTTGGCCGCTTCGGAAATAATCCCCGGTGTCATTTCCAAAAATGACTTTTTCAGAAATCCTTCCCTGATCATGGTTTTTACGACACGATGGGCTTCACGAAAGGATATTCCTCCCTTTACGGACAGCTGGATGGCTACCGATGGAGCTATGGAAAAATTGAGATTGGCTTGTTTTTCCATCTGCTTCTTATTAGGCTTTAATGTCGTTACTATTCCGGTAAATACAGGCAAGGCTTCCGCCATTACCTTGATCGTGTTGAATAAAACCGGTTTTGTCTGCTGGCTATCCCTGTTGTAGCCGGATGACAGCACATCCATCATCATGAAAAGCTGTACGGCGGAAGGCAGAAATAAGGCCATATTAGCCCTAATTACTTCCAAAGTATCCGGATTTTCCAGGTTCGGCTGTGCAGTTCCTCCGGTTGTATAAAGATTATCGATCTTAAAAAGCTCAAACTCATTGGTTGTAAAGAGGATTATTTCATTCATCGTTCTCCTGATATGCAAGGCTAAAAAGGCAAATTCGACAATTAATTTTGCTTCAAGCTCCCCTCTCAAATCAGCCGTATAAAGGCTGTGGGGAGTAGGTTTATTAAAGCCGAGCAATTTGCCCGTCAGATTCCTGTCTATGGGAAGATGAGTTCCGGCCATTTCAAAGATGCCCAACGGGCATTGGTTGACTATATCAAAATACTTAATAATATTACTTAAGTCATCAAGAAAATGGAATGCTTTAGCGGTGAGCCAATGGCCGAAGGTCAACGGCTGGGATACCCTCAGATGGGTATAGCCCGGCATGACAGTATAAATATTAGCTTCTGCCGCTTTATTGAGACCTTCTATCAATTTAACCAACTCCAGGGAAATAGCCAGGATTTTATCCCTCATATACATCCTGGTATCGGTGTAAACCTGGTCATTTCTGGCAATACCCAACCTGAGATAGCCTCCCGTCTCTATGCCGTATTTCCGGATTAAATACTGTTCGACGTTGCTGTGGACGTCTTCCAGTTCTTTTATCAGAATAAACTTGCCGGCTTGGTCGAGAAACATTATCCGCTTCAAACCTTTTAACAATTTAGCAGTTATTTCAGGATTGATTATCTTTTGCTTTCTGAGCATGACCTGATGGGCCATGTTGACCAGGCACTCATACTGGACAAAAGCCTGGTCCAGAAGGACATCTTGCCCGGCAGCGTACTCGATGGCCTCCCTGCCGAAATCTTTACTCTCCCCCTCCCTCCAATAGGGATTAATATTTTTTGAAATTTTCATAATCAGCCTTCCCCAGATGGATTGCAAAAACTTCAGGATGACGTAAGGCAAACGAGTATTCCTCAAAGCCGTAAGGAACTTCATCCAAAGGCAGAGCCAGCTTCAGATTTTTGGCTTCAATATTAACGAGGGAAGAGCCGGAGTTTCTGGAAGCGACAGTGATATTCCCTTTGTATAGCTTAAGGACTATCTTGCCGGAAACGTATTTTTGCACCTTTTCCGTAAAAGCCATCAAAGCCGATGCCAATGGACTGAAAACCTGCGCCTGATATACCAGCCTGGTCCATCTCTTATCGACCACCTCGTGCTTAAATATTAGCGTTTCCTTGGGCAATACCAGCTTTTCCAGCTCCTTATGGGCATATATGAGAATCTGGGCAGCCGGGGCTTCATAAACCCATTTGAATTTATTGCCGTAAAGCCCGTTTTCCAGCATGTTAATCCTGCCGACTCCGTGCTGACCGCCGAGAATATTGAGCTTAATAAATATCTCTGAAAGTTTTTCAGTTTTTCCGTTCAATTTAACCGGCAGACCGTTTTCATAAGCCAGTTCGATCCATTCAGGCTTGCCGGGTGCTTTATCAATCGGTTTTGTCCATTTAAAAGCGCTTTCAGGCACTTCTTTAGCAACGTCATCAATGTCTCCGTAATTTATGGCGTTGCTGGCGATGTTATCGTCATAACTGAACGGATTGTCAGTTTCGACCGGGATGGGAATATGGTTTTTTAGGGCAAAATCAACTTCCTCATCCCTGGATGGCCACCAGTCGCCGATCGGAGTTACCAGTTTTAAATTCCCGGGCATGAAGAAATTCATGACCATATTGAATTGAAAAGCCCCTGCCCCTCTGCCCTTGTTTCCGTGGGCAATGGCGTCCACCTTCAGCTTTTTAACCAGGTCTATCCCCAGTTTTGCCTGCCAAGGCCTGGCAATTGAAGTACCCACAGGATAATAGTCATCATAGAAAGCATTTGATTTGATAACCTGGGACAGGTATTTGTCCGCAAATTCGTCCCTGCCTTTGTAAATAATGGCATCCACGGCACCCAGTTTTTTGGCTTTTTTGGCCATTTGCTTCGAGTAAGCCTGATCCTGGCAGACATCAACCGTAAAGGTAATGACTTTGTACCCGTAATACTTCTGCAATAAATGGACGCAAATTGATGTATCAACCCCTCCGGAATACATCAACAGGCATGTTTTCCCTTTTTTTATATTTTCCTCAAAATCTGCTGATTTGATTGGCAATTTCAAAATAAATTTCCCTCCAGTAATTTGACTAACAGTGCTTTTTGTACATGCAGGCGGTTGTGTGCCTGGGTAAAGATGACCGATTGCGGACCATCGATTACCTCTTCAGTCACCTCCTGGCCTCTCTTAACCGGCATATCGTGCATAAAAATGGCATTATATTTGGCCATACCCATTATTTTTTTCGATACCTGATAAGGTTGAAAGGCGACCAGCCTCACCGCTTCTTCTTTTTCATCACCCATGCTGACCCAGGTATCGGTATAAACGACATCGGCATTTTTGACCGCAAGTTTGGGATCGGATGTTTGGAGAATTTCAGATTTTGACTGTCCGGCCAACATCATGGCATTTGCCACAATTTCCGGCTTCATGGAATATCCCGGAGGCGAAGCACATCTGAAATTAATGCCTAATAAAGCACAACCCAAACACAGAGAATGGGCAATGTTATTTTCTCCATCACCAACATATGCCAAAGTTAAACCTGAAAAAGTCCCTTTCTCTTCAAATATCGTTAAAAAATCAGCCAATGCTTGACAGGGATGCTCTAAGTCGCTTAATCCATTTATCAGTGGCACTATCGAATAATCGGCTAATTGCTCCAAAGTATTGTGTTTGTAAGTTCTGGCCATCAATAAATCTCCGATACCGGAGATTACTCCGGCCATATCGGGTATGGATTCACGTTTCCCGATACCAATCTCATTTTGGCTTAGGTTTACTGCATGTCCTCCCAATTGCGTCATGGCTGTTTCAAAGGAAACACGGGTACGCAAGCTTTGTTTTTCAAAAATCATAACCAGCGTCTTATTGTTTAATAAGGGTTTACTGGCTCCAATTTTTTTAAATTCTTCTTTCATTGTTTTAGCCAGTGTAAAAATATCCAGCAATTCTGAACCGGTAAAATCGGTAATTGATAGAAAATGTTTTAATTTTGTCATAAAAAAACTCCCGTCGTCTGCTACAAATATTTGTAACAAAGGACGGGAGTTCCCGTGGTGCCACCTTTATTCGGAAAAGCCTATAAAAATTCTTCCGTATTTATCAGCCTTTGGCTGAAGCCTTGACGGAAGGATGCTTTTCCCTCATTTTGAAACCTACTTGTCCCCCGATGTCCATCGGGAGACTTTCTTCAGCTTCTGGCTCCGGGGCTCGCGCCCCGATGTTCTTCGGGACTTCCCCTTCATCGCCTATTCACTTGTATAAATATCATATCACAACCTGTCAATTCCGTGTCCTGGACGACCACATAGGTGACACTTCGAAGTTTTTGGTAGCATATTCAATAGGAGTCAGATAATCAAGAGATTCATGCGGCCTGATTTCGT